>OMJG01000005.1_pt1 | contig 154317 bp, 135 predicted proteins | sample 1646431 | NCBI WGS metagenome assembly OMJG01 (sample SAMN03771674, study PRJEB25209) | food metagenome | isolation source: Cotija cheese | place: Mexico:Jalisco,Michoacan | collected 2011-12-12 | reverse complement strand
TCAACGACGATGGCGCACGAGACGTGCGCCATGAAAAGAGCAGAGGTCGGATGATGCGCCACCGCAGCAAGGTCAAGCTTGTTACCCCAGGTAGAAACCTGCTGGGCAACACACATGAGCTAAGCACGGTGGGAGCTATGGATTTAATCAAATAGCCTAGGTTTCTCGGTCAGCTCAACCCAGCGAGCCACTGCCTTCGGGTCAATGCGCTCATCGAAGCTGCCGTTGAGCCGCGCTGCTGAGCCAATATGAAAATTCCTGATACCCGCTGCTGTTAAGCGCGGCACGAACTCAGCTTTTAATCCACCACCGGCCAGGATCAGCTCGGGGGTCGCTTTGGCGCGGGCAAGTAAGGTTTCAATCCCCTCTCCTACACCGAGTGGGCTTCCGGCGGTCAGGACATGCCGTGGTGGATGTTCTAGGACCAGCAACGTTTCCCTCGCGCCTTGTGCTGCATAGTCAATCGCACGATGGAACGTGTAGTCCATCCCTGGAGCCGTGGAACTCAGGATGCCTTCTAGGACCGCAATGTCGATCTGTGAATCTGGCTGAGAAATCCTAGGACCACACCTGCCGCGCCCGCGTCTGCGTACTGCACGGCAAGCTGTTTAAGCTGTTCAACCTCATTCGCGTTGGTGGCAAATCCGTCGCTAAGGCGCAGCATCGGCCGCACTGGGATGTTTACCGCTGTAACGACGTCTGCAGCCAGCGCCGGTGAGGGTGACAGTCCATCTTTGTCCATGGTGCCCACGAGCTCTAATTGGTGTGCGCCACCTTCTTCGGCCTTGCGGGCATCATCGACGTTGAGCGCAATGACCTCAAGAATGAGTTCCTCCTCGTGCGATCTAACTCGTGCGATCTAAACAGCCGCTGCCCGCCACAATACGTGTGGAACAGACAGCGGCTGATTAGCAAGTGCTTAGTTAACTACTTCACCAAGACCGTGAGCGTGAATCATGTTAGTGTTACCAGCGATACCGGCCGGAGTACCAGCAACGACCACAACCAGGTCGCCCTCTTCGTACTCATCCATGGAAAGCAATGCTTCATCCATAGCCTGCATCATCTCATCCGTTGTCTCCACATTTGGAGCCAAGAAGGTACGAGCACCCCAGGTCAATGCGAGCTGGGAACGAACCGCCTGGGTTGGGGTAAAGACCAACAATGGCAACTGTGAGTGCAGGCGCGCCACGCGCTTCGCAGTATCACCCGAGGTGGTAAACGCTACGATTGCCTTCGCGTTCAAGCGCTCTGCGATATCGCGTGCGGAGTAAGAAATAACACCGCGCTTGGTGCGTGGAACGTGAGACAGCGGTGGCACGCGGCCATCGGTCTCAGCCCGCTGCACAATACGTGCCATGGTGCGCACAACGTTGTGTGGATCCACACCAACGGAGGTCTCACCAGAAAGCATGACCGCGTCAGCACCATCCAGAACAGCGTTGGCTACATCGGATGCTTCCGCACGGGTTGGACGGGAGTTCTCAATCATGGAATCCAGCATCTGTGTTGCCACGATGACTGGCTTCGCGTTCTCACGAGCAATCTGAACGGCGCGCTTCTGAACCAGTGGAACCTGCTCCAGTGGAACTTCCACGCCTAGGTCACCACGAGCAACCATGACAGCGTCAAACGCCAAGATGATGGACTCCAGAGCATCGACAGCTTCTGGCTTTTCCAGCTTCGCAATAACTGGAACGCGGCGGCCTTCCTCATCCATGATTGCGTGAACAAGGTCAATGTCTGCTGGAGAACGCACGAAGGATAGAGCGATGAAGTCAACGCCCAGCTTCAAAGCGAAACGCAGGTCAGCAATATCCTTTTCACTCAAAGCAGGAACGGAGATGTCCATGCCCGGCAGAGAGACGCCCTTGTTGTTAGAAACCGGGCCGCCCTCAGTCACGCGGCAGATAACATCATTGCCTTCGACCTTTTCGCAGACAACGGCGACCTTGCCGTCATCGATAAGCAAGCGATCTCCTGGCTTCGCATCCTGCGCCAGGTTCTTATAGGTGGTGGACACTCGGTCATGGGTGCCCTGAACGTCATCGACGGTGATGCGAACGGTCTCACCATTGGCCCAGATTTCTGAACCGTTTTCAAAGCGACCCAAACGGATCTTTGGACCCTGCAAGTCAGCCAAAATTCCGACTGCGCGACCGGTGGCATCCGTTGCAGAACGCACCCAGTTGTAGTTTTGTTCGTGGTCAGCGTGGTCGCCGTGGGAGAAGTTGAGACGGGCAACGTCCATGCCATCTTCAACGAGGCGCAAAATGGCATCCTCGCTGGCTACGGCAGGGCCAAGAGTACAAACGATCTTAGTTCTTCTATCCAGCATGTTTGAGCCTAACCTCTTCATCTCTAGCAGTATTCAACGTCTCCTAACCTACCCGCAGTTGGAGCCCGCTGCTACTAATACCGCATATCTCAATACAAAAATGATCCAACCGAATCGGAAATACCCGGTCGGAACTGATTAGCTACTAGAAATTGGGCTTGGACGCATCTGACGTTCCAGCAGAACCGTACGCATCCGTCGCTTCCGCTTCATCGCTTTCTTCCGATGCTTCCTCTGCCAACTTTGCTTGGTATTGCGGATCCACTTCTTCCGGGGTTTCTTGCCCCTTCTTTAGCGAGAAGAACACAATGACGGCGATGATAAAGACCACGACGGAAACAATTGCGTTGATGCGGAAACCAAAGACCATGGTGGCTTCATCGGTACGCATGTTCTCAATGAAGAAACGGCCCAGGGTGTAGCCGGCGACGTAGAGCGCGAAGATACGGCCATGGCCGAGCTTCCAGGCGCGGTGTGCCCAAAGCAAGAACAAGCAGACTAGGACGTTCCAGATCAGTTCATAAAGGAATGTTGGGTGAACGGACGCAATAACTTCACCGGTGGAGCGACCTGAGATTGGTGCGTAGCTGCCCGCTTCGTCCACGCGGTAGTAGATATCCAGCGCCCACGGAACGGTGGTCTCGGCGCCGTAGAGTTCCTGGTTGAACCAGTTGCCCAGACGGCCAATACCCTGTGCCAGAATCAAGCCTGGCGCGACGGCGTCGGCGAACGGTCCCATCGGGATGCCCTTGATTTTGAACATCACCCAGATAGCCAGCGTGCCCAAGGCGACTGCGCCCCAAATACCTAATCCGCCGTTGGTGAGTTTGAACGCATCCACGGGATTACAGTCGGCACAGAAGTACTTATCGTAATCTGTGGCCACGTGATAGATACGTCCGCCGATGATGCCGGCGGGAATGATGACAATGGCTGCGTCCCACACCGTGTCAGGGTTGCCACCCGCCGCGGTATAGCGGCGCTGTGTTAGCCACAAAGCCACCAAAATACCGACGATAATGCACAAGGCATAAGCACGAATGGGAATGGGGCCTAAATGCCACACGCCTTGCGGCGGGGACGGAATATTAGCCAAAATCATCGTTTGCACATAGTTTAGTGTGCCATACTTCTTTGGCTTTGGGCACTAGAGCTTGCGTGACGGGCAGGCTGGATGTTGGCCGGTAGCAACAAGGCCGCGCGCCAACGCCGATGGGCTCTGTGCCGTCATCACAGACTCGCCCACCATGATGGCATCTGCGCCGGAAGAGGCGTAACTCAAAAGGTCTTTCGGGGATTCAACGCCGCCCACGGCGATGCGGATAACACTTTCCGGTAGCCCCGGCACGATTTCCGCAAATGCTTCCCGATGCAACGCGTCTGAAGTCAATGACCACGCGTTTATCCCCACGACTGTTCCCCCGGCGTGCATGACTCGGTCTACTTCTTCTGGGTTTCGAACTTCTAATAAGGCCACCATGCCTAAGGACTCAATGCGGTCCAGCAATGATTCCAGGCGGGCTTGTTCCAAAATCCCGACTTGAAGCGGCACTACGTCAGCGCCATAACATCGAGCCTCATGGATTTGGTACGGGTCCACTATCAGGTCGCGGCAAATCATTGGCACCGTTGTGGCTTCACGTGCTGCGGTCATGTCCGCGAGCGAGCCGTGGAAACGCCGCCGCTCAGTCTGACAGGCCATCAGATGCACGCCGACTTGCTCGAGTTGAATTGCGAGGTTCGCCATTGACTGCGGCGATTCCAATTGTGCAATCTGGCCACGGTATGGGACTGCACGCTTGAGTTCAGTAATAACGGAGCAGCCATTGCGCAGCAAGGCGGCGCGGGCATCACGCGGTGGTTCCATGCTGCGCGAGCGAGCTTTGACGTCTTGGAAAGACACCTTTGCCTCGCGCGCAGCGACGTCATCTAAAACGTCGCGTAAAATACTTTCCACCGCGATCGGGGCTGGCACTCCACACCTCCCGTTCTGAACTCAAGAATAAGTGAAGTCTAGATCACAACTAGGCTATCGCGCGCAGTGAGAGTTTAAGAAATCGTGCCCTATTTTTGGCTAGGAAGGTCCGTCGGATCGATGTCCGCATCCAGCGCATCCCACATAACGCGGCCTGAATCTGGAGAATTCTGCAGGTCTTCGGCCAGTGCTTCTTCACGCGCCGCAGAAGTCTCATATTTGTGGGAGCGTGGTTTGTCTACCCCCGGCTGTATGGCCAACAAGACTCCACCGAAGACTGCGGCCGCACCGGCAATCACGGCGAAGATAGGTCCCAACTGAGAAACCTCAACGGAGACTACTTGCGCCCACGCCGAAATCGACACATTGTCCACGGCGTTCTGGTTGGCTTCACTGGCTTGGAGCAGCTCCTGCGCGCGGACCGGGTCGGCACCAGTGGTCAGCAACTGCAACGGTCCCCATGCGGCAGCAGCACCGGCGAGTGCCACAATGATGCCCACGATTCGGCGACCGATACGACGCAACGCAAGACCAGCGATTGAGCCAGCCAACAGCAGCAAGGTCAGGCCCATCAGTTCCAGCGACCAGAAGCCACCGTTAAGCGGCAAGGTCTGCGCACCAGACAGCTCATCTTCCACGTGTGCCGTGACCCAGGTAGCGCGGGAAGACAGCCACAAGACAATGGCGGCTACTGCAAATAGGAGGGGGCCAATACGCCTGCCCATAAAAAGATCACTTCTCCTTAAGAAGGATTCTTAGATCGCGGATGAAGTAAGTCGTCTGCATCAAAGCAGGTCCTATCACCCGTATGGCAGGCACCACCCGACTGACGCACGGTCAGCAAAATGGTGTCGCCATCACAATCTAGTCGTGCACCGACTACCTCTTGTACATTGCCAGAGGTCTCCCCTTTTACCCAATACTCATCACGAGATCGGGAAAAGTATGTGCCTTTGCGCGTCATCAGAGAATGCGCCAACGCGTGGTCATCCATCCATGCCATCATGAGCACCTCACCGGACTCTGCTTGGACGATGGCGGGGACAAGTCCCTGCTCATTGCGCTTGAGACGCGCGGCAATATCTGGCGCTAGGTCATACTCGGAAGGATTGGTGCGTTCTGCGTCTTGAGCAGCCTCACTGCTCGAGGTGTTATTACTCACTTGCGTACCTCAAATCCCGCATTCACCAGTTCATCCTTTACTTCCTCAATGGTAACTTCACCGAAGTGGAAGATGGAAGCCGCCAGCACAGCATTGGCGCCGGCTTCAACTGCCGGTGGGAAATCCGCAGCCTTGCCTGCACCGCCGGAGGCAATGACGGGAACGGAAACTACTTCGCGCACTGCCTTGAGCATTTCGATGTCAAAGCCGCTGCGGGTGCCGTCCCCATCCATGGAGTTGAGAAGGATCTCTCCCACGCCGAGTTCTTCACCACGGCTCGCCCACTCCAGTGCATCTAGGCCAGCGGACTTGGTGCCACCATGGGTGGTCACCTCAAACCCGGAAGGCTGCTCTGCGGAACGGCGTGCATCAACGGACAGGACAATGCACTGGGAACCAAAGATATCGGCCAGCTCGCGCAGTAATTCTGGACGCGCGATAGCGGAGGTGTTGACAGAAACCTTATCCGCGCCAGCGCGCAGAAGCTCACGCACATCGTCTGCGGAGCGCACTCCACCGCCAACCGTCAGCGGGATGAAAACCTGGTCTGCGGTACGGCGGACAACATCCAGCATGGTTCCACGACCGTGCTTGGAGGCAGAAACGTCCAAGAAGGTCAGTTCATCAGCACCAATATCGTTGTAGCGCTTGGCCAGTTCAACTGGGTCGCCAGCGTCGCGCAGGTTTTCAAAGTTGACGCCTTTAACCACGCGGCCTTGATCAACATCGAGGCATGGAATGACGCGGATTGCCACAGACACGGCAGACTCCTTATTTAAAAAGTGTGTAAAAGATTAGGACTGGCGGTTGCCTACGCCGGTGCGTTCAATGGCATCAAGGATGGTGGCGTGAACTTGCTCAGTTCCCACAACGAGTCCTTTGGACGCGGTGGTCCACGGATTGCCCTGCGGATCGGTAGCTACACCGCCGGCGGATTGAACAAAAAGTACACCAGCCGCGTTATCCCACGGGTGCGGCGAGAAGTTCACCGCACCATCGAATACGCCTTGGGCAACGAATGCCGAATCCAAGCAGACCGAGCCGGACATGCGGGGGCGCAGTCCGATGCTGCGCAAATCATCAAAAAGCGTGGTTGGAAGATGCGAAGAGCAACCAATGTGGCCACGCGAATCTTCAAAAGCGAGCGCATCCTGGCCACCACCAAAGCCGGACTTCGGCCCACCCAGGGTGCGAAGTTCCATGCCGTGGGCTGCTACTAAGCGTCGGCCCACGAGCGGGAAATTCGCGATAGCAACAATCGGTTTACCTTCATGCACCAAAGAAACCACAGTGCCGCACATCGGGTTACCGGCGGCGTAATTCGCTGTGCCGTCGATAGGATCTACTACCCACGCTGTCTGGTTGAGATCAGCATCCCCGCCGCCTTCTTCGCCATAGACTCCAATGCCAGTCATCTGGGTCAGCGCACTACGCAGGTGCGCCTCAATAGCCAGATCGACTTCGGTGGCAAAGTCACCTTCGCCTTTAAACCGGGCAGGAGTTGCGCCGAGGCCATCGATGAAAAGCTGCTCTACGTCATCAACAACAGCTTCTGCCATGGCAACCAGCTCTAATGGTGAGGTCATTCGCGCGACTCCAGCAAACCAATAGGGGCTTCTTCTGGCAATGGTTCAACCTTAGCCACTGCGTCAAGCGCTGTCGTGAGATCGAAACGGCCCTCATACAAAGCTTTACCAATGATGGCAGAATCAATGCCCTCATTTTCATACAGCGCAAGCTCCGTGACGTCCTCGAGTTTGGAAATGCCGCCGGAAGCAACAATCTTGGCCTCAGTTGCCATGGCTACCTCGCGCAGCAGCTCCACGTTTGGGCCGGTCAACGTGCCATCCTTGGACACATCGGTGACCACAAAGCGAGTACAGCCAGCGGAGTCTAGACGCTCCAGAACTTCCCAGAGATCTCCGCCGTCAGATACCCAACCATTGCCACGGGTACGCCACTCGCCGTCAATCTGACGCACAGCTAAATCGACGGCAATCTTATCGCCGTATTCCCCCAGCACCTTGGCAATCCACTCTGGATTCTCCAATGCCGCGGTTCCAATGTTCACGCGCTGCACGCCGGTATCTAGTGCGCGCTTGAGCGAAGCATCATCACGGATGCCACCGGTCAGCTCCACCTTGATGCCAAGGTTAGAGATAACCTCCGCCATCAACTCATGGTTGGAACCACGATTAAACGCTGCGTCTAGGTCAACAAAATGCAGCCACTGCGCACCCTGCTCCTGCCATTTCAGGGCAGATTCCAAAGGCGTGCCATAGGACTTTTCAGTTCCTGCTTCGCCTTGATCAAGGCGAACGGCTTGGCCGTCAACAACGTCTACTGCGGGCAATAAAGTAAAGGTCATGGTGTCCTATCCTACCTAGAGTTGTCCCAACCAGTTACGCAATAAATGCAGGCCGGCTTCCCCTGATTTTTCAGGGTGGAATTGAGTTGCCCACAACGGGCCGTTTTCTACTGCCGCCACGAAAGGATCGCTCTCATGGCGTGACCAGGTCACGGTCGGCGGAATAGTGATTTCAGTTTCCAGCTCCCAGCGGCGCACGCCATAGGAATGCACGAAATAAAAGCGGGTGTCTTCATCCAGCCCTGCGAACAGTTCGGAGTCCGCGTGCATGTCCACGGTGTTCCAGCCCATGTGCGGCAAAACATCGGCATGCAAGCGCTCTACTAACCCCGGCCATTCGCCGCAGCCTTGGGCATGCACGCCATGCTCATTGCCAGCATCGAACATGACCTGCATGCCCACGCAGATGCCTAAGACCGGGCGGCCGCCAGCAAGGCGCTGGCCGATGATCCGTGGTCCCTGAATCGCATTCAGTCCTTCCATGCAGGCGGCAAAGGCACCCACGCCTGGCACCAGAAGGCCATCGGCTTCCGCTGCCACCTTTGGATCGGAAGTCACGGTGACATTCGCGCCAACGTGTTCTAAAGCGCGCTGCGCCGAGCGCAGGTTGCCTGCCCCGTAATCCAACAGGGCGACGTTGTTATTGGCCATAATTTATCTGTCCTTTCGCAGGCGCTTGAGGCGAGTTTTAATATTGTCATATTCACTAATTCGATGCTTGCCCATAAACCTGTCCAGGCTGGTCAGACCAACACCAATGACGATGACCGCGGCACCGGCAGCGTAGCCACCGGCATAACCGGCACCTGCAACAACACCGGCAAAGACCATGGAGCCAAGCCCCGTTCCGCCGTCATAGGCGATATTCCACAACGCCGATGCCTCGGATGATCGGTTGCGAGGCAGGCGCTGGAACATCGACAGCAATGCTTCTTGCTGCACCACACCAAAGCCCAGGCCGAACAGTGCGGCCGCAACGACCAGCCACCACACGGACCAGCCTGCAACAATCGCACCAGACATCAGTGCCATGCCGAAGAAGGACACCAGCTGTCCTGGGATATACAGCCGTCCTGCTTCCCCGAAGCGGTCGGCCGCAGAGCCAGCCAAGTAGCGCGAAATCATGGCCGAGCCACCAACGATGGACAACATGATGCCGCCCAAGGTGGCGCCCGTGAGCGGGTCAAGCTCGGTGACAGTAGCCGGCAAGAAGGAAGACACCACGCCGTAGCTCATGGAAATTGCGCTCAGCCCAAGTGCAGGCACCAGAACAAGTTTCCACATCGACACCCGTCGGCGTGCATGCTCGCTGGTCCCCTCACCTGCTGAATTTTCCGACTCATTCTTGGGATGAATATCAGGGATTCTAAAGACCATGCCGACTGCGACAACGGCGATGACAGCAGCCGCAATGTAGGTGATGTCATAGCCCCACGACGAGGACATGAAAAGACCGACCGGGAGGAAGACCATTTGGGCAGCACCCACGAACACACCCAGCAGGCCGGTGGCTTTGCCCAGGTACTTCAGCGGAACGAGCTCCGCCATCAACGCTGCCTCAGCAACAGTTAACGCGCCGAAACCAGTGCCGCGCAAGGCCGAAAACAGCAAGACCGCCCAGGCTTCAGTACCAAACAGGTGACCTAAAGCTGGCACACCGAGCATGAAAGCGGATACCGCCATCAACGGGCGATATCCGAATTTGCGCAGCATCCACGGGGTAAATATCTGCGTCAGCACGGTAGCAGCCATGAAAATGCCGGTGGATGCACCCGCGAGTGCAGGTGCACCACCGTTTTCAATGACCTGGGTTGGTACAACAGGCAACAAGATTGACCAAGCACCGAATGCTGCCGCCACGGCAACCATGGTGGGTGAAAAGCCAGGGACTTTCCACAGACTCATCTTTTCCGGAGCCTGGGAAGCATCCGGCCCCAGCTTGGGCGCTGGGGTATTCGCGTCATCGACGGTGTGAAGGCGGATCTCGTTGTCGGCGTTCTTGCGGTTTTTAGCCAATTACTACATCTCTCCTATCATCCATGCAATAGCAGTCGCCGAAGCTGCCAGGGCCAGGATTGCGGCAATCGCTGTCCAAAACTTAGCGCCTTGTTTATACGCTGTCCACGCTCCTCCCACCAACATGCCGGCGACGAGGAACATCAAAATTACAACTAGGTACACGGCGGAGTCTACAGAGCTCCCTTGGTGGATGGAATACCTGATTGACGTGGGTCATTTTCCACCGCTTGGCGCAACGCGCGGGCCACAGCCTTGTATTCTGCTTCGGTGATGTGGTGCGGGTCGCGGCCGTAGCGCACATTGACGTGCAGTGTGGTCTGCGAGTGGATAGCAAAGGTTTCAAAGAAGTGGCGGTTGATCACGGTGGCATAGTGACCGCCGATGATCTGCCAGTCCATGTTTTCTGGCTCGCCGTTCATGACGTAGTAGGCGCGGCCAGAGATATCGATGACGGCTTCAACCAGCGCCTCGTCCATCGGCAGCCACTGCGATCCGAAACGACGAATACCCTTCTTATCCCCAATGGCTTCGCTAAAAGCGCGGCCTAAGACAATCGCGGTGTCTTCGACGGTGTGGTGGGCGTCGATCTCTACATCGCCTTTCGCGTGCACCTTCAAGTCGAAGCTGCCGTGCGTAGCAAACGCGGTGAGCATGTGGTCAAAAAATGGCAGCCCAGTGGAAATGTCGGACTTGCCGGTACCATCCAGGTTGATTTCAACCGTGATGTCAGATTCAGATGTTTTGCGTTCCGCCATACCTACTCGTTGCGCCATATTAAATCTCCTTAACAATCGCCGCTGCTGCCTCTAAGAAGGCGTCATTTTCCGATGGCAACCCGATGGTTGTGCGCAGGAAGCCAGTAATTCCTACATCACGAATCAGCACATCGCACTCTAGGAACTTCTTCCAGATCTCGTGCTGGTCTTCAAATTCACCAAAGAACACGAAGTTGGATTCACTCGGAATAACTTTAAAGCCCAGCTTATCCAATGTTTCTACCACGCGAATTCGTTCCGCAGAAAGCTTCGCCACGGTAGAGAGGGTGTCTTCGCTGTGGCGCAGTGCCACCACCGCTGCCGCTTGGGTCAGGCTGGACAGGTGGTACGGCAGGCGCACCAGCATGACGGCTTCAATAAAGGCCGGTGCCGCTACGAAGTAACCCAAGCGGCCACCGGCGAAGTCAAAGGCCTTAGACATGGTGCGCGAAACCACCAGCTTGGTGGGGTATTTCTCCAGAAGGGTTACAGCCGATGGGCTGGGGCTAAACTCCGCATAAGCTTCATCCACGATAACAATTCCGGGTGCGGCTTGGATGAGGGTTTCAATGCCATCCAGGCTGGTCACATCGCCGGTTGGGTTGTTCGGGGTGGTGATAAACACCACGTCGGGAGCATTCTTTTCGATGCTTTCTAAAGCCTTCTCAATATCAATAGTGAAGTCTTGAGCGCGTGGGCACTCGATGAATTCCGTTTGGGTTCCACCGCTAAGAATCGGGTGCATGGAATAAGACGGGGTAAAGCCCAGCGCCTTGCGGCCAGGACCAGCAAAGGCTTGAAGTAGCTGCTGCAGGATTTCATTAGAGCCGTTGGCTGCCCAGACTTGTTCCTTGGTTACCGCTACCCCAGTTTGGCCCATGATGTACTGAGCCAATGACTCACGCAACTCCACTGCATCGCGCTCTGGATAGCGGTTGAGGTCGCTTGCAATCTTGCGGATTTCTGCAATCAAATCAGCGATCAGCTCATCCGATGGCGAATAAGGATTCTCATTGGTGTTGAGCTGGTGCGCCACGTGCAACTGCGGTGCACCATAAGCTGACTTGCCGCGGAGTTCGTCCCGCAATGGCAAGTCATCCAATGTGATGTTCTGCAAAGAATTTTCAGTCATGGCGTCCTTTAAAAGTTGTCTTCAAATCGTGCACGGATTGCCTCACCGTGTGCTGGGAGGTCTTCGGCATTAGCAAAATTGACCACGGCACCTGCTACCTCTGCGAGCCCCTGGCGGTCATACTCAATGAGGTTGACCGGGCGCAGGAAGGTGTGGGTGGACAGGCCTGGGTTAAAGCGCGCGGTGCCGGAGGTGGGCAGCACATGGTTGGAACCTGCTGAGTAATCACCCAGCGGCACCGGCGAGTAGTCGCCGACAAAGATCGCACCGGCGTGCTTGATACGTTCTGCAACTGCGCGGGCATTTTCCGTGTGCACTTCTAGGTGCTCGGAGGCATAGGCATCCGCAACAGCAATACCGTGCTCGAGGTCATCAACTAGAACGACACCAGACTGCTCACCGCGCAGGGCTTCCTCAGCGCGTTCTGCGTTGGCGGTTGCGGTGTAGCGCTGCTCGATTTCGCGCGAAACAGACTGCGCCAATTCTTCAGAATTCGTGATAAGAACACTCGCTGCCATCGGATCGTGCTCAGCCTGGGAAATCAGGTCATAGGCCACGTACACAGGATTCGCCGTAGCATCCGCCAGCACTGCGATTTCGGTTGGACCTGCTTCAGCATCGGTCCCGACGAGTCCACGTACCAGGCGCTTTGCGGCCGTGACAAAGATGTTGCCTGGACCAGTGATCATATCCACTGGCTCAAGCTCAGCATCATCATCGCCATAAGCTAGCAGCGCAATACCCTGGGCGCCGCCGACAGCCCAGACTTCATCCACGCCCAAGATGGCGCAGGTAGCCAGCACGGTTGGGTGCGGCAAACCGCCGAATTCTTTCTGCGGAGGTGACGCCACAACTAGCGTGGATGCGCCAGCTTCTTGTGCCGGCACGGTGTTCATGATGACCGAAGATGGGTACACGGCCTTACCACCTGGCACGTACAAGCCCACACGTTCTACGGGCAGGAAGACCTCAGTTACGGTCGCGCCCTCAGCCAACGTGGTGGTGTGGGAATCTGGTTTTTGCTCAGCGTGCACCTTGCGCACGCGCGCAATGGAAGTCTCAATGGAGTGCTTGACCTGTGGGTCCAGCTGCTCAAGCGCGTCGAGCAATGCTTGCTCTGGCACACGGACAGCATCAGGGCGGATGCCATCGAATTGCTCGCAGTAGTCGAGCGCGGCTTCGGCGCCACGATGCTGGATATCGCTAACGATCGGTGCGACTTTTTCCACGACGGAGGCGACTGAAACGCCACCGCGGGGAATTACTCGGCGCAACTGGGAGGTAGTTAATTTCCGACCTCTAAGATCGATGACGCGCAACATTGAGCTGGCCTTTCCAACGAGTGTTATTAGGTGCTTTAACCTATCATACGACCGCTATTCCTCTTCTTAAGAATGAGCACCCGTATTCCATGCACAACCACGCATATTAACCCTTAGACTCACGCCTCAATGCAACCGAAATCAATAAAGGGGTTGTCCTACTTCAACGGGCTGTGAGCTCCCCAACCCACCGGCTGCGTCATCATCACGGGAGTCGCCAATAACCAAGTAGAGCCCCGACCAATACACCAGTAAAGATAGAAATGGTGCTGCGCTCAAGCCAAGACCAGGCGCGAAGGTCGGTGTCCATTCCACCTGGCTTCCCACTTCAGAACTGACATCCGGCATTGTTTGGGCAACGAATCCGCCCACGAGCCAAAAAGCCAGCGAACCAATGACTGTCAAAATAGCTAGGTACATCATGGTGCCAAGTCCGCGGCGGGCTTTGGCGTACTTAAATACACCGAAGGAAATGACTCCGGCCAAAAGTGCGGTGGCGACAACAAAGGTGCCGAAACCTTGAAATTGCGCATTGGAGGTTGAATCGATGGCGAAACCGCCGCCTTCAACAGCGGTCGCTGTCATTGTTGGGCGCCATAGGCCCCACAAGATTCCGAATACGGAATAGACAACCAAAACTAATGCAAGAAGCCCCGCACCAAAGCCGACGGTGCGGGGAAAAATTGAACGTGCCACGGTTGCTAAGAGTAACTAATTTCTTGCCTTAGTTACAGAACAACCAGCTACCGCCCTCATTCTTGAAGCGCATAACTGAGGTGTCTACGCCTTCACCGGTGTTAACGGTGACTGTTGCAGAAGCATCATTGCCGTTGACAGTCAGGTCATCAATGGACTGAACGCCAGCAGCGTTCCAGTTGGTGCTCACCTGAGCCATAGGGATCTGCGGGAACATGTTGTAATCAACATTGTTCACGTCTGGGTTTTCTGCCAGAACCTGGGAGCAAGTGTTGTCCGGGATGTAGCGCATGTAAGCACGCATATCCGGAACCTCATACCAGCCGTTCACCAGCGCGGAAATCTGGCCACTAGTTGCTTCATCGGCAGCCTGGCCGCCTTCGACTGGCTGAAGTTCTTCGGTACCCAATGGGTTACCAGCAGCTGCGTCTGCCGCAGCACCGGCACCGGCAGCAGCGCCGCCATCTTGTGCGGCTGGCTCTTGCGGAGCAGCCTGTGCCTGAGTATCTGCCTCAGTGGTTTCCGCGGCCTCCGACGTGGTGGTTTCCTCCGACGTGGTGGTTTCCTCCGACGTTGCTTCCTCAGAGGTGGTCTCCTCTTCGGAGGTAGCTTCTACGGTCGAGGTGACTGCGGACGTGGTTGCCGCAGCTTCATCCTCGCTTTCGCCGGAGCTACAAGCAACAAGCGCTAATGGTGCTACCAGCGCGAGCGCGGCGGTGGACAATTTCATCGGGCGTGGAAAAGACAAGTTTTCTCCTGAATTAGTTTGTGCTTGCTGCGTTGTACGAAGTTTTGAAAAATCTCAGACGCCAAAACATCTTACTTGTACATCGTGGCAGACATCGTGTGCGTTATATCCTAACAATTCAATGTTCCCCAGCCCTTTAAGGAAACCTCAAAGCTCCCTGTGAACATGTCAACTAATCTCAGCTATCGCACATTGGGTAGACTCCGGTGCTGTGCAGTTGACCCGCGAAGACATCATCACAACAGCCGTAGAGCTCCTAGACACCTACGGTTTTGCGGACATGACTATGCGCCGAATCGCCACCACACTAGGGGTTGTGCCCGGCGCGCTGTACTGGCATGTCGCAAACAAGCAGGCGCTTATTGCGGAAATCGCTTCAAGTTTTGTTGCCCACCTAGATGGGGATTCAACGCTGGACTTGGTAGCAAAGCTGCGCAAGATATTGTTGTATCACCGTGACGGTGCAGAGCTTGTCACCGCAGCGCTTTCCCAAGCAGACTCCCCCACATGGACGGTTCTAACGCAGAAGTTTGCTGATTCTCTGCGGGAGGTCAATGCAGAAGAATCGACCCGCATCGTTGCCGCGCAGACACTTGTGCACTTGGTCTTGGGCGCAACAGTGATGGATCAAAACCGGGCCCAATTGGCGCAACTTATGCAAGCGGCCAAGGGTGACTCCGCTTCTGAGGACTCCAGCACGCCTGAGAATCCCTTCGATGATGCGGCACTGATGCGAGGTGCTGAGATCATCATCGCCGGCGTAGCAGCTTCTGCACACTGATTGCCTCTATCCTCTTCTAGTTTCTTTTAGGTGCTGGATAAGGCGCCAGAACGCGCCTTATGCATTAAGCTTCTCAACCATGACCTCATCTATTAGTTCATACACACAACAGTGGCCAGGAAGTTCTTATCCTTTGGGTTCTTCCTTCGATGGCGCGGGAACCAACTTCGCGATCTTTTCCGATATCGCCGAGAAAGTTGAATTGTGCCTCATTGATGAGGACATGAATGAGGTGCGCATTGAGCTCGAAGAAGAAACGGCTCATGTCTGGCACTGCTATCTTCCTACTGTGGGTCCAGGCCAGCGCTACGGCTACCGTATTCACGGCCCCTATGATCCAGAAAATGGCTTGCGTTGTGATCCCAGCAAATTGCTGGTTGATCCCTATGCTCATTCCTTTAAGGGTGGCTTCGATGGTCACGCGTCGCTGTATTCCTATGACATCGACGCTGAGCCAGCCGGCTCTGGGCGCAATGATGAAGACTCATTGGGCCACACCATGCTGTCCGTGGTCATCAACCCTTATTTCAACTGGAAGGGCGACCGCCGGCCGCGTACGCCAGAGACGGAAACTGTCATCTATGAAACCCACGTGAAGGGTATGACGATGACCCACCCAGACGTGCCTGAGCATCTTCGCGGCACCTATGCAGGCATGGCTCATCCCTCCGTCATCAAGTACTTCCAGGACCTGGGCATCACCGCGGTGGAACTGTTGCCTGTACACCAGTTCCTGCAAGACGACCGCTTGCGCAATCTGGGCCTGCGCAATTACTGGGGGTACAACACCTTTGGTTTCTTTGCGCCTCAGCAAGATTATTCTTCCGACCGCACCCCGGGCGGCGCGGTAGCGGAGTTCAAATCCATGGTGCGCGCCTATCACGCCGCGGGCATTGAGGTCATCTTGGATGTGGTGTACAACCACACCGCTGAGGGTAATCACTTGGGCCCTACCATTGCGTTCCGCGGTATCGATAACCCTGCGTACTACCGCTTAGTGGATGAAGATAAGTCCAAGTACATGGACTACACCGGTACCGGTAACTCTTTAAACGTTCGTCACCCACATTCTTTGCAGATGCTCATGGATTCCTTGCGTTACTGGGTGAAGGAAATGCGCGTCGACGGCTTCCGCTTCGACTTGGCGGCAACACTGGCCCGTGAACTCGACGACGTGGATAAGCTAGCCACCTTCTTCGATCTGGTGCAGCAAGACCCCGTGGTCAGCCAGGTCAAGCTCATCGCGGAGCCGTGGGATATTGGCCATGACGGCTATCAGGTGGGTAACTTCCCTCCGATCTGGAGTGAGTGGAACGGTAAGTACCGCGACACCGTGCGTGATTTCTGGCGCGGCGAGCCCGCCACTTTGGGCGAGTTTGCATCGCGTCTAACGGGTTCTTCGGACCTTTATGCCAACAACGGCCGTCGCCCAACCGCGTCCATCAACTTCATCACCGCCCACGACGGGTTTACCTTGCGTGACTTGGTTTCTTATAACGAGAAGCACAATGATGCCAACGGTGAAGATGGCCGCGACGGCGAGTCCCATAACCGCTCATGGAATCATGGGGTTGAGGGCCAAACTGATGACGAGGACATTCTGCGTTTGCGCCGCCGTCAACAGCGCAACTTCCTCACCACCTTGTTGTTGTCCCAGGGCACGCCCATGATTTCACATGGTGATGAAATGGGTCGCTCCCAAGACGGCAACAACAACGTCTATTGCCAGGACAATGAAATTGCGTGGATGGACTGGTCACTGCTGAACATGGCGAAGCCATCGGAGCTGTACGCCTTTACCAAGCGAGTGATTGCCATTCGCCGTAACCACCCAGTCTTCCGTCGTCAACGTTTCTTCTCCGGCGGCCCCCTCGGCGCGGATGTACGCGAACGTGATGTGGCATGGTTGGTGCCTTCCGGCCGGCTGATGACGCAGGACGATTGGGATCATGATTTCGGCAAAGCGCTGATGGTCTACCTCAACGGCAACGCGATTACAGAACGTGACCGCTCGGGGCAAGAAATCAAGGATGATTCCTTCATCATGATGTTCAACGCGCACGATGAAGAAATTGAGTTCCGCCTGCCTACCAAGGATTTGGGCGTGAAATGGCAACTGATCGTTGATACCGCTTTTCCTGGCGGGTACCCCAAAGAGGACACCATTCATGACGCAGAGGGTACGATTTTAGTTCAACCCCGTTCGACTCTTGTTCTGAAGCAGACCGAACCACCGGTATTTGAATCCGCAAACTCAAGTCTGGTTGGCGCAGATTCACATTCTGAGGCAGAAGCTGAATCTGAGTCAGAGTCTGAATTTGGGGAACAAGAGCAGTAATTTCGCAGAAAGGCGTGAGCACTTAACGTGACGGTTTCAGCACTCGGAGCCTCTTTGTCCATATCGCAGGGCAACTTGGTCTATGTTCCATCGCAGCTTACGGCCTCGCTCAACAGCGAAGAACGCCGCGACATCGCTCTTGATGAGATCAAGAGCGTTAATGCCGTGCAGCCAAGCGCAACCTCTAACGGTGAGATTGTCATTTCTTTCACGGGCGAGGCTGCCGATGCCTTGACGATCGTGTTCGCGCCGAACCAGGACGCGGAGGCCTGCGCGCGCTGGATTAATGATGTGCGCTCTGGCAAGGCATCGACAAGCTCTGCACCTGCTGGCGCCGATAGCGAACGCGTTTTGGCTGCTACTGCTACCCCTGGCTTGGACTTTGTCGCCGTCGACGTGGAAACCGCCAACGGCAACTGGGGCTCTATCTGCCAGATTGGTGCCGTGCGTTTTGTAGCCGGTGAGGAAACCGAATCCAAGGTCTGGCTGTGCAAGCCACCAGCGGGCATTGAGCACTTTGATGACATCAATATCTCCATCCACGGCATCACCGCCGACGACGTCAAAGACGCCCAGACTTTCGCGGAAGCAGCCTCTGAGCTGTTGACGTTTATGCGTGATGATGTGTTGGTCGCGCACAATGCACAGTTTGATTCCACTGCGCTTCGCTCAGCTTTCCTTCGCTCCCAGATGCCGGTTCCAGAAATGAAGCTGGCGTGTTCTTTGGCATTGGCTCGCCATGCTTCCAAGTCCAAGGTTCTCGCAGTTGCTAACCACAAGCTCCCAACCGTAGCGAAGGCCGTGAGCTTTGGTGAATTCAAGCACCACGATGCCTTGGATGATGCCCGCGCGGCTGGCCACATCATTTCAGCTTTGACGCCGGCGTTTGACTCCCCTGTGGAAGGTGAGCAAAGCATCCGCGACGTATTTGATGCACAGGGATTCCAACTGGGCACCATGACCCCGGAGCACATCATGCCGGTGCTGCGCAAAGACACCGCGCCAATTTCTCCGGAAGATTTGGGCGCAGGAACCGACTTCCGCGACCGCACATCCTCGGACCCGTGGAGTTCTTCTGAATCTCCCGCCACGTCTGAGAAAAAGTCTGCAGGCTCCGGTGAGAAGAAGGCCCAGCGCCGTCCAGCACCTTGGGAGTCGGTGGCAACGCCGGATACTATCCCCGATCCGAACCCGGACGCGGACAAGGATTCCCCACTCTATGGCCAACATGTCACGTTGACCGGTGACTTCGAGCCCTTTGACAAGGGCGTGTTGTGGAACGGTATCGCGCACCACGGCGGTCAGATTGGCAAGAACGTGACGAAGAAGACCACCGTTTTGGTCCTCGGTGAGTGGGCCACCACCACGTCGAAGGAAAAGCGAGCGGACGAGCTCAATGAGAAGGGCCAGAGCATTGAAAAATGGCCGGCTTCCAAGCTCTTTGAAGTCCTCGAGTTAGAAACTGAACCTCCGTTCTAGGAATCTAGGTTTTCAGCGAGGCCCTCCCCAACCGCTTCATTTAAGGTGCAGAGACACGATAGTCTCTGCACCTTTCGCATTGCTGAGGGAACCTTTCCTATGGCGTGAGCAGTCCATAAAGGCATAAACCCTATTTAGCCCTTTTTGGACACCCTTGGAGAACAACAATGCTGTCTCACGCAACCACCGTTATTGACCACGTCACCGGCGAGCTTTCCCTGAGTGACTCCCCGAGCCCCTTGTCCCAACCACTCATTGATGTAGAAGTCTCCAGTGCACTCTCTGTCCGAGAAATCACTCCGAAGCTGCATGCGAAAGATTGGGTGGATACCCGCCCACTTTCAGATGATGGGTTTTCAGATTCGCTTGCAACTCTCGCATTGTCCCCGGGGCTGCGCCTAGGTTTGCAGGCTAATGAGCTCAACATCAGCCAGCGCGGTCTTGACCTTCTGGGGCTAAGCATTCACACCGCCTGGGACTTGGCGGCCTTAAACTTAGAACGAGCCGCACGTACCCCGGCAGGACTAGAGTTCTCTACGCGTTCTGCTTCCGTCCGTCTGGGCCGTGGCATGCCGACTGGGGTGGAAGTCAAAGTTCGCGGTGCTGCTGCACAAGCATGGTTGGCACACCCTCAGACCTTCACCATTTTGCACCACCACTTGCTGCGTGTCCTGCGCGTTCAGTCATTGGTTTATGTTTTGCCGGACGCGAATTCGCTGCTAGCTTTCATTGATTTACCCGCAAAAGCTTTACTGGGCTTGGCAGCGTCACGGCCAAGCCCATGCTCATACCCGTTACTATGGTCACATGGATTTCCACAGGAATTCCGTGGCTAGCCTTTGTTCAAGGAGGACCAATCATCATGGCTGAATCCCCCATCTCGAAGCTGAGCAATCAGTACCACGAATGGGTTCGCGTGCACCCTCGAGCAGCACGCGAATTTCGTGATGCCATTGAAGACCTCCTCAATGACGCCGGCATTATCTTTGATCGCGTCGCAGCCCGCGTCAAGGGCTGGCCATCACTAAAGGCCAAGGCGAAGAAGCGCAATATTGATGGCGAATTAATGTATCCGAATCCGTGGGATGACATCCAGGACATCGTTGGTGTGCGCGTCAATGTCTTTCACTCCACCGTCATCCCGGAAGCCATCACCATTTTTGGTGACTCCTTTGAAGTAATTAAGTCCGTGGATAAGGCCGCTGAAACTCGTGTGGCTGGCGGATTTGGTTATGGCTCCCACCACCTTGTGCTGCGCGTGACCGAAGATATGGAAGACCTAGCGGACTTTGTGGGTATGCGCTTTGAGGTACAGATTCGTACCGTGCTGCAGCACGCGTGGGCTGAGTTTGAGCACGATATTCGCTACAAGCAGGGACTTGGCGCGCCATCGCCACAGGTGGACCGCTTATTCACCTTGGCCGCTGGGCTCATTGAACTGGCGGATAACCAGTTTGATGAGATTGCTGCGCTAAAAGACCCTGCCCATCACGCGGATTCAGATATTGAGATCTCAGCAGAAACACTACCGGGCATTCTTGCAGTGCTTCTCGATGGCCGCTTCCCGCGCTCACGCTCGGAGCACTACCGCTGGCTCGCGGACTTGCTGGAAACCAATGGCATCACCACCATGAACCAGTTGGAGAACCTGCTGTCTGAACGCGATATCGAGACTGTCCACGACGCCATGAAGTACCGTTTCCGTCCCGGGCAGGTGCGTCTGATTGATGATTTGCTGCTCAACCGCTTTGGCAAGGACCACATTGAGGCAACCGGTGATACCGGTACTCGCCGGGATCGTCGCCAGCGGCTTGTCTCCCGCCTCAAAGCCTTGCGTGCCACGCGCAAGTAAAGCGCTCAATCGGCACGGCGGCTTCTCCGCTATTCTGCGGCTGCGGGACGCACGTTGCCGTGTCGCGCGGTCTGCTCAATCTTCGACAAGGTCGGAATGAGCAGCGCTGCCATGCGTTGTGGAGACAGTTCCTTCCCCGATTCTGACAACGTCTCCCCTGTCATCAGCATCCGCTCAATCCAATCGCGGGTTCCAGGTGCATCTTCATGGGGAACGCGGTCTTGAGTCGTGGCTAAGAAGCCCAGAAATTCCTCCGAACTCTGTTCATCGCCGGCCGCACTGTGGGAGCCATGGGAAGTATCTTCTGGCGCGCTACTTATTGCATCGGCTTCGCCAATAGAGCTTTTCTGCCTGTCGGTCAGACCATAACGCGCAGCCTGTTCAATCTTGGACAGCGAGGTAATCAGTGGAGCAATCACGCGTTCAATGCTGAGTTCATCGCCATTTTTCAACGCGGCTTCCCCATTGATAATCATCGCTTCCACCCAGTGGCGAGTCCACGGCGTTTCTTCTTCAGGAATGTCGCTAATTCTCATGGCGAGAAACTCGACGAAGCTCTCGGTTTTTGTTTCCTGGTCCGACATGGGTATTCGGTCCTCTCCGATAGGCGTTGTTCAAAATGCTCGGGCAAAGAAGCAGCCTTCACTTTGGATTGATGCTTCCCCCATTCAGCGCCACCGTATCAGCAACGATTTTCAAGTGGATGCCATTTAAGAATTCACCCTAGACACGCACGATAAATTCATTTCCGCCCCGCGCGCAGAATTCTCTCGCAATGTCGTTTAGCCGCAAACCTACCCCGCGAATAGTGGACGGACTTCCCATTCGAAACAGGAAGTCCCTCCACCATGTTTGACGCAATTGCAGTCCCCGCTAGCGGCGTTTGCCGAAGAATTTCTCCATGTCGCGGCGGTCCTTCTTTGTTGGACGCCCGGTGCCTGGGTCGCGTCGTGGCACGGCCGGCATAAACTCACGCGGTGGAGGCGGCGGCGCGTGATCGGTGTAGCAGGTGCGGGCAATAGGTGCGCCGACACGCTTGCGGACAGTGCGCAGGATTTCTAAGTCATGCTCATGGTGGTTCTTCCACACCCGCACACGGTCACCGGGCACTACTGGTTGCGCAGGCTTGACCGCATTGCCGTTGAGCTTGACGTGCCCGGCACGCACGGCATCGGCTGCCTCACCGCGCGTTTTGAACATACGCACGGCCCATACCCAGGCATCGATGCGTACGGGCAGTCCGTCAGTATCCGCTGTTGTTTTCGTTGACAATCTTTTGAATCTTTACCCAGTTAGAAACGCCACCGACAACTGCCACGACTAGACCGATGGAAAGCCAGATCCATGAGCTTCCTGCCAGCACAAGTGCACCAAGAAGGCCGCCGCCAACACCAGCAGCGACGGAGATTACGCCGTTGCGGGCATACTTGCGAACTTTTTGCTTCTTAAGCTCAATGGGATTATTCGGACGGGGCTGCATTGTCATGGGATATATCCTAATCGATTAACTGTTTTGTGCTATTTCCACCCATTGGGTGCCGGCTTCTTTTGCCTCCGCGGTGGCCTGAGTCAGCGCGGCGATGGTATCAAACAACGCGTCTTCCTCACCGGGCGCCACAGCCAAAGTCATGGTGGCTTGAGAGCCGTAATCTACTCCTATTACTTCATAACCACGGTTACGCAGTTCTGATTCCCACCTACCGGCATCAGCATGCGGCGCATCCAAAGTAAAAAGGTGCCGGGTAGTGCGAAGAACGGGCTTAACCAAGTCGATGGCTTCGCTAACAACGCCACCATAGGCGTGAACCAATCCCCCTGCGCCGAGTTTCACACCACCGAAGTAGCGGATAACCACCGCGGCGATATCCATCAAGCCGGAGCCCTTGAGCACGTCCAGCATCGGTTTGCCGGCGGTGCCGGAAGGCTCACCATCATCGGAGGAACGCTCCACCGGATGGGAGTCGTCCACATGGTAGATATACGCAGAGCAGTGATGGCGCGCATCAGGAAAACGCGAACGCGCCTCATCAATGAATGCGCGTGCGGAAGCATCATCGGTGACGCGGCCGATAAGACAAATAAAGCGTGAGCGCTTGATTTCAATCTCATGTTCAACCGTCACATCAGCGGGTGGACGTTTATATTCTGTGTGCACTAAGCCACCAAGAAGTCATACTCCGGTGTGCCCGGCTTGAGCTGACGGCAATCAATGCGTGATGCCTCCATGCGCTCGAGCAAACCGTCGATGTCAGCGGCGTTGCCCAGTTCCAGGCCAACCAATGCCGCACCGGTTTCACGGTTGTTGCGCTTGAGGTATTCAAACAGCGTGATGTCATCATCTGGGCCGAGTATATTGACCAGGAAATCACGCAGCTGGCCAGGTTCCTGTGGGAAGTTCACCAAGAAGTAATGCTTCAGGCCTCGGTGAACCAGGGAGCGTTCCATGATTTCGGCGTAGCGCAGCACATCATTATTGCCGCCGGAGATCACGCAGACCACGGTGGAGCCAGGACGCAGATTGATTTTGCGCAGGCCAGCAACTGAAAGTGCACCGGCAGGCTCAGCGATGATGCCTTCGTTTTGGTACAGCTCCAGCAATTCTGTGGATACTGCACCTTCGGTGACGGTGTCCCAGTGCAGACGTCCGCGGTTCGCGTCCAGGATGTTGTACGGGGTTTGGCCGATTCGCTTGACTGCAGCGCCGTCGACGAAGGGGTCGACGGTGTCGAGGGTGACAGGTTCGTTTGCTTCGAATGCAGCGCTTAACGATGCCGCGCCGGCTGGCTCAATGCCAACGATGCTGGTGCGCGGCGCCATATCCGCCAAATAGCTGGTGATACCGGACAGCAGTCCGCCACCGCCAACTGGCACCACCACGGTGTCCAGGGCACGGCCCTGGGAGGAGAGCTGGGAAATGATTTCTGCGGCGACGGTGCCCTGGCCGATCACGGTATCCCGGGCATCGAAAGGCTCGATGAATGTTGCACCGCTGGCGTCAGCATCTTCGTGTGCGGCAGCAGCAGCTTCATCAAAGTTCGCACCGATGACGACAAGCTCGACCATGTCGCCGCCGTGCACCAAGATGCGGTCGCGCTTTTGCTTTGGTGTTGGGCCGGGGACGTAGATTTTGCCCTTGATTCCCATGGTGCTGCACGCATATGCCACGCCTTGCGCGTGGTTGCCTGCAGAGGCGGTTACGATGCCCGCTGCCTTTTCTTCTTCGGTGAGATTTGAGATTGAAAAGAAGGCACCACGAATCTTGTAGGAGCGCACACCTTGCAGGTCTTCGCGCTTTAGAAAAACGTCACAGCCAGTCTGTTCCGACAGCCGAGGGCAGTATTGCAGCGGCGTCGGCGCAATCTCAGAAGAAATTCGTGCTTGTGCCAGCTGAATATCGCTTGCGCGAACTGGGACGAATTTTTCTGCATTGACCTTCTGGCTAGTACTCATGAGCAAGCATTTTAGTCTCTTGCACCAAACTGTGTTGGCGTTGCCCCCAGCAAAATCGAATTCATGTGAAATTCAACTGTCGGACACAGACACTCAACATTAAATTTGCCGCGAAATCATGTTGCTCAGCGAAGATTACCCAGGTTGTTTTCAGAACCTTTTTAACTATTCCCAAGGAGTAATTAATGTCCATTCGTCGTCGCGCCATCTCTCTGTGCGCTGCAGCTGCCCTCACCGCCGGCATCATCTCCCCTGCTATTGCCAATGCGCAGGATTTCAATGGCATCGTTGATTCTATAGCTACCGATTCCGCGGCAGGTGCCGGGGTTTCTATGGCTCCCATCGGCAGCTATGCCTCTGGCCAGCTGGCTGAGTCTGCAGCTGAGATTGTTGCATTCCACGCTGATTCCCAGCGCATCCTGACGGTGAATGCACTGTCCGGTGAAATTGACGTTTTGGACGCGTCTAACCCGGAGAACCCAACCAAGATTGGTTCGATCTCTGCGGGTGCAGACAAGGAAATTAACTCCGTGACCGTTCGCGAAGATGGCTTGGCCATCGCTGCAGTACAGCAGAGCGACAAGCTGCTTGAGGGCGAAGCACTCTTCTTCGATGCTTCCGCAGAAGACTTGGGCTCTGCCGAGCTGGGCCGCGTCACCATCGGCGCTTTGCCGGATAACGTGCACATCACCTCTGATGGCGCGTATGCATTGATTGCTAATGAGGGTGAGCCTTCCAACGAACTTAACGCTGAGGGCACCGCTTATGTCGCAGACCCTGCAGGTTCTGTTTCTGTCATTACCTTGCCTGCAGTGGGCACCGTGGAGGCAGCATCCCAGGCGGACGTTCGCACCGCTGGCTTTGAGGCTTTCGATGCCCCAGGCGCGCTGCACGAAGATATCCGTATCTTTGGTCCAGAGGCTCACCACAACCAGCCTTCCCTAGACTTGGAGCCAGAGTACGTAGCCTCTGCTTACGGCAAGGCTTTTGTCACCCTGCAGGAAAACAATGCGATCGCCATCATCGACATTGCTTCTGCAACCGTTGAGAAGATTGTTCCAGCGCACATCACTGATCACTCGCAGATTGCTATTGACTCTTCCAACAAGGATGACGCTGCTGAGCTGCGCACCATCCCGGTTAAGGGGCTGAGCATGCCAGACTCCATCCACGCTTTTACCTCCAATGGCCAGACCTACTTCGCTACTGCCAATGAAGGCGATGCCCGCGAATGGGGCGTTGATGAAGATGAGGGCGGCTCCGGCATTTACACCGATGAAGTCGAGCTGGCTGATGTTGTTGAAGATGGCCAGGTCTGTGAGGGCGCTCTGGGCGATGTTGATCTGGAGGAGCTTGCATCCAAGGAAGTAGCGGGCAATCTGAAGCTGTCCAATGCCTCTGGCTGGAATGAAGAAGAGCAGTGCTTCGATGAGCTCTACGCTTATGGTTCCCGTTCCTTCTCTATCTACGACGCTGAGGGCAATGTCATCTTCGATTCCGGTTCCAAGTTTGAAGAAGTCACCGCGTCACTAAACCAGGCGGGCGTCTTCCACCACAACGCGGACAACGAAGGTCCTGAGTTTGATGACCGTTCTGACAACAAGGGCCCAGAGCCAGAGGCATTGACCATTGGCCAGATTGGTGACCGCACCTACGCATTCATCGGCACTGAGCGCGTTGGCGGAGTCTTTGTCTACGACGTTACTGACCCAGCGAACGCGAAGTACCAGACCTACGTCAACAACCGTGACTTCACTGTTGACTTCGATGAGGACAACTACGAGTCCACCAAGTTCGCGGGCGACCTGGGCCCAGAAGGCTTCGCTTTCATCGATAAGGAAGACTCCCCTAATGGTGAGTACCTGTTGGTTATCGGCAACGAGGTCTCCGGCACCACCACCATCTTCCAGATTGAAGACCCGCTCGCTGATAGTGAGCATCCGATTGGCAAGAATGAGACAAGCGCTGAAGGTTCTTCAAACTCTTCCACAGGATCCTCTGAATCCAATTCTGGTTCCGCGCTCGCCGGCGGTGCCCTCGCAGCCATCGTTGCAGTAATCGCTGGCGTCGTCGCTGCACTGGGTGTCATTCCAGGCGCTAAGGACCAGATGCTGAAGGTTCTGCCACAAGAAGTCCGCGCGCAGGTAGAAGCGTTCTTGAACTAACCTGTCGCGCACCGGCGGCGTTAGGATTTTTTCATTGCACTATCGGGATACGGGTCGGCCTGCTACATTCATTGGAGTACAAATTGGCCCGTCTGCCTTCCAAGGAGAAATTTCCATGCGTAACTCCCGCCTTGCTGTTGCTGTTGTTGCAGCTACCAGCGTCGCTGTCTCAGCCTTGACTCCGGTTGCTGCAACTGCACAAACCATCCCGTCTTCCAGCCAGCTGTCCTCCGGTGGCCACATCAACGCGGATGGCTACTCCGACGAGTGCCAGGAAGCTGTAGAAAAGGCCCGTGAATACCACGAGCAGGCTGTTGAAGACGGCACCGTTGGTTCCTCCTTCATGGGCCCACAGGAGCTCGCCTTCGGTATCGCTAACGGCTACGGTTCCTCAGGCATGCCAGAAGAGCCAGACTGCATCGAAGAAGAAGATGAGCAGGCAGAAGACGAGCGTTGGGAAAATGTCCCAGATTCTTTGAAGTCTATGCGCGGCAATGAAACCACCGACATGATATTCGCTGTTGTCGGTGCCATCTTGGCAGTCGGCGGCTCCCTAACTCAGGCAGCAACCATCCTGGCAGCATTCTCCCCAGAGGCACGCGACCAGATCGCTAGCGTCTTGCAGCAGTTCGGTTTCCGTCTGCAGTAACCCTACCTGACGCAATTCTGCCTGACGCAGAAGAAAGGTGCTGCAACAGTTTCAAACTGTTGCAGCACCTTTCTTTATGTTTTAGCGCTTAGCGCTTGGTACTAGTACAGGCGAGACGAAGCGATATCCGCACCCTTGACCAGAGAATCCAGCTTTGCCCAAGCAATCTGGTGGTTCAGGCGTCCGCCAAGGCCACAGTCGGTGGATGCAACAACCTTGTCTGGGCCAACAACCTCAGCGAAGTTGGAGATTCGGTCTGCAACCAGCTCTGGGTGCTCAACCACGTTGGTGGAGTGAGCAATCACGCCTGGGTATAGCAAGGTGTTTTCTGGAAGTTCAACGTCCTTCCAAATCTTCCACTCGTGTTCGTGGCGTGGGGATGCAGCCTCGAAGGTGTAGCCGCCAACCTCTGCGCGCAGAATCTCTTCCAAGATGTCGCCGAATGGAACATCGGTCACGTGTGGTCCGTGCCAAGAGCCCCAGCAGATGTGCAGGCGGGTCAGTTCCTTAGGAATGTCCTTGATGGAGTCATTGAGTACGTCAATGCGCTCACGGACGAAGCCACGGAAGTCTTCGATGGAAGGCTCAGGGTTGATCTGGTCCCACGCTTCCGCCAGGTCTGGTGCGTCGAACTGAACGGTCAGGCCAGCGTCAGTAATTGCCTTGTATTCGTGGGACAGTGCTTCACCACAAGCCTTGATAACGTCAGACTCGGTTTCATAGTACTTGTTTGCAAGGCGTGCTGCGGAGCCTGGGGAAAGCGCTGCGACAAAGCCGTCGGAAACGTTGTGCTTCGCCATTGCATCCTTGAGCAGCTTGACGTCTGCTTCAACTTCTTTCTGGCCAACATAAGTAATTGGGCCGGTGAACTCAGGGTTTCCCACCTTGGCGCGGCCGGTGAAGATGCCGGACTCTGGATCTTCATAAGCCTCGGAGAAGAGCTTACGGTCGCGGCGGTCAGAGAAAGAGGTAAGACGTGGCTTGCCTGGCTCAGAGCGAACTACTTCTTCACTAGCCCAACGGTCAACGTCGGTCATGGTCAGGCCACCCAGGCGGGAGAAAGAGTAGTTCCACCAAGAGCCGTAGTCCACCGCACCGGAGGTGATGTGGCCGTACTCGCCCTCGTTGATGATGTCGATACCGAGCTCAACCTGACGAGCTACAACTTCATCGACTGCCTTTTCCAACAGCTCGAAAAATGCTTCATCTGGAACGGAGCCAGATGCGCGATTCTTGTTTGCTTCCAGCAGTTCTGGGGTGCGTGGGAGTGAGCCAACATGTGTGGTGCGGATTTTTTGTGCCACGAGGTTTTTCTCCTTTAAAGAAATAGACTGTGCTGTCTACCCTATCGCAGATCCACCACCACGCATGATTTTTATTCACGCCCGCGCATAAACCTTGGAGAGATGGGAGGTTAGCCCAAGATGCCGGTGCCCATCGTTGCCTTCAAATCACCCATCAAGCTGGAGGAACGCTCCACCCGCAAGTGGTCAGCCAAGACCATCATGGTGGATTCATCGCCATTGAGCAGAGTCAGATAAACATCTGAATCACCCTTGTTCTTCTCCAATACTTGCTTGAGCTTGGCAATGTTTTCCATAGTGCACTGATCGGTACGCATGCTCAGGCGCAAAGGCAGGCCAGCACCGTTGCCGGGGCCAAGTTCTGGCACGCGAATGTCATTGCAGAAGAAGCTGGTGCGCTCATCGCGCACGCGCACCTGCACCTTGGCCAAGATGATGTTGTCTTCCACAATCTGCGGAGCGACCAGAGAATAGACCTGGTTGAATACCAGGATTTCAACCTGCGCACCGTTGTGGTCCTCGATGGTGACAATGGCCCAGGGCGAGCCATCACGCTTGGAAAAGCGACGGTCCACGCCAGAGATAATGCCGCCGATGACCATCTCCTGGCCATTGCGCATCTCGCCACCAACAACGGTAGTCAGCGTGGTATCAGTCTGTGCTGCAAGTGCATCTTCAAAGCCATCAAGTGGGTGGCCAGAGACATACAGGCCCAGCATTTCGCGCTCAAGGGCAAGTTCGTGTTTGCGGTCCCAGGAATCATCGGGCACTTCAATGGCGAAAGTCGATGCTGCCCCACCGTCTTCGCCACCGAATCCAGCGAACAAGTCGAACTGGCCTTTATCAGCAGCCTTCTTGGTGGACTGTACGGAATCAACCGCGTCTTCCTGAATCAGCATCAAACCTTTGCGCGGGTGCCCAAGAGAGTCAAAGGCACCAGCCTTAATTAAGGATTCCGTTACACGCTTAGTACAGGCAACAAGCGAAATCTTGTCCAGGTAGTCACTGAAATTCCTAAACGCGCCCTTTTCCCGGCGCGCGGCGATGATGGACTCCACCACTTCAGAGCCCACGTTGCGGATAGCGCCCATGCCGAAGCGGATGTCCTCACCAACAGCCTCGAAGTCCTCTGCGGATTCGTTAACGTCTGGTGGCAGCACCTTGATGCCGAGGTGGCGACAGTCCGCGAGGTAGATAGCAGACTTGTCCTTCTTATCCGCCACAGAGGTCAGCAGCGCTGCCATGTATTCCGGCGCGAAGTAAGCCTTGAGGTAGGCCGTCCAGAAGGACACCAGGCCGTAGCCTGCGGCGTGGGACTTGTTAAACGCGTAAGACGCGAAGGGCTCGATGGTACCCCACAGCGCGTCAACCGCTTTCTGGGAATAGCCGTTGGAGAACATGCCCTTGCTGAACTTCTCATATTCCAAGGCCAGCACTTCTGGCTTCTTCTTACCCATGGCTTTACGGAAGCCGTCTGCTTCACCAGCGGTGTAGTTAGCCAGTTTCTGGGAAATACGCATGATCTGCTCCTGATACACGATCAGGCCGTAGGTCTCGCCCAGAATCTCTGCCAGTGGTTCTTCCAGTTCAGGGTGAATTGGCGTAATTTCTTGGCGGCCGTTCTTACGGTCGGCGTAGTTCCAGTGTGCATTCACGCCCATTGGACCTGGGCGGTACAGCGCCAGGGACGCGACAATATCTTTAAAGCCGGTTGGCTTCATGCGCTTGAGCAGTTCCTGCATGCCGCCGGAGTCCAGCTGGAACACGCCAAGGGTGTCACCGCTCGAGAGTAGGTCATAAACCTTGGAGACCTTCGGGTCGTCGGCATGCAGGTCCTCTAGGTTGAGCTCAATGCCACGGTTTTTCTTGATGTTCGCTAGGGCGTCACCGATAACCGTGAGGTTACGCAGGCCCAAAAAATCCATCTTCAGCAGGCCAATGGCCTCACACGCTGGGTAGTCCCAGCCGGTGATGTACGCACCGTCGGCGGGGCGCTTCCACATGGGGATGTGGTCCATCAGGCGCACGGACGCCATAATCACCGCACAAGCGTGAACGCCTGCCTGGCGGACTACGCCTTCCAAACCGCGCGCGGTGTCATAAATCTTTTTGACATCCGGGTCGGTTTCCACCAGCTGGCGGACCTCGTTGGCCTCAGAATAACGCGGGTGGTCAGGGTCAGTAATACCGGACAGCGGAATGTCTTTCGCCATGATCGCCGGTGGCAGCGCGCCGTTGATACGGTCAGCCATTTGGAAGCCGGGCTGGCCAAAGTGCACCTTCGCGGAGTCTTTAATGGCCTGCTTGGTTTTCACGGTACCGAAGGTAATAACCTGGGCAATCTTGTCCTCGCCCCAGCGTTCTGCTGCGTATTGGATCATTTCGCCGCGGCGGCGGTCATCGAAGTCGATATCGATATCGGGTGCGGATGGACGTTCCGGGTTGAGGAATCGCTCGAACAGCAGGTCGTGTTCAATCGGGTCAATATTGGTAATGGTCAGTGCATAAGCAACCAGCGCACCCGCAGCCGAACCACGGCCGGGGCCTACCCAGATGCCGATGGATCGCGCGTGCTTAATAATCTCGGCAACGATCAGGAAGTAGGACGGGTAGCCCTTCATATCAATAACGGAGATTTCATACTCCGCACGCTTGACGTATTCCTCAGGTACTTCCCCGCCGTCGAAACGGTCTTTGAGGCCTTCCATCACTTCGTGGCTTAGCCAAGACGTTGGGGTGTAGCCCTCGGGAACGTCTGCGACAGGCATGCGGTCGTGGGTGTGTTCTTCCCACAGGGAGTCATAGGACTCAACGCGCTCGGCGATCCACAGGGTGTTGTCACAGCCGTCTGGGACCATGTCATCCCACAGTTCACGCATTTGGGCGGCGGACTTGATGTAGTAGCCGGTGCCGTCAAACTTGAAGCGGTCCGGGTCCATCAAGGTCTTACCGGTCTGCACACACAGCATTGCCTCGTGCGACGGTGCCTGGGATTCCAGGACGTAGTGGCAGTCATTGGTCACCAAAGGTGGCAGGTCGAGCTTGCGGCCGATTTCAAGCAGGCCGTCGCGCGTGCGCTTTTCAATGTCTAGGCCGTGATCCATCAACTCGAGGAAGTAATTGTCGCGGCCGTAGATGTCCTGCCACATCGCGGCGGCCTCGAGTGCTTCGTCGAACTGTCCCAGGCGTAGTCGGGTTTGTACATCACCTGAAGGACAACCGGTGGTGGCGATAATGCCATCGGCATGCTCAGCGATGAGCTCTGCATCCATGCGTGGCCATTTACCCAACTGGCCTTCATAAGACGCGAGGGAGGAAAGCTTGAACAAGTTGGACAGACCAGTGGCGTTTTCTGCCAGCATGGTCTGGTGCAGGTACGCGCCGGATGCGGAGACGTCATCGCGCTTTTGATCGGGAGTACCCCACAGCTGACGTTTCTTATTAAAGCGCGAACCAGGAGCCATGTAAGCCTCAATACCGATAATCGGCTTCACTCCGGCTTTGGTCATGCGGCGGTAGAAGGCATCCGAGCCAAACATGTTTCCATGGTCTGTCATGCCCACAGCAGGCATTTCTTGCCGTGCAACCTCTTCTGCAAGCAAATCTACCTTCGCCATGCCGTCCAGCATGGAAAATTCAGTGTGGTTATGCAGGTGTACAAAAGAGGAATTCTTCGCCATGTTCGTCATTGTATCCACCCGAGTCAAATGGCGGGAATTACCTGCTAGGCGGACACTTCGTCCACAAGAGGCAATAAATGATGGTCCTGTGCGGTTGGACTAGAGTAGCGTCTTCATTGCACCATACAATTGCATAATACAATTGCGCCGTACAATCAGGTCTTCGCCAGCCAACAGCATCCGGGAGGGATATATGCCATACGCAATCGGGGCCTACCTACTGTGGGGAGTCTTTCCGGCTTTCTTCCCCCTGCTGTTGCCAGCAACCCCGCTGGAGATTTTGGCGCACCGGATTGTGTGGACTGCTGTTCTCATCATCACCTACCTGATCTTCACCGGTGCATGGCGAGAGCTCACGCAGCTGTCTAAGCGCACGTGGCTGTGGCTCACGGCTGCCTCAGTTGCCATCACCATCAACTGGGGCACCTATGTGATGGCTGTGAATTCTGGGCATGTCGCGGACGCTGCGCTGGGATATTTCATCAACCCCTTGGTCTCTGTTGCGCTGGGCGTTCTGGTGCTCAAAGAGCAGCTGCGTAAGCTACAGATTTCTGCCGTGGGCGTTGCTGCCGTCGCAGTTATTTGGTTGACGTTTATGACAGGTGAGGGTCCGTGGATTTCCCTCATGCTGGCGGCATCCTTTGGCATTTACGGCCTGTTGAAGAAGCAGGTGCAGGTCTCGTCCGCTGGCTCGGTGGCCGCGGAAACTCTGGTCATGTCTCCCGTCGCGCTGATCTACTTGGGTTATTTGAGCGTCAATGGTGAGTCCACGTTCTTGTCTGAGGGCCCAAGCCACACGGCATTGCTGATTATCTCAGGACTGGTTACTGCCCTGCCGTTGATTTTGTTCGCCCAGGGCGCGAAGATGTTGCCGCTGGCAACGATTGGCATGCTGCAGTACATGACCCCGACCATGCAGCTGTTGTGGGCAGTGCTTGTTACTCAAGAACACATGTCGACTGAGCGTTGGATTGGCTTTGTCATCATCTGGTTCGCGGTCGCCTTGTACATGATTGACTTGGTGCGCATTCGCCGTCAGTCCCGCAGGATTGCGTTGTCTTCACCGCCAGAGGAGACGACTCAGACGGAGGATTCTACTTCCTCCAAGCGCGTCTAGCTTTTTCTTCTTTTTCATCAATGGCCCACGAGGGCATGAACCAGCCGAGCACGAGGCACACGATAAAGCCCAGACCGAGTAGCACTTTGCCTTCGGCGGGCTGGTTGCCGAAGAAGAAAAAGCCCAGGCACACGAAGATGCCGACGATCACCATCGCGTACGCGAAGCGATAGTTCGCTGGCCACGAGCTAAAGGTTTCGAGCTTGCTTAAATTACTGGGTAATTTCAAGATCCATCACCGGCCTAATTCCGAAGCTTCCCCACGCGGCATCATCCGGTGCGGCTTCTACTGCAAAGACTCCCTCACGATGGGAGATTTCTTCCAACATATCGCCATTTTCGTAGACGATGACGGAATTGAGTTCCTCATCCCCTACCGCGCGGCTAAAGACATCCGCGCGGGTTTCGCCCTCAATGGGCTCGGGGATTTCCACGGGCAAGAATGCCTCTTGCGTGATGACTGAGCTCACGCGCTGTGCACCCTCAACAGCTTGCGCTGCGGTCTCTGCATCCACGGCGCCATCAAAGGTAACCAGCGCATAGGTGTCATTGCGGGCATCGACAACACTAGTGGCTGCGCGGGTTTGATATTGCTGCGCGGATTCTTCTGGCTCTGGCCCGAGTTGGTCACCCTGCAGTGTCTGGGTCGGTCCCGGACCGCAGGCGCCGGCGAGGAAGATAATCAACAGCAGCATAAACACGAAGATGCCGATGGCGGCTGCGCGCCGACGGCGATAAATATGAGGTGGATGCCGGCGCACCACTCGTGCAGGCACAGCCTGTGCAGCCTCGCTACGCCGGTCGCGGTTGCCCACAGACTGGTTGTGCACAGTCTGCTGCCACGCGGTCTCGCGCGCATTAGTGCGCGGCCTGCGGCGGGGTGGCCGGTAATCCTTATCCACGAAGAACGTCCAAAGCGTGTTGCAGGTCAGCTGGATATTCGGTCTCAATCTCGATCCACCGGCCTGTGCCGGGGTGTTCAAAGCCAAGCTTGACCGCGTGTAGCCACTGGCGGATGAGCCCTAGGCGCTTGGACAGATTGGGGTCTGAACCGTACATCGGGTCACCGCAGCACGGATGGCCAATGGCCGACATGTGCACGCGGATTTGGTGGGTGCGTCCGGTTTCCAGGTGGACATCGAGAAGCGATGCTTCGCGGAATGCTTCCAACAAGCTGTAGTGCGTAATCGCATTCTTGCCGTCTTCGGTCACTGCGAACTTCCAACCGGATGAGGGATGGCGGCCAATGGGCGCATCCACGGTGCCCTCAATCGGATCGGGCAAGCCCTGCACCAGCGCGTGGTAGGTCTTGTGCACGGTGCGCACCTTAAACGCGTGCTTCAGCGCGGTATAAGCGCGCTCCGAAGAAGCCACCACCATTACGCCTGATGTACCAACGTCAAGGCGGTGCACAATACCTTTGCGCTCTGGCGGACCCGAGTTTGAAATTCTATATCCTGCCGCGGCAAGTCCACCGACTACGGTTGGACCATCCCAGCCCACGGAGGGATGCGCTGCCACTCCAACAGGTTTGTTTACGGCAATGATGTCATCATCGGAATAGACCACGTCCATTCCTTCCACCAGTTCTTCTTTGGGAACCAGCGGTGCTGCCGGCTCTGGCAGAGTAACTTCTACCCAGCTTCCGGAGGCGAGGCGGTCGGATTTGGCTACCGCCGATCCATCGACAAGCACTGCGCCTTCAGCACACAAGTCTGCCGCGACGGTGCGGGATAACCCCAACATCTTGGCCAAGGCTGCATCAACGCGCAGCCCCTCATTTCCCTCCGGTACCGGCAGAGTCCGTACTTCCCTGTTCATTTTTCGCCCTCCTTTCCTCCGTCAGCATGGCAAGAATAAATACAATGACACCTACCGTAATAGAGGCATCCGCGATATTGAATACGGCAAAGTTTCCAACGGAAATATAGTCCACGACATGCCCGAACCAAAAGCCTGGTTCCCGAAACAGCCGGTCCGTCAGATTGCCCAACGCACCACCGGCAAGCAAAGCTAGCCCGAACGCTTCCCATCGGTCTTTCATCCGCGGTGCGGCGATGGCCACACCAATGACGAAGACCAACTGGATGGTGGTAAATAGCCAGGTCGATCCCTCTCCGCCCATGGAGAAGGCGGCGCCGGGATTGAATAAGAGATAGAACCTGAACCAATCTCCAATTACGGGGACGGCTTCACCTGGGTTGAGCCAGTTCAGCATGAGCTGTTTAACGGCCTGGTCTATCACTGCAACGGCAATAACTATCACTGCCATCATCTTCACAATTGAGCGCACCTAAACCATTGTAGAGGCAGCCATCCGGTAGGTTTGAATGCATGCGTGTGAAAGCCTCCATTGTTGCCCTTGCGTTAGTTGTGACCGGTTGCAGCTATGAGCCTCCAGGTCCTGCAGTAGAGCAAGCAGTAGCGGCCCCAGTCGACGCCGCGCGCGTGACTGTGGAAGATGCCGGTTCTGGCGACAAGAGGGTGTTGACCTTTGACGATATCGATTCTGAGCAGGACTTGAAGTTTGAGCTCACCGAAGGTTTCGCCCAAGATGTTGTGGATGCCAATGCCCCGACTGATTTTGAGTCCAGCGCCCCGGAAGAATCCACCACCTCTTTTGATCTGAACGCTGAAGTTTCTGAAGCAAGTGATGATCCGGAGCAAACCCCGGCCACACGCAATGCTTTTATGACGTTGAGCAACCCGACTTATAGCGGCACTGATGCGCTGAATGTGGAATCCGGCGATGGTTTCCAGTTCGGTTGGCGCGCCGATGATGCCGGCCAGGTTTCTTCCCTGCGCTTGGCCGCCCCACAGGCCGCGAATGATGATGCTCGTTCCATCTTGGAACAAGCGATTGTGGAATTAACGTCCATGCCGATTGTCTTCCCCGATGAAGAAATCGGTGAAGGCGCCATCTGGACCTTGGATTCGCGCACTTCCGGTGACTCCACCTTGCTTCAGACCACCACCTACACCTTGGACAAGCTCACTGAGACCGGTGCGGAGTTGTCCCTGGATATCAGCCAACGCCCTGCCCTGGGTGCTTTGTCGATGGAAGATGGCGGCGAACTGGAAGTGATGGACACCGAAACCCGTTCCTCTGGCAATCTGACTATTGATTTCTCGCAGCCACTTCCTACCTCCGGCAACATCGACATTGCCACCCGCGTTACCTACGGGACCCAGGAATCAGAAATCCGCGTGCTGCAATCAACCAACACGCGGATGCAGTTCAGCCCAGCAGCTCAAGAGTCTTAAATAACTCCCAAGCGCTGGGCTGAGTGAAGGACTACGTCCTACTGAGTGACTTCGTTGGCCCCGGTATCAACGGTTCCGTCGGTGCACATTTCTGGGACCTGGTCTGGGGTAACGGTGTTGGTAATCAGGGTGCAGGCCCAGGACTGGGACAGCTTCCAGGTGCCTTCTTCGAAGACGAACTCAACGTTTTCAGCGGTCTGGGATGGCTCTTCTGGAACGGTGAAGTTCACGGTTGCCAGGACGGAGTCTGGGGAGTAGCCAGGGATAACTGGGTCTACTACCTCAAAGTTGGCGCCTGATTCGGCCTTGGAAGATGCCATGGTTTCAAACAGCTCAGGGGCGGTTTCGCCACCCTGCACGGTCTTGACCTTGTCCTCTTCGGAGGCAGCGGAGTCAGTTGCGGTGGCCAAGATGGCGTTGAGGTCCGTTGCGGTTGGCAGCTCAGAAGATGCTGGCGCATCTGAAGTTTCTTCAGCCTGGGTTTCTGGGGCTGCTGCGGTGTCTGCGGAGTCTCCAGACTCTGATTCTGAATCAGAGGAGCACGCGGCCAATGCGGTTGCAGCGGTGGCGGCTAGGAAGCCGGCGGTCAGTTTACGAAAAATCAACTAATCTCCTTCAACGAATTTATTCTTTGCCAATCCTACCGGCCACCTTGCGCGATATAAGAACCTGCGCCTTAATTCACAGGGTTTCTTCAAACTTTTGCCCAACCTCTTTACGGCTTTGATTTAAGCTTGCTTTATGTCTGAAACGATTGCAGTAGTAGCTACCGGTGGCACAATTGCGTGCACCCTTGATGAACATGGCGCGCTTGTCCCCACGGTCTCCGCAGCCGAATTGGTTGACGCAGCACTTTCTTTGTCTGCAGTACCTCGCGTGAATACGCGTGCTATTGATTCGGTGCGCTTGGATTCTTCTTCGTTGACTTTGCCGGACTTAGATGACCTTTTGCAGCGGGTACACGCATTGCTTGCTGATGCTTCCATCGCCGGCGTCGTCATCACCCACGGCACGGATTCCATGGAAGAGACCGCCATGGCACTCGAGCTTTTCCACATTGGAGATAAGCCAGTAGTTATTACCGGCGCGCAGCGGTCTTTTGACCACCCTGATTCAGACGGCCCGCAAAACTTGGCGGATTCCATTGCCTACGCCACCACCGGCGCGCCGGGCGTGAGCATCCGCTTCGGTGGTTTGACCGTTTCAAGCCGCGGCGCTTTCAAGTCCCACACGTCATCGTTGGAAGCTTTCACTGCGGTGCCCACCCCAATGAGGACTCGCCCGACATTGGCGCTGACTCCCCTGGCGGGCAATGACGTGGTCATTATTTCTGCCTGGCCCGGCGCGTCGCGAACCATGGTTGATGCAGCGGTCGCTTCCGGTGCGGGCGGCATCATTGTGGAAGCCATGGGTTCCGGCAACATGGGCTCACAAATGGGTGAAAGCGTAGCCGACGCGTTAGAAGCCGGCATCCCAATTCTTATCACCACGCGTGTTCCAGAAGGCTCAGTGTCTTTGGCTTATGGCGGCAGCGGCGGCGGCGCAACCCTCGCGCGCAACGGCGCACTTGGCACCGGCACTTTGCGTGCAGGCCAGGCTCGCATGGTGCTACTCGCCGCCCTAGCTACGGGCACTGATGTAGCTGAGCTGCTTTAGTCCTGCTCCGCTAGGTCCACGTCCCACGCCAAAGAATCCACGGGGTCGGCGGGCTGCAGCTGCTCATCATCGGCATCAAAAGACTTGAAGGGGCCAGGTCCGGTAGCGCGGGTTTCAAAGCGCACGCTGACAAAGCCGTGCCCGGTGCCTTGAATCCAGCCGTGTCCGTAGTCGGGGTGAAACACGTCTTGGGTGGCATACCACGTGCGTTTAATGGGAGAAGGTTCTTCTTCGAAGGTGGTTTCCGTGCTGATCACTGCTTGGTCGAGTTCGGGAAAGAGCACGTCTTGGCGTTCTAATTCCAGACCGGAGAAGCCAACGCCGACTAGCCGAATGGGGCCAAGTTCGGCTGGATAGCGTGCCAGAGATTGCATCGCTTTGCGTAGTGTTGCAATGTCATCGGTGGCATAGGCCAGTGTTAAAGACCTGGTTTCACTATGAAAATCGGCCATGCGCATTTTTACCGTGACGGTACGGGCACCGCGTCCATCTTTGAGCAGGCGGCCGTGAGCACCGCTTAAGGCACGCTCGAGAGCGGCATCCACGGTTTCTTTCGTGGTGAGGTCCTCCGGGTAGGTGTGCTCAGCTGAGACTTGCTTGGATTCGGCACGTGGTGCCACTGGGCGGTCATCCACCCCGCGCGCCATCATCCACAGTGCTGGACCGATGGTGCTGCCCAGGGTGATTTCAACTTCGCGTTGACTCAAGGCCGCCAAGTCACCAATGGTCTTGACCCCGATGGAATGCAGCTTGGTGGCGGTAACTGGACCAACACCCCACAGCTCATCCACGTCGAGCGGATGCAGCATGGCTTCTTGTTTTTCTACGGGAATCACATAAGCGCCATCGGGCTTGGCTTGCCCGGATCCAATCTTGGCAAACTGCTTACCGGAACCAGCGCCAATCGAAGCAGGAAGCCCCACTATGTCCCTAATGGCAGCGCGCAGCTCATGCGCCCAGGATTCAACCTCTTCTGCGGTGGCACCAATAAGTTCCGCCGGTTCCATATAGGCCTCATCAATACTGAGCTGTTCAACCAAGTCCACGCGGGACTCAATGAACTTAAAGACCCGCTGCGAGGCTAGGCGGTAGACCTCAAAACGTGGGCTGACCACTACGGCTTTGGGCCCAATGAGTTGCTGCGCACGATACATGGGCATGGCCGAATGCGCGCCGTACTTGCGTGCTTCATAGGAAGCACCAGCCACAACACCACGGCCGGACATGCCGCCGACCAAAACTGGTCGGCCCATCAAGGTAGGCCGGGTCAGCTGTTCACACGATGCGAAGAACGCATCCATATCAATGTGAAGAACCCAACGTTGCATACCAACAAGTCTAGAAGTTTGCGGTCAAATCCCTAATTTGTTGATAACGCGCCACCGTATCCGGGTTCGCCTCCCCGCGGTAGGTGGTGGTACCAGCAACATCCCATTGCGGTGGCTTATCCGCGCCAGACAATGCCCACGCGGCTTGGCGGGCAGCACCAAGCGCAACATATTCGCTCGGTGCAGGCAAAGCCACATCCACGCCAAAGATGCTGGGGGCAAACTGTTGCATAGCCTCGCTGCGTGCAGCACCACCGGTGAGCAGGACGCGGTTGGCCTTGTGCCCCATCGCCTTTTCCACTGCCTCGATAGCATCAAGCATGGAACACAGCAAACCTTCCACCACACCGCGAGCAAAGTCTTCCCGCGTGGTGTCGGTGCGCAGGCCTGTCAAAAGCCCCGTTGCGTGCGGCCGGTTCGGGGTGCGCTCACCATCGAAATAAGGAAGCAACGTTACCGATGACTTCCCGGCCAGGGCCATTTCCGACAGGCCCTTGTGATCGACTCCCAAAAGGTTTGCTGCGAAGTCCAGAACTTTCGCGCCGTTGAGAGTGCACGCAAGCGGAAGATATGCGCCTGTGGCATCAGAAAATCCGGTGACCAGACCGTTGTCGTCATGTACGCTGTGCTCACTCCACGCGCTGGCCACACCGGAGGTACCAACGGACACGCAGACATCCCCCGGTTGCAGGTCCAAGCCCAATGCCGCCGCCATATTATCGCCAGTACCAGCCGCGATTGCAGCACCCGTTGCAGTGCGGCCAACAATCTCATTGGGCTCGGCAATACGTGGCAGCTGCACGCTATGGCCTAAGAACTGCTCCGCTAGTTCAGGCATGAAGCGGCGCTCACGCGTGGAGTAATAGCCGGTGCCAGAAGCATCACCATGATCAGTGGTGAACTCTTCTCTCCCACCCAAATGCCAGGTGAGATAGTCATGCGGCAGCACTGCTTTAGAAACTTTCTTGGCATTTTCAGACTCATTATCACGCAGCCATCGCAGCTTCGTCGCGGTAAAAGACGCAACTAGCACAGAGCCAGTTAGCTCCACGGTCTTGTGCGCACCGCCAAGTTCTTCAACTAATTCCACCGCGGCATCCGCTGAAGACACGTCATTCCACAACATCGCATCACGCACAGTGTTGTTATCTTCATCCAGCGTCACCATGCCGTGCTGCTGACCAGCGACTGCTACAGCATCTGCTTTCTCCAACAATCCTACGGTTGCTTCATCCAGCGCCTCAATCCAGCGCGCCGGGTCAACTTGGGTGCCGCCCGGGTGGCTAGCGCGAGCTTGATCAACAATCTCCCCCGAGGCGGCATCAACTAACACCGCTTTGCACGACTGCGTGGAGGAATCAATGCCAAGAACATAAGTCATAGTGGAATCTCACTTAAATCTATTTCAAAACGGCCGGCGGTTGCAGGGTCGGTGTCGGCTGGGCAGTGTCAACAAGGTGGAGTCTAGCGCCGGTTTTCTCCAGCAGCTCGCGCTCATCATCATCGAGGTTGTTGTCCATGACTATGTCATCAAACTCGCTCAAACGCGCGACAAAGTGCATGCCGACGTTGTCGAACTTCGAAGAATCAGACACCAAAATTTTGCGGGTACCCAGGCGAACAAAAGCGGACTTGGTAATCGCAGCATCCTCATCAGGGTGATAGATTCCCGCTGCATTGATACAGGTGGTGGACACAATCGACACCGTGGCGTTGAGCCTTTCCACCGCATTGCAGGTGGCTTGGCCGAGGAAGGAATCTGTCTCCACGCAGTAGCGGCCACCCGCACCAGTGAGAGCCACCTCCGGCGCGTGCGCTGAGACCACGTTGAGAACCTTTAATGAATGAGTGATGATTCCAACGGGGCCAGCGGACAACACATCAGGAACGCAGTATTCCACTGTCGTGGAATCATCCAGTGCCACGATGTCCCCTGTTGAAACTAACGTCGCAACATAAGAAGCTAACTTCTTTTTAACATCCACATTAGTCTCGCGGCGGGTTTCTACGTTGGTTTCAGAAAAATCTGGCTCGATAAATTTCGCGCCGCCGCGCACACGCTCAATCTGGCCTTCTTCAGCCAGGAAATCCAGATCGCGGTGAATGGTCATCACGCTGACATCGAAGCGTTCCGCCAGTTCATCGACCCGGGCATGCCCGGAATGTCGAACAGTGTCCAAGATGTCCGCGCGCCGGATTTCTGCTTGGCTCGCCATCAATTCACCTCTATTCTTCTCACGTTTTCTGTGAATTTTAACATCAGTTCTGTTATTTATAACATCTTTTTGTTAAATCCATGTTAGTTTGGTCTGCATCACAGAATGTGACGGTGTCCTTTACTGAAACGGAGTCTATTACATGTCACACGAACCATTAGTAGAAAGACTTGGTATTCCGCGGCCTTTAATCTGGGGCTTCATCGGCCTCGCCATCTTCATGATTGGCGATGGTGTGGAAACCAACATCCTCGAACCCTTCCTTTCCTCTGAACACGGCTTCACTGTTTCCCGCGCCGGCCTGCTGGTCACGGTCTACGGTGTGGCGGTTGCCATCGCCGCATTCTTCGCCGCAGCGCTGTCTGATCTCTGGGGCCCACGCCGGGTGATGATGCTCGGCGCGGGCATCTGGGTGGTCTTTGAGCTCGCATTCTTGTTGTTTGCCCTGACTACCAGCTCCACCACGCTTATCTTCTTAAGCTACGGTTTGCGTGGCTTTGGCTATCCACTCTTTGCTTATGGCTTCCTCGTGTGGATTACTGCGGTCTCCCCGGCGGACAAGCTCGGTACCGGTTGGTTCTACGTTGCATTCTCCGCGGGTCTGCCAACCCTCGGTGCGCTAACCGCCACCATTTCCATGTCCTGGTTCGACCTGGATTTCTATGAAACTCTTTGGGTTTCCCTCGTTCTGGTCATCATCGGCGCAGCGTGCGCGCTCATCGGTGTCAAAGAGCGCATCGGCCGCGCACCACTGGTGGACAATGCCGATGACGTATCCGCCACCTTGGGCGCTTCTTTCAAGCTGCTCATCCAAGACCGCCGCGCCCGCTTTGTGGTCTATATCCGCACCATCAATTCCATTCCGACCTACGCCATGGCTGTGTTCTTCCCCGCTTACTTCACTGAGCGCTTGGACTGGCCACTGGCATGGTTCCTCATCCTGACCACTGTCATTTATGCAGTCAACCTGCCCTTCAACCCCTTCTACGGTCGCATTGGTGACAAGTTCGGCTGGTCCAAGACCACCGTGTGGGCTGGTGCTATCGCCTGTGCGGTCACACTCGCCATGGTCTACTTCGTGCCAATGATCTCCGTTGGTATGGGATTGCCAGATGGCGTGGGCTTTGCCCTCACCTTGGCCTGTGGTGCACTCTTTGGTGTCTCCCTCGCGGGCTTTGTTCCGCTGTCGCCCATCGCGGTATCGCTCAAGCCAGAGCGCCCTGGTGCAGCAATGGCTGCTTATAACTTGGGCGTGGGCGGCGCGGTCGCGGCCGGTCCAGCGTTGGTGGCTATCTTCTACCCTCTGGTTGGCGCGACCGGCCTGATTCTGATTTTCATCGGCTTGTTCATCGCGGCAGCTTTCATGGCGCACAGCCTGCGCGGCACCCAGCCCGGATTTGATGGCGTGCCAGCAGTTAAATCTCTCACCGAAGTTCCTGAAGGAGTCTAAACTTCAATGTCTACAATTCAGACAAAAACCCAGCTTAACCAAGAAACTCTTCCTTGCCTCCCCGTCGAGGGGCCGGAGTATGACCGCGACGCAATCACCGCAGGTATCGTGCACTTCGGGGTCGGTGGTTTCCACCGCGCGCATCAAGCTCTGTACATCGATAAGCTCATGCGAAACGGTGAAGCCATGGACTTTGGCATCATCGGCGTCGGCGTCATGCCCTCCGATGTGCGCATGCGTGATGCCCTCAAGGGCCAGGATTGCTTGTACACCTTGACGGAGAAAACTCCCGATGGCCAGCACTATTCCCGCGTGATTGGCTCCATTGTTGACTATCTCTATGCCCCAGATGATCCGGCGGCCACAGTCGCAGTGCTTGCCGATGCTTCCATCAAGATTGTTTCCCTTACCGTCACCGAGGGAGGCTACAACTTTGACCACGTGCGCGGCGAGTTCAACCTGAACAACCCTCAGGTTGCTGCCGATGTCGCAGATTTGAAGGAAGGCAAGACGGATTCCTTGCGCACCTTCTACGGCCTAATAACTGCCGCACTCATTGCCCGCCGTGATGCCGGCACCGTGCCGTTTACTGTGATGTCTTGTGACAATATCCAGGGCAACGGCGAGATGGCGCACCGCATGTTCTTGTCTTTTGCCAATGCTATCGATGCCGAGTTGGCCGCGTGGATTGACCAGGAGGTTCCTTTCCCGAACTCCATGGTGGACCGCATCACCCCGGAAACCACCGATGATGACCGCGCGGAGTTGGACTACGCCGATGCCTGGCCAGTGGTCTGTGAGGACTTCACCCAGTGGGTGCTGGAAGATAAGTTTGCTGCTGGGCGTCCTGCTTATGACAAGGTCGGCGTGGAACTAGTTGATGATGTTGTGCCGTATGAGCTGATGAAGCTACGTCTGCTCAACGCTTCACACCAGGGCTTGTGCTACTTCGGCTACCTGGCCGGGCACCGTCTGGTCCACGATGTCATGGCGGATCAGCGTTTTGCTGATTTCCTGCTGGCGTACATGGAACAAGAAGGCACCCCGTCTCTTCGCCCACTGCCGGGCGTGGACTTGGATGCCTACCGCCACCAGTTGATTGCCCGTTTCGGCAATGCCGCTATTAAGGACACCGTGGCGCGTTTGTGCGCTGAGTCTTCTGACCGCATCCCCAAGTGGCTGCTGCCAGTCGTGCGAGAGAACCTGGAATCCGGAAATGCGCCTGTGACCTTGTCTGCTGCCATCGTCGCGTCCTGGGCACGCTATGCCGAGGGCGTTGATGAGCAAGGCCAGGACATCAACATCAATGACCGTATGGCCGACCGCCTGAAGGAAAACGCGTCAAAGAACCGCGAGGACATCCTGGCGTTCATCCGCGACCGCGAAGTCTTCGGCGACCTCGTGGATAACGAGGAGTTCACCACCGCATACGCCGATGCGCTGCGCAGCCTGCATGAGGTTGGCTCTGAAGCCACCTTGGATAAGCTGCTTGCGCGCTAGCACCGCGCAAGCTAAATCTGTGCACAGCTAAAGCCGCGAAGACGTCTACTGCCGGACGCCTTCGCGGCTTCGGTGTTTCTGTATGTCCGTGACGCTTAATTTCGCCGCAGCCCCACCGCGATGATGATAAGCACAATGCCGATGATTTCAGCGGTGGTGAGCCACTGCCCCAGCGCGAGTGCACCAACGATGGCAGCGACTACGGGCAGGATGGCTTGCAGCAAGGCGAAGTAGCTCGAGCCTGCCATGCGCAGCACCACCTGGTCCAAGCTGTACGGGATTGCGGCGGACAACAGTCCCAGCCCGGCAGCCAGCCCCAACACTGTGATGCCGGGAAGACCCGGGTCCTCTGGCCAGATCAAAAGCATGACTGGGAGCGCTAATAGCCCGGCATAGGAAAAGCCGACGGCCATGGATGCACGTGAGTTTTCTTTATCCGCGGCAATGTGGCTGAAAATAAGAATGTAACCAGCCCAGAACAAGCCTGCGGCCAGCGCCCACATAATGCCGACTGCGTTATCGGACCATGTAGCACCAGAAATGACCAGCACGCCGGCAGCAGCGAAGAATAGTGCAATCCAGTCGCGTGCCCGGCGCGATCCCCACGCTGCCACAACAACAGGGCCGAGGAATACAATGGCAACTGCCGTGCCCATCGGAATATGGTTGAGTGACTGGTAGAAGGCCATATTCATAGCCATGGTCATAACGCCATAGATAGCGGCATTGCGCCCGGCCACACCACCAAAAGCGCGCAGCTTCGGGCGGTTGAGAATCAGCAAGATGACCCCGGCGGCTGCGACACGAAACCATGCCACAATCACGGGTGAGAAGTTTTCAAACAAGCCCACCGCAATAGCCGCGCCGGCGTATAAGGAAGCACCTGACACCGCCATTACCGCGGGCGCAGCGAGCCCTTTTGCCGCAGCGCTTGTGTTTATTTGACCATCCGCATTCACATCAGGGCATATTACCCCGTGTGCGCACAATAGCTTTGGCGGTCAGCGCCACCACGGGGGTGGGGTCATCGAGCAGGACCAACAGCAACTCATCAGAGTCTTCGAACTCCGCGAGTGCTTGGACCAGGCGCGCGCGTTGTTCCTGCGTTCTGTCGTCGTTTAACAACGCACCAATCGTGTCCAGTGCTGCTTCGTGCCAGCTCGGAGATTGCGCAAGTACTTCAGAGGCTTGCACGTCATGATCACCGTCCACAATCATCCGAAGCAGTTCATCAAAAGCAACTAGCACACCGCGCTCGCCTAAAGAAAGTGCTGCGACTGCTCGGATATCTGTGTCCTCATCATCCAGCGCACCGCGCAGATGCTCGAAGATTTCCTCACTCCGCTCCGACTGCTTCGTCCCCGCGGTTGTCCTCGCAGCTGCCTCAGCAAGGATTCGCACCGCACGCATGCGAACTTCCTTGTCTGCGGAGGCCAAAGCCCGTGATACTTCTTCAAGGGCTACGTCGCCAGCTTGCAGCATTGACCAGGACAGCGCACCTGCAACATTGAGGTCCTTTTCGGCTATCGCAGAACGCGCCACCATGCGCGGATGGGCTGCAGGTGCCAAACGCAGCGCGGAATCTTGGCGTGCGGCGGGGTCATGGGAACGCAGGTTCTTCAGCAAATTCATGACGTTGAGTGCTGCACGCCAGTCAGTGACATCAGATCCTCTAACCGCCAGCAACTGCTCAAAGAGGCGCTTTTCCTCACGCAACCGGGCCCGCGATTCCGCAATGAGCTCATCAATGACCTCTGCAATGCGGTGGTCGGGGTCATCGAGTGCACTTTTCACCTCGGTCAGACTTAGTCCCAAGCCACGCAATCCTTCAATGTGGAAGACTCTTTCCAAGTCCGCATCATCATAGATGCGATAGCCAGCACTTGTGCGGGCACCTGGTTCAATGAGGCCGAGCTTTTCGTAATACCGGAGCATGCGAGCGCTCACGCCCGTTGTCTCAGCCATCTCTCCGATTCGCATGGTCTTAGTCTGCGCTATCAATTCCTAACGCCGCAAACTTACGCGCAAACTCTAGATGGGTGTGGTCTTCCCTCTCCGGATCATCGATGAGCGCGAGCACGTGCTGGGCATGCTGCACCACGTGTTCGACCTGCTCACGTGCCAGCGGACCAAAGCTAGCCAATGCCCGACTCAGGCTGCGTTGTGGCTCCACCTGTACCCGGCCTATCTCCTGAACTAGTTCGGCTATCAGCTCGTTGATTTCTGCCTCGGGCACTGAAGCCACCGCCACCCGCCATGCGGTAGTACGCACTGCAGCATCGTCATCATGAAGCAATGCGGGAGTAATAACATCCCAGGTATCCGGATGCCCAAGCTTGGACAAAGTGTGCAGGGCTTGGGCGCGCGCACGGGGGTTATCCAGTGCACGCACCAAGAGTGGATAAACCTCATCCTGTGGATGCCTGGTTAAAGCCCAGGTCAACATGTCACGGACGAAGAAGTCCGGCTCACTACCCAGCTGCTCAATGAGCTTAGGTAGGTCGCCGGACTGTGGGTTGGTGCCCATTGCCAGGGCACTGCGCAGGCGTGTGGAAGAATTCATTCCTCCATGACACAACCTGACACCGTGTCAAGGTCAAGACTAGTTCTTAGCCACCTGTGCGGTTACGCCGGAAATAACCTCATGGGTCTCACTGTCAAGAGCCTCAGTGGTGACCTGGAAGTCGGTCGCCAGAGTCTCCGCCGCGATGTGGTCAGCGTGGCGAGAAGCCCACTCATTCTTATCCGCTGGAACAGACAGAACAACGCTGATGCGGTCGGAGACCTCAAAGCCAGAGGCCTTACGTGCATCCTGCAGACCACGGATAACATCCGCTGCCCAACCTTCAGCCTCGAGCTCTTCGGTGACCTCGGTGTTCAAAACAACCAAGCCATCTAGACCATCGATGCGTGCAGTGGACTTTGGATCCGCTGCTTGCAAACGCTCGGTGTACTCTTCTGGGCTCAAGGTGATGTCACCATCAACCACGACGTTTTCACCATCACGGGTGTAGTTGCCAGCCTTCAGGTTCTTGATTGCACGCTGAACATCCTTACCCAGACGAGGACCAGCAACCTTAGCGTTGCAGACAACCTCGAAGGTGCCAACCGAGTCAACATCATCAGTCAGGGAAACTTCCTTGACGTTGACCTCATCGCGGATGATGTCCTTAAACGGATCCAGCTGAGCAGAGTCAGTCACTGCAACGGTCAGACCTGGCAGTGGCAAACGGTTACGCAGCTTGCTGGACTTACGCACAGAGCTAGCAGCGGATGCTACCGCGCGGGTGGTGTCCATTGCCTCTACCAGTGCAGCATCCGCTGGGTAATCCTCAGCCTTCGGGAACGCAGTCAGGTGCACCGAACGCTCACCAGTGAGACCACGGTAGATGACCTCAGAGATGTGTGGCAACAATGGCGCGACCGCACGGGAAACGGTGTGAAGCACGGTGTAGAGGGTGTTGAATGCCTCTGGGTGAGCTTCCTGGCCTTCCCAGAAACGGTCACGGGAACGGCGCACGTACCAGTTGGTCAGCGCATCTGCGAACAGACGGACCTCATTGGTTGCGGTGGAGATATCCGTGTTCGCCAATGCTTCATCCACGTTCTTGACCAAGTCATGGGTCTTAGCCAGGATGTAGCGGTCCAGCACGTTCTCAGAGCTGGTGTCGAACTTCGCATCTTCTGAGGCGTACAGGTTCAAGAAGGTGTACGCGTTCCAGATTGGCAGCAGCGCCTGGCGCACGCCATCACGGATGCCCTGCTCGGTGACAATCAGGTTGCCGCCGCGCAGGATTGGCGAGGACATCAGGAACCAACGCATAGCATCCGAGCCATCGCGGTCGAAGACCTCGTTGACGTTCGGGTAGTTGCCCTTGGACTTGGACATCTTCAGTCCGTCATCACCGAGCACGATGCCGTGAGCCACAACCTTCTTGAACGCTGGGCGGTCAAAGAGTGCAGTGGACAGGACATGCAGCAGGTAGAACCAACCACGGGTTTGGCCGATGTACTCCACGATGAAGTCGGATGGTGAGTGCGTATCAAACCATTCCTTGTTCTCGAATGGGTAGTGCACCTGCGCGAAAGGCATGGAGCCGGAGTCGAACCACACGTCGAGAACATCTGGCACACGGCGCATCATGGACTTGCCGGTTGGGTCATCTGGGTTTGGACGAACCAGTTCATCAATGTGCGGACGGTGCAAGGACTCTGGACGCACACCGAAGTCGCGCTCTAGTTCATCAAGGGAACCGTAGACATCCATGCGTGGGTACTCATCATTATCCGAGAGCCACACTGGGATTGGGGAACCCCAGTAGCGGGTACGGGAGATGTTCCAGTCGCGTGCGCCCTCGAGCCACTTGCCGAACTGGCCATCACGAACGTGCTCTGGCATCCACTCAATCTCATTGTGGTTGAGCTCAACCATGCGGTCACGGATCTTGGTGACGTCAACGAACCATGCTGGCAAAGCCTTGTAGATCAGTGGCTCGCCGGAGCGCCAGGAGTGTGGGTAGGAGTGCTCGATGGTGACGTGGCGGATAACGCGGTTCTTCGCCTTCAGGTCACGGATGATGTCCTTGTTGGCATCAAAGACCAGCTGGCCTTCGTACTCCGGGGTCTGTGAGGTGAACTTGCCGTCATCATCAACTGGCATAACCAGTTCAATGCCGTACTTTGCGGTGGTCGCCATATCGTCCTCACCAAAAGCAGGAGCCTGGTGAACAACGCCAGTACCGTCTTCAGTCGTGACGTAATCAGCCAGCAGAACTTGGAAGGCGTTTGGCTGATCCTTGAAGTAATCAAAGATTGGCTGGTAGGTGATGCCCTCAAGCTCCGCACCCTTGAAGGTCTTGAGAACCTCATGGTCTTCACCGAGTTCCTTTGCGAAGGATGCAACGAGTGCCTCTGCCAGGACAAACTTCTGGCCGGTGAACTCGGTGTCGCCACCAACGCGCACCAGTGCGTAATCAACTTCTGGGTGCACAGCCAATGCCAGGTTAGAAGGCAGAGTCCATGGCGTGGTGGTCCATGCGAGGAACGCCGCATCCGCCAGCTCTTCTGGTGCGTTGCCCGTGATTGGGAACGTCACCGTCAAGGTTGGGTCCTGACGCATCTTGTAAGAATCATCCAGGCGGGTTTCCTGGTTAGACAGTGGGGTGTGCTCAGCCCAAGAGTAAGGAAGCACGCGGAAGCCCTGGTAGATAAGTCCCTTGTCATAAAGGGTCTTGAATGCCCAGATGACGGACTCCATGTAGCTTTCATCCATCGTCTTGTAGCCGTTTTTGAAATCTACCCAACGAGCCTGACGGGTGACATATGCTTCCCACTCATCGGAGTAGCGCAGCACCGACTCAGCACAGTAGTCATTGAACTTCTCCAGACCCATGTCTTCGATCTGGGCTTTGTCAGTGATGCCGAGCTGCTTTTCAGCTTCCAGCTCGGCTGGTAGACCGTGGCAGTCCCAACCAAAGACGCGTGGGACGTAGTTGCCCGCCATGGTGCGGTAGCGCGGAACAATGTCCTTGACGTAGCCAGTAAGCAAGTGACCGTAGTGTGGCAGACCGTTTGCGAAGGGAGGGCCATCATAAAAGATGTACTCAGGGTTGCCCTTGCTCTGGTCTAAGGATGCCTGGAAGGTGTCATCATCTGCCCAAAACTTTTGGACTTCGGTTTCCATTTCAGGGAACTTGGATGAACCACCGGTCATATCGACCTTGGGGTAAACGTGTCCTACGTCCATTACTAATTCCTTCACTTCGTCAATGTGTTGAGCTACAGGGACGCACTTTTCGTACGCGGTACCACCCTGCTTGAGCTTTAAAAGCTCCACTTCATTGGTAGTGAAGGATGTTTCGGTCCTACCCGTTCGGTTCTACTGAGCACCACTGCAAACAAGCATTAAACGCGTGCGCTGACAACGTGCTGTTCTTCCGAAATACTCCCCGGTGATGGCCGGATCATTGCATACGCTGCTTACTTTACACGCAACGTCAAATTCTGTAACCCTCAACCGCATTTGGAAATGATCCCTTAAAGCACTCCCCTAATTCCCATCGAAAACCCACGAAAGAAATTACCCAATTCGAATAGACTTTCCAGAAATATAGAATCTTCAAACTTTAAGTCCGGTACCCATGAAATGGTGGGGACATAAGAGTATTTACACTGAATCCAAGCACCACTATTGCCATATCGGTAAAGTAGTTTTAGGCAAAAGTGTAAATACTTACTCACCCCTGAATAACTAGTGAAAGTAGCAAACAGATGGCGGAAAATTTTATTGATGCAGAACTCGAGTACTACCTCGAGGAGCTAAGAGGTAAGACTCAAAATGGACTGACCCTTGAGGCGGCTGCCGATAAGATGCGACGGCACCCACACGGCGCACCTCCAGAAGAAATTCTCAAGGAAGCCATGGACATTTTCCGCCACCAGACAGATCTTATCGTTGAGTATGACACCGCTGAGAGCGTTGTACGCGAGCACTCCACCGGCAATTGGTACGACGGACCTCAACCTAATGACATCTACTGGCCACACCTAAAAAAGGGGATTGAAGCAAAAATCGGGGATGCTGTTATTGGCGTCGACGAAGCATCCTCTCAGGTTGTCGCTTCACTCCGGCCAAGTGGTGATTCAGATTTCGACACTCGTGGGCTAGTCCTAGGCTACGTTCAGAGTGGTAAAACAACCAACTTCCTCTCGGTTATGGCGAAAGCTGCCGACGTAGGATATCGCTTCTTCATCGTTTTGACCGGCATCACGGAAAGTCTTCGGTCACAAACCCAGGAACGCCTTGATAGCCAGCTAGTCAATGGAACCCCAAATTGGATCAAGCTGACCACACGGGATAATGACTTCAAAGACACCCAGGAAACAAACCGTGAAAACGCAGCAAGCTACCTAAGTAATAACCAGAATCGCGTTATTGCTGTGGTTAAGAAGAATGTTGCTGTTCTGCGAAAACTAAACCATTTCATCAAGAGTGCCGGCGTACATGCAGATAACTGCCCAATTCTAATTATTGATGATGAAGCAGACCAAGCAAGTATCAGCGTCTCCAAAGATCCAGATACGAATCCTTCTGCAATTAACGAGCAAATTCGAATACTCCTAGATAACAACAAAGCAGCATACGTCGCCTATACTGCAACTCCCTTCGCCAATATTTTGGTGAACCCGAATACGCACCAGGACATCTACCCTCGAGATTTCATTCATGTTCTCCCAAAGCCAGAAGGTTACTTCGGCACCGAAATGATTTTCGGAGTTAGTTCACCGCACGGCGAAGACTTCGAGGAATCGGACGGGCTCAATATGATTCGTCGTGTCGAGGAAGAGGAATCAGATGCGCTTCGTCCGCCGACTAAGAAGCACGGCAAAGAGGAAGAGTGGGATCCTTATATTCCAGAGTCCCTGACGCAGGCAGTCCGCTGGTTCATCATTGCTTCTGCGGCTCGCAGAGCTCGAGGAGCATACGCACACAGTTCCATGCTCATCCACACTGCGATGAGAACTAACGCTCATGAGAAAACTAAGGAACTTCTAGAGCCTGAAATTCATAGACTGCGGCAGGAATTTCTCAACAAGCCGGAGATTTGGGAAGAACAATGGTTCACCGAGTCAGAAACTGTACGGGCAGAAGAATTTGACAATCCCAAACACTCGTTTGAAGAGTTATCGGTACACATTCCTCAAGTTATCGAAGAACTAAAATTAATCGTCGATAACTCTCGGTCGGACGAGCGACTCGAATACAATAGCGACGAACCTGCGACTGTAATTGTCATTGGCGCGAACACACTTTCACGTGGTTTAACTCTTGAAGGTCTGATTTGCAGCTATTTTGTTAGAAATGCGACTGCATACGACACTCTTCTTCAGATGGGTCGCTGGTTTGGCTTCCGATTTGGTTACCAAGACTTGCCTCGTATATGGCTTACGGAAGATTTGGAACACTGGTTCCAAGCTTTGAGCTTGGTAGAACTCGATCTTCGTCAAGACTTTTCGCGCTATGCACGAGAAGGTATCTCACCAATGGATTTCCTACCGCGCATTCGTCTGACTCCCGGGATTGAAGTCACTAACCGAGCCAAGCAACAATCGATGGTTAAAGCACACGTTAGTTTTAGTGGCCAGCGAGTTCAGACCATCCTCTTCAATCATCGAGACAAAGACTGGCTAAAGCACAATATTGATGCGACTAAGGGCCTCGTTGAAGAATTAAAGGTTCGGCAATTACCCCAGATCAATAAATCGAACGGAACAGTCGTATTCAGGCAAGTACCAAACGAAAGTATCTTGGATTTCCTCAAGAAGTACAAAATCCAAGAGAATGCTCTCCTCGGGGATCAGGGATCTAAGGCACTCATTGACTACATCAGGAAGGAACAAGAGAGCGGTTCTATCAGAGAGTGGAGTGTATCTTTCTTCGGTAAATCCGTTAAGGAAGATGCAAGCGAATCCAAAACAATTGATCTAGGGCTCGACAAAGAAATTTCGCTTATTATGCGTTCTCAAATGTTCAATTCTCGTCAAGGTGTCGCGAATATCAAGACTCTCGTTGGTTCCCTCGATCGTTTGAATGACGTCGATCTAAATAAGTCGGAGTGGGAGTCGATTAACGAACGTATTAAAGCCGACAAAGGACGATCAAGAGAAGCTGTCCTCATCGCTGAACATGCAAGTTTTATTGGCGCTGACGTAGGGCATATCGCTATTTATGCAATCGACAAAGACTCAACAACCTCACAGAAGGCAGACTCCAAGAGCCCAAAGGCACACCAGCAAAGGAAGAACCTAAATGCTGAGGAACACGTCATTGGCGTCGGTATCTTCTTCCCCGAATCTAACCGACCTGAAGGTTCAGTTGAATACGTGAGTGTAATCGCTCCAGACGAAGAAACCCGTGAACGCATCAAGGATGCTAAAGAAGAAGACCTACACGTAAAGTCATAGGATTGGGATATAGATGGGTTCAGAAAATAGCGCACAAAAATTGTTCGAAGAAATCAACAGCCGTCCACTGAATAGTGAACTAGTTGGCCATAAGACTGATGTTTTTGTCGATGCGGGTGCTGTACAGGTATTCCGTGACTATTCAGGTGCGTTCGGGCTTTTGATTCCGATTTCGAATGATGAAGCCGCAAAGTTTAAGCCGGATATTCGTAGTGCTACTTTGCGTTTAACTGCCCAGTACCTAATGCATCAGCCTCATATCAAGCTCGCGCTGAATAACCCCCGCCAAGAAAGAATCTTTGCAGTTTTCGTTGACGAAATCCTTTCAGAGCTCAAACTAAACCCGTTGACACCTGGGGCCGCGGTTTCTGGAATGCTCAAGCGTTGGCGTGAGCTTTTCAAGGAGTCCCGAAGTCCAGTCGCTTGGAGTCACGAGCAGGAGCTCGGATTGTTGTGCGAACTTGAAGTATTTTACGCATTGTATCTTCAACATGGCCCAGAAATTCTGAATAGATGGACTGGACCAGAAGGCTTGCCCCATGATTTTGAGCTCGAATCAGACTCAATTGAATGCAAAGCTACAAGCTCCGCCAATGGCCTTCGAGTAACCATTAACGGTGTCCCTCAGCTAAATCCAACTGAGGGCAAAGCACTAAAGCTCATCGTCCGCAAATACGCATCGAATCCCGACGGTACCGTTTCTGTACCGATGCTTGTCGATCGAATTCGGGACCTTGATTATTTAGAAACCGAAGTATTTTTCGCGAAGCTTCAAAAGATTGGCTGTCCTATTCTTGAAAACAATGCGGAGATCTACTTCAGTCGCTTTGGCCCCGTGGATTCATTCGAATTCCTAGTGACAAAAGAATTCCCGCGGATAGCCAACATAGGTCCGGCTGAACGTCTTCAGCAAGTCACTTACCAGCTCGATCTTTCCGGCCCTACCGGAGTTCCCGGATACCTCACTCGCAACCTTATCCTGCAGAAAGAAGACCGTGTATGAGAGCATTCCACCATAAACAGCCGTTTGACCCAGCAGGCAATGTTCATGCAAGCTCGGTTACCCGAACTATGAAGGGCCAGTCCCTTGATACCTGGGACATGTTTACGCGAGAATCCCTTCAGAATAGTTGGGATGCTCGCGATCGTGCATCCATTGAGGATGGTGTCACCTTCGCGATTGACTACAATGACCTTGGCCCTGAGCAAGTAGACACCTTACGCTTCGATGTCTTCAACGATGATGTTGAAGGTCTTGATGCACTGAAGGAAGCACTGGACACAGGTACGATACGTCTACTTTCAGTCAGCGATTCTGGTACAAACGGTCTACGTGGCCCGAGCATTGCATCAGCGGTCACAAAAGACTCTTCAGCACCTCGTGATTTTGACGCATTTGTCAGAAACATCGGTCGAAGCGACAACAAAGCGCTTCAAGGCGGCACCTATGGTTTTGGTAAGGGTGTCTTTTTTATCGTCAGCAACGTGAGCACAATCCTAGTGTACACGCGAACCATTGACGAGAATTCTGAACCAGTTCATCGATTTATTGCGATGGCGAACAGTAGTGACTTTTCAATTGATGACACGTTGTACACCGGACGCCACTGGTGGGGAATCCAAAAGCAGGGACAAAGTGGAAACAACACCACTGAATATGCGGACCCGTTCACGGGTGACGAGGCTGACCGTTTAGCTAGCATCCTCGGACTTGATGGATACTTCACGGAGAAGCGGCCTACGGGTACATGCATTGCAGTCTTGCAGCCTGACTTCGATGACGTAGATCAGGGTCTCGATAATGTGGCTAGGTCTCTTACAAGGTGGGCTTGGCCCCACATGGTGAGACTTGAAACCGACATGGATCCCATTGACTTTCATGTATATAAAAACGACGAGGAAGTCCAAATTCCGCTCCCCCATTCTGACCCAGTAGTTAGGCACTTCGTCGATGCGTATCGAGCTGCTCTGGATGTACCGGAAAAGCAACAAAACTTGTGGGAGTCCGACTACCGGCACCGAAAGACACGTGTCTTCGCGCAACGCCCAAAGAAAGAGCTCGGGCGACTAGCTGTAGTCAACTTGCGAGAAGTTACACCTAAGGAACGGACTGTCCTATTTCAGGAAATTGAACATGAGATCGCGCTCCTAAGAAATCCCCGGATGGTCGTTGAATACTGGCGGGGTCCTCGAAATATGTCAGGCACGCCTTATTGCGGTGTCTTCTTGGCGGATGAAGATGCAGATCCCGTATTCGCACGAAGTGAGCCAGCAGCGCACCACGAATGGAATCATGAATCTATCGCTAATGATCATGACCTAATCCAAAGGTTTTGGGGCTCAAATGCAAAAGCCAATCCCGTGAAAATCCTAAAGTCTAGGATGCGCGACCTTCTCAAAGACACAAACGTTTCCGGTCGAGTTAGCGGCAACGAAAAGCACTATCAAACACTTACTCAGCTCTCCAGTAGGCTTGGTTCGATCGTTGCAAACGCTGTAGGTGGGAGTGACGCAAAAGTCCCCACAAGAGTTTCACGTGCCGAATCGACTTCAAAACCGACAGTTGGAAAGAAGCCTCGCGCTGGTTTCAGGCTCGCTGCAATGTTCCGTGACGAGAACAAGACCTATTCAGTTTTTCAGGTCAGCTTTGCAGTTCCAAAGGAACACCTACCGCTGTCTTCACAAGCCACCCCATTCCTAGCTACAGATCGCGGCTCTATTAAACGCTCTGATGCTGAAGAAATCGGAATTGATTTTCCGAAAGTGGAGGGCTGGAGCACAACGGAAATGCCCCCTACTTCGCTTCACGACATTGGATTCTCCGAAAATTCTCTCACTATTGACACCAGTGAACTCGAAGCATTTGTTGTTATTCAGCAGCCAGAAAACACTGCCGCTGGTATCAATATCGAGTTCTCGAACGGCGAGCAGGAGTAGGAATAGGAATAGGAAATGAAACGCAAACTTAGCTATGGCTACCCTCTCCCGTCAGATGATTCAGCTGAAATTGAGAGCTTCTCATTCGCAATTGGTGAAATCGGGGTTGGCGATCACAATGCTCAAGAGCCCGCTTGGGATTATGAAACCCCAGTCTCTTGCTCGGTGACTTTAGATGTCGATTTGCCGCGAATCCTCAGGGAATCCGGACTTCAAACACCCAATGACGCCTGGGATTATGAACCACCGAGCCTTGCGGTCGCACTTTCATGGTCTGCGAGTGCGACCAAGATTCGAGGAGCAAGCTCCCAACGAAAGCTCGTCAATGGAATTAATCATCTTAATGTCGTGCTCGACGGTCAGGTGCTCGGCGGCGTACTCACTGTGTCTGCAGTAATCACTCTCTTTGAAGATGCAGCTTTCACGGACAATCGAATCGCACCACGCGCACAGGGAAACATTCTTTGGACCAGCGACGAACTTCAGCTTCCATTGGAGGGCGGTGGGTCTCGGTTCACAATGACACCTGTTTCGTTCAAGGAAGCCGGTGTTGAACCGGTAAATGCTATGTGGCTCGTTCAATTATCTGACCACATGGAGACTCCAATTTCCTCTGGCGTGCGTGTCTTAGTCAACGTCTCTAATCCCATTACGAAATCTATGCTCGAAAACCCAAACAGCACGGAAGCCGAAGCTTGGCAAAGAGCTCTTGAAACCGAGGTTATGACGCTCTTAGTTCATCACGGTGTTTCGGGAATTGACCAATCAGATTTTGACTCTCCCATGGAGCCAAGTTCGTTGGGCGAAGGAATTCAAGCAATGATGGGTTCCTTCTTTCCCGGTGAAACTCCCTCTGACCTTGTCAACGAGCTTCCTCGCATTGCTGCAACCATTCGTTCCGCGGTCGCCAGTCGAAAGGACTCTTGATGGCTATCCAATATTTTTCTCGCATCGATGATTTGAGAGCAATCGAAATCATAAAGGAGCTCAATAAGAAATCTGTAGCGGAAGCAGCTGATATGGCTAGTTTTACACACCCAGCCGCATACTACTACGCGACAGCTGCGCAAACAGTACCGGAACAGCAGTTACAGGAGTTTCGCGATGAAGCTACATCAATTGCGTTTAGTCTCGGTTTCCCAGAAAAGCTGAACACTATTCGAGCTCGGGAGCTCGATCAACGTCTAGCGCGGATCCTTTCGGAAAGCCTTGAACTAATTCCGGCTGAATCAGCAAACAAGGAAGTTTGGAATTTTCTAACCTTAGTCGTACTTCCCGACATTGCGAAGTGGAGGTATCCAAATGAAGGTCAGAAGCCAGACTACGATCGTTGGTTAGGCGGGAATCGAAACGTCATTCGAAAACTCTGGTGGAGAGAAGCAGTCTTAGGCCACGAGCTCAACAGCCAGATTGGAGAAGACGAGGCAGTAGGAATTATGGAAAGGCCTATGCTTAGTGGTCAAGCTTCCATGGCACGAGCAATGGTAAAAGCGCTTTTGCAGGCAGAAAAGGAGTTTCCAGGCACTGCTCGCTCCGAATTGCTCCGAGCTGGCGCAGTAAATCTTCGCAGGTACTTACCTTTCACTGCATTCGAAATGCTACCAGAAGACAAATTGGAAAATTTCGTCCTTGATGTCTTCCGAACTTCTAGCCAGGCATATGTAGATAAACAGGCCGAGCTCAAGAAATAGAACTGGACACTTCCAGCACATCATTTAGATGTCCGGTATGGAACGTAGACTGACCAAAAGAGATTAGGTGAATGCTAAGCCAAGCTTTGAATCAAAAACTGCCATGATTTTACGAGTGAATATTGCACACAATTGCGCGTCACAATTCGCTCGTAAGCGGCCGAGTTCGCTTGTGCTGTGCACGACTAAGATAACCCACTAACCTTAAAGAAAGATTTACAATGACTACCAAGGTGTCTGTAGCGCCTTCAGCTCGCCGCCTGACCCGTTCGCTTCGAGATATCGGATACAGCTTCGAGTCTGCCATTGCAGATCTAGTGGACAATAGTATCGCCGCTGGAGCTTCTAAAGTTCAGATTTCAATAGTGTTCGACGGAAAAGCGTCTTCAATCAGTCTAATTGACAATGGCCATGGGATGACTACGCCCGAGATAGACGAAGCTATGCGTTTTGGCTCGCGACGTTCATATAAGAATGGAGATTTGGGTCGTTATGGGCTTGGTCTAAAGACAGCAACCCTGTCACAAGCTAAACGGCTTGAAGTTGTAAGCCTGTCAAAGGACACTCAAAGCCCGGTCGCTAGAACGCTTGATTTGGATTTTATCAATGAAACTGACCGCTGGGAAGTACTTGATACTTCAGACGAGCCCGAAACCACGGAAGCTCTTGCTCTATTGCAAGAAGACCACGGTACGGTAATCCAGTGGAAGAAACTTGATCGACTTTTGCCTACCAAATCACCAGAAGGAGGCTGGGCACGCCGCCGAATTGAAGGCTTATCAGACAAGTTAAGCGCTCACTTGTCGATGGTCTTTCACCGCTTCATCGAAGGCGTCGACGAGCAAAAAGTCACAATTAAAGTGAACGATGAAGAACTCGAACCTTGGGACCCATTCGCGCGTCACGAGGCTGAGACTGAATACTTAGGCATAGACGAATTCGAGATTGAGCAAGATGGTCAGACCGGAAAAATTCGTCTCCACCGTTATCTGCTTCCTACCAAGGAAGATTTCTCATCGAGAGAATCTTTCGAGTCAGCAGCGGGCCCGGAACGGTGGAATAAGCAGCAAGGAATCTACATCTATCGGGCAAACAGGCTTGTTCAATGGGGCGGCTGGGCCGGGATCAGAACTATTGATGAGCACACAAAACTAGCCCGTTGCGCGCTTGAGTTTGGCACAGACCTAGACGAGGCATTCAATATTAACGTAGCTAAGATGCGCGTCTCTCTGCCAGCTCAGCTTAAGAAAATGCTCGCCCGCCCAGTAGATGAGCTATGCATTGAGGCGAACGCTGCCTATCGTCGCAGCGTTCGCAGAGCCATGGAAACCCAAGAGGATGAGAATCCTAAAGAACTACCATCCATGGGCAATAGCGAGTCCGGCGCTACTATTGGTTTGGCGATAAAGACTGCTGCAGCTCGCACTGGTAACTACGCCGCATTAAAAGCGATTACAAAGCTACTACGTGATGAAATGCCGGAAGTCGCAGACCACCTAGGGCTTTAGACATCCAGCGTTGTTTGGCTAGAATCGACCCCAAAGCGTCGGCAATGCTCTTGAATCGGACATTCTGAGCATCGCGGCGCTTCAGGCGTACATATAGTTCGAGCCAACTCAAACAAACCCAAGTGAGCAGACCGAGAATCCGGGTTCATGCTCAGCATTCGGGCAATGCTCAGCCTGCCTTCGCTTTGACGGTTTCTAGTTTCATTATCGAAGCCCTGATATCGCGAAGTTACTCTAAGTACCCCTTTAACCGTAATGACAGGCTCTTCACTTCGAGTACCTGTTGAGCTCGTAGTTGGTACTGCGAGCTCAAGGTAATTGATCAATGCAGGAGTGAGAGTCGGAAGCTTGTTACGGTCAATTCGCGGCTCCCAAAGCGCGTCCGGCTCAATAACCATTTCACGAACAAGGTCTTTCAATCGTTGCACACGGTTGCCAAACTCACGTCCCGAAAACACAGAGTAGATAGCCTCCAAAGTATCCTCTGGTAATGCTTCATTTGGTTGAGCATCCGGTAGTGAGTCGATCAATGGCCACAGCATACGCACCAATGAAGGCGCTGCTCTCTCAAGAAGAATTTCAGCAACGACGGCCTTCCAACGTGATTCGCTCCTAGCCCATGGACTCATAAGGTCGCGCGACGGAATGGAGTTGAACCATGAAGATAAGTGGTTGGCTACTTCCCTACTCGTATCTGGCTTTTTCGTAGCTCTCGAGAGGGCTTGAAGCACAGCACCAGCGATCGCTTCGCCGAGTCGCGGCGGAACAGCATTTCCAATCTGCTTAAATGCCGCACTAGGCGGACCTGCAAAGCGAAAACTATCCGGGAACGTCTGAAGTCTCGCGGCCTCACGTACGGTCAGAGTACGAGATTCACGAGGATGAATGTATCCGTATCCATCCTTGGCGATGTGCGCGGTAATAGTACGCGACAGATCGTTTTCATCTAGTCGTTTGTACTTATCGTTGAAAATGTCACTCCGGTACCGACGGAGATGATCTGGAAGATCAGAGTATTTGGTCTCTGAAGTCATCATTTCAAAGGCAATACGGTCATCTTCACGGACAGGCCGAGTGATGTGGTCATAAAGTCGATTCTGCTCGAGTTTGTCGACCCCACGACGGATATACTTCTGAAATTCGGTCTTTGGCCCATCATATTGAGTCCAACCATCCGCACCGCCTTCTGGGCGCCAGCCAGGAATCACCTCTGGCATGTCGCCAATCGCATTCCAGACCGTTACCTTCGAAGTGGCTGCCTTCGGCCACTCAAACTCCAAGTTGTCTCGTAGTGCCACAAGAATTAGTCTTTGACGAAACTGCGGTACTCCATAGCGCCAAGCATCTACTACGCGGAACGAAACGCTGTAGCCAATTTGTTCCAGTTCCTCGATCATATTTCGAAGAATAAACATTTCATTATCGAGTGCCATATCTGGAACATTTTCCATGATGACAGCTTTTGGACGAGCCAGCTGAACGACCTCCAAATAAGCTCTCCAGAGGTCCCTGCGCGCATCGTTGGGGTCTCGCTCACCATTCTCAACAAGATAACGAATACCCGACCTACCTGCCTTTGAAAACGGCTGACACGGTGGACCGCCAGCAAGAACTTCAATTCCGCATTCAACCATCAGATTCGCAACGCGTTCAACGTTCTCAGCGCTGGCAAGGTCCCAGGAGACAGACATTCCTGGGAATTGGTGGGAGTGAGTTTCAACAGCGTAGTCGTAATGATCAACGCCAAACACTACTTCAATGCCAGCATCCGTAAGACCTAAACTAAGTCCTCCAGCACCTGCGAAGAGGTCTGCAGCAAGAAGTTTTCCTTGTTCGCGTCGAACTTTACAGTAATCCTTGAGCTCATTTTCCGTAGCACAATGACGTTCGTGCTTAGGCAACACCAAATAGGGGCCCCGAACTTGTTTAACGGCATAAGGATCGAGCTTTGACACCCAATTAATATAGCGCCCCAGTCAGACATACAACAAAAATATGAATGACGAAAGTAACACCTAAACTGGGAAATCAGCGAAATTTTCCCCCAAAAGACCAGGCCATAGGGCTCTTCCAGTTCTAGAGTGCATTGATTTTGTGGGTGAGTTGTCCGGAGTGACTAAGGCTGCAATCCGATAGTCTATTTTGCCTGTTATTGGGTCTCAATTCCTTGGGCTCGAATTATGAACCCTCTTTTGAATCGAGTTTTATGGTTCGGACGAATTAGGGTTCAATGCGAATTTGCTGCTCACCAAACTCCGAATTTTTCGGAGATTAATAGTGTCTCTGATACTTATCCAGAGAACCTCTGGAAACTCCGTTGGAACGCTTAAAAGACTTAGTGAAGTTGGTATAGAGTGACGATATGTTGCTTTTTGATGTGGGCCGAGGCGTAGCGGAACGGGTTGCACCAACGTTGACAAGTGATGGGGGGAACGGCAGCCCAATTCAAACAATTTTTGAAGATAGCCTTCATGCATTGCTCGGGACTCATTTCTTGGCTAGCCAGTATTTTACAAACTACGGCGACCAAATTGGAACTCTCGCTATCAGTAGTGATGACGGAGTACCTTGTGTCATCGAATACGCAAAGGGAAATGGTGACAACCTTGTAGGTCGAGCTCTCTCCAATGCACGTTGGATTCAGGAGAACAAAGAGATATTTCGAACGCTTTGCCAGCAAAGAGTCGCAACCATTGAAATCAGGTGGGAAGAAATTAGGCTCATTTGTGTAGCGGAACATTTCAGTCGATTTGATATCGACACAGCTGAGTCATTGCCATTCAATTTTGAGCTACTCCGTTACAAGTTATTCGAAAACAATATGCTTACGATTGACACTCAGTCTTACCCTTCATCAGGGAACAGCAATGTCTTGTCGAACGAAACTTCGCCCAAAAATCTGCCAAAGGTAGATGCCGTGACTTCCACGAATAAAATTCCCGCGCGTGGTATTGAAGCAACAGTTGCAGTCCATAATCACAATCCAGTAGTGCAGAAAGCAGCTCCGGTTGTCTGGATGGCTCCTGATTTGAACAGCATTCGTAAGAACAAAACAAAGCCTGAGGAAAAAGTTCTTGATCAACGGGTCTCGGATTCTGACGTGGCTAATGATGATGACGCGGGTAATAGTAGTGTTGGTTCGCTTGAATTCCCGATTAGCCGGAATACATCAATTCGAGAAGCAAAACATCCATCTTCTAAAGTCACTTATTCCCTCAACGACCATTTCGCGCGAAGTAGGCCGCAGTTAGTAAACATCTTTAAAGATCTGCAGCGACGCATCCTTGAATTGGATTCTAGGATGGAGTTAGTCGTGTATCGGGCGTTTGTCGCATTTAAAATTTCATCGCCTGTAGTAGGCATAGTATTTCAAAGAGATAAGCTTTGGGTGGTTCTAAATGTCAAATGTGGGAAATTGCGAGATCCCCAAGGTATTGCAGTAGATCTCGTGACGCCTCGAGTTATCGGACATAACGGTAAGGGAGACTATCGAGTTCCTGTCCTTCTAGGAACCGATTTAGATTATTTGATGGATCTCGTTAAGCAAAGCTATGAATTCAATTGTCCGCGCTGACTCGCTAGGCAAAAACTAGAAGTGCTTATTTCATGATTTCAGCTGGGTTTTCCAACCCAGGATTTTCCTGGGTTTGTGGTTGTGAATATTGGCAATCATCTCTAAGTCTTCAGCAATGTATTGCGACAGGTTGGATGATTTGGGAAGGTTTCGCCGCAGTCGGCCACTAGGGTTTTCACTACAACCGTGCCCCCGAGGGAACCAAGAAGTGCGAAGTAGACAGGGATATCCGAGGCCATGCTAAACGCGTTGTGTCGTGTTCATTTCTGTTCCCTAGTCCCAAGTAATCGATGACCACACTGATTTATCAAGATGCTGCACAGTATTCTTCAACGCTTCTAATACCGAGGTTGAGTCACGACGGCCGGGTAGGTGACCTGGGACGACGAACCTACTGACACGTTCAACCAAGGTAATCACCGTGGTCTTATTGAATGCTCCTCAGATGAGCTCACCTTCCCAATGGCCTAGAATGACTCGTTGACTGGCCTCATCAGGGCGGTTATCAATGAGTATCATTTTGTCGACAAACCGGTCATTAGCTTTATCGTCGCGTGGGCTGGTGCGCTTTCGTCGACATACCCGTCCAGTCGAAAGGCTTGGGCCCAGGTCTTTTAATCATCCTTTCGGCTCTAGGTAAAACGCTTTCATTGTTGGTTTAATGACTCACTCGAATCTCCTGATCGTCTTGGAAAGTCATGGAAGGATACGCTCAGCAATTTCTTCTGGTGACCATTGTGCCCGCAGCCCTTCCACGAGATACTCACGAAGTCGTGGTCATGCCATCAGCTTGCCCATCTGAGTACGCGAACGCCGCACAGTCTCTGGACGATACGACCCCTCAGCTCTGTGTTTACGGCGTAACTCACGGGTAATAGAAGCATGCGAACAATCCAACCTACGGGCAATTTCTAGTATGTTGTAGCCCTCCCAGTACAGATCATCACTCATCACGCGCTCAGCATGGCTTAAATACCGAGGGTGTATCCGTGTTTACGGGTTAAACCTTAATGGCAGCTCATGCTCAGGCCGGCGGGGCAGGCTCTATGCCACAATTGGCACAAAAGCGGCGGTTCATGAGTTTTTGCCTCGATGATGGAATCTGCAGGAACACAACCCAAACGCCGTGCATGGTTTGTTCCCCGTCCTTCTAGGCCTTTTCCAAAGCTCAAGGTCATTCGGTAGTCAATGCCTGTGGCTGCTGCAGCATCGTTTCGAAATGATTGCCTGGCGTAATTTAAGGTAGATAACCTGCAGATTAATGGAATTGTTTTCGTTGATACTGGCCAATCGGTTTCACCGGCTCAGCCGCATACGCCCTTCTGCGCAAAGCATCGTTATTTACGCCAACTGTTGCTGCGACAGCATTGACCGTCAGCCCAGATTTCACAAGATCCAACCTCACGTCGACAAGCTGCGGATCCATGGTGTGAGGACGGTAATCAATAAGGGATTGGATATAGACAAAATTGCGGGCATGAGCATAAATACAACCCAGCTGGATCGAAGCCCGATGCAGGCTTATCCCTTGGCTGAGCAAGTCACGAATACCTACTTTGTCTTCATCCGACAGCCAATTAACGAACCACTAGGACAGCTAATCAATGCACTGCCTCCAACTAGAAGTGGTGCAACGACGACCTGAAGCTAAGATGCACTCTGAAACCGGAGAGGCCGCCAAAGAAAATACAGACTCACTCGAAAGAATAGAACTCTCTCGAACATTAGGGGGTAAAAACTCGAGTTATTGCACCCCCTTACGGAAGGCAATAAGGACGTTTCTATCCATAGCTGCATACTTGGCTCGGCTATTTCTTCGACTTCTTGTACCAGTCAATGGCAAACAGTACTAAGCCTGCGCCGGCAGCAACGAAGACAACAACGAGAGACCATGTTGCGGCGGACAAAATGTAATTAACAAACGCGATAAACGCTACGAGAGCAAGAACTAATGCTGCAACCAGCACACTAATCTCCTATCAATGCAAACACCCCCGTGCTACAGATTGAAACTGCAGCGCGGGGGTGTCATGGCGTTTATTAGTTAGCGTCCTTAGAAACATCACCATTAGGTGCTGCAGAACCACGGGACTCGAGCTCATCCAGCTGAGACTGCAACAGAGTCTTCAGGCGGGTGCGGTACTCGCGCTCGTAGGTGCGCAGCTCAGCGATGCGGTTCTCAAGAGCAGTCTGCTGGGTCTTGATGGTGGTCATGACCTCATTGTGCTTCTTGGTAGCCTCTGCCTCGAGAGCAGCAGCCTTGTCCTCTGCCTGACGTACCTGTGCCTCTGCACGGGAGTTAGCCTCGGACTCAGTCTGCTTAGCCTTAGCCTCTGCATCAGCAACCAGCTTCTTGGAGCGAGCATCTGCCTCAGACAGCTGGGTGGTGGAGCGGGACTCAGCGTCAGCCAACTGCTTCTCAGCAGCTTCGCGTGCCTCAGTCAGCATGGAGTCAGACTCAACACGTGCCTCGTTGGAGAGACGGTCAGCCATATCCTGAGCAAGGCCCAGGATGCGAGCTGCCTGCATGTGGGTCTCCGGAGTTGCAGGACCAGTTGTACCTGCAGCGGCAGCGCCAGTTGCTGCGGCGCCGGTAGCAGCCGCCGCTGCTGGTGCAGCAGACTTGGAAGACTTCAGGTCGGAGTTTTCCTTCTTAGCAGCGTCAAGTTCCTTCTTCGCTGCCTCGAGCTCCTTGCGGACCTTAGCGGTCTCATCCTTAGCTGCCTTGACCTCAGCGGTGTTGTCCGCTGCCGGTGCAGAAGTAGCAGCTGGCTTAGTTGCAGTCTTAGCCTTGGAAGCTTCTTCCTTAGCCTTGGTAGCTTCAGCCTTGGCCTTAGAAGCCTCATCCTTAGCCTTGGTTGTCTCCGCCTTAGCGTCGGCCAACTTCTTTTCGTATTCTGCACGAAGTTCGGACTCGACCGACTTGCGGACAGCAGCTTCATCTACAGCAGGTGCAGCGGCAGCAGCCTTGGTCGAACCAGAACCGTCCTCGACCCGCTTCTGCAGTTCGTAGTTCTCATCCTGGAGCTGGGCTAGGGCATCCTCAACGAGATCGAGGAACTGATCGACCTCGTCTTCGTTGTAGCCACGCTTGCCAATCGGCGGCTTGCTGAATGCGACATTGTGTACGTCAGCGGGTGACAGTGGCATGGACTTCTCTTCCCCTTCAAGTCGGTCGAACTCCGGTGACCCGAAGTACTTTCACACTTCTTCACCTTAGTGGACATAGCCACATCGGCGTTGAAGTTTAATAAATGTACGTTTTCTCTAAATCTAAACTACTAGGTTACTTAATTCTAGTTAAAACGTCCGTGTTTCAATGGGTTTCTCTTCGCGGGTTGGCATTAAGTCAGAAAAATGATCTGCACAATGAACTGCAGGACTCGCAAAATGATGAACAAAACAAGCACTGACAAGTCAAGTGCGACCCCACCCATTTGCATCGGTGGAATGATCCTTCGCAACGCTTTTACCGGCGGATCTGTGATTACGAACAGTGGTTCAGCAATCACCATGAACCAACGCGGAGGGTTAAATTGGCGCGAAAAGGACTGGATCATCTCAATAATAATGCGGATAATCAGCACTAAGGTGTAAAGCCTTAGCAACGAGAACAAAATGATTCCGAATGCAGTCACGCATTAACCCTATCAGCCGTAGTTAAAACCCACACAACCCCACCTTTGAGGGTGGGGTTGGCATCTCTATCAAGGTCTAAATCTGTGTTTAACGCAGACCCGCTACGTCTTCGAGTTCAGCAGTTGGGATTACTGCATCCTCCGGAACGATAGCGAATACGCGACGGTCGGTGTCCAAGTCGCGGGTCAGGTTAATCATCTTGCCGCGCAGACCGAAGCACAGGCCCGCTGCGAAGTCGATGAAGCGCTTAGCAACATCGAAGTCAGCGTCAGTTACCTCAAAGACAACTGCGTCGCCGTCACGGAATGGCTCGCCGATCTTCTGCGCCTGGTTGAAGGTCACAACGGTGACAGCAACGATGGTTGGCTCAAATTCAGGCTCAGCAATGGTGCGAGCGTAAGCCGATGGGCGTGGTGCGTAGGCCGCGGAGCCGTGGGTTTCGTAGCGCGGCTCATCAGCGTAGTAAGCGTCGTCTACGCCTGCCTCAGGCTCACCGAGGCCGAAAAATTCTTTGGTCTTTACCAGAAAAGACATTCATTACTCCCTTTGAGATGCCGGGTATTTGTCGTTGGCATTTAACCTAATGGCCGTGCCCCCATTATTCCGGTTCCGACACGCACGATATCCGTTCCCGCCGCAATTGCTTCTTTGAGATCTGCACTCATACCGGCGGACAACTTCATTGGGCGTTTTAGCTGCTCACCTAGTGAATCAGCAAGCTCACGAACCGCAGAGAAAACTTCTTTCGCAACCGTATCAAGCGGTGGTACAACCATCAACCCACGAAGTTCCAAGTTAGGCAAATCTTCAATAATTTTCGCCAGTTCCTCTACCCCATCCAGGGCAACTCCCCCACGCGCAGTGTCGCCGTCGTATGAGACCTGAATGAAGACGGGAAGTGATTCGCGTCCAGCATTGTCTACGCCGCGATTCAAAGCGTTAGCTAGCTTTTCAGTATCCACTGAGTGCACCGAATGTGCCCACCGCGCCACATGGTTAGCCTTTTTGGTTTGAACCTGACCAATCATATGGAAATGCACATCCGGCAGTTCTTCTGCCTTGCCACGGGCTTCCTGTTCCCGATTTTCTGCCACATCTTTAATACCAAGTTCGGCTAGTAGCGCGATATCGGCTGCTGGGTGGAACTTCGTCACCGGCAATAGTTCAGGAACATCCTGACGTCCGAAATCCTTGGCAAGCTGCTCAATGAGCTCGCGTGTTGATGTCAATCCAGCTGCCAGTTCTTCACTGCGGGAATTGCTATGGTCTTCAGCACTGCGGATATCTCCAGAGCTGGCGGTCATTTATTTCTCCTCCTCGAGCCAAATCAGGCCCGCTTGGCGGCCAGTCTTGCCCTGGCGGCGGTATGAAAAGAAGTCAGTGTCTTCAATCGTGCAACGGGGATCAGCTTCGATAGCGGTCACGCCCTTGCTCATGAGCTGGCGGATGAGTCCTGCGCGAACGTCTACTCCCCAGGTGCCTTTGGTAGTTCGCGTCTTCGAACCAGGCAAATGTGCTTCGACATCATTGGCCATGTCTTCCGGTACTTCATAGTTGCGCCCTGCTGCGGCTGGTCCCAAAAGTACTTGGATGTTGGCAGGTGTTGCGCCGAGCTCCACCATCTTGTCAATCGTGTTGGCCACAATTCCGTTGCGTGCACCCATGCGACCGGCATGGGCCGCTGCGATAACGTGCGCCTTGGTATCGGCGAACAGCACTGGCACGCAGTCTGCCACTAACACGCCTAATCCCAAGCGCGGCGTGGTCGTGACGATCGCATCGGTTGCTTCAACTGGTACTTGCGTCGATTTATCAACAACGGTCACTGTGTTGGTGTGCAGCTGTTCCATCCAGATGATGTCATCGACACCTGTGACTTTGGCAAGGCGCTGACGGTTGGCGGCTACGGCTTCGGGGTCATCACCCACGTGGTCACCTAGATTAAAGGAGTCATATGGGGACGCCGAAGCCCCGCCGGCACGGGTGGTAAACACCATGCGGACGGGGCGGAAATTTTCCTCGTTAACTGGCATGCATCCAGACTAGCGCGTTATTTAGCGCATGAAGTCTGGAACATCCAGATCATCGCCACCAGCGCGGCGACGGTCACGCTCAGGCTCGCGCTCACGGCCGTATTCACGGTCACGATCGCGGTCGCGGTCACGGTCACGGTCGTCTTCGCGGCTGGTGAAGAGACCAGAACCGGATGGACGGGAGTGGCGTGGTTCGTAGCGTGGCTCTTCGCGCACTGGCTCAGGCTGCTGCTCTGGGACATCGCGGTTATCAAAGAGGGAACCTGGACGTGATTCCAGCTTTGGCTCTTCCTTTGGTGCAGGTGCTGCCTTCTTGTTGTTTACACCCTGCAGGTTAGCCTCAGCATCGAATCCGGTAGCAATGATGGTCACGCGGACTTCATCACCCAAGTTGTCGTCGATGATGGTACCGAAGATGAGGTTAACGTCCTCGTCAGCCTTCTCCTGGACCATGATTGCTGCCTGATTAACTTCCTGCAGACCCAGGTCGGAGCCACCAGCAACGGAAAGCAGAACGCCCTTGGCGCCTTCCATGCTGGACTCCAGCAGTGGAGAGTTAATTGCTTGCTCTGCAGACTGCATCACGCGGTCTTCACCACGTGCGGAGCCAACGCCCATCAATGCAGAACCAGCGTCGGACATGACGGAGCGAACGTCCGCAAAGTCAACGTTGATCATGCCTGGGATAAGAATCAGGTCAGAGATGCCCTGAACACCGTTATGCAGAACCTCATCGGCTGCGCGGAACGCTTCCATCATGGAAAGGTTCTCATCACCCAGCTGCAGCAGGCGGTCATTAGGAATAACAATGAGGGTGTCACAGACCTCACGCAGGGCATCGATGCCCTCGAGTGCCTGGCGGGTACGACGGTTACCTTCAAAGCGGAATGGCTTGGTCACAACACCGACGGTCAAAGAGCCCTGCTTCTTGGCGATGGATGCCACGACAGGAGCTGCACCAGTACCGGTGCCGCCACCCTCACCAGCGGTGACGAAGACGAGGTCTGCGCCAGCTAGTGCATCTTCAATTTCGGACTTGTGGTCTTCAGCGGAGGTACGTCCGACCTCCGGGTTAGCACCGGCGCCCAGACCGCGGGTCAATTCGCGGCCGATATCGAGCTTTACGTCAGCATCGGAAAAGAGCAGCGCTTGGGAGTCAGTGTTAATAGCAATGAACTGAACACCTTTGAGGCCCTCTTCAATCATGCGGTTAACGGCGTTTACTCCGCCGCCGCCGACACCGACGACCTTGATGTCCGCGAGATTATTACTTGGAGTGGTCATTAGAGGCGCTAGCACCTTTCGTTCGTGGAATGTCTGGTTCGTCAACGAGGAAATCGACGCGTTGTTTCCATCATTAACGACACCGATGTTATTTTCGGGTTCATTTCGCCGCGTGTCGCTACCCTCAACCTTGGGTTTAGAGTTGTTGACATGCGGTTTTGCTCGTCCCCCAGCATACGGCGAAGTCAGGGTCGGCTGACAAGTGAGGGGTTAGAAATATTCCAATTATCGCCCTCCATCTGCAATACCGCAGACAAAGCGCGAGCCTTGTTCTCATTGTCTTCGTTGGCACCCCAGATGATAGAACGCCCATCTTCCATATGCACACGCATCACATAAGGTTCTTCGACATCGAGGCGCGCAATCTGAGCGCGAAGCTCTTCCGGAATCGAAGCAATGACCTCTACAGGATCAGAGAGATTCTCGGAATCCCATTCACCGGTGATTTCCACTGCTTCTGCTGGTGGTTCATCAATGATGAATTCGCGTCCATTGGTATCAATGAGGTGCGGGCCATCCTCGGCGTTGACGAAGGCAGCTACTTCACGTTCTGTGAGTTCCACAACAAGAGTGTTGGGCAAGCTGCGTCCCACCGTTGCGGTAGCTACCCATGGCAAGCTCGCAACGTTTGCTGCAGTGTCATGAGCATTGATGCGCAACAGATTTGCACCATCAGGAACACCTGCTGCTTCTTCGATCTGTTCATTGCTCATGCGGGAGTTGCCCGTGACCTCAATGGTGGTCACGCGGAAAATGGGGATGAAATACACCGCCAACCCGAGGACCACGGCAACAGCAATGATGATGCCGATTATCTTGGCGATGAGCTTGGAAGAAATCTTCATCTAGCCTTGGATCTCCTCCAGAATTTCTGCAGCCAGCAATGTCACTGAGCCTGCGCCCATGGTCATGACCAAGTCATTGCTGCCAGCAATCTCAGCCACCGTTGTCCTGGCTGCCGAGAAGTCTGGTTCATAGGTGACATCCACACTGTCATCAATCTCATCTGCGATGATGCGTGAGGAAACGCCTTCAACTGGCTTTTCACGCGCACCGTAGATATCGAGCAGCACCACAGAATCTGCCAAGGACAATGCCTGCGCGAACTCATTAGCAAATTCGATGGTGCGCGAATACAGGTGTGGCTGGAAGCAGACCACAACGCGTCCGCCCTGTCCTTCAGCAGAGACCTTGTCGCGGGCAGCACGTAGCACGGCAGCAACTTCAGTTGGATGGTGCGCGTAGTCGTCATAAACGCGAATGTTGTCACCAGCGGTGCCGCGGTATTCAAAGCGGCGGCGCACGCCCGTGAAATCGCTCAAGCCTTCAGCTAGCAACGCTGGGTCTGCTCCGACAAGCTCACCGGCAATCAACGCTGCCGCCGAGTTGAGCACCATGTGGTGTCCTGGAATCTGCAAGTCATATGAAACCTCACCGGAAGGAAGCTTCACGGTTACTGCGGTGGACTCCTGCCCTACTGCCTCAGTAAGAATTTCCGCGCCGGCTTCAATGCCTGAGTGCTTTGCCAGCGCTTCGGAGGAACCATAGCCAAACACGCGCACGCCATACTGTGCTGCGCGCATACCAAGCTCGGCTGCATTGTCATCTTCAACGCAGACAATCAATGCGCCGCCCGCATTGATGCGGTCAGCGAAGTCATCAAAGACCTTGAAATACGCCTCGTGCGAGCCGAAGTAGTCCAAGTGGTCCGGCTCGATGTTCGTAACAACCGCAATATTGGGCTCGTATCGCAGCAAAGATGCATCGGACTCATCTGCCTCAGCAACAAAGATGTCATCTTTACCGTGATGGGCGTTGGTGCCCGCGCGGTTGAGCTGACCACCAATCGCGAATGATGGGTCCTTGCCTGCTGCTTGCAGTGCAGTAACAACCATCGAGGTTGTCGAAGTCTTGCCATGAGTACCGGCGAGCAACAGCTGCGTGCGGTCCTGCATGAGCTCTGCCAAAAGGTCGGAGCGGCGGATAACAGGAATATCAGCTTCGCCTGCTGCGACTAGCTCTGGGTTATCCTGCGGAATTGCTGCGAAAGAGGTGACCGCCACGGTTGGCTTTTGCCCAAGCTGGTTGAGGTTCTCGCTCTTGTGGCCAATGGCAATCTTGGCGCCCATGGTGCGTAGAACTTCCACGGGAGTGGAGTCTTTGACATCTGAGCCTGAGACTTCCATGCCGCGGGAGAGCAGAATGCGCGCGAGTCCGGACATACCGGAGCCGCCGATGCCAATCATGTGGACGCGTGAAAGGTCGATGGAGTTATTCACTTATTTGGATTCCTTTTCTTCTACTTCTGCAACGTCTGAGGCAATGCGGTCGGCCAAAAGCTTAGCCACATCGCCGGCACCACTGTCTTGTGCGGCAGCAATCATCTGCTGACGGCGTACTTCATCACGGGCAATCTTCATGACTTCCTCAGTCAGACGCTGCCCTGTCAGTTCAGCATCATCAATGAGTATCGCGCCGCCGGCATCCACCACGTGTTGCGAGTTCAATGCTTGCTCGCCGTTGCCGTGTGGCAGCGGCACGTAGATGGCTGGCAATGATGCCGCCGTGATTTCTGCAACGGTCATAGCACCGGAGCGGCAGACGGTTAGGTCAGCGACTGCTAATGCTGCAGCCATGTCTGAAATATATGGCACCGGCACATAACCGTCTTGTGCTTCTGGTGCCTCATTCTTTGGGCCATAGGCATGGAGTACTTGAACGTGTTCCAGAAGCCCTGGAAGTGACTCAGCAACTGCGGCATTGATAGAGGCTGCGCCCTGGGATCCGCCGGTGACCAGAAGAACTGGCTTGGAATCACCAAAGCCCCAAGTTTCACGACCGCGTGCAGCAGCAGAGCCATCTTCGTCTTTGCCCAATTCAGCGCGAATCGGGATGCCCACTACTTCACCTGGCATGCCTGAATTATGGGTTGCGTTGAATCCTGCCCCGCCGAGCTTTACGCCTAGTTTGTTGGCAATTCCTGCCTTGGCGTTGGACTCCAGAACATAAAACGGCAATCCCATGGACTTTGCGGCCAAATAAGCGGGTGCGGCGACATAGCCACCAGTGCCCAGCACTGCTTTTGCGCTGACGTCTTTCAATACCGTGCGGGTCTGCCCCACTGCCTTGGCAATACGGAAAGGCAGCTTCACCAAATCCATGCTTGGTTTACGTGGAATGGGCACCGGAATAATCATGCGCAAATCCACCCCGCGGGCAGGAATAATCTCCCCTTCAAGTCCCTTGCGGGTGCCCAATGCGGTAATCCGCGCGCCGTGGTGAGTCTTTAAAGCCTCACCTACAGCCAAGGCGGGTTCAATATGGCCGGCAGTGCCGCCACCTGCAATAACGACCGATAATACATCGTTGCTCATGCGTTTAGCCTACCTTTTCTCACGTGGACGCCGGTTATCAGTTACTGCCTGCCCAAATCGCTTTTCACGCTCAGCATCGCGCGCGCGGCGAGTTTCGCTGCGACGCGGTTGAGTCCTTTGGATATCTCCACCTGGGGAGGCTGCGCGGCGGTACTCCCCGCGGCCAGCGGCAGCGCTGCGCGCTCCGGCACGACGCTCTGACTCGTGTTCTGCCACGCGGCCATCGCCATATTGATTGGCACGGTCAGCTGTTACCTGAGCGGTGTTGCGGCTAGCAGCACGACGAGATGGTGCCGAGTGACGGCCTGGTCGAGCTGCCCCATCAATGGGGTCGGGCTCCGGGATGTTCAGAATGCGGTCAAACAGTGGGCGACCATAGTTCTGCATCGCAGAAATCTGCATCGGTTCGTGTCGTGCCACGTTCGCCAACAAGCCCATGGATGCAATCGTAATAATCGCTGAGGTACCACCAGCGGAAATCATCGGCAGCTGAATACCGGTCACTGGCAGAAGTCCCACAACGTAACCAATATTGAAGAATGCCTGCGCAACAACACCAGCGGTCAAGGTTGCTGCCATAAGCGCCTGGAACTGGTTTTGCGCGCGCATTGCGGTACGCACACCGAAGAAGCCCAGCAGTGCAAACAAAAGGATGACCAATGCGCCGCCAAAGAGGCCCAGTTCCTCGCCCACGATGGCGAAGACAAAGTCATTTTTCGCCTCAGGCAAGTAGAACCATTTGGCGCGGGACTGTCCAATGCCAACGCCGGTCAATCCTCCATCGGCCAAGGATAAAAATCCCTGATACGCCTGGAAACCGGTTCCCTGTGTGTCTTCAATATTGCCGGTCAAGGCGTCAAAATAGGTGTGGAAACGGTTGGAACGGAAACCACCGCCAAGGAACAAGCCAATGGCAGCGAACGCCGCCAGCACCAAAATCATGGCGATAGCAATCCAGTTCACGCCAGCGAAGAACAAGGTAAAGATGACTACTACGGCAAAGGACATGCCCATTCCGATATCGCCCTGCGCGATGATAAGTCCGAACATGATGCCCGCAATAATCGAGTACATGGTGAATGGATCACTCAGTCTGAAGTTGCGGTGCACTTTGTCTGCTAGGGCTGTCGCACCGTAGAGGCCAATGGCCACGCGGGCAAGCTCTGAAGGCTGGATACTCGCAGGTCCCAGAATGATCCAGGACTGCGAGCCCACCTCATCACGGCCCGTACCAATGCCCGGAATCAGAACGGCGATGAGCAAGACAATGGACAACGCCAGCAACCACGGCACTAGTTTGCGCACAAATGAAGGCCGGATGCGCAATGCCAGCCAGAACATAAACAGGCCGGCGACCACCATCAAGGTTTGGCGAATTGCTTCGGTCCACACGCCGGTGGATTCCACGTAGGAGGTGGCCATCGATGATGAAAACACCATGATGATGCCAATGCCGATGAGCAGGAAGATAATGATGCGAAGCATCAAATAGTCCAAGCCGGCACGCGAATCCATGTACTCTTTGGCGTTGGCTAGCCAGCCCATCTTGGATGTGCGCTGGGCCTTTTCGCCGGCCGCAGCAGCCTGAGAGCTTGCACCACCTCGGCGTGGATCGCTAGCACGGGACTCAGTCGCCGTCATTGTTTAAGCTCCTCGCCTTGTGTTAGCTTGCGCGCGTTGAGTGCGAATAAGTCGCCGCGCTGGCTCATTCCTGAATACATATCCAACGATGCCGCAGCGGGCGCCAAAAGCACGGTATCTCCCGCCTCGGCGTGTTGAAGTGCCGCCGCCACGGTGCGCTGCATCGCTTCCTCGCCGTCGGTGTCTTCAATAAGAACCACTGGCAGTTCGGGAGCATGTTCTTTGAGCGCGGCAGCAAGAATCTCGCGGTCTTGTCCCAGCAGCACCGCAGCTTTCAGCGCTAAGTGATGTTTTTCCACCAAGTCATCTACTTCTGCGCCTTTGAGCTGACCGCCGGCAATCCAAATAACATCAGATAGCCCAGCTAGTGCCGCTTCAACGGCATGCGGGTTAGTGGCTTTGGAGTTATCAATAAACTTGACTCCATCTGCCTCATGCACAACTTCGCCGCGGTGAGCATCCACGCGGTAGGCGGCTAAGCCAGCGCTAATCGATTCCGTGCTCGCACCCGCCGCATGCGCCACCGCCGCAGCGGCACAAGCATCCAAGACACCCGCGATCCCCGCGGGCTCAATTCCCTGCGCGCTGGCGAGACGAGTAGGTGGATTGCCCACCACGATGTCATTATCAATAACACCGACGCCCCCGTCTTGTGGTTCACCAGCGGTAAAGCTGGTGACAATACCGCGGGGACGAATATCAATCGCGGCCTGCACCACGTGTGGGTCATCTTGGCCAATCACGGCGACTTCACCAAGAAAAGCCTTGGCTTTGTCCCGAGCATAAGCATCAAAGCTGCCATGCCAGTCAATATGGTCTTCAGCCAGATTCAGCACCGTGCCCACCCGGGGGCGCAGGGTGCTGGACCAATGCAGCTGGAAAGAAGAGAGCTCCACGCACAGCACATCCACCCGCGGGGTCGCCGCGAGTGCAGTAAACAACGACACCCCTATATTACCCGCTGCACTAGCGCGCAATCCGGTTTCTGCTTCATTGGCCTGCATCATTGCAGCCAACATGCCGGTTGTGGTGGTCTTGCCGTTGGTTCCTGTCACCACCAACCAGGTGCGATTGGGTCCGAAGACCTCTGCACGGTCAAGGCGCCAGGCTAGTTCCACATCACCAATGACCTCCAGCCGTGCTGCTGAAGCAGCCGCCAGCAGTGGTGAATTCGGGCGCCAACCTGGTGAGGTCACCACCAAGTCATAGGAGGACGCCGCGAAATCCACGTCTTCCGGTGCAATGGCGGCTACCCCGAGGTCATCGGCAAGCTGCTTGCGTGTTGTGGCGTTTCCGTCCGCAACGGTGACGTCGGTGCCAAGCTCTGCCAGGATTGCTGCGCATCCTCGGCCTGATACCCCGCCACCGGCGACCAGAACTTTTCGTGGAAGCTTCAGCGTGGAATCCATAATCTTGTATGACCTTTCTTAAAGGATGCCTGCGCCGGTAGCTAATAGCCATTCGCCGTAGAAAATGCCCACGCCGGTAATCGCTGCCATGCCGGCAAGCAACCAAAAGCGGATAACAACTGCGGTTTCAGGCCAGCCGCCATTTTCAAAGTGGTGGTGAATTGGTGCCATGCGGAAGAAGCGTTTGCCGGTGGTCTTAAACACCAGAATCTGAATAACAACAGACGCGGCCTCCACCACGAAGAGTGCACCGACGATGATCATCAACAGCTCAGTACGGGTGGTTACGGACAGACCCGCGACGAGGCCGCCAAGGGCCAAGGAGCCGGTGTCGCCCATGAAGATTTTTGCCGGCGCAGCATTCCACCACAAAAAGCCGAGTGTGCCGCCCAAGCCCGCCGATGCCAAAACGGCCAAATCCAGTGGGTCACGCACCTGGTAACAACCAGCGACGTAGCCGACCTCGCAGGAGTTACGGAACTGCCAGAAGGTGATGATGGAGTATGCGCCCATGACAAAGGCCGTGGAACCGGCCGCGAGACCATCCAGGCCATCGGTGAGGTTGACCGCATTCGACCACGCCGCAATAAGGATGTACATAAACACCAAGAAAATGATGATGCCAATGATGGTTGGCCCAATCGCGATATTAAAGGTTGGGATATCGCGCACAAAGGACAAATGCGTGGTCGCAGGTGTTAAGCCATTGCTATCTGGGAACTGGAGAACCAATAGACCAAATGCCAGCGCGAGCGCTAGCTGACCTACCAGCTTTGCGGTCTTGTTCAGCCCGAGGTTGCGAGACTTGAACAGCTTGATGAAGTCATCTGCAAAACCCAGCGCGCCCAGGCCCAAAGTCAAGCCTAGAACCAGGATTCCGGAGACGGTAAACCCGCCGGTGCCGGTTAGGGAACCGTAAGTGTTCACGGCAATATAGGCGATGGTGATACCCGCCAGGATGGCCAAACCACCCATGGTTGGCGTGCCACGCTTGCGCAAGTGCGACTTGGGGCCGTCCTCACGAATCTCTTGGCCTTTGCCGGCGTTAGAGAAGTAACGAATAAGCCATGGGGTAAAGAAGATCGCCACAAGGAAGCTGATGACGCCGGAGGCCATAATCTGAGTCATTGTTTCATCACTATCCTTTTAATCTTCGCCGTTGAGCAGGCGTTCAGAGACCAACCAGAGCCTCTGCGCATTTGAAGCTTTGACCAGGACCACATCTTTCAACTCGCGTTGCGACCAGTCTTCTACCCCAGCCGGTGGGGTGTCGAGGACGTCTTCGATGCGCCAAATGGCGTCATCGATATCCTGGCTAACCATAGTATTTATACCGCGTTCGTGCGCAGCGTCTGCCATCGCCTCACAGTTCTTGGAATCACCAACAACAATCAAGGTGTCAACATGGAATTTCGCTAGTTCTGCGCCCAGGGCGTAGTGCGCATCAATTGCCTGCTCACCCAGCTCGCCCATCTCACCCAGCACAGCAATGGAGCGGGCATCTGGACGGCCTGAGGTGGTGTAACCCAATGCAGCAATAGCGGCACGCATGGAATCAGGGTTCGCATTGTAGGAGTCATTAATAATGGTGACTCCATCACCGCGGGTGTGCACATCCATGCGGTGTGCGGATGCATTGCGATGCCCGCTAAGGGAATCAGCCACAGCTTCCACCGAGAGTCCTGCCTCGATGGCAGCGGCGGCCGCCGCCAAAGAGTTGGATACTTGGTGCACACCGAAGACCTGCAAAGTCACCGATACTGGCTGTGCACCTGGTGCGTGCAGCGTAAAGGATGGACGCGCCACATTGTCCAAAGAGATGTCAGTCGCGTAATAGTCCGCGCCAGCAGCCGGTGGATTCGCCGAAGAATAGGACACCACCTTCGCTGCGGTGCGCTTAGCCATCGCGATGACAAAAGGATCATCAGCGTTTAAAACAGCCACTCCGCCATCGCCTACCGATGGCAATGCCTCAACCAGCTCACCCTTTGCTTTCGCAATGTTTTCGCGGGAACCAAACTCGCCCAGGTGCGCGCTGCCAACGTTGAGCACCACGCCGATGCGTGGAGTCGCAATGTCAGTCAGGTGCTTGATATGGCCAATTCCGCGCGCAGAAAGCTCTGCCACCAAGTATTTGGTATCCACATCACTGCGCAGCGCAGTGTAAGGATGCCCAATCTCATTGTTGAAAGAACCGGGCGGTGCCACCGTCTCACCATCGTGGCGCAAAATCGTTGCGATCAAGTCTTTCGTCGAGGTCTTGCCAGCAGAACCAGTAACACCAATGATAGTCAATTCGTGATCCTCTGCCAGCTTCTTCGTCACATGGTGTGCCAAATCCGAGAGTGCACGAACCACAGCGGCGGCAGAACCGTCTGAATCATTGGCATAGATATCCGCATTCGCGCTATCGCCTTCAACACGGCCAATTGGGGCAACCACAATAGCCGGGACGCCAACCGGGCGGGCAGCTAATACCGCGACCGCACCTTGTTCAATGGCCTTTTCTGCATAGTCATGGCCATCTACTTTGGCGCCTGGAAAGCACAGAAACAGCCCGCCTGGTGTGACCTTGCGGGAATCGAATTCCACAAAGCCGGTCACGCGCGCATCGGGGTTATCGACGCTGTCGAGTGAACCGCCGACGATATTTGCGATTTCTTTCAGTGTCAGGTCAATCATTTTTGCCTCCCATTGGAGTCTTCAGCGGCGTTGAGACGAGCGGCCCGCTTTGATTGTAATGCGCGGGAGACTTCTTCACGGTCATCAAAGTGGTGCATGGTCTCCCCAACCAGCTGCCCCACTTCGTGGCCTTTACCCACGACGATGACGGCGTCGCCGGTCTGCGCCCAGTTGACCACGGCATCGATGGCTTCAGCGCGCGATGCAACTTCAATAATCTCTACCTCACGCCCGGAATCTTGCGCGCCTTCACGTGCGCCAGCGATCACTGCCGCACGAATCGGTGCTGGGTCTTCAGTGCGTGGGTTGTCATCAGTAACGACCACGAAGTCCGCCCGCTTGGCTGCAGCAGCACCCATCAGCCCGCGCTTCGAGGAATCACGGTCACCACCTGCACCGACGACTACGCCGATACGTCCGGCAGCAGCTTCGACTTCCGCCGCAACGCCGCTGGAGGCGGCCGATGCTGCCTCCAGCTGGGAGCGCAGAGTATCTAAAACAGCCTCGATGGCTGCTGGCTTGTGTGCGTAATCAACAACGGCCACGAAATCCTGACCTTCATCGATACGCTGCATGCGGCCAGGGACCGCAACCTTGGTCAACGCGGAAATGAAAATGTCCAAGTCAATGCCCGCGGCACTCGCCATGCCCACGGCCAAGGCCGCGTTGGCGATGTTGAAGTCGCCTGGCAACGGCAGGCGAAAATCAAACGAACGCGCTAGCTCAGCCTGAATCACTTCGGTATCACGCGAAGGGTTAATCTCCAGCGCAACGTGTTGCTCACCGGTGGTCTCAACGCTGTGTTGCCACGCCACTACCGTTCCTGGAACCAAAAGCTCACGGGTGCGCTCACGCAGCATCACATCTGCTTCTACTGCTGCGGCTTTTTCTCCTGCGTGCGAAATCGCACCAGTGGTAGACACCGCAGTCAAGGGACCACCGGCAGCATCAACCATGTCAGCGAGGCGCTCGCCCCACTCATCATTAATGCAGACTACCGAGTGGCGTGCGGCACCGTCACCGATAAACAGCGCTGACTTCGCCGCGAAGTATTCTTCCATCGTCGGGTGGAAATCCAAGTGGTCTTGGGACAGGTTAGTAAACCCACCAACCGCAAAGTCCACACCATTGACTCGGCCCAGTTCCAATGCATGAGAGGAAACCTCCATGACCACGTGGCTAACGCCTTCTTCCACCATGCGGGAAAAAAGCTCCTGCAAGGTCGGCGCCTCAGGCGTGGTCAGCTTGGTCTCTACTGGCTCTCGATTAATGCGGGTGCCAGTGGTGCCAATTAGACCAGTGGAATATCCCGCGGCTAACAGACCAGTCTCTAGCAAGTATGTAGTTGTTGTTTTGCCCGAAGTGCCCGTGACACCAATGACAGTTAGTTGCTTGGTTGGGTGCCCATAGATTTCTGCTGAAACATCACCCAGCACCGCGCGAATATCATCAACCACAATGATCGGACGATCAAAGGCCTTCACCTGGGCACCCTCTACGCCTTCTGTGCCCTCCGCGCCAGCTTCCGCTGAGGAGGCGGTGAGGATTTCCACGCCGCGGGCATCGGTAAGCACTGCCTTTGCGGAAGTCTGGGCGGCAAACTCTGCACCATGTGCGCGGGTGCCCGGAACAGCAGCAAACAGGTGCTCCGACTCCACTGCGCGCGAATCTAAGGTGATTGCATCAACCGTAACCGAAGCATCTCCAATAACCTCACCGCCTGCGATCTCCGCTAGCTTTTTAAGCGTTGTAGTCATATCAGCTGCGTCCTTATCCTTATGGGTTTGATAGTCGTGGGGAATATAGAAATTGTGAGTGTCTTCATCAGTATTGCGTCATTACCCAACGCTTGCCCTCCGGCGAGGTTGGAATGTTGTCACGGTTGAGCAACCAGGAAGCGATATCACTAAACAGCGGTGCTGCGGACTGCCCGCCGGAACCGTCATCATTGGTACCGGACTGTGGCTCATCCAGCATGATGGCAACCACAAAGCGTGGGTCATCAGCCGGCGCAATGCCCGCGAAGGTAATCCAGTACGCGCTTTCAGAATAAGCACCGGTTTCCGGGTTGACCTTCTGTGCGGTACCCGTCTTGCCGGAAAGCTGATAGCCCTCAATATCATTGCCCATAGCCGTACCGTTTTGGACATACGCTGGGTCTTCCTGGAACGTCGAACGGAACATGTCCGTCACCGTCTTCGCTGTCTCCGGGGAAACAACCTGCGTGGTGCCTGGCTCATCTTGTGGAATATCCTTGCCATCGGCATCCGTAATCGAGTCAATAATGCGTGGTTCAACCCGCTCACCCTCATTGGCCATAGCCTGGTACACGCTAGCCATCTGCAAGGTTGTCCAGGACATGCCCTGGCCAATAGGCAGGTTAGCGAAGGTACCGCCGGACCACTGCTCTAACGCCGGCAACAAGCCCGAAGACTCATTAGGCAGCTCAATACCGGTGGTCTTGCCCAAGCCGAACTTCTCTAAGTACTCAGCGAATTTCTCTTCACCCAGGCGCTCTGCAATCTGCAGCGTACCGACGTTGGAAGATTTACCGAAGACACCCGTGGTGGTGTACGGCTCCACGCCGTGCTGCCACGCATCCGCAACGGTCACGCCAGCAACATCAATGGAACCTGGCACCTGGTGGACTTCTTCCGGTGTGGTCAGTCCTTCCTCAATGGCCGCTGCCGCGGTCACGACCTTGGCCACAGAACCTGGCTCATAAGGGTGTGAGATGGAACGGTTTTCAAAGTCCTTGCCATCCGCCAACTGCGCCTCGATGTCCCTATTTGGATCGATGGTGCCCGTATTAGCCATGGACAGCACCTCACCGGTGACTGCATCCAAGACCACGGCCTCGCCCATCTTGGCACCAGAATTATCTACAGCCTGCTCCAGCTTCTGCTGCACATAGGTCTGCAAATCCAAGTCCAAAGTCAGCTGGACATTGGAGCCATCAATGGCCTCAACCTCATCGCGGACCGTACCCGGAATCAACTGGCCATCGGTGGAAACGTCCTCGGTGGAACGGCCATCGATACCTGTAAGCAATGAGTCTCCGGATGCCTCAAAGCCAAACTGGCCTTGGCCATCCATGGACACCTTGCCGATGATGTTTTCAGCAATTGCACCATTCGGGTACTGGCGGATATCCTGATGGTCCGCAGCCACACCGTGGTAGGTGTTTGCAATCTCGACCGCGATATCCGGGTCAACATTGCGCACCAGTACTTCATACTGAGTATCCGCGCGCAGCTTATCCATGATCTGCTCAGAATCCACATTGGTGGTGGACGCACCGGATTCTTCAATGACATCAGGTATACCCTCTGCCATTTCTTCCAGGCGCTGCGTCAGCCGCTCGTCGAGGAACTCATTCTGCTCTTCCTCGCTCATGCCAGACAGTTCACCCTCATTGCTGGCTTCAATCTCTTCTTGCTCACGCAACTCATCACGCAAACGTGTTGGTGACACGGTCAAAGAACGCGCTGCCATGGTGTAAGCAATGCGCTGGCCGTCACGGTCTACAACTTCACCGCGACGTGCGGGCTCCACATACACCCGGGTGCGCTGCGCTTCTGCGCGCGCTGCCAAGTCTGGGCCCCACACAACTTGGACCCATGCCAAACGTCCCACCAACACGACAGTGATGATCAGCAAAATGCTGATGATCAAGTTCAGACGCTTCGCCATCATCGGCTGCTGCGCAAGGACCTTCTTCACTGCCTTCTTCGCGCCCTGCGGAGCAGCCGCCGGACGTGCTGCTTCCGCACGCTTGGCTGCAGCCTGCTGTTGCGCCGCACGTTGTGATGTTGTGCGCTGCGAAGCTGCGCGCCCCGCTCCTACACGGCGATCACCAGCGCGCATCTTTTCCCGATCGGATGGGGTCCTGGAACGGGAGGAACCTGCGCGGTACTGGTCAGCATCATTGGTGGACCAGTCTCTCGACGCATGGGAAGAGGGCCGGCGACCCCGGCCACTGCGACTTTCTTGGCGCCCCTCATTATGTCGAGGGGTTTCTCCGTCCTCGTTTCGGCGCCGGCGACGCGGGTCACCCGAATGTGGTGGAGTCACAGTGGTGTGTCACCTGCCTTCATAATGATCGAAAGTTAAGGAATAACCCAGGGCTTTGAAAGATTGTCCCTTCAGAAGTTGAATGCTTTTATGACTGTAGCCGGATCAATCCCCAAGGTGTGGGAGGCTTATCCCTTAGTCACCAGACTGATATGGAGTATCCAGGTTTTCTCCAACAGGCAGCGGAGTATCAGAAGCTTCTTCTTCAGTTGTTGGACGGCTTTCAACCGCATCATCAGCGTTTACGTCACCGATGCGCTGCTGCTGCCCTTGAGGAACTGCGTTGAGTTCATCAGACACGCCCTCAGTATCACTTGGATCACTAGTTGCCTGGCCGGTACGCACTGGTTCACCGTTGACATCAATGATGGCTTCGGTGCCCTGGGTTGCGGGTCGACGCTCTTCTACTGAGCCGTCTTCTTGAACCTCAACGATTCCGGGCTGGGTTGGGATACCCATGCGGGCATCAGCACCACGACGGGCAACGTCAGCTGAAGAACGAACCTGCTCCAAATCGCGGTTGAGGGTTTCCAGCTGGTTTTCCAGCTGTGACTCCTGGTAAGTCAATTGCTGAATGCGGAAAGTCTGTGAGGTAGACACACCAGAAAGCCACACGGCCAAGATGACGCCACCAACCAACAAGGCGATTGCCACAGCAGACAGGCGCGAAAAGAGAGTGACCTTCTTGATCGGCGCAACGCGACGACCGCGCTCAGTGACAACCTGACGCGAACCAAGACGGGACTTACGTGCCGGGGTAATCTGCGGGATTTCGCGACGCGTCGTGCGCGTTGGCGACACCGTACGTGTTGCCGTGCGCTGCTCACCACGAGTGGTGGTGCGCGTCTTGCGCGGCGTACGCGTTGGTGTTGCAGTACCGGTTGCCGAAGGAGCCGCGGTGTAGTTTCCGCGAGTCCTTACAGGGCGGTCAATCACATCGGTGGATGAACCCTGTGCGCGCTTGGTGCGTGTTCCCATGGTGGTTCTCTCTGTCCTGGTAGTGGTTGAATCTGCCATTTGATTAATCCCCTATCCCAGTTCCAGGTGGAATAAATGAATGTTCGCCTGCTAGTCGTTCAAACGCACGCACCCGCACGGATGCGGCACGTGAGTTTTCTGCAATCTCGTCTTCCGTCGCCTTTTCAGAACCACGCGTGATGGCCTTGAACTCAGCCGCGGTGCCAGGAAGATCAATTGGCAAACCGGCCGGCGTAGAAGAGGTAGTGAGGTTTTTAAACGCGGACTTCACCAACTTGTCTTCCAATGACTGGTAGCTCATGAAGACCACGCGTCCACCAACAGCCAACGCAGTGCTAATGACAGGAATAACCTGTTCAATCGCTTCGAGTTCACCGTTGACTTCAATGCGCAGTGCTTGGAAAGTGCGCTTTGCAGGGTGGCCACCAGTGCGACGAGTAGCCGCAGGGATGGTGTTGTACAACAGCTCAACCAGACGGGCTGAGGTATCAAATGGTTGCTTATCGCGCTCCTTTAAAACCGCGGAAGCAATCTTGCCGGCGAAGCGTTCGTCGCCGTAGAACTTCAAAATATGCGCAAGTTCACCATGGGAATAGGTATTGAGGACATCCGCGGCAGTAATACCAGCGGATGGATCCATGCGCATGTCGAGCGGGGCATCAACTCTATAAGCAAAACCACGGTCAGCCTGGTCCAATTGCATGGAAGAAACGCCCAGATCAAACAGCGCGCCGGCAATGCCGTGCTCCCGTGCAATCTGGAAAATTTCTCCCTCACCATCTGCGATGGCGGAACCAACTTCATCAAAGCGCTCATTAACACCCACGAAGCGGTCAGAAAAAGGGGCAAGACGCTTGGTTGCATCAGCTAACGATGCCGCGTCACGGTCAACGCCGATAACGCGTGCTTGCGGAAATGTGTTGAGAAAGTACTCGGTGTGTCCGCCAGCACCCAAGGTGCCATCAATGATGACGGCGTTGCTGCCTGCTGCCTCAACAGCCGGTGCAATCAGCTCAGCCATGCGGGCACGCATGACGGGGACATGCCCGTGGTTGTCTTCGATATCGAAGTTAACATCTGCATTACTCACGTGCTTGTCCCCCTTTCTGCTGGCTATTGGGATACTGTCCGCACACTTTCACATTTCGACAATGTGTTCTTACTTGGGTGCTGAGATGACTCGAGTGCGTATAGGGCCCTGTCCGAGGGACGTTCTGATATCGGGGAAGTACACCAGAAAATCAACCTCGGACAGAGTCCTTACACGCACTCTTTCCAGTTCTCATTCGCCTTACAACAAGCCACCGAGGACGTCATCCGCGTCGGCTGCCGAGTAGGCGTCTTCAGTTTGTGACTGGTATTCAGCCCAAGCGGCCGCGTCCCAAATCTCAAGGAAATCAACTGAACCGATAACCACGCACTCTTTAGAAAGACTGGCGTATTCACGGTGTGCCGCTGACAGTGTGATTCGACCGCTTCCATCAGGCCTTTGCTCATCCGCGCTGGCCGCCAGGTTACGAATAAACGCACGCGCTTCCGGATTCGTTCTAGACACGGCCGCTGCTTTGCGTGCTCTCTCCGCGAATTCCTCACGGGGATACACAGCCAAGGAGTGGTCTTGCCCTTTTGTCACCATCAGCCCTCCAGCAAGCTCATCACGGAACTTCGCTGGAAGTGTCAGTCGACCTTTGTCATCAAGTTTCGGAGTGTAGGTTCCGAGAAACATCCCGGTTCCACCTTCCCTGCTTAACAACACCGGTTTCCTCTTTACGAATGTGAAGCCGTGTGAATGCTAGATTCTCACCACTTCTCACCCGCTGCGCCCCACTCTACCCCACCTTCACCCACCTATAACAGTTTTAGCCGCGTGTCACTTCAATAAAGCCAGCATATTCGCAGCTCAACGCACAGAAAATCAGTGGGGGAAATTCCCCAAAACCACCTTGACAGCCATCCCCCTGCACCCCTACAGCAACACCAACCACTGCAGCACCATTAACAAATTAGCTTGCTTAAGCACACACCGACCCCGCGACTCACTTGCGAACAGGCATTTTGACACCCAAAAGGATATCGGCAGCACCAGACCAACTTGCGAGGCGACTGGTGGGGCAAAGTGGGGACTGCGGGTGGGCGAAAGTGGGGACTTGCCTCCAGAGTCCAAAACGCCAACAGCCCGGCCCCGCTAAACGCGGACCGGGCTGTTGGTTAGTTAAAGAGCTGTAACTATTTAGCGCTCTTCGAATCGGCGGCGGAAGTTTTCCTCAAGCTTGCCGGCAGCACCATTGCTGTCAGAAGCGCCAGAACGACCTGACTTTGATTTCTTGCCCTTCTTGGAAGAACCAAGGGAGCCGGTACGTGAGCCGCGAAGCATCCAGATACCTGAACCAAACATAACCAGGAAGCCGGCAATGGATAGTAGTACGAACCATAGGCTGCTCTGCGCGAGGGCAACGCCGCCCACGAGCATGACCAAACCTACAACGACGAGCGCGATGCCGCGCAAAGTGATTGCGCCGCCGGAGCCAACAAATGAAGAGTCACTGGACACGGAGGCGCCAAACTTGGGATCCTCAGCAAGCAGCGACTTCTCGATTTCGCGAAGTGCGCGCTGCTCTTGCTCTGAAAGAGACACTGTTCCTCCAATTAGTCCGGGCTAATAATTTACGTTTTAGCTAAGTCAACAAACCGTCACCGTGTATTTCTTTCAAGTATAACCGAGGGGCTTACGCACCCGATTATCGATTCGGTGACATTATTTCTTGTTCTATCTACTACAACGCCCACACTAAGCGGTTAGTTCCCGGTTCTGCAGTTTCCTGCATCACCTTTTACAACAGTTACCCTCACTGGATTACCCCTGCCCGACTTAAGCAGCCTGTCCGCCTATCCCATCAAAGTCATGAGTTCCGGATTCGGAGACTTCCAAGAAGCGGGCGGCCAAATCCATCAGGCCAAAGACTACGGAGTCTGCGACTTCCCGGTCCATTCCGGACGCCAGGCGAGAGCGCGTGCGGGAATAGGCACGAAACTTCTCTGCCCACTCTTTTTCAGCCACACCAACCAGGGACAAACGGTCCCACGCGGAGGTGGGAAGGCGTCGACGCTTAGACACCGTCGCAGAGCCAGCAACACAGGCACCAGCGGTTCGCAGTGCCGCCTGGTAAGCCTTTTCCAAAGCCTGATCCATACGGCCCTTCGCGGCATCTGACTTGGCATCAGCAAGAAGAAGCGCGGCCTGAGTCAGAAATCGCTGACGCTTAGCTCCTTGCCCACCCTGTCGTTGAACTCGTCGTGCTGTAGCGGAAATTACCTGTGCCATTGCCTTGCCTCCTTCTTCTTTCTGATTGCCGTTGGAGCAGTGTTCGTTTACGTGCCTCTTATATTAAAAGTGCGTTCGTACATTCATTCGCCAGTATAGTTCACATGTTCGAAAAAGTAAAGGTTTTTGCAGCACATAGACTTTCACGTTTTCGAAAATCCACGATCGGCTCACCGAAATTGGCACTGGAAAGAAGAACTAATTCGGGACTATCAGGGGCAATCTCCCCCACTGAAGGCAAAAGTTTTGTTAGATGGAGGATGTGTCATTAACAATCCGCCGTCTTTCACCACAAGAATTCGCGCTCAACGCCGGACCTTTGGTGGATATCTATATCAGCGCCATGGGCTATGACCCTGCGATCCGTGATGGACGGGTTTACTCATGGCAGCGAGAGATCATTCGGCCTGGATTTACCGCACTTATTGCCGAGGATGCTTCCGGAGTGTTGGCCGTTGCCTACGGTTTCATTGGCACACCGGATTCCTGGTGGGACCGCCAACTGCGCCTAGCACTGCAGAAACGAGGCGGGGCAACCGAAGAAGAACAGGAGATTCTTCGCAGCTACTTCGAAGTCGCAGAGATTCATGTTCTCCCCCGCATGCAAGGCCACGGACTTGGCCGGGAGTTGCTCAAACAGCTGTTATGGAACGCGCCCGGCAAGTGGGCACTATTATCCACACCTGAGGTTCCGGGCGAATCCAACCGTGCATTTAGCCTCTACCGTTCTATGGGTTTTACAGACTTAGTCCGTCATCATCAGTACCCCGGTGACGAACGTCCTTTTGCAATCTTGAAGACGCAGCTACCGCTTTCCTAAAGTCAGGATAGCTAAAGGTAGGCTAAAAGCCATGACTAATTCTGAGGATTTCCACCAACTTCCTTTAGCCGACGTTCCTAAGCACGTTCGTGCTGAACTCGCCGACTTTTTGAAGGACCGCGAACCTCAGATCGCCAAAATCGGTAAGCCAGTCACCGAAGCCATTGAACACCTTGAGCGCTTCATCCTCGATGGCGGCAAACGCATCCGCCCGCTCTATGCGTGGGCGGGCTTCGTCGCTGCGGATGGCTTGCTGGGTGATGAAGACCCACAGGCTGTGCTTCGCGCGGCTTCTTCTTTGGAGTTCATCCAGTCCTGCGCACTCATCCACGATGACATTGTGGATGCTTCCGATACACGCCGCGGCAACCCAACCGTGCACCGTGCAGTCGAGGCAAAGCACCGCGAACTGGGATGGACGGGTAACTCCGAAGACTTCGGCCGCGCCGCTGCCATTTTGATTGGTGATATGTCGCTGGTGTGGGCAGAAGACATGTTCTTGGATTCAGGCATTTCTCAAGCAGCGATCCAGCGTGCCCGTGAGCCGTGGCGGGAGATGCGCACCGAGGTTATCGGCGGCCAGCTGCTTGATGTCTCTTTGGAAGCTGCTGCCATTGAATCAGTCGAGTTGTCTGATTCTGTCAACCGTTTCAAGACTGCTGCTTACACCATTGAGCGCCCGCTTCACCTTGGTGCGGCTATCGCTGGTGCACCGCAATCACTCGTTGAGGCATTCCGTGGATACGGCCGCGATATTGGTATCGCGTTCCAGCTGCGTGATGACCAGCTTGGCGTCTTTGGTGATCCAAAGATTACGGGCAAGCCTTCCGGCGATGATCTTCGTGAAGGCAAGCGCACGGTTTTGATGGCCATCGCACTGCAGCGCGCGGATGAACAGGATCCTGCCGCCGCACAGTTCTTGCGGGAGAATCTTGGTACCACCGCTGACCCCGTAGTGCTGTCAAAGATGGCACAGATGATTGAGGATTCCGGTGCGCCGGCCGAAATCGAAAAGCGCATCGATGACCTCACCCAATCTGGATTAGCGCACCTGGCTAAGGCAAACGTTAATTCTGATGTCACTGAACTTCTGCGTTCTTTGGCCATTAAGTCCACGGCACGAGCAAAATAGGGACTTCACATGGTGAAGCAAGCAAAGACAATCAAGCTTCCTAGCGCCCTCGCCGTAGGCGTCGTGGGCGCCATCGTGCTCACCCTCGCTTCCTATTCGGGCGGCGCTACGCGTAACCGCGGCGGAATCTTAGAAGCACTCAACATCAGCTTCTTCTCAGCTGGGCACGGCCGAAACATTGGCATGACGCTGTTTTGGGTCGGCATGTTCCTTCTTATTGCCGCATGGATTTTGGCGGGCAAGTTCATTGTCTCCGCGAGCGTTCGATGCAACACGCGAGGAGTAGAAGAGTCTCCGGCAACTCATCGTTTTGCCCTTGCCGCGCGTCCCGTGCCGCCGGCGGAGGTCGATGAATCCGCGTTCGCCACCATGAAAAAGACCATGTGGGCGTGGATCCTGCCACTTCTTCTGGCAGCTCCTCTGTCCTCCCGGGACGTGTATTCCTACCTCATGCAAGGCGCGATGGTCCGCGACGGATTCGATCCTTACACCGAGGGCCCTGCGGTGAACCCCGGCCCCTTCTTGTTGGAAGTCTCCCAGGACTGGCGCAACACCACCACGCCTTATGGCCCGCTGCACTTGTGGATTGGTGATGGGGTTACTCGCCTAGTCGGCGACAACGTCACCATTGGTGTGTTTGTGTACAAGCTCATTTCAGTATTGAGCTTCGCCGCCATCGCGTGGTCTATCCCGGTTATTGCCCGCAAACTCGGCGGCGACCCAACGCTCGCGTTGTGGTTGGGTGTTGCAAACCCGGTGATGATTTTGCACCTCATCGGTGGCATGCACAATGAATCCACCATGGTCGCACTTGTCACGGTGGGGCTTCTAACCTGTCTGCATCACCGCTACCTCGCCGGTATCGCGTTGATTGCGGTGGCGGTGTCGCTCAAGGCCACTGCCTTTATTGCTGTTCCATTCGTGGTGTGGTTGATGATGCACCACTTTGGGCAACGCTTCAGTAAGATCGCCGCTTTCATCGTCTCCGGTGCGGTCGCTGTAATTGAGACCGTCGCCGTTGTAGCTCTCGTAACCTGGGCTTCGGGCACGTCTTCAGGTTGGTTGTCTGAGATTACCGGCAATTCCAAGGTGATTAATCCCCTCGCCGGTCCGACGGTGGCAACCGATACTTTGGCGCCATTGATTACCACGCTTAATGAGGACATCACCTATAACCAGATACTGGATGTCATGCGCACCATTGCAACGGTATTTATGCTGCTGGGTCTTGTGCTGATGTGGTGGCTGTTTAGAGCCAATAGGCGCGCGGCCATGCTGGGCATTCCTGCGGCCTATCAGGTGGCATTTATGTTTAACTCGGTTACGCTTCCATGGTACTTCGCCTCGGTTGTAACTCTGCTGGGCGTCGCACGTCCACCGCTGTGGACGATTCAACTCTCCGCCGGCGCGTCCGTGTTTGTCGCGCTCGCCTTCTCTGGCGACGGCAACCACCAGCTCTACACCTGGTGGTGGGTACTCGGCTCGCTGCTACTGGCGTGCTGGGCAGTGCACTGGATGTTTAACACCACTGCCACTCCCCACGCACGTGTAGAAACGACGCAAGCCGAGACAGCTGTAAATTAGCTGGCTACAGGCCCATTGCCTGTGCACGGCGAATAACTTCGCGCGCAAGGTGACCTTGCAAGCCGTCGATGGGGCGGCCTGGCAGAGACTCGTCTTCGGTGAAGAAGTACTCAAGGATTTCTGCGTTGCTAAAGCCGCCATCGGAAAGCACGGTGATAGCGCCTGAAACGTACTTATTGATTGCTCCCTTGTCATTGATAAACAATGCCGGGACGTATTTCACGCCATCGCGGGTGTGCGCGATGAGCTTCTTGTCATGCAGCAGGTCATGCACGCGGGTGACCGCAATGCCTAGTTCATCTGCAACCTCAGGCAGGGTGAGCAGTTCGTCCTTGCTCAACAGGGTGTCTAAGTCTTTGTTTTGTTCCATCACGCCCCCTACTTTAGATCACTGTCACTGATCTGAGGTCACGCCCCGTTGGTTGGTAAATTAGTTGATTTATCGTACATACTAGATGCCATGGCACAGTTGGAAGTTGGAGATGTCCTTGAGCACCGGTATCGCATTGACCGGCCGATTGCTCGCGGCGGCATGTCTACTGTCTATCGCTGTGTAGATTTGCGCCTTGGCCGCGCGTTGGCCGCAAAGGTCATGCATGACCAGTACAGCCAGGATGATGTGTTCATCCACCGTTTCCGCCGCGAGGCACGTGCGATGGCGCAGCTAACCCACCCAAATCTGGTCAATGTTTATGACTTCTCGGCTGAGGGTGACCCGGTATTTCTCATTATGGAGCTTATTACCGGTGGTACTTTGCGTGAGCTCACCGCTGAGCGCGGTCCAATGCCACCGCACGCGGCGTTGGCGGTGATGCGTTCGGTGTTGGCGGGTCTGATTGCTGTCCACGATAAGGGCTTGGTGCACCGCGATATCAAGCCGGATAATGTGCTGATTAATGGTGACCACACGGTCAAGCTCGCTGACTTTGGCCTCGTGCGCGCCACCAGTTCGCAGACGGTGACCTCGAATCAGATTGTGGGCACGGTTTCTTATCTCTCCCCGGAGCAAGTCACCGGTGCGAATATTACTGCCGCATCTGACGTGTATTCGGCGGGCATCGTGTTGTTTGAGCTTCTCACCGGCACGGTCCCGTTTTCCGGTGATACTCCGCTGGGGCATGCGATGAATAGGTTGGATAATGATGTGCCCAGCCCGTCTTCACGGATTGCTGGGGTGCCTCCGCTTGTCGATGCCTTAGTGGCCAGCGCCACCTCATTCGATGTCAGCGAACGCTTCGCTGATGCCCGCGAGTTCCTCGCGGCTCTTGATGATGTCGCAGCAGAGCTCAACCTTCCTACCTATCTGGTGCCTATCCCCCACAATTCGGCGGCTGCGCGAACAGCTGCTGAGCCAACCAACATGGATGGCATTGATTCCGGCAGTGTCTTTGAACCCACCGGTTTTATTGACACCTCTGAACCAGCAACCGAGGTCTTCGGCGACTCCATCGCAGATGATGCAACTACCGTGGAGCCCCGTTATGACCAACCCCGCGAGCGCCCAGATGAACGCCCTGCGCGCGAGCCGTTGAGCTTTGAAACCCGCTTCGATGGTCCTCCGCCGGTCGCCCCTCCTGTCAAAGACCATGCACGCAATGACCAGCACAACATTCCTGGAATGCCCAATACAATCCCCGGCACAGCTGCTGCCGGTGCTGGCGCGGCCGGTGCAGGTGCTTCTGGTCTAGGCTTTGCAGGTGGTGCCGGTACAGCGAATGCAGCTGGTGCAGCAGGAGCTGCAGCTGCCGGCCAGAATCCTCATTACCCTGAGACGCGACTGACACCGCGCCAGATTCAGGGCCAGGGCCAGGTTCAACCCGCTCCTGGACAACAGGAGCAACCGGGTCAGGTCCAGCAGCAGGCTCATGCGCAGGCGCCGGCGACAGCGGAGAACGAGCCGATCTTAAAGCCTTTGTCGAATCGATCGCCTGTGGGATTCATCGCGTGGCTCGTGGTCGTCGGCATTGTCGTAGCTGGCGTAGGACTAGCCGGCTGGTGGTTTGGCTCCGGCTACTACGGTTCCACCCCGTGGCTGATTCGCTAAGAAGGCCTGAAAGCTAAAAGTCGGAAAACTTGGAAAACCTCAAGGGAGTAGCCACCACGTTGAATTCTGTGGTGGCTACTCCCTTGAGGTTGTGTAGCGCTTAGCCCGCGAGTTTAGCGGTTTTGGTTACGCAGCATCTCTGCAACCAAGAAGGACAGCTCCAGGGACTGACGGGTGTTCAGACGTGGGTCGCACGCTGACTCGTAGCGGCCTGGCAAGTCAATGTCCGTGATGTCATCAGCGCCACCGAGGCACTCAGTAACGTCTTCACCGGTGAACTCCAGATGAATGCCGCCTGGGTGGGTGCCCAGTTCGCGGTGTACTTCGAAGAAGCCCTGAACCTCATCAACGACCTTGTCGAAGTGGCGGGTCTTGTAGCCATTCGAGGAGGTGAAGGTGTTGCCGTGCATTGGGTCAGACTGCCAAACCACCTTGTGGCCGGAGTTTTCCACCGCGCGCACAATGTCCGGCAGGACGGTGCGGATACGGTCATGGCCCATGCGGGTAACCATGGTCAAACGGCCAGGCTCACGGTCTGGGTCCAGCTTCTCGGCATAAGCTACTGCCTCATCAGGGGTCACACCTGGGCCAATCTTCAAACCAATTGGGTTGCCAATCAGGGATGCGAAGTTGACGTGGAAATCTTCCATTCCACGGGTGCGCTCACCAATCCATACCTGGTGCGCGGATAGATCATAGAGCTTGGTCTCGCCGCGGCTGTCCTTAGCCAGACGTAGCATGGAACGCTCGTAGTCTTTCAGGAGTGCTTCATGCGAGCAGTAAATGGTTGCTGCGCGCAGGGTCTCATCAGAGACGCCGCAAGCATTCATGAAGTTCAGACCATTTTCAATTTCACTAGCCAGCGCTTCATAGCGAGCGCCAGCACGAGAGGTCTGCACGAATTCGCGGTTCCACTCATGGAGGCGGTACAGGTCAGCCGTGCCCGAGTTGGTCAGTGCACGAACCAAGTTCATTGCGGCAGAAGAGTTCGCGTAGGCACGAACCATACGTGCCGGATCATGGCGGCGTGCTTCATCGGTTGGCTCCACACCGTTGACGATATCGCCGCGGTAGTTCAGTAGACCGTTGCCATCCAGATCGGAAGAACGTGGCTTTGCATACTGGCCAGCAATGCGCGCCAGCTTGACCACAGGCGTGGAAGCGCCGTAGGTCAATACCACTGCCATTTGCAGCAAGGTCTTGACGTTGCCGCGGATGTGCGGCTCGGTGTTGGACTCAAAAGTCTCAGCGCAGTCGCCGCCTTGGAGCAAGAAAGCCTTGCCGTTGGCAACATCAGCCAGCTTGCTCTTTAGCTCCTCAACTTCCGGCGCCACCACGATTGGTGGAACCGACTCAAGGATCTTGCGAACATTGTCAGCCTGGGCTTGATCCCAGTTGGGCTGCTGCTTGGCGTCTCGCTTGATGGCATCCTGAAACTTCTCATCAATGCCTTCTGGCAATGGAGGAAGGTCAGGGAGTACGTCTTTAGGGATATCTACTGTCCAGCTCACACAAGTATTTAATCATGGATGCTGGCCGAATATGACATCTTAGAGCCTGACAATCCCCAATCGGGGCCATTCCCACCAGGCGAGACGGTGCGGAGATCGCACAGAATTCGGAGAATTAAAACACTTCAACTAGATTGCGCGGTTGCCGGCAGATAGCGGGAGCGCCTGCGCACAGGTCTTGAACTTAGCCAGGTTATGGCGGGCATCCACCAAAGCATCATGATTGCCATCAGGAATGGCTGGCAACTGCGGGCGGCCGGCAAACTCCCAATATTGGCGCAGCTCGCGCGTGTAGCGCGGGATGCTGCGCGGCAGCCCAGCCATATCGCCCCACAATTGTGCTAGGACGACATGGTCATATGCACCAACCCAGGCCCACAGCTGCATGGGTGCCTTATCTTTAGTAAGAAACGCTAGGACCTCTTCGCGGATGGTGTCCTTGGACTTCCATACCGGATCGCGCGGGCTAGGCAGTTTGTCCAAGACGTTCTCCCTCACCCACGCATTGGCGCGAGCAGGGTCGAAGTCTGTGGACACCGCGTAATATTCACGGCCATCTTCTGCGACAATACCGATTGAGACGAGCTCAATGGTTCGGCCGTCTTCAATGAATTCAGTGTCGTAGAAATAGCGCACGATGATAAAGCTTAGTCCCTGCGAGGTTCAGACCTGAGCACAGGGGGCCGCATAACCATCTCTTGAAGCTGACGCAGGCTTGGCGGGTAGACGGTCCAACCAATGCCCGGCACTTTAGAAATTGACCACAGCATGAGTCCACCGGCACCAGAAAGAATGATGCACACAAAGGTCCAGAACCAGGTGGTGTTGACCAATCTTTCACCGTCCATGGAAATCTCCCACTGACCGACGATTTGGACGTAGTGATATCCCACAGTCAGCGCGATTGGGTGGCCCAGATAGACCGGCAAAGTATTGCGGCCAATAAAAGCAAAGAAACTAGAAACGTAAGGAATACGCGCGATTGCGACGGCCATGACCAAAGCCATCGGCAGCTGGAAGGTTTGCTCCACAAAGCGCACCAACAGCAGCACTTCCCGCGAGCCCATGTAGTCCATGCCCGGCAGATACCACGGCAGCACTACTTCCCCAGTGAACTGGTTCCATAGGTCGCGGGAGTAAAAGCCCACCGCATAAGTAATCACAGCGAACATCAACGCCGGCACGTTAAGGCGGCACACGGCATCGACAAAGGCAGTGATTGCCTGGCGGAAATATACCCCGGCAAAGAACAACGGCAGGTACATCAAAGCCTTGCCGATGAAGAAGATGTGCTCATTGAGCGGCAACAGCAGTATTGGAGTGAAACTGAGCAGCATCGCGAGCGCTGGATGCAGCTTACGCACGGCTACTAGCGCGAGGTTGAACATGATCAACGCATGCAGGAACCAGCCCATGTTGTGCCCCAAGACCAGGTTGAGCCCTAATTCGCGCCAGGTAAGCGGCTCATTGCCAAATACCCACTGCCACTCCAGGTTCTTGGTCCACAGCTCAATGCTGACCCAGATGATATAAGGCACGAGGAAGAACCAGACGCGCTTGACCAGCACGTCGCGCAGAGTGAACTGCAGGACCTTGGTGGAGAAATAGCCAGAGACTACAAAAAACAGAGGCATGCGCAGCGGATCAAGCCACGTGTTGAGCTGATACAGCCAGGTGGATTCACCTTCCGGCACGCCAATGCCGATATGCAGCAAGACAACACCAAGGATGGAGATACCCTTGGCGACGTCTGGCCAAACTAGACGTTTCTGTGCACTCACTTGCTTGGTTCAGCACCCTTCGGATAGCCGTGGCCCTTGTGCAGAGATTCTTTGACCTCTGAGGCGTACACATCAACGTACGGTTGCTCAGCCAGTTCAGCAAGCTTCAGCATGAAAAAATCAGTAAATGCGCGCACAGTGTCGTGGTCTTTCGGGTCCAGACCGTTCTCCTGCGCCCACTGATGTGGATTGATGGGGCTACCCACGCGCGTGCCAACACGAACAGGACGTGGAACCCACGTGCCAATGGGATTGGCCTTGCGTGAGTTAAACATCGCAACAGGAATCACGTCCACGCCGGTGTCCATGGCAACGCGCGCCATGCCGGTACGTCCCCGGTAGATTCGTCCATCCGGTGAGCGGGTTCCCTCTGGATAAATACCAAAGATGTCGCCTTGATTGAGGATCTCGCGCGCGGAGTTCATCATGCCTTCAGACGCAGACGCAGCCTTGCGGTCAATGGGAACCTGGCCAACAGAGGAGAAAAACCACTTTTGCAGGCGACCCACCACACCAGGAGAATTAAAGTACTCTGCCTTAGCAATGAACTTAATCTGGCGTGGGCACATCAACGGAAAGTAAAAGGAATCCATTACGGACTGGTGGTTGGATGCCACAATGACTGCACCTGATTCAGGAATGTTATCCATTCCCTCTACCCAAGGACGGTTCCACACGCGCAGGACAGGACCAAAAAGGATGTGCTGAAACGTCCAGTACCAACGGTTCTTCTTAGCCATGGAAGTGTCCTTCGCTTTATCCGGATGTGTGTGATTGCCAGAGACTTTTAATCTTTAGGATACGCAAGCGCCAGCGCGCGCCAAATCAGCCGCGCCAATCATTCCGGCTTGAGAACCCAAAACAGCAACTTTCACATCAGCTACTTCGCGGTAGCCAGCGCCGACAATATTGTCTTTCATGGTCTGTCGCGAATGCGGCAAGAACAGGTCTGCTTCGTGCGAGACTCCCCCGCCTAAAACAATCAGCTCAGGGTCAAGAACATCAGACACCATGGCTAAACCCTTGCCCAGCCACATGCCGAAGTCCTCCATGACTGCTACAGCCAATGGGTCGCCCAGGCGGGCAGCAGCCACAATCTCCTCGCCCGTCGGTACTTCCGGCAGTGCGGTTTCATAGTCCGCGCGCAGCTCCACCGCAGTATCAGGCAAGGCGGTGCCGGAGGCATAACGCTCCAAACAGCCATTCTTGCCGCAAGAACACGCACGGCCATTGGGCACGACGCACAGGTGGCCAAATTCTGGAGCGGTACCGAAAGCACCGCGGTAGATTTCCCCACCGCTCATCAGCGTGGCACCAATGCCGGTACCGACGGCGAAAAACACCCAGTCCTTGGCGTCGCGGCCGGCACCAAAGCGTGCCTCGCCCCACGCGGCCGAGTTCGCGTCATGTTCAAGACGCACCGGCATGCCCAAACGGTCCTCGATGTTGTTGCGCACTGGCGCATTGCGCCAAGGCAAGTGCGGGGCAAAAAGCACAGTGGTGCAGGTGGGATCAATAAAGCCAGCTACGGCGAGACCAACAGCTTTAATGTCGTGGTCAGCGCGCAGTTCAAGCACTAGCTTTTCGATGCTATCTTCCAAATCAGCCGCATTTTTTGCCGTTGCAACTGCTCGGGTGTCAATCACCTGACCGTCAACGTTGACCACGCCGGCGCGTACGTTGGTGCCCCCGATATCAAAACCAATCGCAAGCTGCTGGGAAGCATTATTCATGGGTAATAGGATATACGTCAGCGTCTAATTGAGATAATCGAAACCCCAACGCGCGGGTTAGTTTTCTAGCTGCAGCGCCTTGCGCAGCCGCTCCCCCATGATCTCCCAGGTCCAGTTTTGCTCCACGTGGACACGACCAGCCTTTCCCATCGCGGCAGATTGCTGCGGATTAAGCAGCATCTCCACGAGGGCATCGGCAAGCTCGTGCACATTGTTGCCGTTGATGACCACACCGGTCTCCTTGGTTATGGTCTCTGGTGCTCCCCCGGAGTTTCCGGCGATGACCGGCAGACTTGCCGCTTGGGCCTCCAGGTACACAATCCCAAGGCCCTCCACATCAAGCCCTTTGCCGCGGGTGCGCACGGGCATGGCGAAAATATCACCTGCTTGAAACGCCAAGGAAAGCTCGTTGCTATCTTTCGCTTCCTGAATTACGGCCGAGGGATCATAAATCTTGGCCAGCTCCTTTAGCGTGACACGGTAGCGACCCCGGCCAATAATAAGAAGCTGCGCGTCAGGACAGTGCTGGCGCACCAAGGGCATCGCGCGCAGGAGCTGGTCTTGGCCCTTGCGCGGAACCAAGCGGGAAACACACAAAATTACCGGCGCAGTGGGTGAATCAACTAGGCCGAAGTGTTCTTTGGCTTCTGCCTTCGACGCCTCTGGCTGCCCGAACTGTTCTGCTGATACCGCCGACGGCAAATGAACCCACTGTGGGTGCGGGCCAAAGGCCTTGCTAAATCGCCGCAGCGTGTAATCCGAAATATAGGTGATGGTATCGGCGCTGTTGCCGATCATTCGCAGGGCTTGGCGTGCGCCTGGAAGCATTGACCACCCCACCTCATGGCCATGCGTGGTGGCCACAACCTTGCGCGCACCAGCTTGCTTGGCGGCTTTGCCCATCAACGCCAACGGCGCTGCCGCACCAAACCACACGGTGTCAATGCTGTGCTCAGAAATGAGCTCCTGCATACGCCGAATGGTTGCCGGGGTGGGCAACATAACCTTGCGTGGCCAGCGAACAACCTGGAAATCCGCCTGGGCATCAAACTCCCGCGCGGCCTTCTCATCCTGCGTGGAAGCAAAGACCACCACATCGAGCGGGTCCAAGCAGTCTAAAAAATCACGCAGGTAAGACTGAATTCCGCCAATTGTGGGCGGGAAATCATTGGTAACTAGAAGCGTGCGCGGCATAACCACACAATAGCGCGCGTGTTAGTAACGCGAAGCACCGGTGATAGGCATCGAATCAACCGGCACCACCTGAACTGGGACGCCATAGGTAGAAGCGTGCACAATCTGACCGTTTCCGATGTACATACCCACGTGCGTGACACCTGGGTAGTAGCCAACGATGTCTCCCGGCTGCAGATCGCTGATGGATACTGTCTGACCCCCGGCAATCTGCGCCTGGGAAGTGCGCGGAATGGACTTGCCCTGCTGTTGATATGCCCACGCCATCAAACCGGAGCAGTCAAATGCGCTTGGGCCTGTAGCACCCCAAGAATATGGCGAGCCCTGCTTGGACAATGCTGCTGCAACCGCACCAGTAGCATTGGCGCCCAAATCAGCCAGATCGATATCGGAGATAGGACTATTCTGGTTCTCCCACGCCGCACGCAGGTCAGGACTCAAAGAATCAACGCGCTCTTCAATCTGCCACTGACGCTGCTCCAGATCCGCACGCTCTGCAATGACCGCGTCTTTTTCTTTCTCCAGCTCAGATTGAATCTTCTTAGCTTGCGCCACAGCGCCATCTGCCTGGGCTCGGGATTCTTCCGCTGCGTCTGAAATCTCTGCGATGGAGTTCAAGGAACGCTGCGCATCTCGCGAAATGGCGCCGAGATATCCCAAACGCTCTACTGCGCTGGTGGGGTTGCCGGAGTTCAACGTCGCAATGAAGGGATCCAAGGTGTCACCGCGGTAGCGTGACTGCGCGATACCATCGACGTTGGATTGCTGTGCCTGCAGCAACTTCTCCGCTTCATCGGCAGCAGCCTGCGCATCCTGCGCCTGCGCCTCAAGGTTTACGAGTTCTTCTTCCTTGGCCTGAAGCTCATCCTCGAGTTCTTTGACTTCCTCATTCTTCGCGGAAACCTCGCGGGCAACCTTGCTTACTTCCTCAATGAGGCCAGCAACATCGTCGGGCAAAGCGGCGTCTGCCGTTGACTCTTGCGCCTGCTCTGTTTCTTGGGATACCGCTGGTGGACCGAATGCCGCCTGAGCGCCAAGTGCTGCGCACAGGGAAAATGTGGAAACGGTGACCGCTAAGCGGACACGGGAGGAGCCAAACACAACTGCCACGATGAGTCTTTCTTGCTGTTAAATTTTTTGAATACTCAAATCACTATAATGTCGGCGAAAGGATATTTCCACCACATTAGTAACAACTTAGACTTAGGCCACACATTTGCTTCAACCTGCCAAAACGCTGATGTTGCTACACAGAATTTAACCTATATACTTTTTGGCGAAATTTAATGCACTTATCATGTTAATAGCTCACGCCCAACCCAAAAGCAAAAGGCGCAGACCCGACAAAGCCCCAGCTACTTCCTACTTTGTGGAAGCAACTGGGGCTCGAATGCCAGTCAGTGGCGCTGCTGCTCGATTTTAGAAGCGAACTGCGGAGTGGATTGGCATGTAGTTCAAAGAACGCTCTGCAACGGTGGAACCGGAGTTCAAAGAGTCAACAATCTTGCCGTTACCGACGTAGACGCCAACGTGGGATGCGCCGCCGTAGTAAGCAACGATGTCGCCTGGCTGCAGGTCAGAGATAGCCACTGGGGTGCCCTGGGAAGCTTGTGCCTGGGAGGTGCGTGGGATGGCCTTGCCAGCCTGAGCGTATGCCCAAGAGGTCAGGCCAGAGCAGTCGAATGCGCTAGGACCTACTGAGCCCCAACCGTATGGGGAGCCAATCTTAGAGTAGACTGCCTCGACTACCTTCTGGCCAGCGCTGGTAGCAGCTGGCTTTGCAGCCTTTTCGGTTGCGTAGTTGTTGGTCGGTTCGTTCTGAACCGAAGCCTGCAACGAAGTCTTGTTCTGAGCAGACAAGGAAGGTACGTACTTGTCAATGTTTGGTACCTGGTTGATGTTAGGGACGTTTTCCAGACCCTGAACGTTGAAGGAGTAGTTGGTGTTAGGAACTACAAGCTCGGCTGCGTTTGCTGCTGCTGGGCCCGCGAGGGTTGCTACAGCTGCGACTGCGGTGGTGCCTGCGATACGACGAACGGTTTTAACGTTCTGACGACGGTGCTTTGCCACGAAATAAACTCCAAATCATTCTGCGCGCCTACTGCGAACAACGAGCAGTGAGTTATTCTGAAACTTCACAGCATCCCAGCCGTGTTTGGAATTAAACTCAGCATTGATTGTTCGTAGCTCTGGCCCCTGGGGTCGGGCCTAACGTTCTTCGGAAGACTTCATCTCCAAGTCCACCTCCGCTCGGCCCCCTCATCATTCAGACGGGACCAGATACGACGCTTTAAGTTGTTGTTATTCAAATTGGCTACCCGGTTGGTAACGCAATGTCTCGAATAGATTACGAAACTGTCACAAACTTTGTCGAGTTTTAGAGTTCGTGTCCCCTTGTTACTGTCCTGTTATCTTTCCGATATCTGAAATTTCCCAAACTTAGCTCCACGGAACAACTACGGTATAAAAGTCGGCTCTTCAATCAAAAACCACCCACTCACTGGCACGAACCAAACGCAATTTAGGTTCCAGCCCCAAATGGTTCGTATATCAAAACAGGCTCACGGGCCATAAAACCCAGCCACTGTGGCGTTGCTCACTAAGTGGTATCAACCGTCACAATCGGACCAAAAATCCCATACGTTTCTGACGAGATCGCGCCCAGATCCGCGAAATCGCACCCCAAAAACTCATAGTTCCGCCACAGCGATTCAATCGCACGCAGTTACACGCCCGCGGAACCCACTTCACTCCGATAGCAAGCCGACAACACTGCCCGTTTTAACTACACCTATATATAAGGATGAGTGGATCTTTTCCCTTATGTCCTTCGGCGCGGGAATGAGACGGCTCCAAAGGGTACTCCCAATACCGGAAGCGGAAAGCAACAGAGTTAGCCGCGTGAGATTGCCGCCTAAGGCGTTGAATCCTTCGTATACGGCGGGGAAGCCTAATGGAAGGCTCTCAAGCCCACACAAAGCCGGTTACGGACGTTGAGGCATCACGAGCAATTCCGACTGAAACGAGAATTACGCGTCCTTTATATATAGGAATGCAACCAGAAAGCCGGAATTAGACCGGAACCACACAACTCGCCGTCTTTGACTGGGAAACGACGCTTAACTTGTAACGGTCACTCCTCCGAGACGCCCTGGAAACACCACCTCGAAAATCAGGCGTTTCCACAACCACTAGACCTACCCTCCAGACATTAAGAAGCGCCTAGCAATAGCGAAACCCGCTGGGCTACTTCTTTGAAAGTAACACAGCGGGCTGTGAGCGCTAATTTAAGTTTCTAACCGGTAGCGGCTAGATGTGACCGTTCTCTTCGTCTGCGCGGCGGTTAGCCTCGTTCAGACGACGCAGCATCTCGGTCTCTTCAGCTGCATTGTCAGCGTGGTGCTCGTGAACACGACGCATCAGGTCAGCATCATCTGGAGCGAAGGTGCCCTGTACCTCGGAGTCAGCAACACCAAGCTGGTTGAGCTGCTTCGGTACGTAGGAGCCTGCGTACTCGAGTGGTACAGCGTGGCCGTGCTCATCAACAGGACCCAGTGGCTGGTGAACCTCGATGAATGCACCGTTAGGCAGCTGCTTGATAACGCCGGTTTCAATACCGTGCTCAAGAACCTCGCGGTCGGAGCGCTGCAGACCAACACAAACGGAGTAGGTAATCCAGTATGCGAGTGGAGGCAGAACCAACAGACCGATACGGCCAACCCAGGTCATCGCGTTAAGCGAAATCTGGAAGAAGTGAGCAACGTGGTCGTTACCACCGGACATGGTAATCAGCAGGAAGAAGGTGATTGCCATTGCGCCGATACCGGAACGAACTGGAACGTCGCGTGGACGCTGCAGCAGGTTGTGGTGAGCGTCGTCGCCGGTGAGCTTCTTCTCAATGAATGGGTACGCCATCAAAAGTACAACCAGGAGACCACAAAGCAGTGCTACCCAGAATGCAGATGGAATGGTGTAGTTGCCCAGGTAGAGCTCCCACGCAGGAAGAATACGAGCCATACCGTCAGTCCACAGCATGTAGATATCCGGCTGGGAACCAGCAGAAACCTGTGAAGGGTTGTATGGTCCAAGGCTCCAGATTGCGTTAATGGTCAGCAGACCAGACATCAGAGCCAGAACACCAGCGGTCATCATGCCCATACCAATTGCCTTCGTTGCGAAGATTGGCAGGATTCGGACACCAACAACGTTGTTCTCTGCGCGACCAGGTCCAGGGAACTGGGTGTGCTTCTGGAACCAAACGAGCAGAACGTGAGCTGCAATCAGGCCAAGAATGATGCCTGGCAAAATCAGTACGTGCAGGATGTAGAAACGGTCCAGCATGAGGTCGGATGGGAAGTCGCCACCGAAGATGCCCCAGTGCAACCAAGTACCGATGATTGGCAGACCCAAGATAATTGCGGATGCAATACGGAGGCCAACGCCAGACAGCAGGTCATCTGGAAGGGAGTAGCCGAGGAAGCCCTCGACCATGCCCAGCAGAATCAGGGAACAACCGATAATCCAGTTAGCTTCGCGTGGGCGACGGAATGCGCCAGTGAAGAAGATACGACCCATGTGCGCAACCATGGCGAGCATGAACATCAATGCAGCCCAGTGGTGCATCTGACGAACGAACAGGCCACCGCGAACCTCAAAGGAAATATCCAAAGCGGTTGCGTATGCGCGGGACATCTCAACGCCATTCAACGGAGTGTAAGCGCCGTCGTAGATGACCTTGGTAATGGATGGATCAAAGAACAGTGCGAGGTATACACCAGTCAGTAAGAGGATAAGGAAGCTGTAAAGAGCTACCTCACCAAGCATGAAGGACCAGTGAGTTGGGAATACCTTATTAATCTGGGTACGAACAACACCAGCTACTGGGAGCCTGGAGTCGACGTTGTTACCCATGTTTCCAAGTTTATTGCTCATTATGACTTACGCTCCCAGAATGCCGGGCCGATTGGCTCGATGAAGTTGCCCTGTGCAACGAGGTAACCCTCTTCGTCCACGGTGATAGGCAGCTGTGGCAATGCACGAGCAGCTGGTCCGAAGACTGGCTTACCGTAGTGCAATGCGTCGAACTGCGACTGGTGGCATGGGCACAGGATTCGGTTGGTCTGCGCCTCGTACAGAGAGGTAGGGCAACCGATGTGAGTACAAATCTTAGAGTAAGCGTAGTAGTCGCCGTGGTGAAAGTCTTCCTGACCTTCGCGCTCAATCGCCTTCTGTGCGTCCTCATGACGCAGACGAATCAGCATGACAGCGTTACGGTTACCGTGAATGGAGTGCATGTGGTTCTCGTATACGTCCTTCTGTGGATCGTATAGGTCTCCGTCGTTGACATCAGACTCTGCCAATGGGAAGACAGTCTCCATGCCGCCAGCAGCAAGGTCTTCAGCCTTAACGCGGACCAGGCGGGATACGCCCTGGGTGGTGTAGTGATTGCCGGACTCGCCCTCATGGAACTCAGCGATGGTACCGGTGTCGCGTGCCAGGTACAGCTTGACGCCGTTCTCCTGCAGGGTCCAACCAGAAGTCCACAGGGTGCCGTCGCCCATGTAGTTGAGCTCATGGCGTTTACGCCATGGATCCTGAATCATGCCACCAAGTGGTGCAACAACTACGAGGCCGAACAGCACTGCTGCACCACCAAGTAGGCCTTGCATGGTCTTACGACGACCAAGAGTGGAAGTCTTCCAGGAGTCATTCAGCAAAGCCGTCAGGGTACGACGGTCAACTTCTTCAGATGGACCATCGTGACGACGCTGTACCGAAATCTCTTCCGGCATGATGTGCTTAACAAACTGAGTAATTGCAACGCCGAGGGCGATAATTGCAACACCTGCAGTCAGGCCAAGCAACGGGGTGTAAAGAGTGTGCCAGATAAGGCCCTCTTCGCCGAGAGCCTTGAATTCCCATGGCCAGAAAATATAAACGCCAAGGAATGCAAGTGCGGCGAGAACGGAAACAATCAACCAGATGTTGACGCCTCGAGCGGCACGCTTTTCAGCAGGGTCACCAGCAATTGGGTAACGCTCCTTGCGGAACGCAACGGTGACATCATCAAGTTCAGTACCCAGGGCTGCAAGCTCTTCATTGCTCATGCCCTTGAGTTCATCATCGGTGTACTTCTTATTTACATTGCTCATGAACGCGATCCCATCCACATTGCAGCAGCACACAGTGCGGTGATGCCGATAATCCACATAGCCAGACCTTCAGCTACTGGGCCGAGGCCGCCAAGGTCCCAACCTGCTGGAGAAGGAGTCTCGCCTGCGGACTTGACGTAGGCGATGATGTCCTTCTTCTCATCAGCGGTCAGCTGACGGTCGGAGAACTTAGGCATGTTCTGTGGGCCAGTAAGCATTGCCTGGTAAATTTCCTGCTCGTTGGCAGGGTCAAGTGGTGGTGCGTACTTACCAGAGGACAGTGCGCCGCCCTGGCCAGTGAAGTTGTGGCAAGATGCGCAGTTCATGCGGAAGAGCTCAGAGCCCTTCGCAACATCTTCTGGCTGAATCTGTCCGTTGTAGTTAGCACCACGAAGCTCTTCCATCGCGATGGAGCCATCTTCGTTGTAAACGATGTCAGGGCCGCCGCCATTGGCCGCTACATATGCTGCGAGTGCCAACGTCTGCTGCTCGGTGTAGCGAGGAGTCTTACGCTCGGCCTGAGCATCATTCGACATCATCGGCATACGACCAGAGTGAACCTGGAAGTAAACTGCACCAGCACCGATACCTACGAGGGAAGGACCGCGGTCCTGGACACCCTGAAGGTTTGCGCCGTGGCAAGTAATACAAGCAACATCGTAGATGTCATTGCCCTCTTGGATGAGAGCCTGATCATCACGCTGTGCGGTTGCAACCTGAGCGTCTGGGGTCAACGCTGTTGCAAGAACGCCTGCGCCAGTAAGACCTACGGTCAGTGCGAAGGCACCAGCGAGGGTTCGCTTGACCTTGCGGTTGCGCCGCGTCTTCTTTGCCTCTGCAGCCTTCGGCTCTACGCCTGGCTGCTCGGGAACTGGAGTGGAATTGGTATCCATCATTTTCCTTATTTATGTTCGTTCGCGGAAAGTGAATGGCTTGTGGCCGTCACTTAAGTTTGAAGCTCGTTGTCTAACGGCTTACTGAACTAGGTAGATAACGACAAACACGCCAATCCAAACAACGTCCACGAAGTGCCAGTAGTAAGACACTGCCATTGCAGCAGTTGCCTGTGCTGGCGTGAACTTGGATTTTGCGGTGCGGAGCAAGATGACCACGAAGGCCAGGATGCCCGCGGACACGTGGATTGCGTGGAAGCCAGTCAAAATGTAGAAGACTGAGCCAAATACGCTGGCCTGGATGGTCACACCGTGGTGGATCATCTCGTACCATTCGTAGCCAACAATGCCGATGAAGATAACACCCAACAAGATGGTTACTGCGTACCAAACGCGAAGCTTATAAACGTCACCCCTTTCAGCTGCGAAGACGCCGAACTGAGAAGTAACGGAAGAGAGGATCAGGATCGCGGTGATCAAGATTCCCATCGGCACATTGAGGTGAGCAGTTTGCTCAGCCCAGTCGCCGCCCTGGCCGTTAGCACGCGAAGTGAACCACATCGCGAACAGTCCGGCGAAGAACATCAATTCCTGAGACAGGAACACAATGGTGCCTACGCTGACCATATTGGGTCGGTTCAACGTAGCAACACGTGGTGCTGCCATACCTTGGTTTGAAACTGCGCTCGTCACGCATATAAGTATGGCTGGTTTCGATCGCTAAGTCATCTCAATCCCCCCCGCTTCACTTAATTCGTTTTGAAGCACTTTTCAGACTTCACACAGGTTTTAGCCGAACCTCACAACTTGGGCCGATTTCAAACTCTGAACCCCTTGAAATTTTCCCGCGTTGCCGCAGGTCAATGATTTGATCCAGCAATCCTGCAACTATTGCCAGAATCGCCCACCTCGTGCTACTCAAAGCCCACTACGTTTTGCAACCAGTTTCGATCCGCGAGTCGTGTTAAAAACATCACACCGGACTCCATCGGGAAGTCCCAAGACTGCAACTTTCGGATTACCCCCGACCTAAAATACCGATTAACGTGCGCGTTTGTAGTTTCCTTTCATCCGATGGGTTGGGTATCGACCCCGCCGCTCCTCCGCCCTAAGGCCCAATTTCTGGGATTTCAAACTTTTTGGAAATTCTCTGGAACTAAATTGAATTTCTTCCGACGCACACCAAAGCCCCCACCTACAAGGAGTAGATGGGGGCTTGAGAAGTTTGGCGGGATTTATATCCTTAGCAACTAATTAGTGCTTTTCCTTTGGCAAACCGTACTGCAGAGACAGCATGGTTGCGGACCAGAACAGAAGAACCAGGCCGAGAGCAATCATCCACAGGTAGAAGAATGCAACACCGTAGCCAAGGACTGCGATGGCACCGGTCATGGCGAATGGCCAGATGGAGCTTGGAGAGAAGAAGCCGTAGATGCCAGCAGCATCCTCAACTTCTGCCTCTTCCCAGTCTTCTGGGAGAACGTCTGTACCGCGCTCAGTGATGTGGAAGTATCCACCAAGCATCATCGAGAACAGGAATGCCAAGACGAAGGCAACGATACCTACTGGCTCAGCACCCATGAGGGACGCATCATTGTCCATGTAGGTGGTGCCGAAGACGTATGCAACCAACGAAACGAAAAGGTAGGCAGCAATACCGTAGAAGGTTTTTGCACTAGCTTTCATGTCTACTTACTCCTTATTCCTTTATGCCTTAGCGTTGGCGTCAACAACGTTGTCGCCTTCGCGGGTGCCCAAACGGGAGCTGTTGAATGGCTGAGTGCTGGTTGCATATGGCTCTTCGCCAATGGAAGCCAGTGCCTCAGAGTTAGGAGCATCTGGGTTGTCCATGCGGAACTGCATGTACTCTTCGAATGCTTCTGGGCTAACGGTGCGAACTTCGAAGTTCATCATCGAGTGGTAGGTACCGCACATCTCAGCACAGCGGCCAACGAACGCGCCCTCTTCCAAGATTTCAGAAATCTGGAAGCTACGCTCCTGCTGGTTCGCTTCTGGGTGAGCGTAAGTATCGCGCTTGAACAAGAACTCTGGAACCCAGAAGGAGTGGGATACGTCGCCGGAAGCCAAACGGAACTCAATTGCGGTCTCGGTCGGCAGAACCAGAACTGGTACCTCTTCGGTGGTACCCAGGGTCTCAATCTCATTGAAGTTCAAGTAAGAAAGGTCACCCATGGACATACCGTGGATTGGGTTTCCGTTCTTCATATCCTCTGGGTCAACGGAGGACTCTTCTGCTGCCGCGTGGCGAGCGTCATCGCGACCCTCGTACTCGGAACCAGTCGGAGAAATCTCAGAACCCAGGTTTGCGTAGCCGAACTTCCAGTTCCACTGGAATGCGGTGACGTCAACAGTTACCTGAGGGTCCTTATCCAGGGCCACAACTTTTTGCTGTGCCTGAACGTTGAAGAAGAACAGAGCCATAATAATGATGACTGGAATAACCGTCAGAGTAATTTCCAACGGAACGTTGTACTGCAGAGCCTTAGGGAACTCGCCGAGCCCCTTCTTCTTAGCGCGCTTTGCAGACCAACGGAAGATCGCCACGAGGAAGAGACCCCACATGATGATGCCGATGACCCATGCAACTACCCAGACCCAGATCCAGTAGTTGTGCATGGCGTGTGCTTCAGGAGTAATTCCGTCTGGCCAGCCGAAGCCGAGAATGTTGCTCATTGCCTGTGGTGGAGCAACCTCACAACCTGCCAAAGCAGCGCCGCCAAGCGCCAAAGCGCCAGCTAGCCCAGCCTTGCGGGTAATGGTGCGCTCTTTACGCTGTCCCACGTGTGTTCTACCTTTCTGTCCACACAAACTTCCCAAATACTCTTGTTTTACAAAGAGCATTCCTATCCATTGAGGATAGTGCATTCAGGCGGGTTCTTATGCTTTCTCACATACAATTGCGGAAGCATTAGAACTGCCTGAGAGTGGCATTCAAAAAGCATGTTACCGCCCCACCTGCAGAATGGCTCATCAGCACCCCCACCTGCTTAACCATTCTTGTAATTCAATTCACAAGCATTAGTTTGAAGCCTCAATCGAAAGTTTGCACCTTTAAGGGTAAAACTATCGGACACGCGCCCTGTTGAGTGTTTTCTAGCTAATGGCCGTAAAGTTATTGACCAAGTAATAGACCGCAAACTATTAAGGAGTACTAGTCACCTATGTGTGGACTCTTGAGCATGCTCACCGCAAAGGGCACCGCTGCAAATTACGTAAACGCAGTTGAGGGAAGCCTGGAATGCATGTACCACCGCGGGCCTGATGCCGCCGGCACGTGGAACGATAATGATGCGGTCTTCGGCTTTAACCGCCTGTCCATCATCGACTTGGAGCATTCCCACCAGCCACTGCGTTGGGGACCAGAAGATAACCCAGAGCGCTACGCCATGACCTTCAACGGGGAAATCTACAACTACCTCGAGCTACGCGAAGAGCTCAATGGCTATGGCTATACCTTTAATACTGAGGGCGATGGCGAACCAATCGTTGTTGGCTACCACCACTGGGGCAAGGACGTTGTTAATCACCTGCGGGGCATGTTCGGCATTGTCATTTGGGATACCGAGAACAAGGTCATGTTCGCCGCACGCGACCAGTTCGGCATCAAACCGCTGTACTACGCAACCACGGATGCAGGCACCGTCTTCGCTTCGGAGATGAAGTCCATTCTTGAGATGGCCGATGCCCTAAATCTAGACCTGGGACTAGACAAGCGCGCTATCGAGCATTACATCGACTTGCAATATGTTCCGGAGCCAGAGTCTTTGCACGCCAATATCCGCCGTGTGGAGTCCGGCTGCACCGTGACCCTGTCCCCTGGCGGGACGGTTGTTTCAGACCGCTACTTCAAGCCTGAATTCCGTACGGACAAGGTTGAAGATGAGCAGAAGCTCTATGACCGTATCGCAGAGGCTCTCGAAGACAGCGTGGCGAAGCACATGCGTGCAGACGTTACCGTCGGCTCTTTCCTCTCCGGTGGTATCGACTCCACCGCTATCGCAGCTCTGGCCAAGCGCCACAACCCTGATTTGTTGACGTTCACCACTGGCTTCGAGCGTGAGGGCTACTCAGAAGTTGATGTCGCTGCCGAATCTGCTGCTGCAATCGGCGCAGAGCACATCGTCAAAGTTGTCTCCCCGGAGGAATACGCGGACGCAATTCCAAAAATCATGTGGTACCTCGACAATCCAGTTGCCGATCCATCACTGGTTCCTTTGTACTTCGTGGCAGCCGAGGCACGTAAGCACGTTAAGGTCGTGCTTTCTGGTGAGGGCGCTGATGAGTTGTTCGGCGGCTACACCATCTATAAGGAACCACTGTCTCTGGCGCCCTTTGAGAAGATTCCTTCTCCCCTACGCCAAGGTCTGGGTAAGCTTTCGCGCGTCTTGCCTGACGGTATGAAGGGCAAGTCCTTGCTTGAGCGTGGCTCGATGACTATGGAGCAGCGTTACTACGGCAACGCCCGTTCCTTTAACTATGAACAGCTCAAGCGCGTAATCCCATGGGCACGTCCTGAGTGGAACCATGAGGAAGTCACCGCTCTGATTTACGCCGAGTCAGAGCACATGGATTCAGTTGCGCGAATGCAGCACTTGGACCTGTTCACGTGGATGCGCGGAGACATCTTGGTCAAGGCTGACAAGATGAATATGGCTAACTCTCTGGAGCTTCGCGTCCCATTCTTGGACAAGGAAGTGTTCAAGGTGGCTGAGACCATCCCGCATGAATACAAGATTGCGCACGGCACCACCAAGTACGCGCTGCGTAAGGCACTTGAGCAGATTGTTCCTCCACACGTTCTGCACCGTAAGAAACTGGGCTTCCCAGTTCCAATGCGCCACTGGCTCGCGGGCGATGAGCTCTTCGGTTGGGCACAAGACACCATCAACGAATCTCAGACGGATGACATCTTCGATCGCGCAGCGGTACTGGAGATGCTCAAGGAGCACCGCGATGGCATCTCCGATCATTCACGTCGTTTGTGGACCGTTTTGTCGTTTATGATTTGGCACGGAATCTTCATCGAGAACCGTATCGATCCAAACATCGAGCGTCGTGACTACCCAGTCAAGCTCTAGTCAGTAGCTAGCAAACAGGTAGTGCCCCACATCCAAAGGATGTGGGGCACTACCTGTTTAGTTTTTGCTTCGAAGACTTCGAAAGCGCGTGGTGTCTTAGTTGAAGGAGTCACCACATGCGCAGGAGCCGCCAGCGTTAGGGTTGTCGATGGTGAAACCCTGCTGCTCGATGGTGTCAGCAAAGTCAATCTTTGCGCCCATCAGGTAAGGAACGCTCATCTTGTCAACAACCAAGCTAACTCCGCCGATGGAGTCAACCTTGTCACCGTCAAGGGTGCGGTCATCGAAGTAGAGCTGGTAACGCAGACCAGCACAGCCTCCTGGCTGTACGGCGATGCGCAAGGAGAGGTCATCGCGACCTTCCTGGTCGAGCAAAGACTTTGCCTTGGAAGCAGCAGCGTCAGTCAAAATTACGCCAGTTGCAGATGCTGGAGCAGTCATGTTTTTCTCCCCTATCTTGAATGAGAGTGTGTCGAAAGAGTGATAAGTCGTTATTGACCATCATAGTGCGAACAGCGTGCGCGTCCTTACTACTAAGTCTTATGTGCCTCCACCCTACTCCGAATTAAATTTTCACAAAAGGCTGACATGCAAATAATCCAGGTACGGCAAAGGTTATTCAACATAACGCTTCTTTGCTCGAGGCTATTCCCACCTTTGCGATAAAGCCTTGTAACCTAAGGAATGTGAAGTTACCGTGGCAAAAAAATTCTAAGTCAGATGATTCCTCCGTCTTCGAGAACAAAAACTCAGGCCAGGACGGAGTAGAAGTCGAGTTCTCTGAGTTCGAGGAGAACGTTCCTAAGGGCTACACCCCTCCGAAGGGCCGCCCTACTCCAAAGCGCAATGAGCAAGAGATTGCTAAGGGCGTTAGGCGCGATCCGCGCGGCATGTCTTCTGCGCAGTTCGCACAGAACCGCAAGAAGCTCAAGCAGTCCATGACCAAGGAAGAATGGAAGGACTACAAGAAGCAGGAGCGCGAGGAGCGCCGCGAGCAAAACCGCATCACGCAGGAGCGTATGGCGTCCGGCGATGAGCGTTACTTAATGCCGCGCGACAAGGGCGAGGTACGTGCCTTTGTCCGTGACTGGGTTGACTCGCGTCGATTCATCAATGAGTGGGCTATGCCCGCAGCGCTGGTCATGTTGCTCATTATGTTCTTGGGCACCGTGGCACCGTCCTTCGCCAACATTTCCGCAATGGCCGCGATGGTCTTCATTGTCGTCTTGCTTGTTGAGGGCGTTTACCTGGGTCGTACTTCTAACAAGGCAGTGCGAAAGGCATTCCCTGGCACCACCGAAGCCGGTGTTTCCTTGGGCTTCTACGCGTACTCCCGCGCTACTCAGCCTTATAAGTGGCGTACGCCGCGTCCTCGCGTGAAGCGCTAACATTTACCCATGGTTGATTTTCCTGCTGTACCGGCGCCAGATACCCAGGCGCAAGCTGCTGTCGCTACCGCTTTGCAGGCCACCCCGCGGGGTTTGAGCTTCGGTGGGTTCGCAGCACCAGCAATGTGGTGGGCTGGTTGCCAAGCAGAAGTCCCAGCGCGGCCGCTGCAGCGCGCGCGGGTGATTGTCTTCGCTAGTGACAATGCCATCGCGCAGCGCACCTTCCAGGGCCATGGGCTTTCGGCTTATGCCTCAGAGGCGACGGCCGAGCAGGTAGCAGAAGTAAAAGACAACGTGGGACCTATACATCGGTTAGCAATTGCTGCCGATGCCAGTGTGGAGCTTGTTGAAACCGGAATTACTTCCGGCGCTATCGATGTTGAGAACGGTCTGACGCAGTCTGATTTTGATGCCGCGATGACGCTCGGCATTAAGATAGCTGATAGGGAAATTGATGCTGGCACTGACCTTTTAATCCCGGCTGATCTTTCGGTAGCGAATACCACCATCGCGGCTGCGGTAATGGGTGTGCTCACCCGCACGGAGCCAGTCGCCATCGTTGGCCCTGGCTCAGGTACTACCGATGCAATGTGGAAGACCAAAGTCGCTGCTATTCGCGACGCCATGTTTAGGGCACGTAATTTTGCCACGAGCCCACATGAGCTTCTCCAAGTCATTGGTAACGCTGACTTGGCCGCGGAAGCTGCTCTGATTGCGCAGGCAGCCTCCCGCCGCACCCCAATCCTAATTTCCGGCATGTTCACGGCTGTCGCCGCGGCACTAGCTGAGCGTCTCGCTCCTGGCACGCAAGCGTGGTGCTTTGCAGCTGATGTCACTGCAGAACCAGCTCATATTCTAGCCTTGCAGGATTTGAGCCTGACTCCCCTGTTGAACATGGACATGTCTACTGGCCAGGGCCTAGGCGCATTGGCGGCGTTGCCGCTGATTCGCTCCAGCATCGAGCTGGTAGCCGATGAAGTTGCGTCGGTCTCTCACGCGCTCAACCAGGAATAGGCATAAAAATTATCCCCGTGAAGCCAGTGAAGTTCATTGTCGAACTCCTGCTTCACGGGACTATTTTCGCTTAACCGAGGGGCATCAACTGCCCTAGTTACTTGGTGAGCGTGTACAGCCAATCGTGGGAGTCTTCAACGCTGCCGCGCTGAATGCCGGTGAGGCGTTCACGCAATGCCATGGTGATATCGCCTGGCTCATTGTTATTGACCTGGAATTCAACATCGGTGCCCAGGACCTTGCCCACTGGGGTAATAACCGCTGCGGTACCAGCAGCAAAAGCTTCCGTCATTGCGCCGGACTGAGCATCCTTTTGCCATTCCTCAGCGGTGATGCGACGCTCTTCAACCTTCAGGCCCATGTCCTGTGCTACCTGCAGCAAGGAATCACGGGTGATGCCTGGCAGCAAGGAACCGGACAATGCTGGGGTCACCAGAGTGGCGTCGTCACCGGAACCGTAGACGAAGAACAGGTTCATGCCACCCATTTCTTCGATGTACTTGCGCTCAACACCGTCCAGCCAAACAACCTGATCGCAGCCCTTTTCTTCTGCCTGTGCCTGTGCGAGCAAGGAGCCAGCGTAGTTGCCGGCAAACTTCGCGGCACCGGTGCCACCAGGTGCCGCACGAACGTAGTCGGTGGACAGCCAGACAGAAACCGGCTTGATGCCGCCCTTGAAGTAAGCACCTACTGGGGAGGCGATAACAAAGTAGCGGTAGGCATTTGCTGGCTGAACGCCCAAGGAGACTTCGGTAGAAATCATGAACGGACGCAGGTACAGCGCTGCCTCACCGCCGGCTTCTGGAACCCACGCCTGATCAATGGCCAGAAGCTGCTCGAGGGACTTCACAAATTCATCGACAGGCAACTGCGGCATAGCCAAACGCTCTGCCGAGCGCATCATGCGCTCACCGTTCATCTCTGGACGGAAAGTAACCACCGAGTCATCCGCCTGGCGGTAGGCCTTGATGCCTTCGAAGATGGCTTGGCCGTAATGGAACACGGTGGAAGCTGGATCCATTGGGATTGCCTCATAAGGACGCACCTGCGCGTTGTGCCAGCCTTCAGACTCATTCCAATCAATGGTGACCATGTGATCAGTGAAGTACTTACCAAAACCCGGATCCGGCAGGATTTCTGCCAAACGTTCAGCGGAAGTGGGATTAGGGGTCTGATTTACGGAATATGTAAGCGAAGTCATGCATTCCAATCTACTCCTCACCCTTTTTTGGTTAAGCTTGGAGGTTAGGTAAATTTCATAAACCTACTCAAGGAGGACACTCACGTGACTGTCGTGGCATCGGCTTTGCCAACAGTAAAGCTAGAAAAGAAAGCTCCATCCAAGGCGAACGTACTGCTTATCGCCGTATTCCAAGGTGAGGAAGGTCTGGAGATCCCAGGCACTGAACTACTGGGAAATTCTGAATTGAAATCCACCCTCGAAGCACTGACCGCCGTTGGCGCAAAGGGCAAGACGGGCGAAATCACTCGCATTCCGGCACCGAAGGGTTCCAAGGCGCAGTCTGTTGTGGCTGTCGGTCTGGGCAATCCTGAAAAGTTGGAGGATGAAACCTTGCGTCGCGCGGCGGGTTCGGCTGCTCGCGCGCTGCGTGGTGAGAAGAATGTTGCCACCACCATCTCTGATTTCGGGCTCACCGCTGCTGTTGAGGGCCTGATTTTGGGTGGCTACTCCACCCGTGGCATCCGTTCCACCGAGGCAGAGGAGGATGAAGATCCAGCCAAGATCACCCTTGTGTCCAAGGATGGCAAGGATGAATTCGAAGCAGCCGTCATCGGCGCGGAGGCCGTCGCCTTCGCACGCACTTTGACCAATACTCCTTCCAATGAGCTCTACCCAGAGTCTTATGCCAAGTACCTCAAGGAGCAAGCAACTGCTGCCGGCTTGGACGTTGAAATCCTGGATGAGAAGGAATTGAAGAAGCAGGGCTTCGGCGGCATCTTGTCCGTCGGTCAGGGCTCTGCACGTCCTCCACGCCTGGTGTGTTTGTCCTGGAAGCCAAAGAAGGCCAAGAAGTCAGTGGCTTTGGTGGGCAAGGGCATCACCTTTGACACCGGCGGCATTTCTTTGAAGCCAGGTGCTGGCATGTGGGACATGATTTCTGACATGGGTGGTTCCGCCGCCGTTGCGGGCGCTACCATTGCCGCTGCCAAGCTCAAGGTGGGCGTTGAAGTCACCGCGTACCTCCCGCTGGCAGAGAACATGCCTTCGGGTGAGGCCACCCGTCCGGGCGATGTCATCACCCACTACGGCGGGTTGACCTCAGAGGTACTCAACACCGATGCAGAGGGACGCCTTGTGCTTGCCGATGCCATTGCGCGCGCCTGCGAGGACAACCCTGATTACCTCATTGAGACCGCCACCCTCACCGGCGCGCAGGTAGTCGCATTGGGATCACGCACCGCGGGTGTCATGGGCTCGGATGAGTTCCGTGACCGTGTTGCTGAAATTGGCCGCGCTGTCGGCGAGAACGCTTGGGCTGTTCCACTGTTGGAAGAACATGATGAGGAGATCAAGTCCAAGGCTGCTGATATCCGCAACATCAACGCTAAGCGTGAAGGCGGCATGCAGTTCGCCGGCACTTACCTCTCTCAGTTCGTCACCGATGACGTTGAGTGGGCACACATTGACGTTGCTGGTCCATCCTGGAACGGTGGCGCTGCCCGCGGCTACACCACCCCGCGCGCAACCGGTGTTCCTGCCCGCACCATCATCGCGGCACTGCAATATATCGCAAACGAGAAGTAAGCCAAGGGGTGGTTAACAAAATTCGCTAACCTCACCCGTTGCCCGCGCCACTACCCCCTCGGCGCGGGCTTTTGCTTTGCCCTGCGCTATTCGCTTTCTTCAGACTTGCGGCGGGCTTCCCGCTCTTCAAATTCTTTACGGCGCTGACGTTGTTCTTCACGCCGGCGCAGAATCCTCTCCCGCTCTAAACGCTCACGCATGCGCTGTGGATAGCCGGTATCTTCCACATCATAAATAGGACAACGCAGCAGCTTTGCCACGGCATCAATGCCTTTGGGCCCACCAATGGGACGGCGGATGAACTCCCCTGATTCATCCACGAGCACCGCTGACATTTCATTAACCACAGTTTCTGGTTCAACGAATGCCTCGACGAATGCCCTGCCATAAACCCACGCGCTTAATTCCTGCGCGTCCTGCTCGCGAATGGTATCGCCGGGGGCGCGCGGTGGCCTCAGGGTCGACTTCGACCTATTTCTGCGAAATGGGTTAAACACAATCGTCCATTCTAGTCATGAGTCTTTATGCAGGGTGCAACCTGACAAATTCCACAGCTATTCCCATACTCAATCGCAATAGTCTTCCCAACAACCCGCCGAGTACACCCGCGCGGGGTGATATCAAACTTTCGTACAACCAAAGCCATTCACCTTTGCAAACATTTGAAACTGAAACGGCTTACAATAAGCTGTTGAAAGCAACCCAATTCCCTTCACGCGGGGCTACATTCGGGGCTATCAGGAAAACACGTCAGAGGTTTAAGTGGGATCCTGCGGGCGCTGTGATGAGCCACGCGGTAGTCTGGGCTAAAAGCTTCCGTAAATTCTTACAATGTTCAAGGAGTCTTATTACTCATGGCGTACTCCGTTGAGATGCCCGAGCTGGGCGAGTCCGTAACAGAGGGCACTATTACCCAGTGGCTGAAGTCTGTCGGCGACACCGTCGAAGTAGACGAACCGTTGCTCGAGGTTTCCACTGACAAGGTCGATACAGAGATTCCCTCTCCTGTAGCCGGTACCCTGTTGGAAATTAAGGCAGAAGAAGACGACACCATTGATGTCGGTGCTGTCATTGCAATCATTGGTGAGGAGGGTGAATCCGCAGGTTCCTCCGACGCTTCTCAAGAGAAGGACGAGCCAGCTGAGGAAGAGGCTCCGAAGGAAGAAGCAGCTGAAGCTGAGTCTGACTCCGATGACGCTCCTGCAGCATCCGGCGACGCAACCGATGTTGAGATGCCAGAACTCGGCGAGTCCGTCACCGAAGGCACCATCACCCAGTGGCTCAAGTCCGTCGGCGACACCGTCGAAGTAGACGAACCACTGCTCGAGGTCTCCACCGACAAGGTCGACACCGAGATCCCATCCCCTGTCGCAGGCACCCTGGTAGAAATCCTCGCTGACGAAGACGACACCATCGACGTCGGCGCAGTCATCGCCCGTATCGGCGACGGCAACGCCAAGCCAGCAGCTTCCGAAAAGAAGGAAGAGCCAAAGGAAGAACCTAAGGCCGAAAAGAAGGAGGAGCCAAAGCAGGAAGAGCCAAAGCAGGAGGCTCCTAAGGCTGAGCCAAAGGAAGAACCAAAGAAGGACGAGCCTGCAAAGGCTGAGAAGTCCGCTCCTAAGTCTTCCGCTAAGGTCAACTCCGGCGACAACGTTCCTTACGTAACCCCACTGGTACGCAAGCTGGCTGACAAGCACGGCATTGACCTCAACACCGTTGAGGGCACCGGCGTTGGCGGACGTATCCGCAAGCAGGATGTCCTGGCTGCGGCTAACGGTGAAGCACCAGCTTCCGAGTCTGCTGCACCAGCTGGTGAGCGCGCTAGTTGGTCCACCAAGTCTGTTGATCCTGAAAAGCAGGAACTGATTGGTACCACCACCAAGGTCAACCGCATCCGCGAGATCACCGCTACCAAGATGGTGGAGTCGCTGCAGATCACTGCACAGCTGACCCACGTCCAGGAAGTCGATATGACCACGGTTGCGGCGCTGCGTAAGAAGGCAAAGCCTGCGTTCGTAGACAAGTACAACGCTAACCTGTCCTTCCTGCCAATCATTGTGAAGGCCACCGTTGAGGCTCTGGTTTCCCACCCGAACGTCAACGCGTCTTACAACCCTGAGACCAAGGAAATGACCTACCACTCTGATGTCAACGTTGCTATTGCAGTTGACACCCCACGTGGTCTGCTCACTCCAGTCATCCACAAGGCTCAGGAACTGACCCTGCCTGAGATTGCCCAGACAATCGCAGACTTGGCTGACCGCGCACGCAACAACAAGCTGAAGCCAAATGACCTGACCGGCGCAACCTTCACCGTGACCAACATTGGTTCCGAAGGTGCACTGCTGGATACCCCAGTTCTGGTTCCACCACAGGCAGGTATCTTGGGCACCGCTGTTATTGAGAAGCGCCCAGTAGTCATCACCGAAGATGGCCAGGATGCAATTGCTATCCGCCAGATGTGCTACCTGCCATTCACCTACGACCACCAGGTGGTTGACGGTGCAGATGCTGGTCGCTTCATCACCACCATCAAGGACCGTCTGGAAACCGGCAACTTCGAATCTGACCTGGCTCTGTAATAGCTCAGAAACGAACGCGCTGTAGCGTTTAGCTCACTAGTCACCGTGTGGAATTATCCACACGGTGACTTTGTGGTTTTCCACCCCCGCGATTTGGCATTTTCGGGGGTGCGCAAACATAACAATTTCCCCTAGCAGGCTTTACACAGTTGCTTATTCCTCTATTGCTGCAGGTACGCGTTGTTGTGCGAATAACCACATGCCTTCAGTCGGAGATGTGGGGGTGAAAAAGGTAATGGAAAACCGGGTCAAACCATATAATGAGGTGCGTTGACCGCTCTTAGCGGTCGCTTTAGCAAGCCTGGACAAATGTTAGTTTCCTCAAAAGGAGTTTGACACTTATGGATTTCATTGCCCGCCACCTTGGGCCAGATGCCGCAGAATCTAAGGACATGCTGGCGCGAGTTGGTTATGACAGCGTCGAGGCGCTCGTCAACGCAGCAATCCCACAGTCCATCCGTATGGATGAAGCGCTCAATATGCCAGCGGCATTGAGCGAGACCGACGCACAGGCAAAGCTTCGCTCTTATGCCGATAAGAACGTTGTGCTGAAGTCTTTTTATGGCCAGGGCTACTCTGACACCATTACCCCAGCGGTTATTCGCCGCGGCCTGGTTGAAGACGCTGGTTGGTACACCGCTTACACCCCTTATCAGCCAGAAATTTCCCAGGGCCGCCTCGAGGCTCTGCTGAATTACCAGACCATGGTCCAGGACCTGACTGGCCTGCCAATCGCGAACGCTTCCCTTCTGGATGAAGCTTCCGCTGTTGCTGAGGCAGTTGGTTTGATGTCCCGCGCAGTCAAGAAGGGCCGTAGGGTTCTGCTTGACTCGCGTCTGCACCCACAGATTCTGACTGTCGCTGCAGAGCGTGCACGCGCTATTGACCTTGAGGTTGAAATCGCTGACATCACCGACGGTGTGGTTGGTGAAGACCTGGTTGGTGCGGTTGTTGCTTACACCGGTACCGAGGGCGATATTTTTGACCCACGTGCAGTAATTGAAGAGCTCCACGGCCGCGGCGGACTAGTTTCCGTAGCGGCTGATTTGCTGTCGCTGCTTCTTTTGGAAGGCCCAGGCGGCTTTGGTGCCGATATTGTTATCGGTTCTTCCCAGCGCTTTGGTGTTCCACTGTTCTTCGGTGGCCCGCACGCAGCGTACATGGCGGTTTCTGACAAGCTGAAGCGCCAGATGCCAGGCCGTTTGGTTGGTGTCTCCGTTGATGCTGAGGGCCGTCCTGCTTACCGCTTGGCGCTGCAGACTCGTGAGCAGCACATCCGCCGCGAGCGCGCGACGTCCAATATTTGTACCGCACAGGCTCTTTTAGCCAATGTTGCTTCCATGTACGCCGTCTACCACGGCCCAGCTGGCCTGACCGAGATTGCAAAGCATGCTCACGGCCTAGCAGAGTCTTTCGCTGCTGCAGTTGAAGCACAGGGCTTGAAGATTTCTTCCAAGGACTTCTTCGACACCGTCACTGTTAATGGTGTGGATGCAGCAAGCATCAAGTCTTCCTTGGAGTCCGCTGGCTACTTGGTTCGCGCCATTGGTGAGGATAAGGTTTCGGTTTCCTTCGGCGAATCTGCCACCGAGGGTGATGTTGCAGTGCTTGCCGATGCCTTCGGTGCAGCAACCGTTGATTCCGCCGAGTACTCACTGCCTGGGGCAGTACAGCGCACCACTGAGGTTCTCACCCACGAGATCTTCAACTCCATCCACTCTGAGACCCAGATGATGCGCTATCTGCGCAAGCTGGCGGATAAGGACTTGGCGCTGGATCGCACCATGATTCCTTTGGGTTCTTGCACCATGAAGCTCAACCCAACCGCAGCTATGGAGCCAATTACCTGGCCAGAGTTTGCCAACATCCACCCTTACTCCCCTGAGGCTGCTACCGCTGGTTGGCGCGAGCTCATCGAAGAGCTCGAGGGCTGGTTGGCTGAGCTGACCGGTTATGCCAAGGTCTCCATCCAGCCAAACGCTGGTTCCCAGGGTGAGCTTGCTGGTCTGCTGGCTATCCGCCGCTACCACGTGGCAAATGGTGATGAGAACCGCGATGTTGTGCTGATTCCAGCATCCGCTCACGGCACCAACGCAGCTTCTGCTACCTTGGCTAACCTGCGCGTAGCAGTGGTCAAGACCGCTGAAGATGGCTCTATTGACTTGGCTGATTTGGATGAGAAGATTGCCAAGCACGGCGAGAACATGGCCGGCATCATGATCACCTACCCATCTACCCACGGTGTGTTTGACCCTGAGGTCCGCGAGGTCTGCGAGAAGGTCCACGCTGCTGGCGGCCAGGTCTACATCGATGCCGCGAACATGAACGCACTGACCGGCTGGGCACAGCCAGGAAAGTTCGGTGGCGACGTATCCCACCTGAATCTGCACAAGACTTTCACCATCCCTCACGGCGGTGGCGGTCCTGGTGTTGGCCCAATCGGCGTTGCAGAGCACCTCATCCCATTTCTGCCAACTGATGCGGCATCCGATGAGCTTGATGCAGCTAACCCAACTCCAGTGGGCAAGGGCGTGCCAATCACCGCATCCCAGTTCGGTTCCGCTGGTGTTCTTCCGATTACCTGGGCATACATTGCTATGACCGGTGGCGAGGGTCTATCTGATGCAACCGCATACGCCATCTTGGGCGCTAACTACCTTGCGCGCGAGCTCAATGATTCCTTCCCAGTTCTCTACACGGGCAATGAGAACCTGGTTGCACATGAGTGCATCCTGGACCTGCGTGCTTTGACCGATGCTTCTGGTGTCACCGCAGCAGACGTTGCTAAGCGCCTAATTGACTTCGGCTTCCACGCTCCTACCTTGGCTTTCCCAGTGGCCGGCACCTTGATGGTGGAGCCAACCGAGTCTGAAGACATCGCTGAGCTGGACCGCTTCATTGAAGCTATGCGCACCATCCGCGCTGAGATTCAGGAAATCATTGATGGCAAGGTCGAGTACGAAGAATCCGTCATCCACAACGCGCCTTACACCGCGCTGTCTGTATCCAGTGATGACTGGGAGTACACCTTCAGCCGCGAGAAGGCAGCATGGCCTGTGTCTTCCCTGCGTCTGAACAAGTACTTCCCACCGGTACGCCGCCTGGATGAGGCTTATGGCGACCGCAACCTGGTGTGCTCCTGCCCACCACCAGAGGCATTCGAATTCGATGCTGAAACTGAATCCACCGAGGAGGCTTAAGTCATGTCTGAACTTCGTCAATCCCCACTGCACGCTGAGCACGAGAAGCTCGGCGCAAGTTTTACCGCATTCGGCCCTTGGAACATGCCGCTGAAGTACGGCAAGGAGCTCGACGAGCACCACGCTGTACGCAACGCGGCCGGCATGTTTGATCTCTCCCACATGGGCGAGATTTGGGTCAATGGCCCAGATGCCGCTGCATTCTTGTCCTATGCCCTGATTTCCAACATGGATATTGTCAAAGTCGGCAAGGCCAAGTACTCCATGATCGTCGCTGAAGACGGCGGCATCATCGATGACCTGATTTCTTACCGATTCTCCGACACCAAGTTCTTGGTTGTTCCCAACGCTGGTAACACCGACGCCGTGTGGGAAGCATTCAACGCCCGCACCGACGGCTTCGATGTTGAGCTCAACAACGAGTCCCTCGATGTTGCGATGATTGCTCTACAGGGCCCTGATTCTGCCAAGATTCTGGTGGAACAAGTCGCTGAAGAGTCCAAGGAAAAAGTAGAAAACCTCTCCTACTACGCCGCTACCCAGGCTAAGGTCGCGGGTATTGACACCATCGTTGCCCGCACCGGCTACACCGGTGAAGACGGCTTCGAGCTGATGATCTACAACGCTGACGCTACGGCCCTGTGGGAGACCTTTGCCGCGTTTGAAGGCGTTACTCCATGTGGCCTCGCATCACGCGATTCACTCCGTCTGGAAGCTGGCATGCCACTCTACGGCAACGAGCTCTCCCGCGAGATCACCCCAGTCGAAGCTGGAATGGGCATGGCATTTAAGAAGAAAACCGCTGACTTCGTCGGCGCTGAAGTTCTTCGCCAGCGCTTCGAAGAAGGTCCTCAGAAGGTCATCACCGCTTTGACCTCCTCCGAGCGTCGTGCAGCGCGCACCGGCGCTGAGGTCTACGTTGGTGACAACCTCGTTGGCACCGTGACCTCCGGTCAGCCATCCCCTACCCTGGGCCACCCAATTGCTTTGGCTCTCATCAAAACTGAGGCCAACTTGGAAGAAGGCGCTGCCGTCGAGGTGGACATCCGCGGCAAGCGATACCCCTTCACCGTGACCAAGACTCCGTTCTACAAGCGCGGTGAGTAGTTCTTTCGCTTTAGCTCGTGGATTATTCACGAAGTAGAAGTCGATTGAAGGATCACCGGGATTAGTCACGGAGTAGAGAATTACTCTCCGAGTGAACCATATGGCCGCACTTTGCAGGCTCTTCATTGAGCTGCGGAGTGCGGCCATTTTCACACCTTTATCCGTGTATATTCCTCTCTACTCTCGGTAGGATGTTAGTGAAGCTTAAGTTTGGGTTTCCCACTGGAAGATATTTGAAGGTATTCGCACTAAGGAGTGTGTTCATGTCTGTTATCAAGATCAACGCCATTGAAGTCCCTGAAGGTCAGGGTACAGAGCTGGAGTCCCGCTTCGCGGCACGCAAGCACTCCGTCGACAACGCTCCTGGATTCAAGGGCTTCCAGCTTCTCCGCCCAACCAAGGGCGAGGACCGCTACTTTGTAGTCACCGAGTGGGAAACCGAAGAAGACTTCGAGCAGTGGCGCTCCAACCGCGTTTCCTCCCATGAGGCAACCGGACGCAAGCCAGTCGCCACCGGTTCCTCCCTCCTGGAGTTCGAAGTAGTCAACCTCGATGAGGTTGAGCCAGCGCCACCGGTGCAGTAAACCCAGCACAGTAAACCCTGCCGCATTCATCCCAGTCACCCACACCGCATTTAGATGACACGTCACCTAAATGTCGGATAGGCTGGAATTTATGAATCTCAACGCAACTGTCGCGGTTATCGGCGCCGGTCAGGCCGGTCTTTCCGCCGCTTATCATCTGGCTCGGCGCGGCTTCGTCAGTGCGCTCGATGCTTCAGCCTCCTCCAATGACTCCGGTGCGACCAATGCGCCGGGGGCTTTCATCGTCTTTGACGCAGAAGACTCAGCCGGCGGGGCGTGGCGTCACCGCCAAGAATCATTAACCATGGCGACCGTCAACGGCATTTTTGATTTACCCGGCATGGAACAAACCGAAGTTAACAAGACCACCCCTGCACGCGACGCAGTGCCCGATTACTTCACTGAATACGAAGCGAAGATGAACCTACCCATCGTGCGCCCGGTTAACATTGCGCGCGTTAGCGAGGCATCGGCAAGCAATGGCGATAACAACGGCGGCTACATCATCGAAGTCGCTGATGAAGTCCTATGTGATTACGCGGGCGCCACCTGGCATGTTGATGCCGTTATCAATGCAACCGGCACGTGGAACAACCCCAACTCGCCCGACTACCCGGGCATTGAAAAATTCCAGGGCCGGCAGCTTCACTCCAAAGACTATGTCCGCATGGACGGCTTCGCAGGCGAGCGCGTCGCGGTTGTTGGCGGTGGCATCTCCGCGATTCAGCAACTAGCGGAAGTCTCTGATGTCGCGGAGAAAACCTACTGGTATACCCGCACCAAGCCGTGGTTTCGCACCAAGTTCACCTCAGAAGAAGGCGGACGTGAAACAATAGAGAAAGTCACCGCGCATACCGAAGCCGGCAACGCACCGCGCTCCATCGTGTCTTATACCGGCCTGCTGTATAACCAAGACACGGAGAAGGCGTACAACAACGGCGCTTTGAAACGCCGCCCCATTTTCAAAGAACTCTTCGAACACGGCGTCGTGGAAGAAGACGGCACCAAGGTCGAACTAGACACCATCATTTGGGCCATTGGCTTTCGCCCCAGCCTCGCACACCTTGACCCGCTGGATCTGTACAACGAGAAGGGCGGAATCAATATTAAGGGCACCGGCGTTATCGGCAAGCCCAATCTGCACCTCATCGGCTACGGACCGTCCCAATCCACTGTCGGCGCGAACCGTGCTGGCCGCGATGCCGTATTGAGCATTGTTCGCAGCATGAAAGCATCCAAGGTTTAGCCCGGTTTCGGTCCATTTACGGTCCGGTTACGGTCTGGTTTGACTGGCGCATAGGGTAAGAAATGCCTGGCTACACCCCCATCTAGGCAATATTGCTACCCAATAGTCCACTGTTTGGTGCTTCACTAGGCTAAAGTAAAAGCGAAACTTCAACCCTTGCATCTATCTGCTGCGTATCGGGCGGATGGGGCACGTCGATGAAAGGATAGTTCCTATGGCTAACCTACCTGCAGAATTTACTTACTCCGAGGATCACGAGTGGATCAACGCCGCTCAGGACGCAATCGTTGGCAAGACCGTACGTATCGGCATCACCTCTGTTGCAGCAGACCGCCTCGGCGAGGTTGTCTTTGCTGAGCTTCCAGCTGTCGGCGACACCGTCACCGTTGGTGACACCTGTGGTGAGGTTGAGTCCACCAAGTCTGTCTCCGACCTGTACTCCCCTGTTACCGGCACCGTGACCGCTGTTAACGAGGCAATCCATGATGACTACGAGGTCATCAACAATGATCCATTCGGCGAAGGCTGGCTGTTCGAGGTTGAGGTTGAAGAACTCGGCGAGGTCATGACCGCTGAAGAATACGCTGAAGAAAACGGCGTCTAAGAAATCTTTTCGTAATAAACTATTATCGCGCGGTGCGCTCTACCCTAGGTACTACACTTGGAAGGTATGACTGCACCGCGCGACCCGTTTTTCCCTGCTGACCGTTCCATCCGTGCCTCCGAAAAACCCATTGAGGTGCACAACTTGGGGCTGATGGATTACCAGGAAGCTTGGGACTATCAAGCCGATATCGCCGCCAAGCGTGCGCGCGATGAAGTAGCTGACACCATCTTGGTGGTTGAACATCCAGCCGTGTACACCGCCGGCAAGCGCACTCAACCAGAGGATATGCCAACCAATGGCCTGCCGGTTATTGACGTTGACCGCGGTGGGCGTATTACCTGGCACGGCGAGGGCCAGCTGGTGGTCTACCCCATCATTAAGTTGGCAGAGCCAGTCGATGTCGTGGATTATGTCCGCCGTCTGGAAGAGGCCATCATTCACACCGTGCGACAGATGGGCGTGACCACCGCTGGGCGTATCGATGGCCGCTCTGGCGTGTGGGTACCTTCCACAACGCAAGCATCCGATCCTGCTGCGTCACAGCGCGACCGCAAGATTGCGGCCCTGGGCATCCGCATCACCCGTGGTGTAACCATGCACGGTCTGGCATTGAACTGCAACAACGTGTTGGGATACTACGACCACATCATCGCCTGCGGTATCGATGACGCTGACATCACTACCCTGGCATTGGAACTTGGCCAAGAGGTCACGCCCAAGGATGCTGAGCAGCCACTGCTTATTGCTCTCGATGACGCTTTGTCTGGACGCATGGTGGTAGCCGACCACACCTTTGGCTCCGCACCAGATCCCATCAAACTGGCCAATGAAAAAGCCCGCAAGGCACGTGCCCAGTCCTCACTTTCACAGGCCTAGAACCGGGCAAAACAAGGCTAAAAATGCGCAAAATCAGAGCTAACGGTGGGAGAATTTTCGACTAGTGCTTTGTGATGACCCCATTTGGGAATGTGGAGTTTCGGATGGAATATTCCGCCAATGCGTGGGATTGAATGGACTAAGGCCTTAAACACACCCAACAACGGGGTCAATAGTGCAAGGTCAGTATCATAATTAGTTGAATTTAAAATCACACAACACGTAGGGTGGAATTTGTGACTGTTAAGCCTGAAGGACGCAAGATGCTCCGCATTGAGAAGAAGAATGCGGAGTCACCCATCGAGCAGAAGCCGAGGTGGATCCGTAACCAGGTCCGCACCGGCCCTGGCTATGAGGACATGAAAAAGCGTGTTGCCGGCGCTGGCCTGCACACCGTCTGCCAGGAGGCAGGTTGCCCAAATATCCACGAGTGTTGGGAGTCCCGAGAAGCTACCTTCCTCATCGGCGGTGACCGTTGTACCCGCCGATGTGACTTCTGCGATATCGCAACCGGTAAACCAGACGCACTGGATACTGATGAGCCACGCCGCGTAGCAGAAAACATCCAAGAGATGGACCTGAACTACGCCACCATCACCGGCGTTACCCGTGATGACCTTCCAGATGAGGGTGCATGGCTTTACGCTGAGGTTGTTCGTAAGATCCATGAGCTCAACCCGCACACCGGTGTCGAGAACCTCACCCCTGACTTCTCAGGCAAGCCTGACTTGCTGCAGGAAGTCTTTGAGGCTCGCCCAGAAGTCTTCGCGCACAACCTGGAGACCGTTCCACGTATTTTCAAGCGCATCCGCCCAGCATTCCGTTACGAGCGTTCCTTGGATGTTCTGCAGCAGGCACACGACTTTGGTCTGATCACCAAGTCCAACCTGATTCTGGGCATGGGTGAAACTGAAGAAGAAGTACAGGAGGCTCTGCGCGATATGCGCTCTGTTGGCACTGACATCATCACCATTACTCAGTACCTACGCCCTGGTCCACGTTTCCACCCAATTGAGCGCTGGGTGCGCCCAGAGGAGTTCATTGCGCATTCCAAGTTCGCTAAGGAACTAGGCTTCACCGTTATGTCCGGTCCACTGGTTCGTTCTTCTTACCGTGCGGGCAAGCTCTACACCCAAGCTATGAAGGCCCGCGGCTGGGAGCTTCCAGAAAACCTCAAGCACCTGGAAGAAACCTCCGACGGCGCTACTGCTCAGGAAGCATCTTCCCTGCTGCAGAAGTACGGCCCATCCCAGGAAACCCCAGTTACCTCCCGCATGGGCAAGTTCCCAGCTGGTGCAGACAAGGTTTCTGCTTCTATCCGCTAAGCACTTTTCGCCGATAGAAAGCTCGTGGTTCAATCTGATTATTGAACCCGAAGTCTGCGGTGGCCACCGCCCCTAAATACAATGGGTGGTCGGTCGCCGCAGATTTTTTTGTTTTCCAACAATCACCCCTAAAGTAGGAGCTATGGCACAAGGTCAAGATAAAGCAGCAGAAAAGGCTGCAAAGAAGGAACAGCGCGCAGCAAAGCGCGCACAGCGTAAGAACACTCGCAAGCAAATGTGGCAAGCGTTCCAGATGCAGCGCAAGCAGGATAAGGCTCTTATCCCGCTGATGTTGCTGGCCATCTTGGGCATGGGCTTGCTGTTCTTCCTCATTGGTCTGTTGTTCAACGGCCAATGGTTCATGATGATTCTTGGTTTGGGTATTGGTTTCCTCATCGCCATGATCATCTTCACCCGCCGTCTTGAGCGCGATATGTACAAGCGCGTTGAGGATCAGCCAGGTGTTGCTGGCTGGGCGTTGGATAACCAGTTGAAGAACACCATGGGTGTGGCGTGGAAGGTTGAGCAGGGCATTGCGATGACCCGCCAGCAGGACATTGTCCACCGCGTGATTGGTAACCCTGGTGTGGTCTTTGTTGCAGAGGGCAATAAGAACCGTCTGAAGCCAACCATGACTCAGCTTAAGCGCCGCGTGGATAAGCTCGCCGGCGGCGTCCCCATCTATGAGGTTTATGTAGGTGACGGCGAGGATGAGGTTGCAGTGGGCAAGCTGCGCAACCACATCATGCGTCTGCCTCGTAACTACTCCAAGAATGAAGTGTACGCCGTAGCCCGCAAGATTGAGGCTATGGACAACGCACCGGGCCAGATGCCAGGTGTGCCAAAGGGTCCAGTTCCTCACCAGGCTCAGAACATGGCTGGTATGAACCGCCGCATGCGCCGCGCTCAGGAACGCAAGGGCAAGTAAGAACCTCCCACACAACTAAATAAGCAGCATAGATAAAGCATCCCGCTGCACACACTCAAGACCTTGTGCCGAACTTCCACAAGGAAGTTTCAAGCCACAGTGTGTGCAGCGGGATGCTTTTTGTTGCGCCTAAATATTGTCTACTTCAGAGCCACTTAAGAACGAATGACCGCGGTACCAGTCGCGCGGTCGTGGATACCACGGCCGTCTGCGTCAACCATGGCTGCTGGGAACAGGCACGCGGTAAGCAGGGCGCGAACGACACCGCGCCAGATACCCACCGTGGTACCTGGAACGTCAAGGCGAGCAACGCCCATGCCCAAAATAGCCATGCCGGGGGTACGTGCAAAGACGATGCCGCTGATAATGCCCAAAAGGACCCACAAGATAAAGGTCGCAGTCGACGTGCTGCCAAGAATGTGGGTGAAGCGGGTAAGAACGCTGGCGATGAGAAGGCACAGGAGCCAGTCGATGAGCACTCCGCCCGCGCGGCGGCTGACAGAAGCTAATGCACCAGGACCAGATGCCGGAAGGCCCAGGTTTTCGCCAGGGTAACGGCCTACTTCGCCAAAGTCGTTTTCGCCCGGAATATCAGGCCCATCCAGCCACGTTTTCTTATTCTCCATGCCCACTAATCTACGTGGCGTGACACAGAGTTGAAAGTTCCTTCACGTAAGACATGACCAACCCCACTTTTAGCAGTGCAGAGTATGAAAATCGGACAATTTTTCTGCCACACATGTGGGGAGAATTCTAGCGTGTGATAGGTAGTCCGTTAAAATGAGGAACAGACACTTTTCTTAAGCCACACTGCGTTCGTTTTTCCACGATACACCGGTCGACGCGCGTAGACTTGTGAGGTAGAAATTACCACGCAAACAATCACTTTAGGAGCATCCATGGCATTTTCAAGCGTCTCGGAGATTGTTAAGTTCATCGCTGATGAAGACGTAAAGTTCGTTGACATCCGCTTTACTGACGTCCCGGGCACGGAACACCACTTCAGCATCCCAGCATCAGAGTTTGATGAGGACGCTGCTGAGGACGGTATGGCGTTTGACGGCTCCTCAATTCGTGGTTTCACCACCATTGATGAATCCGACATGACCTTGTTCCCGGATCCAAACTCGGCACATATTGATCCGTTCCGTACGGAAAAGACCTTGAACATCAAGTGCTTTGTGCATGATCCGTTTACCCATGAGCCTTTCTCCCGTGACCCACGCAATGTGGCACGCAAGGCTGAGGAGTACTTGATTTCTACTGGTATCGCAGATACCTGCCAGTTCGGTGCGGAAGCAGAGTTCTACCTGTTTGACTCCGTGAAGTACCAGGCTGATGCGCACCAGGCGTTCTACCACGTGGATTCCAACGAGGGTTGGTGGAACCGCGGCAAGGATCTGAACCTGGATGGCACCCCGAACTTTGGTTACAAGAACCGAGAAAAGGGCGGCTACTTCCCTACCCCTCCTTATGACCAGACCGTTGAGGTCCGTGACGCCATGGTTGGTGCGCTGCAGGAGGTTGGCTTCCAGATTGAGCGTTTCCACCGCGAGGTCGGCTCCGGCGGACAGCAGGAGATCAACTACCGCTTCAACACCATGTTGCACGCGGCAGATGACATTCAGACTTTCAAGTACGTCATCAAAAACACCGCGGTAGCGTTCAACAAGACCGCAACTTTCATGCCGAAGCCACTGGCTGGTGACAACGGTTCCGGTATGCACGCTCACCAGTCTTTGTGGAAGGACGGCAAGCCGCTGTTCCACGATGAGGCTGGCTACGCAGGTCTTTCTGACATCGCCCGCTACTACATTGGTGGCCTTCTACACCACGCTGGCGCGGTTTTGGCATTCACCAACCCAACCCTGAACTCTTACCACCGTCTGGTCAAGGGCTTTGAGGCACCAATCAACTTGGTCTACTCCCAGCGCAACCGTTCCGCTGCGGTACGTATCCCAATCACCGGTTCCAACCCGAAGGCGAAGCGCATTGAGTTCCGCGCACCGGACCCATCAGGCAACCCATACTTGGGCTTTGCTGCGATGATGATGGCTGGCATCGACGGTATCAAGAACCGCATTGAGCCTCACGCACCAGTGGACAAGGATCTCTACGAGTTGCCACCAGAGGAGGCAGCTTCCATCCCGCAGGCTCCTACTTCGCTTGAGGCTTCCTTGCAGGCACTTGCCGATGACAACGAGTTCCTCACCGAAGGCGACGTCTTCACCGAGGACTTGATTGACACCTACATCAAGTACAAGTACGAGAACGAGATTGAGCCAACTCGTCTGCGTCCTACCCCACTCGAGTTCGAGATGTACTTCGACTGCTAATCCAGTCATCTCTTGAGCAGATTCCATAAGACTAGGTGACCCTTTCCGAGAAGCTTTCGGGAAGGGTCACTTTTGTACTTCGCCGCGCAGTCCTTAAAGGAACCTCAAAAACTCAATCGCGCCACTTCTCGCAGTTTCCAATAATTTGTCTCGGTCGTATGCGGCGTCAGTAACGAAGTCACCCTGCAATCGAGTCAGCATCGTGTTTTATCCACGAGACCAATCTCAATCAGTGACACAGTAAATTGTTTGTCTTTATCCAAACCACGCATCATCTTTGCAGTGCAAGTGTCTATTGCGTCTAGGCAAATTGGGGTGAATTCTCCACCGCGAACTTGATGGGATCTAACCCGGTCCTGCCAACTTGTAGGAAGTACAGCAACTCCAATGTCCACGGTCTCTACATAAAACCCGTGCGCAGTATGCCATGGCGAATCTTCTCCTAGATGAAACTCTATAGCGCCAAGCATCTCATCCGAAATGTTCCTCCACTTTTCGTCATTAAGTCCCAGTGCCGTGTGAACTGTGGTCACGTCGACTTCGTTCGACATTAGGACCTCTTTGGGAATTTCGCGCGCATTAGTCTGAGCTAGAACAGCTTGAGATCCAATGACGATCAGCCTATCTGTATTCGCAATTGCACAGGCGGCCGAAATGCACTCATCGAATTCGGGTAGCTGCAATGCCGTCCCTTTTATGCGAACTGGACTTGATTCCGGGGTCGAGAGGTAACAATCTTCCGGATCTCGTCGGTAGAAAACTTACTCACAAGCGGGCTGAGAATTCGATATGGTTCGAACTCTTGATGCGGATTCAAAAGCAATGCTTCAAGCTGGTCAATATCGCCTAACTGAATCATCTCTCGAATTTTCTCTTCTACAGCTGCAAACGCTTCACCAATACATCCAGATCTCTTTTTCTCCAAAAGAGTAAGCAAATCGGAGTACTGAGAAATATCGATCTTCTCGGCGCGAATTCGGTCGATGACGAGCCAGTTCGCGAGGAGTTGCCTAAACGTCCGCGGAGATACAGGGATTTCCGGGGCAACGACAATATCAACGTTTCCATCACTCTTGTAAATAAACTTCACTGAGATGGCCCCCTCCTTTCCTGCTGTCTAGCTGGCGACTTGAGCTTTGCTAATTAATCCACAAATTATATCAATTGCGCCGAGACGGATAGGAGCTGGTTCAAAAATCTGAACCTAGCCCGGCTCGTGAGACCCGATTGCACGGCGCAAAAGTCCTGAATATGGCCATTTTCTGACTATACAAAGCGATTCTTTAAAGAGTATGGTGGAAAGAATGACTCAAGCACGGCCACCACACACCACGAAGTCGGAAGCCAATACTACTAATTATCCACTGGGCCAAGATCCGGCACGGTGGCGCATTCTGGCTATTTTGTTGGTGGCAGTCTTCATGTCGCTCATTAGCGTTTCGATTGTCAACGTTGCCCTGCCTTCCATTCAGGCAGGGCTTGATGCTTCTAATTCCGATGTGCAGTGGGTACTCTCGGGCTATGCCTTGACCTTCGGCGTGGTGTTGGTCGCTGCCGGGCGTGCCGGCGACCTGGTGGGCCGTGGCGGCATGTTCATGATTGGTGTGGTCGTCTATACCTGCGCTTCCGTGCTCGCAGGTTTCGCACCATCTGCCGATGCTTTGAATATCGCCCGCTTTATCCAGGGCATCGGTGCAGGCCTGCTTAGTCCGCAAAGCGTGGGCATGATTCAGCAGTACTTCCAAGGCCCTGAGCGTGGTCGCGCTTTCGGTTATTTTGGAGCGACCGTGGGTATCGCGGTGGCAATCGGTCCAGTCTTTGGTGGTTTTCTCATTCAGCTCGGCGGTGCGGATATCGGCTGGCGGTTGACCATGCTTGTCAATGTTCCGATCGGTTTGATTGCCATCATCCTGGCCTTCATGTGGTTCCCGCGCCCACTGCTCTCCCGCGTGCGGGACAAAACCACCGGCCGCAAGGTTGGCACCTGGAACGCTATTAAGACTCTTGACCCCATCGGTGCGCTGCTACTTGGCAGCGCAGTGTTCATGGTGCTCTTCCCCTTCGTCGAATCTACTGGCTCCGCATGGTCCTGGGTTCTTCTCCCGCTTGGTTTAGCGGTGACGTGGCTGTGGGTGGTGTGGGAACGCCACCACCGCGCCCGCGGGCACCAGCCGATGGTGGACCTAAAAGTCTTCCGTGCTCCGAGCTTCCGCAACGGCACCATCATTGCCGCTTTGTGGTTTATGGGCGCGACCAGCATCTGGGTTTTGGTAGCTTTGTATTTCCAAAATGGTCTGGGCTACTCCGCCCTGGTTGCCGGCTGCGTTGGTATCCCGTCGGCCCTGTTGAACTCGGTTTCTTCCACCGTGGCTGGGCGCTTAGTGTCCAAGCATGGGCGCAAGGTGGTCATTGGCGGCATGCTCATTGCCATCTTCGGCCTGGTTTCTTCCATCATCCTCATCTGGGCAACCACCCACTGGGGTATTTCCGAATGGTGGCTGGTGCTCACCCTCTCCTTCGCCGGCGCCGGCCAAGGCTCCGTCATCTCCCCTAACCAGACGCTTACCTTGGCAAAGGTTCCGCAGGAATACGCCGGATCTTCCGGCGCTGTGCTCCAAACCGGTCAGCGTATTGGCACCGCCGTTGGCTTGGCGGTTGTCACCGCTGCCGTCTTCGCCACGTTGCACGGCACCTCGGCCGAATGGCCACACGCCATCATGGTTGGCTTTGGAATGATCGCTACCGTCTGCGTTATCTCATTGGGCTTCGGCCTCTTGGATCTGGCACAATCCGGAAGTAAAGAGAAAGCTGAAGCTAGCGCCTAGTCGCAGAATTCTTCGTGCTGAATGTGGTTTGGGTGTTCCAACTGAATAGTGGAGTGTTCAATTCCAAACTCGCGCAGTGCTTCTTGGGCCAGGTCCAGCACGCGGTCGTCATGTTCTTGGACCACCAGGTGTGCGGTGGCGAGGACATCCACGCCATCGGTCGTCCACACATGCAAATCGTGCACCATCATCACCTGCGGCAGTGCATTAAGGGCCTTTTCAATTTCGTGCAGGTCCACACCGCGCGGCACGCGTTCTAGCAGTACTTCGATGGTCTTCCACAGCAGGCCCAGCGCACGTGGAAGGACGAACGCCACGATTAATAGCGACGCAATAGTATCCGCGAAGGTAAAGCCAGTGAAGCGAATAATCAGACCAGCAATAATAACCGCCACTGAGCCCAAAAGATCAGCCATCACGTGCAGAAAAGCGCCCTTCACATTCAGGCTGTTGTTCTGCTGGCTGGACAGCGCCCACGCCGAAATCGCGTTAGCTACCAAACCAATGAGGGCTACTACCAGCATCATGCCGGTATCAATCTCATAGTCACTGCCCAAGCGGCGAACTGCCTGAACCACGATGAACACCACCACGAGGGTGACCGCGACGGCATTAAAAAGGGCCGCGAGGACTTCCACGCGGCGATAGCCGTAGGTTGCTTTACTCGATGCCGCCTTGTTGCCCACCACCGCGGCGAGAAGGGCGATAATCAACCCGGCGGCATCGGAAAGCATGTGCATCGCATCTGACAGCAATGCCAAAGACCCCGATACCAAACCGCCGATAAGCTCAGCGAAGAAAATAACTCCCGTCACCGTCGCCGCGATGGCGAGCGCTTTGAGCGGGGTATTCACATAGCTGTGATCGTGGCCGTCCTCATGGCTGTGGCCATGACCGTGAGTGTGCGTATGCGAGTGCCCGTGTGACATATTTTCAACAGTATCCCGTTAATGAAAACATGTCTACCCTGAACTGGGAATTTTTGATTAAGGGTGTTTCTTGCGCACTGTGGTGGTATTAGGCATTGCGCTTGCGGTAGCCCATGCGCGGACGGAAGCCAGCTGGGTGCTTCATCTGTGCCACGGCATCTGCAATAAGCAAGCGATGCTGGCGGTTCACAGTATCCGGCAGGTGCGCGACGGAGAACCACTCGACGTCGGTATTTTCTTCATCGCCAAGCACTGGCTCTGCATCCTCTGCGACCGAAAGACGCATGGCGGTGTCCATGAACAGGCACTCATCACCGTTTTCAAACGTGACCGGCCCGACCTGGCCAACACCAAGAAGTGCCTCAACCTTGGCATCCAAGCCAACTTCTTCCTTGACCTCACGCACGGCGGTCTGTGCGACTTCTTCACCTGGCTCACAAATGCCCGAAATTGGTGCCGAATTGCCGTTATCGGCACGGCGCGCGAGCAGCACCTTCGGCACTTCCCAAATAGAAGATCCCGGTGGAACCGGACGCAGAACAATCATGGTGCAGGCGGGAAGGAAAAGCTGTTGGTGGCCGATATGCTTGCGCAGATTCACAATGAATTCGGGTGTGGACATGTCCTACAGTGTAGCGAGCTGCATTGGCGCGTCCAGAAGTTGGTCAAGCACAGCTTGAATGTCCAGGATGGACACAAAAGACAACTCCATGTTTTCCACATCGGCACAGGTCTGTCCCTCATCCATGTGCTCCGTGGTCCCGGAAACCAAACCGACGATGATGTCGCGGCCATCAACCATGGCGAAAACCGGGCCGCCGGAATCACCATTGCGGGCACACACCTGCGCACGCGCTGCCGTGGAACGAATCTCTTGCTCCCCGAAGCGCAGAATTGACGACGCCGACTGATGCGTGAGATTGCCGCAGGTCTGATACGTCATGCGGCCCATCTTGCACACATAATCCGGCAGTGCTTCCATGCGGCCTGCAATGTGGGTTTCCATCTCACGCGGCGCGTAGGCATTTGCCACATTGCCGTTAAGTTCAATCAGTCCGATATCCAGGTTCTCCGCATTCTCGGTGTACAAACTGGAATAGGTGAAGGTGCCAATCGGTTCTGCCGGGAACGCGAAAGTATTATCCGGCGAGCCCGCCCACACCAGGTCGCCCTCTTTACCGCAGTGCGATGCCGTGACCGCAAATGAGCGGCCATCTTCGGTGCTGAAAGAATAGGCTACAGTGCAGTAGCTGAAGTTGAAGTGCTGGCCCGGCACTGGATAATCCGCCGAAATATCAATCGCCGTTCCCGGCTGTAGCGGCGCGTAGGAAGGACTCAGAACTGAGTCCGCTAACTCCTGCGGCTCTTGCGGCACCTGGAGTTCTTCCTCATTGACGCCTTCAGCGGTTGCCGAATCCACGCGCGCCTGCTGCGAAAGCTCAGCATCGCCGTTTTCGGGCGCTTGCTGATCAGAAGACGCCGAGCACGAAACGATACCTGCCATCAAAAGCAGGCCCGTTAAAGCTACTGCAAGAAACTGCAGTACATTCGATGCTCGGCGCCTTGTCACGGGGCTTATACTACCCGCGATTTTCCTGCGGACTGTTTAGGACTCGTCAGAGTTCGCGTCCTTATCCCCATCTGGGTTCTCATTCTTTTCAGCAGCAGCTTGCTCATGAAGTTTTTTCAAGAAAGCCTCCGGATCAAACTCCGTGTTGTAGTCCTCGGGCAATGATTGCTCTTGGGCCATGGGTTTCTCCTAAACCTCGGTTGTCTTAATCGAGCTAGTGATGAAGTCTTTGACGGCTCCAACATCATTGGGCACGTCCGTGACAAAGCGGTCTGCTTCCATGATCTTGGCAAAGCGCTCTGGGGTCTCAGGGGCCTGACCGATTGCTTCTTCAATGGTTTCGGCGAATTTCACCGGCAATGCGGTTTCCAGGCAGATGATTGGCGTATCAACGCCGTACTCGTCTTGTACGTCGCGCGCAGCCTTGATGCCATCGGCAGTGTGTGGGTCCACCAGGTAGTTGTACTTGTCTTGAACATCCTTGATGGCCGCCAGACGGTCAGCGTGAGCAGACGTCGAAGAGACGAAACCGAATACTTCGCGTGCCTTGTCAATCAGTTCAGAATCAAGGACGAAGCCGCCTTCTTTGACCTTGGTGCCAAATAGGTCCGCGGCCTTCTCAGCGTCACGGTCAACCAGGTCGAAGACAAAACGCTCGAAATTAGATGCGCGGGAGATGTCCATGGAGGGTGACGAGGTCGCCATGGTTTCTTCGGCCGGGCGTGGGCGGTAGTTGCCGGTGCGGAAAAATTCATCCAGCACGTTGTTCTCATTGGTCGCAACGATGAGGCGGTCAATCGGAAGACCCATCTGACGCGCGATGTGGCCGGCGCAGATATCGCCAAAGTTACCGGTTGGAACGGAGAAGGAAACCTTCTGCTCATTGGTCTCGGTGACCTTGAGCCAGCAGTTGATGTAATAAACAATCTGCGCCATCAGACGTGCCCAGTTAATGGAGTTGACTGCACCAATGCGGTGCTCGGCCTTAAACTGCGCATCAGAAGATACGGCCTTGACCACGTCTTGGCAGTCATCAAAGACACCGTCGAGAGCAATGTTGAAAATATTAGGGTCATCCAGACCAAACATCTGGGCCTGCTGGAAAGCAGTCATGCGGCCCGCAGGGGTCAACATGAAGACGCGAATGCCCTTGCGTCCACGCATGGCGTACTCCGCCGAAGAACCGGTATCACCAGAGGTTGCGCCCAAGATATTCAAAGTAGCTTCACGGCGTGCGAGCTCATATTCAAAAAGTTCACCTAGAAGCTGCATCGCCATATCTTTAAACGCTGCGGTAGGCCCTTCCGAAAGGTGACCAATCAGCAAGGAATCACCGAGATCGGAAACAGGAACAATCTCCTGCGAGCTAAATTTCGGGTGTGTATAAGCCCGGGCAGCAATCGCTTCGATGTCCTTTGCCGGAATATCATCAATGAAAAGCTTCAGTACCTCAGCAGCAAGCTTGCCGTAGCCAGCTTCATCATCGCTTGTGACCAACTCGCGCCAAGATTCCAGGGTCTTGGCATCAAGCTGTGGGTACTCGGTGGGTAGGTACAGGCCTCCGTCAGCGGCCAATCCGCCGAGCAGGATATCAGTAAACTTCGCTGGGGTCGCTGTGCTATCGCGCGTTGAAATGTAGTCCACGTTCCTTACCTTACTTACTCGGAGTACACTTACCACACGTGTCTACCCCTGAATTTGAGAAAGATCCCCGCCCCAACCCTCGTGAAGTAGTAACGACTAAGGCTTTAACCGTTTGGATTGCCGCGCTAAGTGTGTATGTTGGCGCTATTTTTGGCCGTACATCCTTCGGTGTTGCAGGTGTTGAAGCTATTGAGCGTTTCGATGTCGACGCCTCCCGCATCGCTGTCTTTGCCTCAATGCAGATTGGTACTTATGCTCTCGCCCAAGTTCCGACAGGAATATTAATCGACCGCTTCGGCCCGCGCAGGCTGCTAGTTATCGGCGCCATCATCATGGGCATCGGCCAGCTAATCCTGGGCCTAACTACCTCTTATGGTGTTGCAATCGGCGCGCGTGTGCTCATCGGTGCCGGTGACGCAACCGCCTTCCTGTCGGTTATGCGGCTGTTGCCATTTTGGTTCCCACTGCATCGCACCCCGATGTTTACGGCCGTAACAGCAGCCTTTGGCCAGCTCGGCCAATTCCTGTCTGCCGTGCCATTTTTGTGGCTACTGCACGCTACTGGCTGGACCATTGCCTTTGTTTCTTTGGGCTCTGTTGTCATTCTTATTGCCATCGTGGCTGCGATTGCGGTGGCGGACTCGCCTGAATCTGCCGGCGTATATTCCGAACCATCGGTAGAAAAAGACGAGCCCGCACTGTCCATCGGCCAGCGCATGAAGCTGGCTTTAAGCTCGCGCGCGACGTGGCAAGGCTTTTTCATTCACTACGCCGGCCTGCACGCCAACCTCGTCTTCATCATGATGTGGGGCGTGCCGATGATGACCGAAGCCATGGGCTTTTCGTCGGCCCAAGCCGGCATGGTGTTGACCATTAACTCCATTGCGATGATCATCGTCAGCCCATTCCACGGTCGCTTGTCTTCACTGTCAGGCCGTCACCGCGATATCTCCGCGTTTGTCCTTTCCCTGCTGCACCTTCTGGCATGGCTGTGGTTCTTTTCCTCGCCAAGCCCACGCGGGCTCGCCGTTATCATCGCGATGATGATTCTGATGGCGCTGTCCTCGCCATCCGCGAACTATGGTTTCGACCAGATTCGCGAAACCTTGGACCGCAATGTCGTGGCAACAGCCACCGGTCTTGCCAATATGGGTGGATTTACCGCCGGCATGATTGCCGCGCAGATCTTCGGAATCATGCTGGATAAGCACTCCGGCGGCACGGCCTTTGTATGGGGGGATTTCCGCTACGCCGCGCTAGCTGTGCTTGTTGTGTGGACGATCGGTCTCCTCGGCATCTTGATAACGCGCGGCGGCACTCGCCCCCGGAAGATCCGGATGGAGACTGTCACCGAAGACTAAGTCCAACGCAGCGCGCGGGTTGGTGAAAAATTCCTTCGTCGCGCGCACAGCTTCGGTTTCTTCCCATGTGGGATAGCCGACGTGATCCTCCCCGATTTCAAGAATTTGAGCCTGGCGCGCTCCCAACAAAATCGGTGAATGGGTGGCAATAATAAATTGTCCACCGCGTGCTGCTGCCTGCTCAATCTCTGCGAGCAACGCCATCTGGCGAACGGCTGATAGGCCTGCTTCAGGCTCATCGAAGATGTACAAGCCCTTGCCATCGACATGCTCCCCGAGGATGTCAAAGATGGATTCCCCGTGTGAGCGGCTGTTCAAGTCGAAGCTGGGGTCAAGATGATTGCGCCCATTGGCAGCCTTCTTACCGCTTTCATTCGCTAGCATCCCCATGTGCGTTTCCGAACGCAGATAAAAGCCGCGCAGAATCGGCTCATTGAGCTCACACAGCATGTACCAGCTCAGTGCGGGTTCGGTACCAGTGGTCTTCTTAGCATCTGAGTCACCATGGCGGCCACCCACCACGCTAAAGCCCAGGTTGAGCGCTACTGATTCCAGAAACGTGGATTTACCGGAGCCATTATCTCCCGCAATCAGCGTTACTGGTTCAGAAAAGCGCATGCCGCCACGGCTCTTAATGTATTTGACCAGCGGCAGTTTCCACGCCCATTCGGAGTCCACACGCTGACCGGACTCATCAGCTGGCACCACTTGGTCCAGCTTCCAGTCCAGTTCTTTTGCACCGCGCTCTTGTTCACGAATCAGCGCCCGACGAACTCCTGGGATGGTTGCGGCCCCGTCGAAGTACTGCGACGACTCTGCCACTTCCTGCGGCGAGCGTGGTCGGGAAAGAAACTTTATACTGCGCACGATCATGAAGTGTGACTTCCTTTTAGCCGCCGTTTTGCCGCTTAGTTGCTGCTTTCAATACTGGAGCCAACATCGCTGTTCTGGTCTTCTTCGGCATCTGATTGTGCTTGCTCATCATCCTCGGTGATGTTTACTGGAGCGGTGATGAGTCCGGCTTCGAATGCCTTGATCACCCCATCAGCTTCAACTGGGGTGAGAACTCCCTTGATCACCGCTTTGTTGACCAGTTCCATCAGATACACTCGGGCTTCATCCCGGTCCATACCAATCTCCATGGCACCGTCCGGAACTGCCCCATTCGGCAAGCCCAAGGCCGAAGCCAACTCAACCAAACGGTAACCAGGATTTTCTGGGACTCCAGTGCCAGACGCCGCTTCAGATTCTTCTGCTTCAGATGCCGGTTGGATACCCGACATGGCATCGCCCACGGTCACTTCGCCTTCCGCCGGGCGATTCGATGCCGCGTGCAGAGCCAGCGCGATAGCCAGGACAGTAATGACCACAACGCCGCCGAGCCACAGCCATACTGCTTGCACAACAATGCTGCGCTCGGTTTGGATGCCATGCTCCCCAGAGTGTTCTGGTTTGCTTGGCCGTCCTGATGGGGCTGTTGAGGTAAAGGCCATCTGGTGCCGCTGTCCTTTTCTAAAAAATTCTTAAAGTTCAGCCTTGAGGACTGATTACTGCATAAATGCCACAAGTGGCGCGAAGTTGAGTCTACTCCCGCGCCACCTGCTAACTCTAGCCCTGAGCAATATTCTCAGAGCCTTCTACGCTCACCCGAACTTACTTATCGTCCCGGTCCTCATTAGAATCATCCTCGGAATCATCGCGATCATCGCGGGAATCACCACGGGAATCATCCCCTGGGCTGTATTCGCCGTCTTTATCGCCTCCAGAACCAGCGGAGTCGTCGACATCCTTACCCAGATTTTCTAGGTCCTCGATGTCCCCCACGTTGTCATACCCGGAGAAGTCCGTGAACTCGCCCAACTTGTCCTCAGTGTCCTTGTCCTGACGTGAAGTACCTTCTGGATGCTCATCGCCCACGTCTGGGTTTCCAAAAGTTCCGTAACCATTCGCACGACCACCGGGACGGTTGCCGCTGCCATCGGTGCGGCGGTCAACGCGGTCATTAATAAAGTCCGACAGTCCCTTCAAGAAGCTCCCGCCAGCATCGCGCAGTTCACCGAAGTCATTGCCAGTGCCTGGACCGAACGGATTCGCGGAGCCAAATGCTGAACCAAACGGGTTCTCATCACGACGGCGTTCTTCACGTGGGTGCTCACTACGTGGCTGTTCATCACGAGGTTTCTCGGAACGTGGCTCCTCGGAACGTGGCTTGTCAAAGTCGGGCTTTTCAAAGCTGGACTCATCGCTGTAGAAATCATCTTGCAAGGGCTCGTCGCGGCGGTGGTCATCGCGGTAGCGCTCGCCCCAGTGGCGGTTGTCGCCAGAGTGGTCACGGTATCCGTCCCGACGGTCATCTTGCCGGTCATCGCTGCGGTTGTTGTGGCCGCGGTATCCGTAGTCACGGAAGTAGTCTTCTGCTAGGCCATATAAATAGTCCGCTGGCGGGAAGCCGTTAGTGCCGCGTCCGCGGAATCCGCCGCGGCGCCCACCGCGGTTGCGGCGTCCCCCGAAGGAGAACTCAGAGGCAATATTTTCAATGAAGTCATTAATCGCACCGGAGATATCAAAAGGCTTGTTGCCGCTAAAGCCGCGCCCAAAATCGCGGCCAAAGCTCTGCGGCCCCTGCGGGCCGTGAGGCCCCCACGGCCCTTGTGGTCCCCATGGGCCACGAGGTTCACGGTGTTCACGGTATCCACCGAGGCCACCAAACCCGCGTGGGTCAGGACCGTAAAACTCAGTGGGGTCGGCAGAATCATCGATGAAATCATCCACGAAGTCGTCGGAATCATCATCAAAGCTTGGGTCATAGCCGTCATCAATCAAGGTGAACCCGGAGGGGTCACTGGTGTCCACATCGGGCGCGATGGGGTCTTCAATAATCACGCGCAGAACTTGTTCATTGTCATCGATTTCAATAACCGTGGAATCGTCGGCCCCGGCGGCGCCCGCGGTGGATACCAGGGTGGCGAGGTCTTCAAAGGTTGCGTTGCTGAGCTCTATGGAAAGTATGAGAGCCATGGTTACGGTGGTCCTTCCCTTGGGAGGTGGCAGTGGGTAGTGAGTATCGCTGCGTACACCGCCCAGCTTAAGCACATGGCTTGGAACTGGAAAGGGATCACCGTAAAGATCAGGGTAAAATCCGGGTAACTCTCAGGGTCAGATCAATGCTCTTCACAGCCGCCCGCAGGACACTAGGTCCAAGGGCGGCTAGAAGTGCTCAAAGGACTCAGCTTCGCCCCAGAAAACTTCATCCACCACGCGGCGGGCATGTCGGGTGGCCTTCAGATAGGCATCCAGGAAGTACTGGTTTTCCTCCGGCTTCCATCCAGCGGCACCAGCTACTTGAGCAAGTTGCAGGCCCGGGGTGGGCAGTTGGTCCACGCGTTTGCCGCGCACCAGCACCAAGGCATTGCGGGCATCGGTGGCCATCAGCCACGCTTCGCGCAGGCTTTCAGCTTTCTTGGCCGGCAAGATGCCAGTTTCCTCCAGCGCATCGAGTGTGCCCAAGGTAGAAGGATTTTGCAGTTCAGGATGTTCATGCGCGTGCATCATGGTCAACAACTGCACGGTCCATTCCACATCGCTTAAGCCACCACGGCCGAGCTTGGTGTGAGTATTACGGTCGGCACCGCGCGGCAAACGTTCATTGTCCACGCGCGCTTTCATGCGCCGGATATCGCGAATGGTGGCATCAGAAACCCCGTCATCCGGGTAGCGGAATTTATCGATGATCTCCATGAACCGCTCGCCCACCTTTTCATCACCGGCGAAGAAAGCAGCGCGCAGCAAAGCTTGCATCTCCCAGGGCTCGCCCCATTTTTCGTAGTAGCGTTCATAGCTTTCAATGGTGCGCACTATCGCACCAGAGCGGCCTTCAGGGCGCAGGCCAAGGTCGACTTCCAGTGGTGGGTCGCCAGATGGTTTAGCTAGTCGAGTTCGCAGCTTGTCGATGATCCCTATCGCCCATTTAATCGCCTCCGTCTCTTCCACACCTGGTTCTGGTTCAGCGACAACCATGACATCAGCATCGGAGCCGAAGCCGAGCTCCATGCCGCCGAGACGGCCCATGCCGATAACGGCGATGCGCGCGAGAGGACGTGGTGTGGATTTTTCACTGTCTTGTTGGTGCAGCCAGCCACGGATTTCAGCGCGCAAGGCTGCTTCTAATACCGCTGCCCAAATGGTGGACAGCTCCCGGCACACTTGCTGCACGTCGAGGTAGCCCAGGAGGTCACCGGAGGCAATGCGCGCAAGTTCGACGCGTCGAAGCGATCGCGCGACACTCACGGCTTTGTCCGGATCGCGGTGGCGTTTTGTCGCATTAAGCAGCGCCGAAGATACCTGTTCCGTGGTGGTATCTAACAGCTTCGGGCCATCGGAGCCATCAGAGAGCATCTTGACCACTTCGGGCGCCGCGATAATCAGATCAGAGGTGTACGGCGAGGTACCCAAAATGCTCATGAGCCGCTTGCCGACGATGCCCTCATCACGCAGCATGCGCAGGAACCAGGTGCGGTCAAAAGCGGCATCGGAAAGCTTGCGATAGTTGAGCAGACCCGCATCCGGATCGGCGGTATCCGAGAGCCAATCCATCAATGTTGGCAACAAGATTGCCTGAATACGTGCCTTGCGCGACGTGCCCGACGCCAATGCGGTCAGGTGCTCGAATGCGCGGGCCGGGGCTTGATAGCCAAGGGCTGCCAGCTGCAGCTTCGCTGCCTCGGGAGTGAGCTTGAGCTCCGCTGGGCTCATAGACACAACGGAGTTCAACAGCGGGCGGTAGAACAGGCGCGAGTGCAGCTCAGAGATGCGCAAGCGAATCTTCTTCAGATGCTTGTTCATCATCGTCGACGCCGAATTCGAACCCTGCGCCGTAAAACCTGAGACATTAGCCAGCCACTCTAAGGTGTCTTTGTCATCTTCCGGCGGCATCGTGTGCGTGCGGCGGAAACGTTCCAACTGCAGGCGGTGCTCTAACAGGCGCAAAAACTCATAGGCCTCGATGAGCTGATCGCCATCATCGCGGCCCACATAGCCCGCTTGGACCAAAGCTTCTAGTGCATCCACCGTTGCCAGCGTGCGCAATGACTCATCAGAGCGGCCATGCACCAACTGCAGCAGCTGCACTGCGAATTCCACATCGCGCAGACCGCCCACGCCAAGTTTTAGCTCACGGGTGCGCAAGCTTTCTGGCACATTTTCCAACACGCGCCGGCGCATGGCCTGGATGTCTTCAACAAAGGATTCGCGCTTGGAAGCCTCCCATACCATCGGACCAATCGCCTCGGCATAACCATTGCCCAAAGGCATAAAACCTGTTTGCGGGCGGGCTTTCAGCTGCGCTTGAAATTCCCACGTCTCAGCCCAACGCTTGTAATACTGCACGTGCGAATCCAGGGTGCGCACCAGCGCACCTGACTTGCCCTCGGGGCGCAGATTGGCATCGACTTCAAAGAAACAGCTGGTGCCAATCCGGTTGAATTCCGCCGCCACGCGTGTTGCCGTGCGCATCGCTTTTTGCCCGGCATCATCGCCGTCTTCCACCGGCTCACCAACAAAGATGACATCCACATCCGAGATGTAATTCAGCTCGCCGGCGCCACACTTGCCCATGGCGATAACAGCCAGACGCATGTTCAGATCATCATCACCAAAGACCATCCGCACGGCCAATGCGAGTGCGGATGTCAATGCGGCATCGGCAAGCGCTGTGGTGAGCGCTGTAACTTGCCGGAACTCTACTGTTGGCTGACCAACCGTTTGGCCCTTGCGAGAGTAGAAACTGCCCGCCAAGTCATGCGCGGCCAAGCGCATCATCAACGTGCGGTAGGTGGATTTCAGTTGTGGCCGCGCCTCTGCCTCCTCCAGCCCGGCGCTATAGGTGCCGGGTGTGGACAGGTCTTCCGAAGCCGGATCCAAGTCCTCGGTGTTCTCTCTCGGCTCAATATATGTGGCCGGCACGGCGTTAATGACGCCGAGTAGTTGCTGCATCATCTCTGTCGGCTCAGGCAAAGGTAGCGCGAGTTGCTCCCACAATTCTGGGTGCGCGGCGAGGTGATCCCCTAGGGCCGTGGACCCGCCAAGAAGTGCGATAAGGCGCACGCGTAGCGCTTCGTCATCGATAAGCGCTTGCGTGAGCTTGTCTCTTTCTGTCTCCCCGATGGCATCATAAATGCGCACCATGGTGTTGAGTGCCAGGTCTGGATCGCCGGCGGCAGCAATGCACCACACCAACGGCAGGGCTGCTTCAGTATCCCAGCCCAAATCTTTGAGATCCTGCGCCGCCGTGGGTCGCGATAGCCCCAGTGTTCCGGGTGAAGGCAAGTCGATGCGCGTCACGAATTCCTGCTCCTAGAGGTTGAGGTTATTGGCCAGCTCGAACTTGGTGATCTGCTTTTGGTAGTTGTGCCACTCATCCCACTTGGCGCGTAGGAAGAACTCGAAGACGTGCTCGCCGAGCACCTCAGCGACAAAATCAGACTGCTCCAGCGTGCGCAGACTGTGGTCCAATGAGGTCGGCAAATCCTTGTAGCCCATGGCGCGGCGCTCACGGCGGGTCAAAGAATGCACATCGTCTTCAGCCGGGTCCCCTAGCTCATAGCCCTCGCGGATGCCCTTGAGGCCTGCGGCCAACAGCACGGCGTAGCCCAAGTATGGGTTAACACCGGCGTCCACGGAACGAATCTCCACGCGGCGGGATTCTTCCTTGCCCAAACGGTACGTGGGCACGCGCACCATAGCGGAGCGGTTCGACACGCCCCAGGTCGCTGCACCCGGTGCTTCATTGCCGAATTGCAGGCGCTTATAGGAGTTCGACCACTGGTTAGTAATCGCGGTGAACTCCGGCGCGTGCTCCAAGATGCCGGCGATAAATTGCTTAGCGGTCTCCGACAAGGAGAACTCATCATCCGGGTCGTGGAATGCGTTGGACTCACCTTCAAACAGCGACAGGTGGGTGTGCATGCCGGAGCCGGACCACTGTTCAAAAGGCTTGGGCATAAACGTCGCGCGCACACCTTGGCGTACGGCGACCTGCTTGATGATGTAGCGGAAGGTCATGATGTTATCCGCCATCGACATCACGTCCGCGTGGCGCAGGTCAATCTCCTGCTGCCCCGGTGCGGTTTCATGGTGGGAAAATTCCGTGGCAATACCCATGGACTCCAGTGCCAAGATAGCTTCGCGCCTAAACAGCGGCACATCATTATGCGTTGCCTGGTCAAAGTAACCGCCGTTGTCTGTCGGCTGCAGGTTCTCCAAATCCTCGGTCTGCTTCAAAAGGAAGAACTCAATCTCAGGGGAGACCATGCACGTAAATCCATCACTAGCCGCGGCTTGGACTTGGCGGCGCAGAATATGCCGCGGGTCAATCATTGACGGCTGACCATCCGGCATGATCACATCACAGAACATGCGCGCTGCCTGCATATCCGGCATGTCTTGCTCAAAAGGCAGCACCTGGAACGTCGACGGATCGGGCAGCGCTATATTGTCCGATTCCGAAATACGAGAAAAGCCTTCAATGGAAGAACCGTCAAAGCCCACGCCTTCATCGAATGCGGATTCCAGTTCAGAGGGGCTCATCACTACTGATTTCAGCCCGCCCATGAGGTCTGTAAACCACAACCGGATGAAGCGGATATCGCGCTCTTCGACAGTGCGGAGGACAAATTCGTGTTGGCTGCTCATGGTTTTGACCTTAGTAGAAAGTGCATTACCAAGTCGCACAATTCTCGGTCGTGTTCGCGTCATTGACGAACCCCCGGACAGTCCACGAACTGGCCTTGAACTTCGAGCGAACCTTTCGCGGCCAACCGCAGTCTATATAGCTACCGACAGTAGAAATTTAAATTCTCGATACCTCGAAGCAAGGACAAACACTGTGAATCGCTTATCCCACCTAGACCCTTATTTAGTACATTCCCTTATCCACGACATCATCATTGTGGCTCAGCGCGGATGGGATCCTCATGACCTTCAGCATGTGCTCGGCCCGGCTTCGGCTGTCGTGCTAGAAAAGGCTGCTTTCCAAGTCCCGGCGCGCGTGCAAATGGATAAAGTCCGCAAGTCCTGGCTGAGCTACCGGCCGTCGGATTATGAGCTGTCATTGGCATCAACGCTCACTGAACGCACCGTGACTTCGTGGTTGGATAAGCTCTACCGCCTGCCTTTCCTGCGTGATGCCGAAGTTGTTGCTTCCCCGCAGCCGGAATTTACGGATCCGAAGCAGAAGAAGATGCACGAGAAAATCCAGGCGCTGCTGGCTAAGGCAGAGTCCACGCAGTTTGAGGATGAGGCAGATGCACTCATTGCCAAGGCCCAAAACCTGCGCCAGCAATATCGAATTGATTCAGTCCTGGAAGATTTAGAGAACTCAGCGGAAGAAATTGTTGCGCTTCGCGTACGGATTTCCGCGCCGTGGGTCAAGCACCAGCATTCGCTGTTGTGCTCAGTTGCTTATGCCAACGGCGGCACCGCAGTATTGCTTTCCGATTTCGGCATTTGCACCGTCATGGCCACCCGCGACGACGCCGAGCACATTATTGACTTGTTCACCTCGCTCAACCGCCAGCGCGCATGGTTTATGAAGAACTCCGAAGGCGCGAAACTCGCAGCAGCAGACGGTGAAACAGCTTCCTATCGCCGCAGTTTCATCCTGGCTTATGCCACCAAGATTCGCGAGTTGCTTCACGATGCCAACGTCGAAGCCGCCAAAGCACAGCAAAAAGCTAGCGATACGGCTAAAGACGCAGGGGCTGACGAAGACATCGACAAGCAACGCGCCTATGAAATTGTCTCCCGCGCTCTCCCAGTCCTGGCCCGCCGACAAGCGGAGGCCGAGGACGCCTTGCACGACCTCTTCCCTAACCTGTCCAGCATGAACCTCTCAGCGAACCACATGCGCGGCATCATCGACGGTGTGGACGCCGCCGAACGCTCGCACCTAGGCGGTGACAAATCTGGCATCCACACCGGCCGCAACGAACTAGCCTCCTAAACCGCTGCTTTACCTGCACAAAGATTCCCAGCGAGTGTGCCATGAATGCCACCGGCGAGCGAAGCCCGTGCCAATAAGGCAAGCTAAGCTTAGGGAAAGTAACTGCGCAAAGAACAAGAAGGTGGGTCAATGTCAGCGAAATCAGCTAAGTCATTTTTGGAAGTTGAAGCTAAATTCTCCGTATCGGAGTCTCTTCCTACCCCAGCAATAACTGAACTACCAGGGGTTGCCGCGGTGGGTGAGACCCGTTCGGAGTCACTGTCCGCTATCTATTACGACACCGAAGATCTTCGTCTGACTCGCGCCAAGGTGACCCTGCGCCGCCGTACCGGTGGCCACGATGATGGCTGGCATATCAAGCTGCCAAGCACACTCGGCCGCACCGAAATCCGCATGGAACTGGGCGAACCTGTGGATGGCGCTTATACCGTTCCGCAAGAGCTCCTGACGCATGTGCGCAGCATTATCCGCAACCACCCGGTGGAGCCCATCGCGCAGGTGGATAACCAGCGCACTGAGCAGGTCTTGGTTGATGCTGAGGGCAATCCGCGCGCAGAGTTCTGCGACGACAATGTCACCGCCTGGTCACTTCTCCCCGGCGGTGAGCAGACCTCCTGGCGTGAGTGGGAAGTTGAACTCAGCGGTGAGCTGCCTGGCACTGAGGAGGGCACTGCTTTTATCCGCACCGCAACCCGTCAGTTCATCACCGCCGGTGCACGGGTGTCCTCCTCCCCGTCCAAGCTGGCATCCGCTCTGGGCAACTCCATTAATAACGCACCGCTCCCACCATCGATGATTACTCCCGATGTGGATGAGCAATCCCCTGCCGCCGCCGTGGTCAAGGCTTTGGCCGCCAATCGCGACAAACTTGTTCAGTATGACCCGAAGGTGCGCGCTGATGAATGGGATTCTGTTCACCAGATGCGCGTTGCCACACGTGAGCTGCGCAGCCACATGGAAACGTTCCACGGGATTATCGGCGGGCCGGAGATTGCCCGCATTGAAGATGAGCTCAAACTGCTTGCCAGCATCCTTGGCGTTGCCCGCGATGCCGAAGTTGTTGAAGAACGCTGGCAGTCACTGTTGGCTGCTGAAGATTCCGACACCTTAGATGACGCCACCCGCGAACACATTGCCAACGACATGGGCCGCGAATACTCCCGCGCGCACCGCAAAGTCGTTGCCGCCCTCGACTCCGACCGCTACCTCGAACTCCTCGACTCCCTGGATAATCTCCTGGCCAACCCACCAGTTGAGACTCCCGAGGCCGAGTTCCCCGAAGCAGTCCCAGAAGTTATCCCGGCAGATGCCGAACCGACTGAAGAACCACTTGCACTTGCCAACGCCGAAGCTGATGCCGTTGAAGCTGAAGCGGTAGAGACCGAATCCGACGAAGTCTCTGAAAAGGTTTCTGAAACAGTTTCTGATCCAGCACCGCTGAGCAAGAAGGAAGAAAAGGCTGCGGCGAAGCAAGCGGCAAAAGATGCGGCCAAGGAGATGGAGCAGGTCATGGCTGCTCACCTGGCCAAGGCTTATGAAAAGCTGCTCAAGCGCCACAAGAAGGCAGTCAAGAACTGGGACAATGAAGAGCTCACGCTGCATGAGCGTGAGGAGTACTACCACGACATGCGCAAGGCGGCGAAGAAGCTGCGCTACGCCGCCGAAGCTGCTGGTTCAGCAACCAAGCTCAAGACCAAGGGATTGTATGCCGCGTGCAAGGACATGCAATCCGTACTCGGTGACTTCCAAGATTCAGTGACTTCACGCGACAAGCTGCTGCACCTGGCACAAGCGGCTCGGCGTCGTGGTGAAGACACCTTCGGCTACGGTCTGCTCTACCAACGCGAGCGCACCATCGGCTTGGAAGCACTCGAGGATTATGAGCGTTCCATGAAGTCCATCAAGCAGGCGTTCAAGCCACTGAAGAAGCAGATTGAAAAGTAACTTTTCTCACGACTAAAACCAAAAGCAGTCCCTTGCTCGCCCTGTACGGATTCGATATTCCAGGGTGAGAAAGGGACTGCGCTGGTTTTCCAAAGTGTGAGGTTACTTCTCCCACGACGGGGTCTCGCCCCAGTCATCGTCTTTGTCATCCTCGTTGTCAGCTGACTTGTTGCGTGCCGCAGCAATGTTGAGTGCGGCGCGCGCTTCGGCCTCAGACGCATAAGGGCCCATGCGGTTTTCCCAACCAGATTGCTTTCCTTGGGAAACAGCGCCGGTAGATGGGTCGAAGTACCATTGGTTATCTTCAGTTGCCATGAGCATCTCCTTGAGAAGTTTATGGATAGATGAAAGCCGGTTGATGGCTTATGCTTTTCCACACTACCGGCGCGGTATTTATCCCGCCCGCTAAACTATTAAGATAGTTAGCTTGACCCAATCCGACTTATTGACACCACATGCAAGGAGCCCGATCAGCATGCCGATGTGGCCCGCACCCACTTCCCCAGCTTCCACCCGCGCCCACCAAGCGCACTCCGCACACGCAGGTGCTCCTGCCCAAGCGGTAGCTAGCGCACCGGGTACGTGGTCGATTGCTGGTGAGCACGCGGATCACTTCGGTGGCATCGTGGTCATGGGCATTTCTGAGCTGCGCGCCGCGGCCGCAGTATCACCGCGTAACGATGGCACCATCAAGGTACGTTTCATTGAAAACACCCACGAGGGCGAGAAGCAGACCGATGATTCCATCACGTTGGATGAGCTGCAGGAACGCTTTATCCAGCAGCAGCCCCAGATTGATGAGCAGGGCCGCACGGTTGTACCACCAGCGCCGGAGGGTTCGTTGGCGTCGCGTATCGGTGGCGTTATTTGGACCATGATTAACCGCCAGTTGCTCTCGCGTGAGACTGCCGGCGCGGATGTCACCATCATTTGTGATGTTCCGATTGAAGCGGGCATGGGCGCATTCGCCGCGGCGGATGTAGCAGTCGCCTTGGCGATGTTGCCGGAAGATTCCGAGTTGGACCACCCCCTGCGCGCGCGTCTAGCTGAGGTGTGCACCCAAGCCGTGGATACCTTCTCTTCTTTGCCAGCATTGCGTGCCCGCCATACGGCGGCACTGCGTGCGGAAGAGGGCTACGTCAGCATCATTAATTACTCGGATAATTCCGTGACCAAGGCTACCGCACCGATTTCCGGCACGCTGCGCGCCTTCGTGCTCTTCCCCGCTAATACCGAAGCGCCGGCGCAGTCCACCCATATTCGTGGCCGCAATAACTTCATTGATGCAGCAAGCCACGCATTCGGTGCAGAGTCGCTTCGCTTGCTTCCTGATGCCCCAGAGCGCGTCATCGACTGGCTCAACGCCGTGCACAAAGTCCACGGCTCCAAAGGCCAGCCGGCCGTTGCAGAAGCCTCCGGATGGCTGCACTTCTACGATGCCGAAACCGTTCGCGCTCACCAGGTCGCCCGCGCTTTGCGCTCCGGCGCATGGAACGAGCTCGGCAGCATTTTGGCCAGTTCCCAAAAGGACATGGTCACCCACTACGGACTCGACAACGCCGAAGCGCTCAGCGAGCTCGCCCTCGCCCGCGGCGCAACCGCCGCACGCGCCGCATCTGCTGGCACTTCGAACGCAGTACTCGCGTTCGTGCCAAGCGCTCGCGCCGAGAACTTCGCCGCTGACTTCGCCGCCGACGGCCTCGTTGTCGTGCCAGTCGTGCACGGCACCGAAGCTGCCATCGAATCTACCTCGAAATAGTTCGCTCAGGAGCAACCATGTCCACGCAGGTTAGCCCCGTACTCAATACAAACCGATTAGTTCTAGCAGTTCCAAGTGGATCCGCAGAATCGGCTATTTTTGAGATTCACTCTGATGCGCGGACCTACGAACACCGCCCAGACCTCACAATGAAACACGCGAGGAAGCCTCAGCATTGTGCAATGAATGGCAGCACAAATGGGCGGAAGACGGCATCGGATACTTCGTTGTTTCTCGCAAGGACGAGAAAGGCGCGGACACCTGCAACGTCATCGGCTTCTGTGGAGTTCGCAAATCGGTGGAACAAGGAAAAGACGTACTCAACGTCTACTACCGTTTCTCACCGGAGTCCCAGGGCAAAGACTTTGCCAAGGAAGCAACGACAGCGGATATCGAGTGGGGCCGCGAGAAATGCCCTGATCTGCCGGTTGTCGCAATCATCGACCCGGCCAATACTGCCTCAATTCGGCTTGCAGAAAAGTTGGGATTCACGCTCGATGCTGGCTCCGGAGTGCCCGGAGACTATGACGTATACCGGCTTTAGCCCTCTCCCAATGTCCCACCTGTGGATAACTTGGGCCTTTGGGTGACGTGTCAACGTAGTTATCCACAGGTTTTCGGGCTTGCTCTGGTGCGGGCTTGCGCAGTGGGTTTAGCGTCTGAGTTATGGAACTACTTCAGGCAATCAAACTCTACTTCAGCCAGGGCATAGGCATTCTCCGCATTGCTTACGAGCACTCTCCCTATGACTTGGAAAGCTTCGGCATTGTACTACCGAAAGCAAAGGAGTACGCCAAGCTCGCCGATGCACTCCTTGGTCCCGCCGACTCTCCGCGCCTGCAGCATGAATCAATAGCGCTGGCCGAACAACGCCAATTAAGCCTCGACCACCTAATAATGGTCAATAGACACGCTAAGAAGCTCAAACAGCGCGGCGCAGCCTGGAAACTGCGCGCCGAACTTATCGCCCATGAAGGCAGCTACAAAGAAGTCAATGCCTACGGCAACCGGCGGGTGAAAGAAATCCAGGGTGAGAAGCCGAAAGAGCCCGGTGTAAAGGTGAGCCAGGCTAAGAACGGCATGGTCACGATGACCGTGACGGATACCCAACGCCGCATCACTGATTTTACGAAGACCCTCGATGCGATAGAAACCACTGAGCAGCCGAGGAAGAAAGCACTGTTGGAGGCGTTCTGGAAACACATCGACAGCGGCGGTGGTCTGCTCCAACCTGAATACCGCACTGTTATTGCCATCGGCCTGGATCAATCCGCGACGATTGTCCGCGGCGAAGGCAACGAATCCATCATCGGTGCCTCCGACGGCACCACCATGACTGGTGCAGAAATCGTCAACGCGGCGATTTCTGGTGCCCTCGGTGACAAGATTTACGCCGGCCTGTTCCATCCGACTGCAGGGCCTGTCAACTTGTATGAGACTCGGTTCGCGTCGTTTAAGCAGCGAATCTTGGCCATGGCGGAGAATCTTGTGTGTCCGTGGCCGGACTGCGGCGTTCCTGCTGACAGGTGC
>OMJG01000003.1_pt1 | contig 181178 bp, 169 predicted proteins | sample 1646431 | NCBI WGS metagenome assembly OMJG01 (sample SAMN03771674, study PRJEB25209) | food metagenome | isolation source: Cotija cheese | place: Mexico:Jalisco,Michoacan | collected 2011-12-12 | reverse complement strand
TAAGTGATTGCTTTGGGCTTTTTAATTTCTGTTCGGATTAATTATAGAATTTGCCCTAAGCAAAAGTCTGGCGTCATTTTGAACATTGCTTCTGTCGGTGGTTTAGGTGGCGGCCGGGCCGGCGCAGCTTATACCGCGTCAAAGCACGCCGTCGTTGGCCTTACCAAAAACACCGCCTACATGTATGAAAACATGGGCATCCGAACCAATGCGATTGCTCCCGGTGGCATCAAGACGAACATTGCCGAATCCATGACGGGTGTCGATCAGGAAGGCATGGCCCGTCAAAATGTGGGGATGCCATTATCCCCTGAACCCGGTACGAGTGCCGAAATCGCGCAGACCGCTTTGTTTCTCTGTTCCGATGCAGCTAGTTACGTTAATGGGACCGTCGTCCCCGTTGATGGCGGCTGGACCAGTTATTAATTTTTAAAAATGCTTTGTATATAATGTATCTAGTACTAAAATGTGGGCCAAGGGGCGCTAAGCCCTTTTTGGCCCATTCGTTATCTGACACCCAAATCCACACCGCCATCAACATGAAGCACCTGGCCCGTTACGAAATCATTGCTCATTAAGTACAGATAGGCCGAAGCAACCTCGTCTTTAGTGGCGACTCGCTGTAGGGGCACCCCTTTTGCAAACGCAGCTGATTGTTTCTGAATTGCCTGCGGGGTCAACTGTCGCCACAATCCTGTTGGCGTCCAAGTCGGGGCCACCGCATTGACCCGATAGTGCGGCGCCATTTCCACCGCTAAACCGGCGACTAACGTATTGATCGCCTGGTTACCAATAATGGCTCCAGACGCGTCGGCCGGGTGCCCGCCAGCACCTGATGTTAGGATCAATGAACCACCATCAATAAGATGGGGGGCTGCCATCTTTGACAACTGTAAATTGGCAAAGAATTTATCTTCAATCGCTTGGCGAATAGCCGCGACTGAATTATCCAAGAAGCCACCACCCATTGCCCCACCCAAAAACGATAAGACGTGATTGAATGCCGACTGTTGCTCAAAAAAAGCCGTTAAAGCTGCCTCAGATTGTGCATCTAATGCCGTTCCTTTAATGGCCCCTAAACTTCGTAATTGAGCAATGGTGGTATCGACATGTGCTTGCTGGTGGCCAATAATATGCACTTGGGCACCAGCCTGTAGTGCCTGTCGCGCTACTGCTTTACCAAACCCTGACGTTCCACCGACAATTAATACGCGTTGCTGTTCTAATTTCATTGTCTGCCTCCTGAATCCTATGTTGCCTTTCATCATACAACAAGATCCAACTTTTGGTCGCAGACATTGACGATATTTCCGTTAGTCGTTAAACTAATCAATAAAGTTCTTACAAACAAGGAGACGACACGGTTGCTCATGTGGTTAGGCTTAGTATTAATCGGATTTTTAGTCGGGATTTTAGTCTTGTCAACTGGTGGTGGGGGCGCCGCCATTTATCTGGGCTTATTAACCAGTGTTTTGGGTTTAGCGCCAGCCGTGGCAGCATCCACGTCCTTATTCACGGCCTTTCCATCTCTAGTGGTGGGGGCTTATGGTCATTACCGAACTGGCCAAATCCACTTCAGAGTTGGTAATCAGATGTTACTCACCGCCATTCCCGCAACCATTGTGGGGGCGCTGCTTGCGCCATACATTCCCGGTAAGCTTTATACTTGGCTGGTCGCCTTTATCTTAATGGGCTTGGGTCTTCAAATCCTGATTAAGCGATTCCTTAGTCACAATGATCGCCCCGCGCCCCATCAACGGTCACAGGCGGCCATTTATGGGGCACTCAGTGGCATTATGGTTGGTGTCGCTGGACTTAGCGGTGGTGGACCTATTATTGCTGGGTTATTAGTTCTAGGACTTGATATGTTACCAGCAGCGGCTACTTCCGCTTACGTCTTAGTCGGAACCTCCCTAGTCGGACTCCTATTTCACCTGTCCGCTAACAATATTGACTGGTCCGTTGGTCTGAGTCTCATGATTGGGGCTGTCTTAGGGGCGTTGTGTGCCCCACGCTTACTGATGCATATTGATCCACAAAAACTCAATCAATACGTTAAGCCGTTCATGGGGCTGTTGCTCATCGTGATGGGACTGCGCATGATTGTCTAATAACAAAAAAGGAGCCGTGACCTATTCGTCACAGCTCCTTTGATCTTCTTTGCGTTAATCTTGCCGTTTCCGGCGAATAACGGTTGTCCCTAGCAGACCACTAGCTAATGCCAAGCCAAGCACTTGTAACCAGCCTCGATGGGCTTCACCCGTTTGTGGTAAGCCATCGGCCAGTCCCAAGGCTGCCAGAATCTCACCACGGACTGTTTGCAATTCAGCAACTAAAGTTTGGTTTCCTGCCGCCTTAGCTTGAGCAATTGCCGCATCAACCTTATTGAGCAAGGTTTCTTCGGCTGCTGTGTTGCCTTCTTCTTCAAAATCAATCAGATCGTCTTCGTATTCATCAGCCAAATTAGGATGCTCATGTTCATACGTCGTTTCTTCATCAGTTGGTTCTTCAGTTTGCGGCTCCTCAACAGTTGGTTCCTCGGTATTCGGTTCCTCGGTATTTGGCTCTTCGGTATTCGGTTCTTCAGTATTTGGCTCTTCGGTATTCGGCTCCTCAATACTTGGTAACTCAACGCCAATCCCGGGAAGAGTCATAACATCTTCATATTCCGGTTCATCTTCGGCGTCCGTATTGTCTTGCAAGTCCCACCGGTGGGTTTCCGCATTGACAATCACTTTGTCAGCAATGATATTGCCATCCAAGTTTTGATTAGCCACTACTGTCGCAGAAGGCGCGAGGACACTTCCTTGGAACGGTGCGTTAACGTTAATCGTGCCGCCATACTGTTTATCACTAGCGGTACTATCATAAAAGTTCCACAGTAGGTGATTATCACCAAAGTCTTCGGTCTCTTGATTATTTCGTTCCGTTCCATCACTGTAAATGATTTTAATTTGCGACTTGATCGTGTAGTCCGATTGGCCACCCGTATCCACGTTAATAATCACCGTTGTCCCATCAGCATCTGGTGACAATCCGGAAATGGTTAACGGTGTGTCCCCTGCCAAAACATCCGGCGTCACATTAATGACAATTTGATTATTGGCGTTCGGCGTCATGGTGCTGACGTCAATGACCCGTTTATTTAAGTCGTCAAAATCACTATTCGAATAGGTCGCTTCACTCGCTGTATTTGCTAATGACTCATTGAGTGCTTTTAACTTAGCAAACTCAGCATCAAAATCAATGTACGTTTGCCCATTTTGATCTTGATAAACTTCTGAGGCTAGCAAGTGATCAATATAGACACCATTGACCATTGGCCGATTGGGGTTACTAATATCCACTTCAATGCCGTCCCCGAAGATCACCTTGTTTTCACGGGTGTCTCCCGCTGAGACAAATGAACTACCAGCAATATTGGTTAGGTTTTGTATGTAAGAAATATCTTTATCCAATAGTTCTTCAATGATGTTTGTTCCGAAGTTCACGTTGCCAATCAAATTTTGTACCGCAACGTTCCCATTCGTGTGGGCGTTCAACTCGGCCTCTCGCGCAAAGATGTGAAAGACTGAGGAGACCCCCAGGAGATTATCCAAGTCTGGGAAGTCATCATAAACACTCCCACCTGCTTGAATGCCGCTGTCCGCATATGGCGTTAATGCCGTAGTAGTTGCCGGCGTTTGATCGGCCAGTTTTTGTAACAAACTAGCAACGGTTGCCTTAGCCGTCCGGGCCTTGGTAGCAGCAGAACTGAGTGCGTTCGTGTGCCCCAACTGTTGTTTACGCGTTGCACCGGTATGTGTTTTAGCTTTTAAGGTATTTGCCAAAGCTAGACTTAACCGACTCCCCGGAACAACTGCGGTTGTCGTGTGGGTCATCGCTTTAGCCTTCTTTGCCTTGGCTATTGTCTTAGTCGCTGCGGTTGCCGTCTTTTCGGTTGTTGACTCAGTCGTCTGCGTAGCTGTAGATGTCTGCGTTGTACTGCTACCGTTCTCCTGAGCCACTGACGTACTACTTTGACCAGCGGCACTGACGCTTGACTGACTCACCACACTACTCGTCGCACTAGTGCTACTCTCTGATGACGTCGCTACCTGACTGCTAGTCGTCATACTAGAATTGGTATCATCAGTTACGTCAGCTTGTGCCGTTATCGTTACGCCACCTGCCAAAGCTGCAATGACCGCACAGGCAAATACCCAACGGCGACCGCTTTTATACATCTTAAAATGGGTACGTTTAGTTTCCATATCGTTTAATCCCTACTTTCTTCATAAAAGTTTCCAACCTTATTCTCGCGCTACTCCTCCTAACAATCAACAGGCAATCACCCATTAATTGGTAAACGGCTAGTTATTTTGACGGATATTTCACCACCACAACGGTTCTGGCTAAAAAATAGATGTGTTCATTTGTCACTATTAATTTTTATGGCCTATACTAAGCTTAATTTTTCTAAGAAGGTGACTCGCTTTGACAACTATTTATCCCCTATTACACCAACTCGCCAAGACACGAGAGCTACCACAACAATTAGAGCATCGGCACCCTACCTTGTACGGTGATCCTCACCAACCACAAGGACTGGTCGTCACTTGGTCAAATGCCCTTCATCCCCACGCATTATATTTTGCTGGCTACGTTGACCCAACGAGTCCCAACTTTACGTCTATCAGCCAACAAATCCTCACAGATGTGACGCAGCAGGCATTAAGCGGGCACCATCAATCCCTCATCACCCGTGACTTTGCGCCGCAACACCCCTTCAATCGCTGGTTAACGACTCACGAATTTCGTCTTATTCGTACAACTTATCTGCCCCAACTAACGCTGACGATGACTGAATTATCGGATACCCATGCAGCCGTCTTAAGTGCGGCACAAGTCTTAGCGAATCCAAAACTTTGTCAGCAACTAAGCACCTGGGCTTATCAGGACTATGCCCAAACGCACCGCGATAATCCTGTAATTCCCCAATCACCTGATGAGTGGCAAGCCCGTATTTTTAAAGATCAAATTCTTGAGGCACCGCTGGTTTTAATGGCTAATGACCACCTAGAAGCTTGGTTATTTTCCTTTGCCGACTCCCCCACGTCCGCTGCAATCGCTTGGCCGGGAGAACGGCACAGTGGCCAATTAGACCATCTATTACCAGTTATTTTAAATTGGCTACAACGGCATTTTCACACACTAACCGGTGAATTTGATACGACTGATCCTTTGGCTATGCACTTACAGTCCCGACTACCCTTTCCACCAACAGCCGCCTATATGACTTATCAGTGGCAACTACCAACCAATTAAAAACTAATCATTTTTTGTCGCTCTAACTGAGATAATCCCCCGCCACTAGTGGCTTAATCCTTGTAATATTACGACCCCTCTACCAAATAGTAATGCCAATGATTTTACGCCGTAACCATTCTGTAACCCATAACGGCTATCTTAGTAACTGTACTTTGATAACGACACAATATTACATATGAGGGATGGAATTGCAAAATGAAGACACTACAAAAAGTTAGTTTCGCCGTGGCATTTGCCGCCGCTTTAGTACCCGCATTGAGCCAAAGCACCACCGCTCATGCTAATAGCACGAATACAATCGTTAGTACCAGTAACATGACGAGTACCGCTTATACGCGTAAAAGTGCGACCGGATGGACCTATAACTTGGGGGGCACTGCCAGCAACATGACCTTTGGCAAAAAGACCCATTACTTAAAGAATTACCCCAATACCACATGGCACGCCACTAAAAAGCGCTACATCATCAAAAAAGATGGTGTGAAATACCTGTACTATTATGTCACCAATGGCAAAAAGACCGCTTCTGGTTGGATTTGGCACGGGTACTTGCAAAAGAAGAGCTATGCGCACACATCAACCACCACTTCAACCACTGGAACGGGTAGCTACGCCTCTATTTTAAAAGCCGCTAAAGCCCAATTAGGCAAGCCTTACGTCTACGGTGGCAATGGACCTAGTTCCTTTGATTGCTCAGGCTTTACGAAATATGTCTTTAATCAGGCCATTGGACAAACTCTACCACGAACGGCGCAATCACAGTACGATAGCTACACACACGTTAGCGCTGCTAATGCCAAGGCCGGCGATTTGATTTTCTTTGGGACCAGCACCAGTAATATCACCCATTGCGGAATCTATTTGGGCAATAACAAGATGATTGACGCCCAATTAAATGGCGTTATCACCGAAGCTACCAACGTTTCCTGGTGGCATACGGTCGGGTATTCCCGTCCTGCTACTTTAAGCTAAATACCGATAAAAAGGACATGCCATTGCGTATGTTCTTTTTATTTGCACGCCCGGCCTCTCATCTACGACACAAAAAAACCGTGATCCATTGACCACGGTTAATCCTCAATCTTCTATTATGCTGGTGACACGCCCAGACCGTTCTTGTTACCATTCAGAATCTTGAAGAAACTAGCCAACTCTTTTTTCCGGTAAGAAGCTGGCACAAATTCCCGAATCGTTTCAAGATCGAAACCAGTGGCTAATTTGTTGCGATCAACCACAATTGGATTCTTTAAGATTCCGGGGTTCTTTTGCAACAAATCAACCAATTCGTTCATCCCCATGTCTTGCACAGAATCTGGCAATGCCTTGTAGGCCTTAGAGCGGGTCGAAATCAAATCATCCGTTCCTTCTTCCGTTAAAGATAACATGTATAGGATTTCATCCCGGGTTAATGGTTGTTTTTTAATATCACGAGCTGTAAATTGGGCATCATGGTTAGCCAACCATTTCATTGCCTTGGTAACAGCCGTCGTTTTTGCGTGAAAGTACATTTTAATCATAAAATCGCCCTCCATTTTAACTCTATTCGATGAGGTACTTGGTATTAGCACTCTTTTCTATGAGTGCTAACTATGGTAAGTATTGTACACCACAATCGGTAACGATGAAACCCATTACCCTTGATTTCAACCGACTTTTTAAAAAAACGCAAGCTTTCTCGTCTTTTTGTGGTCTAGCCAACTCTGTAATCCTACTATAACAAATGAATCCGAACGTTTTTCGCTGTAAATTTGAAGAAAACGTGAAATTATGCGCTTACATAACTTCATTTTAACAGAATCATCGTGCTTTTTCTGCTTTGTGCATCTAATTTTCTTTTATATTTATCTAAATTGAAAACCACCACAACAATTATCAGACAAAAAGACACCGCCAACAGTCTGCTAGCGATGTCTTTTTCAATTATTTATTATGAATCTAAATCAAACGCCAATGCTCGCGTCCATAACCCATTGTCCATTTGGTAATAGGTCGTTACCTGACCATTGGAATCGGTTCGTTTCGCTCGATGCGTAATCGTTACCCGCCGTTCCGAAATATCGGCGGTCGTTCCCTTAGCCTTGGCTAGTTGCGAATCATTAAATGGTAGGGAGTAGACCGGATAAACTTTCATCAAGTTTAGATCACGATTGTATTCTTCAACCATAATTTTATCAAAGTCTAAAGCGCCCTTTCGAATCCAGTACTTAGTAGTGGCATTCTTACTGAAGCGAATCCGGTACCATTGACCAGAATCAGCCGTCGCCCGCATATCAATGTAAACACGTTGACTCTTAATCTTCTTCCAGTCGAACTTCATAATGTTCCAGTTCTTATGACCGCGAATGTGATTATATAGTGAGTACGTCTTATAGTTACTCTTCAATTGAGCGTGCTGCGTTGCCAAACCACTGACATACTTCTCAGTTTCATTAGTTTGCTTACGTTTTTTAAGCTTTTGCGTATTCTTATTAACTTTGGTCGTTGTAATTTTTTGCTTAGGCTTAACCGTAGTGGTCGTCGCCTTTTGCTTCTTAACTGAATTGCTGGCAATCTTGATACTATCGCCGGTCAAGTCAAAATTACTATTAACAAACGGGACAACGGATTGTTGAGTTGTCGCTTGATTACCCGTAATGGTGACACCAGTCATAGGATTCTTAGCCGTACTGCTATCTAGGTAAACATATTGCTTAGTTGGGTTAACATTTGTAAACGTGTTATCCGTAATATTTAAGTTCGTCATCTGATAATCAGCTTCCGAATTATACAAGTAGATATAATTACCGGAACCGAGAACGTGTTGATTGATAAATTTATTCCCCGTGATCCACAAGTTAGAAATTCCCTTGAAATGGATCGTGGCTACCCCATCGCCCAACAACGGTTTGGGATCAACTACCGTATTATTCGTAAAGTAAACATCATGAATGATTCCGGCTGCACCGTGACCATAAATAGCATGTTCACCAATTGGATTAGGAGCATATGATTGGACCTGACCAGACTTCTTGGAAACGGGTAAGAACTGGTTGTTGTCGACCTTAACATTATAACTAGGTAAGTTATCGTACTGGTCGCCCGCATTCTTGTAAGACATCGCTTTTTTATTCGAGTAATCTACTTGAATCGCTTCCTTGAAATCCTGTGAACCATTAAAGCCCGTGAATACTGAGTTGGTAATATTCACATTGTGACTACCATCGATATCAATGTAGTGTCCAGTTGGTGATTCGGCATTATCGAACACACACTTATCAAAGTTGACGTTCTGGGCATGGTGAATACTTTGCGTGAAAACACTCTGACCGGCACTCGTGTTATCACCTTGGAAGGTGGCATTTTGCCACGTTACATTACTAATACCGCCATCATAACCAGCTTCTGGACTGGGATAAACAAAGTTGACCCGATGACCACCAGTGATCCGAAAAACAGCACCCTTATCAAATTTAAAGGTAATATTCGAATGCAATTTGATATTACCCGCATCAAACAGATACGTCCCCTTAGGAACATGAATGGTCACACTGTCTGACCATTTATCAATCATATCCTGTAAAGCTGTATTGTTACTGGTGGCGCCATCCCCTACCATGCCTTGATGCTTAGCGTTAATTGTGGTCGCCGCATAGGCAACCCCGGCTGACGTTTGCTGTGATGTGACACTTACCGGATTCAGTCCCAATAGTGTTGCCCCCATAGCAACAGTTGCTATTAGACCTAATTTAACCCGTAAATTCAAAAAATCCCCTCCACTTCCAAATTCTTCCTTCATAACCATTATAGCTAAGACATCTAACCGTTGGGTCGTCTTAACCTAATTGTTACACGATTGAAAGATTTCGGTTGTGGTGGGGCTTATTTTTTAAGAGTAACTTAATTCGCTTTGCTTACATTAATTTGGCAATATCATCATGCAAGCCGTTCAACCGGTCAACCACTTGACCCCGAACTTGCGTGTATACTTTGACACCATCTGGCGTCAGCTTCAGGTTGTGTTGACGACGATCAATCGTAGAAGCAATGCTTTCGATTAACCCTGCTCGCAACAACCGGGAAATTTGACCAGAGATCATTGATTTGGACACACCAATTTGCCCAGCAAATTTAGTTGGTGTAAAGTCATCCTTTTGATCAGTGATTGCATGCAACAAGTTAAACTGTTCTAACGAAATCGTGATATCCTCCGTTTTGATAGTCGTCACTGGCCGCATAATTTTTTGAAGTTGGGAGAACCATTCTAAGGATTGGTTCAAATCGTTTGTTTGCGTCATTAAGTAAGTCTTCCTTTCTGCCTTGTGATCACGGTTAAAGCTACTATTCTTACCCGCTAATCATTTATTATAACCCTTATTTTCCGCCTGTATGTTACCGATTTATTAATAGTTTATAGCATACCGAATAAAAAAACCAGCAATTTGCAACTTTTTCGTCATATTTATCCTTAGCCTCCCCATTGAATTCCCACCACAAAGCCTTTATCATTAATGTTAAGAAATTTTAAAATCAAGGGAGACTGTTATGACTCGTATTAAATTGATTGCTACAGACGTCGATGGTACTTTTCTGAATCAACAACGCACCTATAATCACAATCGGTTCGCTGCTCAGCTGAATCGCCTATCGTCCGCCGGCATTCGCTTTGTCGTTGCCAGTGGCAACCACCTCGGCCATCTAAAAGATGTGTTTGCCCCGACACCCCAGGTGCAAACCTTTGTTGCCGAAAACGGTGGCTTGATCGTTGATCATAACCGTATCCTTGCCGAAGCCCAGTTACCATTACCTGTGGTTCGTGAAGTGGTTCAGGCTATTTTAGCCGATCAGACGCTTCGTCCGCAACTTTTACGCCTCTCGGGTGCTCACGGCACCTACCTTAATCGCCAAGACCGCTCTCTCGACGAGGCCAGTCAGGACTATTTCTTTAATAATTTAGTCCGCGTTGACGATCTAACTCAGGTCAACGATACCATCTATAAAATTAACGGTGAGTGGCCCAACGACAGCATTCAGACTATCGCAGCCAAACTCAACGCCCACTTTCCTGGTTTAATCAATGCCACTGCCAGCGGATTTGGTAGCATCGATATTGTCGCCCCTCATATGAACAAAGCTGTGGGATTAACCCAACTAGCGGCCACTTGGCACATTACACCACCGGAGATTGCGGCATTTGGTGATAACGACAACGATCGGGAAATGCTTGCCCACGTTGGTTTAGGCGTTGCCATGCGCAACGGGACTGACTCTGTTAAAGAAGTCGCCGACCTCATTACTCCCCATGATAACAACCACGAAGGTGTATTAGACGTCATTGATACTATCTTAGCAGATCAAGGTTAACGTTAATTAAAACCCTGATCTGGTGACCACAATAGGTGGGCAATCAATTGCCACATTTGTGGGGCCGAATGCAAACGACCATGACCAATTCCTGGCACTGGATGTTCGCGATACTGTAAGGGACTATCGCGGACAACGGAACGTAATGCCGTAATCTGATGAACCGGTACTTCACCATCCGTTAAGCGGCCAGCTAATAGGCCATACACGTTGTGGATGATGCCCGGTGTAATGGTTGCGAGATTTTGTTTGGCTGCGGTTAGATGCGCATACATGGCATCTGGCTTGGTCAGTGTGGCTTCGTTAACCGGCGCCCCCAACAAAACTAATCGATTCAAACGCGGCAAATCAGTTGTGCCCCCCTGCCGGACCAATTGATTAACCGCTGCACTGCCACCCCAAGAGTGGGCGACCATGTTATAGGTCGCCACTTGGATGTGGCTTTTTAATTCTCGTAAAACAGTCGTCAACCACGCAATCTGCTGTTGATAGTCCCGCGTAAACGGATGCGCAAATAGAACCTGAATCAAGGGGTTATCAGCTTGAATTGACCAATCACCATGAACCTGCAGTTGCCCCCGCCGATCAACCACTATGGTCATGATTTGATGACCATAGCCGTGACGGGCTAACCAGCGTAAAAGACCATTGTAGGTCCAGGCGTTACCACCCCATCCGGGAATAAATAAGGTCGGGGTAGTCGTATACGGCACATCAGTCCGTCGCTGACTTAGGGGAACCTTAACAGCGGTTCGTTGACTTAACCACCGATAGCCCCACCATGCACCCGCACCAATCAAACCACTTTTCAGTAAAAGCTTTCTCATCACGCCGCCTTCTTTAACTTATTCATTATGCCAGTTTCCTCAATTGTACACAAGTGAAATTATCTTCACCGTTGCGCTTGTTATTTTGCTAACAATGTCTTATTAAATTCATTCGAATAATTTTTAGAGCTAGAAATCACTTGTATCAAAGCAAATACAAAATTTTATCATCTAATTCATTAGAATTAAAGTTGACAATTGTCCGGATGAAAATATATGATAGAACTAAATTGAAAACGCTTTAAATTAAAAGAATCGAGGACTATTCTATGCAAACGACAACAAATCATTGGGACACTTATCAGGACCAGGCTGTCACTGAATACACAATTGAAAATGACAATGGTGTTAAATTATCCATTCTCAGTTGGGGCGCCACCCTTCACAAATTAACGGTACCGACGGAAAACGGCGACCACAATTTGGTGCTATCTTACCACAAAATGGCCGATTACCTCGACAATCCGTTTTACGTTTGCATGGGCATCGGTCGGACTGGTGGTCGAATCACTCGTGGACAAATTACTTTAGATGGAACGACAACTCAGTTAGATACCAATGAAGGCCACAATACGTTGCATGGAGGCCCGCATGGATTCAACACAGTCAACTGGGCCGGGGCACTCGACACAAGCGATCCCCAACAAGCTAAGATCATCCTAACCCATACATTTAAGCATACTGATGACTCATTTCCTGGCGATTTAACCGCCAAAATGATCTATGCTTTAGACAACCAGGATCGCGTCACCTTAACGTTTGAAGCTAATTCAACGGCCCTCACGCTCTTCAATCCAACGCTGCACGTTTACTTTAACCTCAGCGACAACCAGTTGATTTCGGGCCAAACGTTACAAGTCAACAGCCACGAACATTTAGCCCTTGATGATGAAAAACTCCCCACCGGTAAAATGATTGCCAATGCGGGAACCCCGTACGATTTCGCCGATGGACAAAATCTTGGGCAAGCCATCCGGGGTCTACAAGACATCCCTGAAAAAGGGTTTGATGATGTCTACCACGTTGTTCCTGGTACTGATGGCACAATTGCCAAGCTAAGTGATCCCCAAACCAACCGCGCTGTAACAATTAAATCACAACGCGATGGTCTGGTGGTCTTCACGGCTAATTCCTTTACGTCAGATATGAAATTAACCACGGGTGCTGGTCAGCCCTACATGGGAATCGCGCTGGAAGCCCAGAGTCTTCCTGATTCACCCAATCACCCTGAATTCGGTGACGTCTCGCTTCCAGCTGGTGAAACCAAGCGTTATGACATCACTTATGAATTAACCTATTAAGCGTCGATTTAGTAAGTCCTGGACAGGTGTTCAGGACTTTTTTGTGGCCCTTGCCTGCGGTTGAAACGTGTCTCAATGAAAGACTAGCAACACACTCGTATAATCGAAGACACATTAATTGACTGGACAAATCAGCTATGCTAAATTAGTAAAGCGTAATAATTACTATCAAAGGAGAATTCATTTATTGGCTAAGAAATCCAAGATTGCAAAAGCAAAACGTATTGAAGCAACTGTTGAAAAGTTTGCCGATCGTCGTGCAGAGTTAAAGGCCGCTGGTGACTACGCCGCGTTAGCTCTTTTACCACGTGACGCTTCTCCAACTCGTGTCCATCGCCGTGACCATCTTGATGGCCGACCACACGCGTACATGCGGAAATTTGGCCTCTCACGGTTGAACTTCCGACAACTCGCCCACGAGGGTAAAATCCCCGGGGTTCAAAAGGCCAGCTGGTAATCTAACGTTAAATCAAACTCAGCCACATCAGTCGCTTAATCGCGTTTGACGTGGCTTTTTTCATGCCGTACACTAACACTAATTAACAGCAGCATGACTGCAAAAAACAAAGGACTGATCGTCAATGACCGAAGTTTATACCATTCTCCGTGAATTTCCAATTTTTGGTTACGCCAAAAACACCCCTGAAAGCTTGGACGAGCCGACAATCAATGCCCAATTTGTTGGAGTTGCCAGCGCCATCGCCTTTGACGCCAACAATCAACCCAAGTTGACACGCCAACACGAACGTCAGCTTAAAGCAATTGAACATGCTATTCGTGAACAATTTGAAGATGAGCTTATGGACTTAGGAGGCGACAACTTACAGGCTAACTTAACAATTATTGGTGACTTGCTAGCAACGTTTAAGCACCGCCTTGAAAGTGACCTTTTGATTCAAGATCAATTGGATCTCGAAAGCTTAACCATTTCTGGGGAATGGCTTACTTACTGGCAAGCGGATGCACCGCTGCCTCGGGCTAAAGCGTTACAACAGGATATTTTGCCTAACGACTTCTAAGCACCACACAAAAAGGACGACCGAGATTAATTTCTCAGTCGTCCCTTTTTTAGATTAAGCTGTCACGTTTTGGGTTAATTCAACCTTTTCACCAGCCACATCAATCGTCAGTGGTTCGCCACTGAGTAGCTTGAAGTGAGGGCCATCTGCGTGAACGCTGACTTCAATCAGTCGATCACGGAAGACTTGCCGGAAGGTGTAGCTTGTCCACGTCTTGGGCAAGAATGGGGCATAATGCAATTGCCCATCGCGAACCCGCATGCCCGCGAAGCCTTGAACTACCGCAATCCAGCCACCAGTCATGGCCGTAATGTGTAGGCCATCCGTCGTGTCATTATTGTAGTTATCCAAGTCTAATCGTGCCGTCCGTGAATACAATTCTACGGCCTTATCCTCGTAATGTAAGTCAGCAGCTAATACCGAGTGGATTGCCGGGGACAAACTAGATTCGTGCACCGTCAGTGGTTCGTAGAAGTCAAAGTTGGCCTTCTTTTGTTCTGGCGTGTAGTCATCAATAAAGTCCCAGATTCCTTGCAAGACATCCCCTTGCTTAATGTAAGGCGACCGCAAGATCTTATCCCACGACCAGTTTTGGTTAATTGGCCGTTGATCCGCTGGAATTGAGCTGACAGGTTCGATGTCTTTATCCAAGAACCCATCGTGTTGAACGAAAATGTTCAGATCCTTATCGTAAGGCAGATACATCCGATCGACAATGTCTTGCCACTTCGTCTTTTCCTCATCGGAAACATCCAATTGCTTGGCAGTATCCTGATCAACCTTACCCAAAATTTCTAGTGTATACTTCAACGTCCACTGAGCCAACATGTTGGTATCCCAGTTGTTATCAACGTTGTTTTCATACTCATCGGCACCCGTAACCCCATGAATCATGTACTGGTTATTACGCTTACTGAAGTGAACCCGGTCGGCCCAGAAGCGAGAAATTTCGGTCAGCACCTTGGCCCCTTCATGCAAGACATAACTGTCATCACCGGTGTAACGTGTGTAATTGTAGATGGCAAAGGCAATGTCACCATTTCGGTGAATTTCTTCGAAGGTGATTTCCCATTCATTATGGCATTCAATTCCATCGAAGGTCACCATTGGGAACAAGGCCCCTTTAAGCCCTTGTTCTTGTGCGTTGATGTAAGCACCGTCTAATTGCTTATAACGGTACATCAAGAGGTTACGCGTGACCTTAGGATCAGTAATCCCTAGATAAACAGGGAAAGCAAAGGCTTCGGTATCCCAGTAAGTTGCGCCACCATACTTCTCGCCCGTAAAGCCTTTAGGTCCGATATTCAAGCGTGCATCGTCACCGTAGTACGTGGAGAACAACTGGAACAGGTTAAAGCGAATCCCTTGTTGTGACTCATCGTCGCCTTGGATCACAACGTCAGACTTTTCCCACCGTTGGGCCCAGATGGCCGTGTGTGCGTTCAACAAGTCTTCATATGAAGATTGGGCCACTTTGTCGCTCAACTGATGCATGGCTGCCGTTAAGCTTTCTTGTGTGTCGTAATCCCGTGACGTTACCACAATCACGCGCTTTTCTAATTCAGCGCTTGCCTGTGGGGCCAGTTTACCGGTATACGTCGTCGTGACTTCTTTTTCATTTGGTTGCGTGACGGCAACGTTCTTTAAGTCCGTCACCAACCGCATTTCCATCCCGGAAGTAAACCGGGGTGTCCCAAATGGATTAGGCGTGGTCTTAGCGACGATGCTCCCCCGATCTGCCTGTTGGTCAGTGGCCAAGACATCCCAGAAGCGTTCGTCGTAATTAGCTTCTTCGTTCATCACATCGGCATCGATACTTGGCTTTAGGGTCACGTCAACCTCAGCATCGCTCAGGTTCTTGACCGTTACTTTTTGCGCGGACAATTCTGGCTGAGCAACACTTAAGAAACGTTGGAAATTCAAGGCTACGCGAACCGAACCGCGTTCAACAACAAATGACCGGTTCAAGACACCCTGATGCATATCAAGGTCTAAGGTAAAGTCACTAATCTTATCTTTTGCCAAATCAACGGGTTCACCGTTAATTTCAATCGGTAACTTGATAAAGTTGACGGCATTGACGACCTTACCAAAGTACTTCGGATAGCCATTCTTCCACCAACCAACCCGGGTTTTGTCTGGATACCAGACACCACCCAAGTAAATACCTTGGAGGGAATCGCCACTATAACCTTCTTCAAAGTCACCCCGCATTCCCATGTAGCCATTACCTAAACTGGTCATGGATTCTTGGAGACGTTTGTCTTTGGGGTCAAAAGTATGCGTAATTACGTTCCATGGTTGGACCTCAAAAATTCGTTTCATGGTTGACATTACTCCTTTTTATTCATTTCTAATTGTTCAATCAACACTCAGACTAAGCGCGGAATGTTTCTTTAATCGTTCCAACGGACAAGGCACCGATTGCCATGATGATCCCAGCTAACAAGAACATGTTGGCTTGAGCACCGCCCAATAATGGGAACAAAGCAAAGCTGGCCAGAGAAGCCACAATTTGTGGTAAGCAGATAGAACCGTTGAACAGCCCTAAGTAAGTCCCCATGTGGGCACCTGACAAGGCGTTGGTTACCATCGTCAATGGGTAAGTGTTCATCGCAGCCCAAGCAATACCGACTAAGATAAAGGAAACAATCAAGGCGTATTGGTTGTGTAAGAAGAAGACGGATAAGAACCCAAGAGCACCTAAACCAAGACTCCCAGCATAACCCAACTTGTGCATGCTGTTTGGCAACTTAGCCAAAACGTAAGACCAAACCACCGCGGCAATTGATTGAACGGCAGCTAAGACACCGTACCAGTTACCAGCTGCTTGGTAGCCAGCTGAAGCAGCGTTGGTTGTGTGCCAAACGTTGGCCGCAATCGCACCAGCAGAGTAAGTCCACAAGTACTGGAAAGCAACCCAGCAGAAGAATTGAACCAAGGTTACCGTCCAGAAGACCTTTGGTGCGGACTTCAACAATGTCCACCAGTTACCACCTTGGGCGTTATCTTCTTTGGTAATCCCATGGTATTTGGCATAAGTATCTGGATCATATTCTTTAACACGGAAAATCGTAAACAAACTTGTAATAACTAACAGTGCGGCACCAACATAAAAGGCTACCTTAACTGTTGCCGGGACAACCCCTTTAGCAGCAGTGTTGGCAATTCCAATCATTGCAAACAGGAATGGGAGGATCGCAGCAACCACAGCACCCGTGTTAGATAAGAAGCTTTGGATCCCGTAAGCATAACTCTTTTGGTCATCATTGACCATGTCCCCAACCATCATCTTGAAGGGTTGCATGGCAACATTGGAAGAAAGATCCAAGAACGCCACTGTAATTGCACCAAATAACAGTGCTGCTAATGACGCATAACCAAAGCCTAGACTCCCAGAGTTAGGCAACAGACACATAACAATCACCGCAACAATCGTTCCTAGTAACAGGTACGGTAACCGGCGACCACCTAATTTTGGTGCCCACGTTCGATCAGAATAATATCCAACTATCGGTTGCACGATTAATCCGGCTAATGGTGGCAAAATGAAGAACCACCCCAAACTATTTGGATCGGCCCCAATGGTTTGGAAAATCCGACTCATTTGTGAACTTTGCAGGGTAAAGGCGGTTTGCACCCCTAAGAACCCAAAGTTAATCATCCAAATGGTGCTGGCAGGAAGCGTCGGCAACCCGCTTTTCTTTTTGGCTGCTGCCGCAGACGTATCTTCAGTCACAACATCTGACATACGAAAACCTCCTCAAGGTTTATAAATAATTGCTAATATAAAGTACCCCACTATTATGGCACCGCTTTCATTTTAATGCAACCGCTTGCGCAAACTTTTTTTAAATTTATTGGATCATTCCAGTTCAAAATAAGAACCATTGACAATTAAAAAAGCCCACCACCGGCGATTGGCACCGATGATATGGGCTGTTAATAATCTATTTAATTTCAAATGGAATTTTTATTTGTCCCGGTGTCGGCGTCTCTAACGGCTCCTTGTCACTAAATAATAGGGCCACTGTCGCTGATCCCATCTTCTCAGGAAATAAGTTCACGGAATGTAGATCCGCATCCGTTAGCCCATTGGGTAACGACTGGTTGAAACTAACCATTGGGAAATGATTAATTCCATACTGCTCGCGCATCAGTCGATAGAATTCGATACCGTTAAAATCGTCAGTCGCCATAATCCCATCAATCTCAGGGTGCCGCTTGATAAAGGCTCGCACACGGTTCAACTCACCTAGCCGACACGTCAACGGTTCGACATTAAAGGTTGCCGCTACCCGTTCATATCCCTGTCGCCGTTGTTGCTCATAAGCCCAATCATGGGCTGATTCGACAAATACGGGATGCTTCACCTGCAATTGATTGAGTAAAAAGGTCGCCCCGCCAATCCCCGCTTCTAAGTTGTCATTATCTACAAAATAGTCATTGGCATTGTCATCCGGCTGACCAATCGTTACGAAGCGGAGATGATGCTGCCGTAAGAAAGCCGCGATCGGATCATCTTGGTGGGCATATAACAACACGAACCGCTTAATTTTTCCCTGAGCAACCATGGCTTTAACATTCTTCAAAAGTTCATCAGCCGTTTTGCTAATGGCCACTGACAGAACGTAGTCTCGTTGCACCAACTGTGCATTGATTCCCCGCAGAATATCAATAAAGAAAGGATTTTCTGGTTGACTGCGATCAGCCGTAGCAAAAACAACCCCCACGGCATTGGACTCTCCGGCAGTCAGATTTTTCGCATTATAGTTTGGTAAGTATCCCTCAGCCTCAGCCAATGCTTGAATCCGCTCACGGGTTGCCTGACTGATACGGGGATTATTATTTAAAGCCCGCGACGCGGTGGATACGGACACACCAGCCTTCGCAGCAATATCACGGATAGTTAACATCTTTATTTACAAGCTCCTTATGCACTAACACTTCTCAATGACTCAAATCTTACCATACAACCGCAATCATTGAAACTTTTTCCCGTTTTGTCAGCTTTACCCACACCAAAAAACGGGCCAACTTAATCGTCTGCCCGTATCGAAAGGTCACTTTGCTTTTTTCTTGTCACGTCGTCCAGTCAGACTCGCACTGGGATTCAATGGAAAGGTCGCCACAAATTGTGTCCCTTGAGGTAAATGATCCTTAGCCACAATTGTGCCATGATGCAGGCTCACAATCCACTGAGCAATCGACAGTCCTAGTCCATTGCCACCAGTTTGCCGACTCCGTGATGTATCTACGCGATAGAACCGATCAAAAATCCGTTGACGATCACCCGTTTGAATCCCAATCCCCTGGTCTGCAACAATCAGTTGCCATTTTCGACCAACTAGTCGGGCAGAAACCGTAATTTCCCGACCTCGCGGTGAATACTTAAGCGCATTGTCAATCAAGATATTCATCAACTGATGAATGAGATTTTGATCCAACGTTGCTTTGAAATCAGTCACTGGGGTTAGTGACAAGGTTTTTCCTTGACTCGCTGCAATATCAGTATAGGGTTCCACTGTATCCGTCATGAAACGCGCTAAGTGCGTCACTTCAAAGTTGGTTTGCAACGTATTGGAATCTGAACGAGCCAATGCTAGTAGATCATGAGTTAACTTTTGTAGTCGTTGGCTTTCACTATTGGCAATCGCAATATTTTCCGCCTGGTCAATGATTTTATCGTTGGGTTTAGTCAATAACAACTCTAACTTGTTTTGAATAATTGTCAGTGGCGTTCGCAATTCATGGGCCGCATTCCCCACAAATTCAGTTTGCCGCTCCCACGACCGTAAAATAGGCCGCATCGTCAGCCGGGACATCCAGACGCTCATCAAAATTGATAATAACCAAAAAACGCCCATCGTCATCAACATCACTCGGGTAAAGCTACTCATCGCCGCTTTTTGCGGATCAATGTTTTCCAAGATCATCAGGTAACGGCCAGCAACCGTTTTATCTCCATTATCTTTGGGAATTTTAACTAACAGTGTTCGGAAGTTATACTTGCCATTTACCACAACTGACCGAATCTTTCCAGTCTCTGATTTGTTCAACGTCAATGTTTTCAGGGTGTCATAACGTGACCCCAACTGGGCCCGATTAAGGATTTTACCATTTTGGTTAAAGACTACCGTAGTCGTCATAAACGGATGAGTCGTCTGCTGTTGACCCCGTTGCAAGTCCCGGGTAGCTTGCCCAAACGGCCGTTGAATTCGTTGCTTTTTGGGTGGCCCTGCCAACCGAGCACTCCGCTCGACTTGTAAAGCCTGATCTGTGCTCGTTAAAATTGCACGTCGAAATAGCACAAACACGATGACTCCTAATAAAATAAAGATAATCGTAAAGCCAATGAAGCTACTTAAAAACAAGCGCCGTCGTTGGGCCCGATTAACCTTATTGCTCATCTGGGGCCTCCACAATGTAACCCGCATTACGAATCGTTCGTAATGACAGATCACTGCCAGCGTGTTTGAGCTCCTTTCTCAGGTTACTCATATACACTTCAACCACGGAAAGGCTAGTCTCGGAATCAAATCCCCAGAGCCGATTGAAGATCTGTTCCTTGGTAATAATGGTCCCTGGATTCGCTACTAAGTAAGCTAGCAAATCAAATTCACGCCCCTTTAACGTCAGCGCTTCGCCGTTAAAGGTGGCCAGATGTTTACTGGTATTAATTGCCAATTGTCCTAGCGTAATCGTATCACTACTATTCAGATGACCAGTCCGCTTTAACAGGGCCTTCATTCGCGCTAATAATTCTTCTCGGTGAAAGGGCTTAGTCACATAGTCATCCGCACCATCATTAAAGCCGCGTAGCTTATCAGCAATGGTGTCTTTAGCGGTTAGAATTAACACCGGCGTCTTGACCCCCTGGTTTCGGATGTGGAGCAAGAGATCCAACCCACTTTCACCTGGTAACATTAGGTCCAAAATAATAGCGTCAAACACGCCTTGACTTGCCAAAAATTCTCCCTGCTCACCATCAAAAGCTGTCGTCGTCTCACAAATCGGTTTGATTAATTCAACAATGTCCGCGGATAATTCCTTTTCATCTTCCACAATTAATACCTTAGCGGTCGTACTCAACGGGCATGCCTCCTTTTCTTTTTCACCAACTATCACGTTCTTTTACGCTAATAACATTGGCGTTCTCATTAAGATTATAGTCTACCTGATTAACGATAACGCAACCTTAAGTTAATTTCCTTACGAAAGGCTAAGTTTTTGCGAAGTTTAACGAGTTATTCACGGAACTATCAGGATAAAGGGGTAAACTTTGAACAAAGTCGTCCATATGATATCCTAATAGGGTTAGACATCATGTGGGTTTTACAACGGAGGGATTTTTCATGAAACAGCAACAATCCACCCAACGACTGGCCGCATTGCGCGTTAGTCGCTGGGTGTATGGGGGCGCATTTTTAATACCGCTTATCATTATGTGTCTGGCTTTTTGGCATCTCAGGATCACGCCTTTTGGTAACCGGAACTTACTTTTAAGCGACATGGGGACACAATATATCCCGATTTTAGAAAATCTACGAGCAACCATTTTGCATGGTCAGTTCCATCTTTTTTCGTTTTCGTTAGGTTCAGGGAGTGCCGTCGTGCCCCTCCTGACCTATTATGCAATTAGTCCATTTAATCTACTGATTTTTGCCTTCTCAGCGGCCAATTTGCCCATCGCGGTAAGTTGGATCATCATGCTAAAAATCAGCACGATGGGGCTCACAATGGCCATTTTCTTGCGGCATGCTTTTCTTAAGAGTGGGTGGTCCATGCTTCTATTCACCACCGCTTATAGTCTATGTGGATTTGTCGCTATGTACTTTTATGACATGATGTGGCTGGATGCGTTAATTTGGCTACCATTGGTGGCCTTGGGCCTACATCGATTGGTCAGTCAGCACCATTATGGTTTGTATACCATTAGTTTAACCATTACGATCTTTTGCAATTATTATTTAGGCTATATGACCTGCCTGTTTTCGGTCCTGTACTTTATCTACTTAATCATCGAACATCAACCCACGCCAACACCATTCAAAGATGTCTGGCGGATGCACCGCGCGGCCATTCGGCAATTTATCATCGGTTCTTTACTGGCTGGTGGGATGTCAATGGTGGTGCTCATCCCAACGGCATTGGGCATGTTACTAACGGGTAAAAGTAATGTCTTTGTGAACAACTACCTACCAACCGGACAATTTGGAACAGAAGTATTGGCCCAATTTGCCCCAGGCACCAGCACCTACGTTTCTCACCTTTATCATGCCCCTTCACTCTTCATGGGTACCTTAATGTTTTTGCTACTCATCGTCTACTTTGTTTCGCCACAGATTCATGCGGTCGAAAAGCGCCGCACCATGTGGTTATTAATTGCCATGGGCTTGAGTCTGTTTGTGACTGTCCTCAATACCATTTGGCACATGTTCCAGCAGCCAGCTGGATTCCCGTTCCGTAACGTCTACTTCTTCACCTTTTTGGCGTTAGTGACGGCCTATCGGGCTTGGCAAACGCATCCGGCTCAAACAATGAATGATCCACAAAAGGTTTTGGCCTTGGTTTGGGGAATTGGCTTTTTAGTCGTTGGGTTTATCTCAGCACAAGCCATTCCTAAGCTCCTCTTGCGCTTACGGCCCAGCTTTAATCATGAACTGTATGCAGCCAGCCAGCCGTCCTTTCACTTATTGTGGTTAGCGCTCGGGCTTCTGTTGCTCAACACCATGCTTTTGTTCGTCAGCGAGTGGCGCCCCGTTCGGATCAGTCTACTGGCTCTCATTCTTTTTGGTGAACTGGGCGGGAACTTTGTGGTCGCTACTCAGGGTATGGAATTTGGTAATCAGACTAAATTTGCCAAGTATTATCGGCAAGATGCCGCCCTACTGGATCAAGTGACAGCGACGAAGACCAAAACTAATCTACATCGGGTTGAATTTCTGCACGCTAATATCGCCAATGCCTATGATGGCGCTTATAACCATTACAATGATCCCGTTATGTTCAACTATGCGGGCATTAGTTCCTACAGTTCAACGCTCATAGAACAATCGCGGGTCTTCCAACACGACCTCGGCTACTTTAGCCGCAATGTCCGCCGGATTAGTGCCCAAGGGTATACGCACCTGACAGATACGCTAATGGGCGTCAAGTATCGGCTAAATATCAACAAGGAGCCCGCGGTTACCCGTCTCGATTCATACGCTGGGATTGGCTTTGCAGTTCCTAATCAATTAGCACAGCTTCAACTTAAGGATCAGGCGGCTTTGACGAACCAACAACAAATCTTGACCGCCTTAGGGGCTAAACCAGACACATTGGCACCCGTTTCTGTACTTAAAGTCAACACGCGGGCGGCTAAAGCCCATGATCTCGCGACAATTCCCACCAAGACTCGCCACCAAATGCGGGGTGACCATACGTCAGTCCAAACCTTCACGGTTCGCGTTAACGCGACAGGCCTGTTGCATGGCTACTCACCATCCAATTCTATTATCTATTCCAGCCTACGCCTTAATGGCCGGTCGGTAAAACCCTTGATTAATGCGGACGGCTTCCGCTATGTCATTAATCTTGGACAGCATCAAAAGGGGCAAACGCTCAAGATTAGTTATGTCACCCAAACACCAACAACGGGTTATGATAATCAGTTTGTCTCGTTGAACCAAAAACGCTACGTGGCCTTCGTTAATCGCTTGAAACAACAGCGATTCAAACTTAATGCTAACAGCGGTGTCACGTGGCTATCTGGTAACGTGACTGGGACCCGTCAACGGTCATTGTTATATCTGGCCATCCCTGATGTTCCTGGCTGGACGGCCACAGTTAATGGTCGATCTGTTAAAATCAAGTCACTTATGCGAGCCCAATCACTTATTCCCGTTAAGCAAACTTATAATGGGATGATTGGCGTGCCACTCCAAGCCGGCCAGAACCATGTCATTTTGTCCTATCAGACTCCCGGCTTAAAGCTAGGCGCACTGATCAGTCTCGCCTGTCTGGCATTGTTCATCTTACTTTGGTTTACGGTTGAATGGCAACGACCACTAACCAAGAAACACCGTCACTAAATCATAAAAAGCGTGACCGAGATTATTTTCGGCCACGCTTTTCCTTTACTCTTAATTACGTAAAAGCCCCGTAACGACTAATACCACACCAATGACTAATGCACCCAGCATCCCCCACCACATTACCTTCGTTTCTTGAACGGGCCAGCCCAACCAAACATTTAGGCCAATGAATCCCCATCCTAGCCAAAAGGCAATGCTGCGGTAAAAGTGTCGATTGAAGATCATGCGTGCCACCTCCCCATTTACTTTTAGTATAGGAGGCTTACTCATTATCAGTTACAAATTCACTTCAATCATAACTACTTCGTTAAGCGACTAACTATTCCGCGGTTTTTCGGACACGATCCATCGTCCAACGCAGTAGGAATGGGGCTAGCAATGTCGCTAAGATGATTGCCGCCACAATCGCTGAATACCGCGAGGCTGACATCAACTTCGCCTGATAGCCGATTTGGGCAATGATTAACGCCATCTCTCCTCGCGAAACCATCCCCGCTCCAACGGCTAAGGAACTGGCGCCAGTAAACCCGGCTAGTTTAGCCCCAGCACCGGCACCCAGTTGTTTACTCAGCACCGCGACGACCGTCAAGACAGCGATAAATCCCAGTTGCTTACCCAGTCCGGTAAAGCTCATATTCAGCCCAATGCTGACAAAAAAGACGGGAATAAACAAGGCATAGCCTACTGGTTCGATATGGTGATCCACCGTTTCCTTGGCACTCGTTTGTGAAATGGCAATCCCGGCAAAGAACGCACCGACCACATCACTCAAACCTACAAGTTCGGCGACATAAGCCATTCCAAAACATAAAATAATCGCCATCAATGTTGAGCCCATTGGAATCATCAGCCGCTGACCAATCTGGACCATGTAAGGTGCTAGCCAACGAACCACAAAATAAATGGCAGCAAAGTAGACTAATTGTTCCAAGGTCGTCAACAATAGATTAGAAGACGCTGCGGTCGTGCCCACGGCGGTTCCAGTCGTGCTGATGAGCACACTTAAAATAATCACCGCCAACACGTCATCAACAACCGCCGCCCCCAGAATTGTCGTCCCTTCACGGCTATTCAGTGCATTCATTTCCTTCAACACTTCCACCGAAATTGACACCGATGTCGCGGCAAAGATAACACTGATGAACAGACTTTCAACTGTATTTAACTGATAAACCATCCCCACTAGATAGACCCCGGCAACCGGGATCAAGACACCGAGCAAGGCCACCAACACGCTAGGTTTCAAGTAGCGTTTCAATAACTGTAAGTCACTCTCTAATCCTGCAATAAACATTAAAATAATGACCCCAATTTCGGCAAAACTTTCCAGCGAGTGGGTTAACGACAGCCAGCCAAGCATCGCTGGCCCCACAATCACGCCGACTAATAACTGACCAATCACGGCAGGAATCCCAATTCGTGTGCAGTAATGCCCGACCACCGTTGTTGCTAATAAAATCAAGGTTAAATCTCGTAATAACTCCACAAGTAGCCTCCTTAAATTAAAAAAGCGCCCGCTTCAAAATAGTCCACCCAACCCAAGGCAGAACTTATTCTTGAAAGCAGTCGCTTCAACCAGTTCGTATTCGTATAGTCATTATTATACCTGATACCCACAGTCACCGCAATGACCACGCCCCATTTCAGATATTTAGATCACTAACAAACTTAACTCCCCATTTGTCCGCAATCGTGGTAAACTAATAACGATTGTGAGGTGACACGTGTGAAGTGGCTTGAATCTAATTTAGTCGTGATCTTTTGGTCCGTCATCTTTGGCGAAGTTGTCGGTTACATTGGTGGGACGCTGGAACAAATGACTTGGAAGCCCCTACAATTGGGCATCTTAATGGCAGTTGTTGCGGTGGTCGCGGTCAATGGGATCGCGCTACTTAGCCGTGACGACCAAGCTTCGAGTGAAAAATAATTTCACATTAAGCATGATCGATAAACCGGAGCCTTGGCGTATGCTAAGGCTTTTTTGGTGCATTCAATCACCATCTCAAGATATGGAATCAGACTCTTCTGAGCGAATCTGATTCTTAATGTCATTCATATCTTGGTCTAGTTGATGGACCAGTTGAGCTTTCTCGACAAGTTCTTGCCGCAATTCAGCTTGGTGTTGAACATTTTTCTTATAGCTCAATTCATGCTCAAGTGACGCCCAGAAGTTCATGGCAATCGTCCGGATCTGCACCTCAACTGTCACAGCTTTGACCCCCGCAGCCAAGTACACCGGTACTGCCAAGATCAGATGCAAACTGCGGTAACCATTTGGCTTAGGATGCGTCACATAATCCTTACGTTGGAGAACCTTAATATCAGGTTGCTTTTCCAATCGTCGCTCCATCGCCACAATATCATCTTCGAAGCGGACGATGATCCGAATCCCCGCAATATCATGCATCTGTTGCGGTAACGTCTCAAAGTTAAAATCCAAGTGCTTACGCTGCACTTTTTCTAAGATACTTTCCGGTGACTTAATGCGTGACTGTAAACTATCGACTAACGTATGCCCGTTTTGAATTTGATATTCTTGGTCTAAGTAATGAATCTTGGTTCGCACCACTTGAACGGCGCTACGATAGTTTAACATCAGCGAACGAAACCGATCGATAGCCTCAAGTGATGTGGGACCATTGGGAAATTGTGCTGGTAAATTATCAGTGGTCATTTAGACGCCTCCTTGGATGCGGGTCCCCGCCATTGGCGAATCTCTGGTACCAACCACCATAATAGAAGGAAGTTTAACAAGAGACTGAACGCCGTAAAGATAAAGACACCATTGTAGTTAAACCAGTTGGCTACGAATCCCCCCAACATCGAGCCTAACATGCTTCCTAAGGCCTGAAATGACTGGTTCCAACTAAAGACTGTCCCCGTTAATGTATGTAGCACATTTTTCGTTAGCATCGTTTGCACCGCTGGAAATAGTGCCCCATCAGAGATCCCAATCATGAAGCGAAATAGGCCCAGTAGCCAAACACTAGTTACAAATCCTTGGGGAAAGTACATCAAAACGGCAAACGCATAGCCAAAAATCAAGACGCGCTGGGTTCCTTTGCGATCACCATACTCGCCCAATTTGGGGGCCGCCATTAGCGTCGAAATACCGGGTAACGCCGCAACAATTCCGGCCACTAACGTGATAGGACCTTGGTTGCCCATCAGCTGACGTACATAGAGACTGATAATCGGCGTGATCGAATTATTTCCCATCTGAATAAACATGGTTGAGACCAATAAGACGATAATCAAAGTCGGATTCTTCACTTGCCCCAACCAGAAACCGGCTTGCGCTTGCCGTTCTTTACTGATCGGCGTGAAGTGTTCGTGCACCAATGTCGCACTTAGAATGAAAACAATGACGAGAAAAATGCCTGTCAAAATGAACGTCCAGCGAATTGAAAAGACTTGTGCCAAAATACCACCTAACACTGGACCGATTAAATTACCACTAACGTAGCCTGTGGTTAAGATCCCTAGTGCGTTACCACTCTTCGCTTGGGGCGTTTCCGCCGCAATCAGTGCACTAGCATTGGGAATATAACCCGCGAAAAAGCCTTGTAAAAAACGTAGGCCAATTAACTGCCAAACATTGGTAACAAAGCCCATTAGACCGATAACCACGGCCATCCCCAACGATGACCGTAACAGCATTAACTTGCGGCCTTTCCGATCGGCTAACTTGCCCCATAGAGGCGATACCAGTGCAATCACCAGAAATGTTACCGCGTAGGTCAGCCCACTATAAATAGTTAATTGTCCCTTGGTAAAGTGGCCCAAGTCGTCAACATATAACGAAATAAATGGCATGACTTCACTAAAGCCCATACCAGCAATGAATGTTCCTAACCATAAAACCGCCAGATTCCGGCGCCATTGTTCTGGTTGACGTGTTCCCACGGTAATTCGCCTCACTTATTTTCTTCTTCGATTAGTGTAGCATATTCCGGCAGCTTGGTTGCAACCATAACCAACATGAAAATAATTTACAAAATACTTGGCAAAGTGAAAAAAAAGGTGCATAATAGCACCATTGCATGTGATTGTTTTCACTAAATAAATGGAGGTCGTTCAAATGTCAAACCGGTTAGATGGAAAAGTAGCAATCGTTACAGGTGGTACGTTGGGTATCGGTTTAGCTATCGCCACAAAGTTCGTTGAAGAAGGTGCTAAGGTCATGATTACCGGCCGGCACAGCGATGTTGGTGAAAAGGCGGCTAAGAGTGTTGGTACTCCTGATCAGATTCAATTTTTCCAACATGATTCTTCCGATGAAGACGGCTGGACGAAATTATTCGATGCGACAGAAAAAGCCTTTGGCCCAGTTTCTACATTAGTTAATAACGCTGGGATCGCGGTTAACAAAAGTGTCGAAGAAACCACGACTGCCGAATGGCGTAAATTGCTAGCCGTCAACCTCGATGGCGTCTTCTTCGGTACCCGATTAGGGATTCAACGGATGAAGAACAAAGGCTTAGGAGCTTCCATCATCAACATGTCCTCGATCGAAGGCTTTGTGGGTGATCCGAGTTTAGGGGCTTACAATGCATCTAAAGGGGCCGTGCGGATTATGTCCAAGTCAGCTGCCTTAGATTGTGCCCTAAAGGACTACGATGTTCGGGTTAACACCGTTCACCCTGGCTACATCAAAACACCATTGGTTGATGACCTCCCAGGGGCCGAAGAAGCGATGTCACAACGGACCAAGACACCAATGGGTCATATCGGTGAACCTAACGATATTGCTTACATCTGTGTTTACTTGGCTTCTAACGAATCTAAGTTTGCCACGGGTTCTGAATTCGTAGTTGATGGCGGTTATACCGCTCAATAATTTGGATACAAAAAAGGAACGAGATCAGCTCTCGTTCCTTTTTTAGACACCTTTACCCTGTAACCCCAATGGCTAAGGCGATTAATAAGATTGCTAAAACCAGTGTCGTTATGGCGACGTATAAATGATCGTGTTCCTTATAAAAAGCGTAGATTGAAACGACGACCCGCAATACCGGCGTTAAAATCAGACAATAAACGCCCAACATCATGATGGCATACGGCTTTAACTGCCAAGTTCCTTGGAGAATTAAGCCCATTCGTCGCGGCACATACGACCCACTATAACCCGACTGGCCACTCACCAAAAATAACACTAAGCCAATTAACATCACAATTGCGGAAAAAATGACCCCCACTTGGAGAATACGACCAATGATCGTTTGCACTTGCGCCATTTCTTTGGCGGTGATTGGTTCTTTTGCGGCCATTAGAAATGAACCCCCAATCCTTTAAATAACATTTCCAATCCAATGTAGAGAATAATCGGAATAAAGACAATACGAATCCAGCGTGCTGGTAGGACCTGCATAACCCGCGATCCAATCACGGCGCCACCTAAGATTCCCAGTGCCATCGGTACCGCAATACCCGGTAAAATCGCCCCATTGAAGAAATAAACGGTGGCACTAGCGGCAGCCGTCACGCCCATCATCAGATTGGATGTTGAACTGGAAGGCTTAAGGGGCATCTTCATGAACGTATCCATTGCCATAACCTTAAACGCACCAGACCCAATTCCCAGTAGACCACTGGCAACTCCGGCACCAAACATCACAGAAAAACCAGCAGGCACATTTTCCACTTGGTAATCAACGTTTTTCATTTCAGCCTTGTCGAAGTATGAGCCATTTAATTTCAACTTCGCGGCAATCTTGTCCGGCTTAACCCGTTGCAAAACCTCTTGCCCGCGTCGTAACTTGCGGTACATATTCCACCCTGAAAAGACGAGTAGGCACCCAAAGAGTAAATATAGATACTTGGGGTCTAATACGCCAGTCAACAGGGCACCAACAATGGCGCCGGTTGTCGTTGCAATTTCCAAGAACATGGCAACCCGTAAGTTTAGCACGTTATCTCTAAGATAGGCGATCGTGGACCCTGAACTGGTCGCAATCACGGCGATAATACTGGCACCGATCGCATATTTTATATTTAATCCCATCCCTAAAGTTAAAATTGGGGTGATAATCATCCCTCCACCAATGCCGAGAATGGCACCGGCAATGCCCGCAAAAATACCTACAGCAAGCATCAGTATCGCTGTTTGAATCATGGCATTTGTTCCTCCAATCAATTGAACTTACGCTATCAATTATCAACCTTTCCCCCGTGAGCGGCAAGCCGGTCACACTAAGTTATCCTTATCACTTGAACTTTTATTCACAAGAGAAATTAGCTTTAGATCAGCGAAATATATTGGTAAATTAATCATATTGATCACCATCATTCAAATATAAGTTATTGTCCCTTACTCTTGAAGCCCCGCAATGATGTTGCAACGATTGGCGGCAGACTCCTTACTCAATCGCTTACAAAATTAGACCAGCTCCCATACAAAAATAATATGGAAAGCTGGCCTAATTTGTATTTAGCATATATCTAGTAACTGTCAATGAAGCGTTGCACCAATGGACTCGGCGTAATATCTGCCGGCCACACAATCTTTAGTGTGGTCCGCCACGGCTGATAACGAATTGGCCGCACATGGGTCGTCACTCCTATTGCTTGCTCGGCAACGGAACGGGGGACGATCGCCACGCCCATTCGTGCCTCCGCCCACTGTACAGCTGTCCGGGCATCATCACACGTACACGCGATAAATGGTGAAATTTGCTTTTCCGTAAAGGTCGTTTGAAACAAACGCTCAAATCGTCGATAAACAATCAGTGGCACCGTAGCCAAATCCTCAACCTTAAGTGTCGCCGCTTGAAAATGATCGTACTTTTGCGGGACAACGGCCACCATTGATTCTGTCTGTAACGTTTTGCTGGCTAGACCTGGCGCCGTGAAAGGCGTGCGAACAATCGCCACATCAATAAGATGCTTAGCCAGCCGGTCAATCAAGCCATACGTATTATCTTCGAATAGTCGAATTTGAACCTTGGGATAATGTCGCGTCAGAGTCCGTAATTTTGCATTGGGCGTGGCACCCATCGAAGATGAAATCACCCCAACTGATAAAACACCGGCTAAACCTTGACCCAGCGATCGTACTTGACCATCAGCACGGTCCCGTAAATCCACCAGTTGCTGAGCATAGTCTCGCAATAACTGTCCTGCCGGTGTCAGGGTTATTCCCGTTGTCGCCCGATTTAACAAGGTGACACCTAGATCGGCCTCCAATTGCTTAATCTGATAACTTAATGGCGGCTGGGCCATATGCAGTTGTTGGGCTGCCGCTGTGATTTGACCGGCATTGGCTACTGCTAGGAAATATTCTAACTGTCGAAAATTCAAATTGCCACCTCACTTCATCTAACGTTAAGGAAGACCCGCCTCGCCCGTAATTGAACGGCGAACAATGCCAGCGCGATTATTAGCCCGTTCCTTAGCAGGCAACTCTTCTTGGAGCAGATATTGCCGAATCAATAAGACGATTTGTTTATTTTGCGGTAAATCCGAATGCGTTGTATTATCACCGGTCACCGTAATTTGGGTGTAATGGGCCACCTGATTTTGAAAGACGTATTTTCCTTGATTCACACTGTTGGCAGGAACGGTCCCGTCACTGGAATAGTTTTCCGTCCCCGCAACCGAATAAACCGTCAACTTCTTTGGTAGCTGTTGGCGTCCAGCAATCAATTCTTTCAGGATAGCCGTGCGTGTGGTCGTACTATCAGATTCCATATTGTACGGCGTCGCAATCGTCATTAAGCGATCAATGTTGACATGCTTCGTTTCACTAAAATACTTTTCTAAAAATAAACTTAGAATTAAGCCACCATTGGAATGACCCAAAGCCGAGAAATGGTTAAAATGATACGTTTTAACGAGATCCCTAAAGGCAATATTTAGCCACTGGGCCTGTTTGTTAATATTCGTATAGCCATCTTGGTTATTTTCAAAAGCAATCACGATAAACGGTTGGTTGTCTCCGCGCCGAATTGTTCCTGTATAAGACACTTGACCATTCGTGGCGACCTTGACCTTTAGAACACTGTGTCCCACTTTGGTTTCCTTACGCAACTCCGAAATTAACGCATCAAACCGATTTTGACTGGCACTCGATCCCGGCACCATAATCGTGGGATTCAGCGGTGTTTTATAATTCGATTTATAATGCGTCACGCGATGTTGCATCCACGCTAGACTGGGAATAAAGACCACTAAAATCAACCCAATTCCTAGTAGCCAGCGCCACCAATTATGCCGCATGGTCAGAACCCCCTTCCTGATTTAACACCTGAATAAATGGCAAGTAAATCAAGACGGACACTACCAGACACACCAGGCTCAAGATGAAGGCCCGCCAGTCGCCACCAGTCCCTAAAAAGGCCATTAATGGTCCTGGCGTCGTTCGAGGAACCGGATAAACGATTGGTGGCACCAACTTCCACGTAATCGCGCACCAAGCTAAACCAATATTAACAGCTGGTGCCACAATAAATGGAATCAATAAAATGGGATTAAACAAGACGGGTAACCCCAATAAAATGGGCTCATTTAAATTCACCAAATTCGGTAAAAAGGTTTGGTTGGCTATCCGACGATAGCTAACTTGCTTGGACCCTATCCAAATCGCAATCACTAACGCTAGTGTCATCCCCGCACCACCAAAGTTTGCATAGGCATCGCCTAACGTATGTAGCGTAATCGGATTAGGAGCGCCCCAACCGGAACCATGCTGCACGGCGTACGCTAAATTCTGTAGCGACGTCACGGCACTATTACCAGCTAAAGACACTGGACCAATCAGCCCTAACCACCAGAAAAGATTATTCAACGCCGTCACCGCCAAGATGACAAGTCCACGATGCCCCGGATTGGTTACTAGGTTGCTGAGGCCCTGATAGACAAGGCCATTTAGCCCGCCATGGTTTAACCAGCTTAATCCTAGGCCAATCGCGCCGTTCATAATTAAAACACTCATCAGTGGAATCGCAATCCGTCCGGTCCATCCGGGCTGCCCCAGTCGTGGATGGCGTAAATACCAAGTGGCCAACCCCCGCATCAGATGGCTAGCCAGCCAGCCCACGGTCAGCCCAATCACAATTGCCAGAAAAATTCCTTGCGGCCCCAGATTGGTCGTCACAAATGGTGGGACACCACTCACTCCCGCATGAGCCGCGCCTAGCGCCCCGTAATTTAAGTTCAACGTTAAAAAGGCTAATGCGCTCATAATGCCGACCGTTAACGCGTCCCCGTGGTAACTCCGCGCCAAATAGTAACCCGTCGCAAACGCAATCATCACAGCTACGACTCCATTAATCACCAGTCCCAACGCCGTAAACCCTTGCTGCCAAATGGTAATACCGGGTAACCAGCGTCCAATATGGTAAATCTGATAAAAGAACCCAGTCTTCATTAAAAATCCCTGACCAATCACGTCAATGAAGGTCATGACCAGTACAAACGGATAAACTAACCGCAAAGCAGCTGTAATGGCTTGCATCGTTCGCCATTGACTCAGTCGCTGATTCAACTGCCATAACCCACGCAACAAATGTGGTTGCTTCATTTCTACTCCCCCCAAGAACCTTAATTATCCCCATTATACAAGTCTCTACGTAAAATAATACGACAATGTTTTATAAATTTTATTATGCCAATCTCATCAACTAGCGCCAAATAAAAAACGCTAAATCTCCGTAGAAATTTAGTGTTCGCTCTTAATGACTGGTTTGATTGCTCATTTAGCTACAGCCCAGCATACATTTACCAGGCCGTTCGATTACCCCTTAATACTTCGGGGTTATGATTACTTAACAAGATCGCACGGCCTTGCTTGGTAAAGGTTAACCCCTCAAATTCCCGTTTTGAAGCCAGCCGGGTCCAACGGACTTGCCGTGACGTCAGATGTCCCTTCCCGGCTAACTTGTTGACCGGCAAACTAGCTATAGAACCATCTGCGACCAAATACAACCGATTCGTGTGTGGATTATACCCCATACTTTGAACGTGACTACCAGGTCCGTGTTTCAAGACCTGATGGGTTAACCGAAAGTGCACATGGTGCCGACTAATCGATCCTTGATAGATGTAAACTGTCTGGGCCGTTGGTCGACTCCAAAAGTACGCCCGCCCGCGCCGATCAAAGGCTAATACGTGCCCACCAGGTACAGCAAAATGCCGCGTCTTTAATCGAAACCGAATCTGGTAGCGCGTTTTTAACGTTTTCGGATTAATTTGGTTAATATAACCGTATTGATTTATCGGTGTTGCTGCCTTCTTTTCCCGATCACACCACAGATATAATTGGTGATTATGCCCATTATAGGCCAAAGATTGGCCGTGTCCCGTCACAAACGCCGGACCGACTTTGATAGCGGTCTGCGCGGCCAATTTGGCCCCCACATGAGCCAAGTAAATGGTCTGCAATTGCGTTGCCAATAAGCCGGTTTGCTTGAGCTTTTGCAGATCATACCGCACAATCCGACCGCGATTATGCCATGCCGTCGGACAATACAAAACGTATAGGTAACGCCCTGAAGTTGCGACACTTTGCGGATTTCCCCATGCCTGACCGTGATACCCTGGTAATGGCAGTTGGTACCACGTCTTGAATGTCACCGCCGCGCCTCGGGATGACTTCATGATATTTCGTCCATGTGGATGCGCTGCATGGGCATATTTTTTAGGTGCCATCACATAATGCACCTGTCGATCATTGAGTGTCCGCTTACGGCCAACAGTGAGGGCCGACGACTTCTGATGATAAGTTTTAGCGGTCGCCACACTCAGTGGACTGACGGTTAAACACACTGTCGCTAACACAACCAACCATCGCCGTAACTTAAACATAACAGTCCCCTTCTTATCCTAACCTAGTTATCTTTAGTGTAACGCAAAATAAAAGCCACGCACTAAATAAACTAGTGCGTGGCTCATCATTAATTCACTTAAATAACTTCTCGGGTAAACGGGTCCTTGGAAATACCTTCATCCAAAATCGCTTTACACCATTCCTTAGCGGAGAATAAGCTGTGGTCGCGATAATTACCGCAACTGTACTTATCTGTGCCTTGGACATCCTTCCATTCCGTATCGTAAGCAATCCGATGCAAAGAAGCCTTCAATGCCTTAGCCACTTCTTCTGTCGATTGTTCACCCCAAGTAATCAAATGGAATCCCGTCCGACAGCCAAACGGTGAACAGTCAATGACACCGTTCATTTCATCGCGGAGATATCCCGCTAATAAATGCTCGATGGTATGTAAGCCGGCTGTTGGAATCGCATTTTCATTTGGTTGAACGAGCCGTAAATCAAAATTCGAAATCACATCACCCTTCGTCCCAGTTTCTCGCGTAATTAACCGAACATATGGTGCTTTGACGGCGGTATGGTCTAACGTAAAACTTTCAACTTTTGCCATTATTGCCAACTCCTTTGTTATGATAGATGCTCATGGACCGCTAAATTAGCGATTACATCTTTACCTTACACCTAAACGCCCCATCACGGCTACTATTCCCTCAGATAGCCAACTGACGCCGTAGAAAATCAACGATCAACGTCACTACTTCCGGCTGCATAAATTGTTCATCCATATGTTGCGCATGCTCAAGTTCAATTAAATCGGCCGTTACCCCTTTTGCCGTTAAGCACTGGTAAAATTGGCGGCTATCTTCAATAGGGACCACTTCATCATCCGTACCATGTAACAGTAAAAAGGGCACCGTCGTCGCCGTTACAAAGTGTTGGGGATCAGCCTGGGTCACCAAGTCAGCATGTGTCTCTGGATCGGCGCCTAAAATATTTCGATAAACGAAATCAAAATCGTTCGTGCGACTCCCCTGTTTAGCCGATAATAAATTGACGACCCCATACCACGGTACTGCCGCTTGAACCTCACTGGTATAATCCAGATACTGGCCTTCGTCAAACTGAGATAGGCCATTGGTCACCGCCACCATACTAGCCAAGTGACCGCCAGCGGATTCCCCCATCACCACGACCCGATTCGGATCAATCTGATACGTGGCGGCATGCGCCTTCATATACCGAATGGCACTCTTCGCATCCACTAACGGTGCTGGCCAAATCGCCTGGTTACTATTGCGGTAGGCTACACTGACCACCACAAAACCCGCTCGCACAAAATCAACTAGGTTCGGCAAATGAACGTTGTGGTCAACTGCCATCCAGCCACCACCACCAAACCAAAAGATCACGGGTAACGCCTGATTAGCGTGTTCAAACGGTCGCATGACAGTTAACTTGAGATCTAACGTGGCGTGTCCTAACCATCCCGGAACCTGAGCATAGGTTACATCGGTATCCTGCCAGAGGCCACTACGTGTCGGTGTAACTTGAATCGTCTTTTTCAACTGAAACATCCTCCCCAAAAACAGCTTATTCGACCGATAAAGAAACCGGTTACGAAATTAAACTTAGTGTACCATGCTGCCATAGTGGCACCAAGCACTTGACCTCAAAAAAGCACTGATGATTAGCTTATCGTCATCAGTGCTTGTCAGTCGCCTTTTGGGCAAGTGTTTGTCGAAGTTGCCAAATATGCCAACCAATGATTAAAATGCTGACATCGCCTAAAATTGTCCCGATTCCAATTAATAAATTACCGGTAGCCGTGACCATCAAACCCGCGGTCCCAGTGAATCGCGCCAGTAATGCCAATAACGTGGTAATCCACAAGCTTCCCAATACTGCCGGGAACCAGGACGTGACATGCCGGCGGTGATGCCACCACGTGAAACCCGTCACCACTAAGGCAAATCCCACTAATACTAGACTGCCACCGCCACGCGGAAAGTACACGAGTCCCCGTGCTGGGACAGTCTTAGCAGCAATGCCCATCGCAACCAGTAGCACAACCACAATGGCAAGCCAGCTTAAGACTCGCCGTCTCAGGGTCACTTGCCGAGTGACCCCCAGGCCAACCACCATGGCAATGACAAACAGGCCAAATTGCACGGCCACCAACAACCCTTGTAACGGTATTGCCGGTAAAATAATGGCTGGTAATATACCACTGGAAATAAAAATCAGTACAGGCACCAGTAAATCCCAAGTCAACCATTGCGGCTTGGTTCGCGCCGGTTGTCCCATTTTGGCGGCCACCGTCTCCGGATCACCGCCATAGAATTGGGCCGCAGACTGTTGGGCCGATTGCGCCACGATTAGACTTGGCAATAATTCCCGTAAGTGTTGTTGTAGCGTCGCCTCATCTTTAAATTTAGGCTGCTGTCGTAGTGCCACCACTAACGCATCCCAATAAGCCTGATTTTGTGGCGATAATTGCTGCCGTAAAGCCGCATTTTGTGCCGCCACGGTCAGATGTTCTGTCACACGCATCGCGCCTTTCTCTTTCATTGTTAACTTCATCATAGAAAATTGCTGACTAAAACGCCACTAATTTCTTTAATCACCGAATGACCATGCCCAGACTAAACCCGCCAAAGGCCAATAAGAGGCCACCAATAACGCTAGCACTCAGATAGCCCAACATCGCTAGGTATCGCCGTTGATCAGCTAACATCACTAATTCATGGCTAAAGGTCGAATACGTGGTAAACCCACCCAAGACGCCAGTACCAATTAATACCGTCGTTGTTTGGTCCCAATGCCATCCCGTGATTAACCCCAGAATTAAACAGCCCAACCAGTTAATCAAGAGCGTTGCTAATGGCCACTGATTGCCATACAGTGACTGAACTAAGTGCGTCAGTCCATAGCGGCCTAGTGCCCCTACAGCTGCGCCTAACCCAGCCACCGCGACCATCACTCTTCCTCCACGCGGAAGGTCCACCACCGCCGCGCTGTCCAGACACCTAACCAACTACACAATAAGCCTCCTAGTAAAGTGGCTGACAGATAGGCAGCAGCTATCCCCCAATGCTGCCCACTAAGTAAACGAACTGTCTCGACGCTAAAGGTTGAGAAGGTCGTAAATGCACCAACGCCACCAACCCCTAGACCAATCGTTACTGCTTCTGGCCAGTGTGCCGTAAGGCGTTTGGCATGGGATAGCCACGCTAACACGCCACACCCCACTAAATTAATCAGTAAAGTTGCCCACGGAAACCCAGTGGTTGCTGGCATGGCCTGTCCCACTAAATAGCGACTACTGCCGCCAATAAATGCAAAAATCATAATCGAAAAAACCTTTGCCACAGTACACGCTCCTCTCAAAAATGCCTGTTTATTATACCAAAAAAGCCGCCATCTCGGCGACTTTTCACAATAATCAGTGAGTTTTAACAACTAAATCTAAAGCAGATTGCAACCGGGCTTGCTGCTCGACAGTCAATGACTCATCGACCACACACTGCTTAACATTTTCAGCCACAACTACCCCCATCATCCGCTCAACGCCTGACCGGACGGCGGCTAATTGAGTTAGGATCTCTTGACAATCGCGACCTTCATCAACCATTTTTAGAATTCCTTGCAGTTGACCATCGGCCCGGCGCAAGCGATTCTTTAACTGATTCGCCGTGGTTTGCACCATTATGCCGTTACCTCGTTAAGCTTCTCATCCAGATACTTCTTCAGCGCGGCCTTGGGGTGAAAACCAACGACCTTCTCCGTTGGCATCCCGTTTTTAAAAATCACTAACGATGGGATGCTCATAATTCCCAGTGATTGGGCCAGTTCCTGGTTCTGATCAACATCTAGCGACGCAAACTTAACTTGATCACCATATGCCTGATCTAAATCTTCTAAGACCGGGGTTTGCATCTTACATGGCCCACACCAATCAGCCCAAAAGTCGACAACCGTAACGGCCGTATCATCACCAATATGTTCAAATTCCTTACTTGTAATTGCTTGCATTTGGCTAAATCCCCCTAAAAAGATATTCAATACCCGTAGTATACCCCAAGGGGTATTTCCTGTCACTCTTTTTAACCTAAAAAAGGGCTGGTGTTCACACGCCAGCCGATTTTATTTAGGTTAATCAGTTTCCGTTGCTTCTGGATCTGGATCAATCCCAGCCGTTAAGCGTGGGTGGTTATTCCCTCGCTTAACTTCCTTTTCAACTGCCTGTTGTGCAACTAAATTCAAGTAGTTAAATGGATCATCAAAGTTTGGATTGAATAGCATATCAACGAATGCTAAATCATCAATCGTATTGCGATTTTGAATCGCAATCGAAATCGCATTAGCTGATTGTGCCACTTCATGTTTACTGAAGAGTTGGGCCCCTAGAATCCGACGATTTTGCCGATTATAAACTAAATTAATCGTCAAGTCGTCCGTCGTTGGCATATAGGCTGGCCGCCAAGTTCCTTCAAACGTAACTTGGTCAGCATCCAATCCAGCTTCTTTGGCATGGTCAATGGTGAGACCCGTTGACGCCAACGTCCGACCAAAGATATTCATGGCCGACGTTGCTTGGGTTCCCATATACCGTTGAATATTGCCAAAAACATTGATCCCGGCTAACATGCCTTGCCGGACCGCATTAGTTGCCAATGGTGTGTAAGCCGGCTTGCCAGTTGGGTTAAAGTTAACGACACTCGCATCCCCACAAGCAAAAATATCTGGATTAGACGTTTGAACGTAATCGTTAATAATGATGGCCCCGTGACGGTCCATTTCAACTTGTCCCCGCAGTAATTCCGTATTGGGAACAAAGCCCGTGCAGACAACTGCTAAATCAGCCGTATAGTCGCCGCCATTCGTTTCAATCACTAACTCACCATCATCATTACCCGTAAATGAAGTGACCCGGTGATTCAATGACACCTGAACGCCTTGTTCTTTGAGCAAATCCACAATTCGATCGGATAAACTCTTATCAACATAGTGGTTCAAGATAATGTCACGGGATTGGAATAATTGGACATCGTGACCCGTCCGAGCATAGCTTTCTGCCAATTCCGTTCCAATATAACCTGCACCAATAATGGCAATTCGTTTGTTCCCTTTAGCAGCTTCGTTAATCGCTACGGCTTGTTCATAGTTTTTGCATAACATGACCTTATCTTCATCAATACCGAAGATGGGGGGAACCGTCACCGTTGACCCCGTTGCCATAATCAGTTTGTCGTAAGTGTCCGTTGAAACGTCACCGTTTTCCATATTTACGACATCAACCGTCTTCTCCGCCGAATCGATCTTGATGACATTGCGCCGCGTTAACACCTTCGCACCGGCCGCTTCCAACTGCTCAGGTGAAGAATAAAACATATCTTCGAGATGCTTAACCTGACCGTCCAAAAATAGCGAAATCACGCAAGACAAGAACGACACATTATCATGCCGTTCATAAATAGTCACGTCGGTTTCCGGATGATCGCGTAAAATTTGTAACGCTGCATTAGTACCAGCGTGTGTACTACCAACAATGATGACTTTCATGTTTACCCTCCTACATGAAAAACAATTCTATGGTTAGTCTACTTGAAAGTTAGCGAAAGATAAATGACTTTGTCTTAAAAAATAGCGCAATACGGCCGTTTTACTCACACTTCTATTAAAATGGCTATAATTCGTGCGATTAGCACTAATTTTTTGTGTATATTTGATCATGTTAATCGTCAGTCCAATTGTGACAGATTGCATCAGTCTAGCGAATTGGGCCCTGCCACTTGAATGGTTTAATTCCGTTAGTGCACAACTGTCTAAGCCTATAACTTATATGAGTTATGTTTTTTCTCATGATCTTAGCTTAATTATCTGCAAGTGACTTCCCTTGGTAAATCCCAATTTAGCCCCATTTTCGTGTATTTGACCTTAGGTTCATTAGTAGCCGAACTCGTCAGCTAATTCCTCTAGCCATTTTTAGTAAAGAGTTACAATTTGCTTGTGCATTAGAAGGGAAGCGACTATGATACCGGTAGTTAGTTCGTGATACGTTCTGACCTTAAGCACTGTGATAGATGATAGGAATCACTGTCTATAGATGCACTCCCCCCAAAACAAGTGATTTATTAACAGATTCCTAATAAGGCCCTGAGTAATCCGCATGTTACTCAGGGCCCTTTCTATGTCAAAAAAACGCATGACTGATCTCAAGAAAGCTAGCTGTCATGCGTTTTATACTGATTACTCATTGTCCGTCAATCAGTTGTTTGTGTCGCCAGTTGCTTAACTTTTATGCAACCATCTGCTGAGTCCTAACTTGCAGACGATCCCGGTAACTGGCTAGGCAGCAGGCCCGGTTCTGTAGCTATCTTCGCGCTTACTAATGCCCCATGCTTAGTTGCTTTAATGGTCAGATAATCACACGATTGCGGGCCATGTTTATTATCATTAAATTTATAAAACCAATCAATTGCACCTAATTCAGTTAGGAGGTACACTACAAGCAAGTTAGTGGTAACCAACGCTTGCCATTAACGATGTTGACTCAATTCATAATACACTTATTTGCGAGCAGTCTAATGCACTCCCCCAAAGTACTTGATTCCTGCTCGTAACCCCCTCAAGCCACGACTCCATCGTGGCTTTTTTGACTAATCTAGTATTTGAATACCAACACCAATCAACCCAGGGCCGGTGTGCACCCCTAGGGCCGGAGAAACATCACCTGCGTACCACTTTAAGACATTGGGGTGGGCCGCTTGGAGTTTTTCCAGAACCGCCTGGCGTAACTCAGGGTCCGCACCGTCACAGACAGCCACATTCACCCACTTAGCTGTTCCAATTGTTGTTGCCACTAAATCTAGTAACTTAGTAATGGTTCGCTTTTCTCCCCGAACCTTCGCAATCGGGTAATAAACACCTTCGGGATCGCAAGAAATGATGGGCTTAACATTCAACAATGTCCCAGCCATACCAGCCACACGTCCAATTCGACCACCAGCTTGCAGATACTTCAGGCTAGGGACATAGAAGAACACTTTCGTTTGCGCTGTCACCCGCTCAACCTCCGCTACAATCTGTTCAAAGGTTTTCCCCTGTTCGCGCAATTCAGCCGCGTAAATAGCCGCAAATCCACTGCCGATCCCGACACTACGCGTATTCACCACGTGCACAGTAAGTGGTGAATCCTCAGCTAAGAGTTGCGTCTCCTGATACGTTCCCGACAATGCAGCCGAGATACAGACCGCAATCACATGTGTATACCCCGACGCCTGAATCCGTTCTAGGGCATCTAAAATCCGTTTGCCAGTGGGACTCGCCGTTGTGGCCTTCTCTGTTGCCTGTCGCCGGTAAAATTCGGTTGGGGTAATCGTCACCCGGTCTTCATATACGCGATCACGAAAGACCACATTCATGTTCATCAGCGCCATGTCGGCTGCCTCAAGAACCTCAGCGGGAACGTCTGAACACGAATCCACTAGGATAGCGATTTTTTCTGTTTTCATAGTAGTTACCTCATTTCTCCTAGTATCGGTTTTTGATGTTGAGGATATTATAACGCAATCATCTGGTTTTTAAAACTAGATGATCTATTGTTCATACTAGAAAATAATTCTTTGATTAGCGTCTAAGCCATGAGCGACCGCCCCCTAGCGATCCCAAATCATCTAAAAATTTTTATTGTCCCCATTTTAGCGGAATCGAATTGAATCATAACGTTAAAACAATGAATTTGTTTACTAACTATCTTTAAGGCATAGCCGGGTTCCAAATACTAAAGTTGATCCACCAATCATGGAAACGGCACCACACTTTCCTCAAATACTAGCCAAAACTTCACTAGCCAATCTAGGAGATCATCTTTTCATATAAAAATATTTTTGGTGGGCCAAAAATTATTACCCGTGTGGTTGACTTTACGGCAAAATAGCCTATACTTACGGGTGGAATTAAAACGCGTACTGAGCGTTGGTCACGGTTTTTTTGCCATTATTCGCACTAACAATGCCAACGTTGACTCGCGTTTACCCGGAAAGGCAGATGTCACTCGACAACCTGAATTTCTAAGCCAATAGAAAAGAGGGATTTTATGAAAAATCATGAAACCGATACGAAAACCAAGCACCATATGATCGAATCAACTGGTAGCGGTCAAAAGAGTTTAGATGAAGTCAATGGGACGGTAGAAGTCCCCCAAAACGCCGGATTTTGGCGCACACTGATGGCCTACACTGGACCCGGTGCTTTAATTGCCGTGGGTTATATGGACCCCGGTAACTGGATTACGTCAATTGCTGGTGGGGCTCAGTATAAGTACACTTTACTGACGGTCGTCCTGCTCTCTAGTTTAGTTGCCATGCTATTACAAGCCATGTCTGCCCGACTGGGGATTGTCACTGGTAAGGATTTGGCGCAGCTCACCCGGGAACATACGGGTAAGCGAACCGGGTTTATTTTGTGGATTATTACTGAACTGGCAATTATGGCCACTGATATTGCTGAAATTATTGGGTCGGCCATCGCGTTAAAGCTCCTGTTCGGGTTCCCATTAATTGTCGGGATTATCATTACCGCGATGGACGTCCTAGTCCTATTGGTCTTAATGAAACTCGGTTTCCGCAAAATTGAAGCCATTGTGGCAACATTAGTCGCCGTGATTCTCTTCGTCTTCTTATATGAAGTCATTCTTGCTCAGCCACACATGGGCGAAGTGCTTAAGGGCTACTTGCCATCCAGCACAGTAGTTACCAACCACGGCATGCTCTACCTATCGCTCGGGATTGTTGGGGCGACCGTCATGCCCCATGACCTGTACTTGGGGTCTTCAATTTCACAAACACGGAGCTTCGATCGCAAGAACCGCAAGAGTGTGGCCCAAGCAATTAAATTTACAACCATTGACTCAAACATTCAATTAACACTAGCTTTCGTGGTTAACAGCTTGCTGTTAATCTTAGGGGCAGCCTTATTCTTCGGTACCAACAGTGACTTAGGTCGATTCGTCGACTTGTTCAACGCCTTAAGCGACAGTCAAATTGTCGGTGCCATTGCCAGTCCCATGCTGAGTATGCTGTTCGCGTTAGCCTTGCTATCGTCTGGACAAAGCTCGACCATCACGGGAACCTTGGCCGGTCAAATCATCATGGAAGGGTTCATTAACCTGAAGATGCCCCTATGGGCTCAGCGGTTAATCACCCGGCTACTCTCCGTAACCCCCGTGATTATCTTTGCCATTATTTACCACGGTAATGAAGCCAAGATTGAAGACCTATTGACCTTCTCTCAAGTGTTCTTGAGTATCGCGTTACCATTTGCGATGATTCCCCTCGTTATCTTTACCAGCAGTAAGAAGCTGATGGGTGAATTTGCCAATCGGACTTGGAGCAAAGTGCTCGGTTGGATAATCGCGGTCATCTTAATTATCCTAAATATTTATCTGATTTTAAATACTTTACACATCGTTCAATAGCTTATGAGTCCAGCCATTCTGGTTGGACTTTTTTTATACCATTCAGGGTATGACAAATGGGATGATCTAGCCGACTATCGACTAAATCATCCCATTTTTTAGATATTTAATTAAGCGCGTTGACCACCGTCAACCGTAAATTCGGCACCGTTGGCAAATCGTGATTCATCGCTACCAAGGTAAACACAAACTTCACCAATATCTTGTGGTTGCCCCATGTGACCAACTGGAATCGTCGCAATAATCTGTTGGCGAGCGGCTTCCGGTACAATCGAGGTATCAATCCACCCGGGGTGAACCGAGTTAACCCGAATGTCAATTCCCCGTTGCGCCAGATTCAGGGCCGTCGCGTGAGTTAACAAGCGACTCCCCCCTTTACTAGCAGAGTACGCTGGGGCCATCGGCAAACCAACCAAGCCCGCGACAGAAGACACATTGATGATGGAACCTTTGGCATCTGCCGTCTGCTTCATTGCCTTAATGGCGGCTTTTTCGCCCAAGAAGTTAGCCGTCAAGTTGACGTCAATGACCTTCTGCCAATCAGCTAGGTCCAAGTCCTCGATAGCCGTATTAACGCCACCGATTCCGGCATTGTTCACGAGAATATCCACCCGGCCAAATTTGGCAATGGTGGCATCAATTACCTTTTGCCAGTCAGCTTCTTGGGACACATCCTGTTGAACAAACAGACTGACATCGTCACCAAACTTGGCAACGGCCGCATGCCCGCCATCCACATTATGGTTAGCGGTTACCACAACTTTAGCGCCTTCACGCACATAACATTCAGCGATGCCTAACCCAATACCAGCAACGCCGCCGGTAATAATTGCCACTTTATCTTTCAAACGATCTGTCATCATCCATCACCCTTTCAATTCATTCTTGTTCAGGGTATCACATTGCGGTGAGAAAATGAAAGAATTTGCCTTGATTATCGAATATGACGGGTTTCACTCCAATAGGATTGATCAGCCCGTTCGCTTACACACTCTCTTGCTATTACGAGGTTTACTTTAGGTCACGCCATGCCGAATTTCTACCTTCAATCAGAGATCTCAAACCACTAGCCGTCCCTTGCTAAGCAATTGCAGTCAACTAAGCGTTGTCTACCTATCCCACCGTAAAATGATATTATTGATAAAAACACTATTAACCAGATGTTAAGGGAGGCTACCCTCATGGACATAGAGGGGATATATACACCATTAAACCGAACACTTCTAATCTCATTACACCCAGAGTACGTCAGCGCCATTATGAATCAAACCAAAATAATCGAGTACCGAAAGCGTTTTTTCAAAGACGCATTCCAGGCATTTGTCTGCACAACAGGCCCCAACGGCGGCATCGAACTTTTCATTGACTGTGACGCCCCAATTATTTCAAATGCTAACAATTTGGCAACTATTGGTAGCCTGCTTCAAAATGATGACTATACCGAAATACACGATTACTTTAACGACAATAATTCTGGTTTTATTATTCCAATAAAATCCGCCGTATCTTTCCCAAAGATACCACGTAAGCGTTTACTAAATGAATTTTCAAATTTCGTTGTCCCACAATCCTATCTCTTTTTAGATGATCCTAAAAAGGCCGATCTGCTCAAATTTCTCCTATCTATTTCATACAAAGATCATTGGACTTTGAACTGGGAAGATAAGTACGACAGTATCTCCCAGATCATTCAGTAGCGCTTCAATTGGTAATCATATAAAAAAGCACACGACTGCCCGTGTGCTCTTTACTTAGACCAGCTGTACCGATTTAATTCGGTTGTACTCATCCATATATTTTTTGGCATTTCTAGTAACACCAGCAAAGTCGTCATCCGCCGCTGGGGCAGTGAGGCCCCCGCCAGCACCAACCACTGCGGCCCCCGCAGCAAACCAGTCTTCCATATTTTGGACATTGACGCCACCCGATGGCATCACATTCAAATATGGGAATGGCCCGTGGTACTCTTTAATTGCCATCGTACCCGCCATGGCACCTGGGAATAATTTCACCACTTCAGATCCAAACTTTAAAGCCGTTTGAGCTTCCGTAATCGTATACGTTCCGGGAACATATGGCACTTGGTAAAGATTGCACATCAGAGCCACATCTTTGTCAAACGTGGGACTAACAATGAATTGCGCACCCGCAATAATCGCTAACCGGGCGGAGGTGGCATCTAACACCGTCCCGGCACCAACAACGACTGCGCTTCCAGCGTATTTGTCGACCAGCTCACCGATAACGGTATCGGCATGGGGCACACTATACGTTAACTCCAATCCCGTAACGCCACCGGCAATGACTGCATCCGCCACTTTCACAGCCTTAGTGGGGGCCTCTGCACGAATGACCGCAATCACACCGGTATCAATCATTTTATTTAATAATTCCGCTCGTTTCATTAGATAATCTCCTTTTACTCACTTAATGCCGCCTGGGCTGCATAAAATTGGGCCAATTCACTCGGCGTTGGATACCCATCGTTATCTCCTGGTGACGTAACCGCCAAGGCGCCAATGGCACAACCACGTTTCACGGACTCGGATAGTGTGTGGCCTTCGATCAAGCCAGAAATTAAGCCCACGGCAAAGCCATCCCCGGCCCCAACCGTATCGACGACGGACGCCACATGGAAGCCCGTAACCACTTGTTGGTGGCCATCACGTTGCTTAATCAACGCACCGTCAGGCCCCAGCTTCACAATCACGGCTTGGGTCACGTCACTCTGTTGCAGATAAAAGTCCGCAATTTCATTAGGATCACGCGATCCCATCAAGATTTCACCTTCACCAATTCCCGGCATAACGATATTCGCTTGTCGGGCCAACTCATTGGTCGTATCAATCATTTGTTGGCGACTGGCCCATAATGCCGGTCGTAAATTAGGATCAAACGTGACCAAAATCTGTTGCGCCAGCAATCGTTGCGTTAAGTCCTTCAAAACGTTCAAGTCATTGGCTGATAGTGCCGCAAAGATGCCCGATAGATGAGCCACCTTGACGCCGGTAAAATCAATTTGATCCAAGTTCTTTTGATCAAAGTTAGCGGCGGCCGAATTTTTACGAAAATAATACGTAGCTGGATCGCCCTGACTGACCCATTGTTTCAAGTAAAATCCCGTCCAGAAATGATCGCTTTGACTGAGATACCGCGTGCCCACACCTGCTTTGGCAATCGCCTTCGTAATATACTGACCAAATGGATCAGCTCCCACTGCGGAAATATAATCTGCGGAATGGCCTAGCCGCGAAACACCAATGGCTACATTCAACTCGGCACCCGCCAAAAACTTGTGAAAGCGTTGGGCGTCAACTAAGCTAGCATCTAGGTCCTCAGCCGCGAAGACGGCCATTGGTTCACCAATCGTTAAAAATTCAGCCATAATTCATCACTTTCCTTACCTCAAATTTACTATTTAGCTGGGGTTGGGATCTGCGCCGCTGCTGAGTGCGCCACGGTAACCTTGCCCTTTTTGACTAATCGACGGTAATACCACATGGTCACAATTGGTGTCAGAATAGCTGAAACTAACACGCTGGTCGCAACAATAGCCGTTGCGGAACCTGCTGTTGACTTAAACGCCGGATTCATCTGGGCAATCACGATAGGGACCGACACAGCGGCACCAGCAGTCGATGAGGCGGCCCATCCGGCCAAGCCATCTGATCGAACGACGTAACGGTCGAGTAAGTATAAAACGTATCCGGAAACCAAGACGACCAAGACACCTACAAGAATGCCCACTAAGCCTGATTGTAAAATCATGTCTAAGTTCAAACTATACCCAATGGTGAAGGCAAAGAATGGCACCAATCCACCTTGGAGGGGACTAAATAGGTCGCGCATGTCATGATCCAACCCACCAACAATCATGCCTAACACAAATGGGACTAACGTTGAGACCAATGCCGGCCAGGGAAATGCGCCAATACCAGCTAGTCCCAAAGTAATCATCGTAAAGAAGGGCCCCGATTGAATGCTGAAGAAGGGATAGGCCGCGACATCGACATCTCGATTAGGAATTGTCGTCATTAAAGCGACATACAACCCACCATTAGAAGCGTTGAAAGCGGCCAAGACGGCCAGCACTGACAAGCCGGTAAAGACCCCGGTCGTTACCCCTTCCTTAGGTAAAATCATGTTCAATCCCACCGCAATTAAAGCGGCTAGAATAACCTTACCAAGTAGCAGCGTGACACCCTTAGCTGCAATCTTACCGGAAGATTTCAAATTAATATTTGTGCCAACTGCAAAGAAGAAAATAAAGAGAATGACTGACGTACCAACCATATATGAGCCGGTCACCCCAGTTAAGGCAACATCTGCTTTAGGCCAGATAGTGTGAATAATTGCGCCAATGACTAGTGGAACAACCATCATGCCACCAGGTATTTTTTCAATATTCTTTTTGATTTTCATCATATCTACCTGCACATTTCATTTTTTTGAAAGTTTTTTCACAAATTTGGCAAAAATAAATACAGAGTCTATGCTCTGCATCTATTTTTTAGTTGTTAACGCACCAAGTAACCCCCATCAACCGGGATAATCGCACCATTAATGTAATTAGCTGCGTTACTTGCCAAATAAACTGAAATCCCCATCAATTCATAAGGCTCGCCCCAGTGACCGGCAGCAATCCGGCCCAGAATTTCATCGTTGCGGGCCTTATCTGCACGAATTGGCGCCGTATTTGCCGTTTTAATATAACCGGGAGCAATGGCGTTAACTTGGACATTATAGGCCGCCATTTCACTCGCAAACGCCTTAGTCAGACCAGCTACACCATGTTTGGCCGCCGTATAAGATGGAATGAATTTCCCACCTTGAAACGATAGCATTGACCCAATGTTAATGATCTTACCGGATTTCTGCTTTGCAAACTCTTTAGAAGCCGCCAATGACATATGATAAACTGCCGACAGGTTAATCGCGATTACCTGATCCCAATCCTTATCCTTGGATTCTAGGATTGGGTTACGCTTAATCATCCCAGCGTTGTTAACCAAAATATCAATATGACCAAAGGTGGCCATCGCTTTGGCAACCACCTTTTCGGCAATGCCATCTTCCGTCAAATCTGCTTGCATAAATTCAACCTGACGCCCACGCTTCTCGATTAACGCCCGCGTATCATCCCAACCGGCCGTCCCAAAAGTGGGAATAAAGATGTCGGCACCCGCTTCAGCCATCGCAACTGCGTAACCTTGACCTAAACCAGTGTTCCCACCAGTAACAATCGCCACTTTACCAGCTAAGCTAAACCAATCCATTTTAAACTGATTCAATGATTCTTGATTATGTTCAATCTCTTCACGGGACTGTGCCATAACGACATTCCTCCTTTAGTTAACGTAACTGATGCATATCAACCGCATCCATATCATCGTAAGTCTGGTTTTCACCACACATTGCCCAAATGAAGGCATAGTTCGTTGTCCCAACCCCACAGTGAATCGAGTAACTTGGGTTAACAACGGCTTGTTCTGGCTCCAACCAAATGTGCTTCGTATTTTCTGGCGTTCCCATAAAGTGGGCAACTCGGGTATCGTCAGCACCAAATTCAATGTAAAGGTAGGTTTCCATCCGCCGGGCATGGGTGTGCGCTGGCATGGTATTCCAAGAGTTCCCTGGTTCCAATACCGTGTACCCCATTTGTAACTGGCAGGTATCCATGATGGAAGCATCGATGTACTTATGAATGGTCCGCTTATTCATATGTTCTTGATCACCCATTGGCATCGCAATTGAATCTTTATACGCCAACTTTTTCGTCGGGTAAGCTCGGTGTGCTGGTGTCGATACGACATAAAACTTGGCTGGATTCTCAGCATCCACGGACTCAAACTTAATTTCTTTAGTTCCCATGCTAATGTAATAGCCATCATGGGGGGCGATTGTATCTTCATGACCGTCAATCGTGACTTTACCATCACCACCGATATTGATGAAGCCCAGTTCACGACGTTCTAAGAAGTACTTAACCCCTAGCTCTTTATCTAATTTGATTTCAAGTGGTTGATCGGTTGGCGTCACACCACCAAAGATCATCCGGTCGTTATAAGTATAGGTCAGTAAGATATCACCCGGATTAAAAATCTTTTCCATTAAAAACTGATCACGTAATTCATCCGTATTGTAATGATCAATATCCTTAGGACTATGTGCATATTTCGTTACCATATTAAATGCCATGTGTGTTCCCTCCAGTTTTCTTATTTAGAAATCATATTTCCTTTTTGACAATTTCAATATATGCCCCTTCAGCAAAAAAATCAAGACCTAACTGGCATTTTTTAGAAAACGTTTTCAAAAATCCCGATGTAGCACCGTTTAGCTCACGTCCTATTTTTCTTTATTGGACATATCGTTTCCTATCGATCAACACATTACAAATTATTTTTTTTGCGTTAATCCGATCAAGTAAAGTCCGCAGACACGGCACTAACAACCGATGACGTTTTGTGCACCATCTGACAATATTGACCTCGTCGCCAATTGTTGTAATACTTACAGAGCTAAGACGTTAGGAGATAATACGATGAATTCAAAGAAGATTCACATTGACCCGCAGGAATTTGCCTATCATTTTGTTGACTCAATCAGTAAAGGTGATGTATCCAAAGCAAATATGCAGGCCAAGGCCAAAGAGCAGCTATTCGCATACTTAACTGCCTATGTTTTAATTGAACAATTCAACACATCTGAAGCTAGCGAATTCCTCGATGATGCCAGCAAGAAAGTTGAAGACTTGTCGATGAAAGAATTTCTACGATTGGTTTCACAACGATCAGACTTCAGCCCCTTAAAAAAATAAGTTTTTAGCATAAAACCACCGACCACATCACTGTTTGACTTCACAGTTGATAAGATCAGTGGTTTTTTACTCTGTCCACTCACTTTATTAGCGTATCCTAAAAAGCGGGCAATCATTGGCGTGACCCACAACGGATTAATTGAAGACTTACGCAAGTAAAGATTCATCAGACTGTTTCCACCATTTTGGGTCCTCCCAATTCCCACCTCTCGATATATATGACCACGGTACCAGAGATAAATCATCTCTTTTGAAACTTCCGTTTACTTTTAAGCGTAAAATGCGTAATATTAGATCATAAGCATTTCTTATTCGGAAATTATGGGGTGAACCAGTATGCCAGAAACTAAATTATATGGGACAGTCCTTGTACGGGCAAAAAAAATCATGGACTTTATTGCACAATCAGAAACGAATCCCACTTTAAAAGAAATCAGTCAAGGAATTGAGATGACTAGCTCGACAGTGCTAAAGATTTTGACAACCTTGGATATTCTTGGTTTTGTCACCCGAACTGGTGATGGTAAAAGTTATCGGTTAGGTATGGAACTCTTTCGTTATGGTCAACGGGTTGCCGAAGACTTCGATATTCGTGACGTCGCTCGTGGCCCCTTATCAAAATTACGCGATCAGACTTCAGAAACCATTAACTTGGGCGTCATTGCCCATCATCAAGTAACGCTAGTGGAAAAGTACGAAAGCCCCCAAAGTGTCAATCTCAAGTCCCACATTGGTGGTAGCATGCACTTGTATTCCTCCTCCATGGGTAAAGCCATGCTTGCGACTTTGGATGACAGTGCATTCGCCAATTATCTCGAACAGGTAAAACCGTTACAGCAGATTGCGCCCAACACCATTACCTCAGCGACTGCTTTAAAGCAAGACCTCGCGCAAATTCGCCAACGCGGTTACTCGATTGATAATGAGGAAAACGAACCCGACGTGTATTGTATTGGTTTTGCCTTAGTCAAAGTGAATCACCTGTACGGCGCCTTTTCAATCACTACGCCGAAATATCGCATGTCACCAGAACGCCAAGCTACTTTTATTGACCTCGCTAAAACGGCGCAGGCTAGGATTGTCCAATCCCTATAACGTCAAAAAAGCCGCCAGCACTTTCATGCTAGCGGCTTTTTTACTCGCTAAAACTTATGTGGCAGAACTAATCCGCCAGCCTCATTATCATTAGGATGCTCACGTTTAACCACTAACTCTTGGTTAACAAAGCTGGAGATCCCCGTCTGACCCAATTCACGGCCAAAACCAGATTTCTTCACACCGCCAAATTCAAGTTCTGGTAAGGAACTGAAGAATGTATTGACGAAGACCATGCCTGTTTCAATTCGTGAAGCCAATTCAGCACCAGCTTCTGCACTACCCGCAAAGACAATGCCACCTAAGCCGTAGTCCGCATCATTGGCCAAAGCCACTGCTTCATCATCATCAGCGACCTTGTAGACCTGGGCGACCGGTCCAAACATTTCTTTGCCATAGGCGGGGTTATCTTTGGTGATATCCGTCAAAATCGTTGGCATAAAGAATTGCCCGTCACTGTCGATCGGTTCATGAACGTAATAGGCGGTTGCACCGTTCGTCAATGCCTCATCAACTTGCTTCTGTAACTTTTCTTTTGCCTTACGTGAATTCATCGGCGCCAAGGTTGTTTTGGGATCCATCGGGTCACCCATCTTAACGGAAGCAAAGGCTGCCTTTAAGGATTCTAGGAATTCATCATAGTGGTTAGCGGTAACGATAAAGCGCTTGGATGACGTGCAGACTTGCCCGGCATTATATAGCCGTGCCCGAGGCGCAATTGCCTTAACATCGTCCATATTGGCATCGTGAGCGACGATGAACGCATCTACCCCACCAAGCTCCATTGTCGTCTTTTTCAAATGCTTACCAGCCTCTTCGGCTACGGCAACACCGCCACGTTCCGAACCGGTTAAAGCGACACCTTGAACCCGTTTATCAGCCACCACCGTTGATACTTGATCATAGGATAAGAACAAGTTCTTTAGCGCACCAGCCGGCGCACCAGCGCGCTTGACTGCATCTTCAAACGCCAAAGCCGCAGCTGGCGTGATTGCCGCATGCTTATACACAATCGGATCGCCAACCGCAAAGTTAGGCGCGAAGATCCGCATCATTTGGTAGTATGGGAAATTCCATGGTTCAACGGCCATCAGTACACCCAACGGATGATTTTCAAGCTGCGCGTCACCGGCAATTGACTCAATTTTCCGTGGTTTTAATAGGTCTTCAGCGTGCTCAGCGTAGTAGTCCGCAATCATCGCACATAATTGGACTTCTCCCTGCGCTTCAACGAATAGCTTGCCCATCTCTGTGGTCAACACTTTCGCCAGGTCATCCGTTTCATCGCGGAAAATTTGTGCTAATTTCCGCAACACGGGAATCCGACTGCTAACTGGGTCATTACGCCATTGTTCATAAAGTTTTTGTGCTTGTGCCAGACTCGCTTCAATCTCGTCAGCGGTCGCATTTTCATAGGTCTTTACCACTTCATTCGTATAAGGATTGGTCGTTTGATATGCCATCGTTTATTTCCTCCTTAATGGGGCCCGCCAGTTTCACAAGATACCCCTTACAGACATGACTATACTAGCCAAATCGCCCAAATACCACCGTTTTGTTTGTGATAATTAGTTCAAATAATTAGTGAAACTAGCTTATTTAACCGTTTTCAACCGGTTGCATTTTGGCAAAAATAAACCACAAAAAAAGTTGTCAGTTTCCTGGCAACTCATTTTGACTAACTTAACTTCCAACGGTCCAAAATACCGTTGAATAATCGATTAGCGGTGGTAATTTGATCCAAGACTGTCCGCGGACTCGCCGTGAAGTTATCATTGGCCCATCTATTAATGATGCCTAACGCCCCAGCAGCAACAAACTCTGCCGACGTCTCAATCACATCTTCTTTTAAATAACGATACTCTGGCATTGCGTGAAGCAAAATGGATAATCGTGCTGCCACAAATTCATTCATTGATTGCCGCCAAACCCCATCATCGTATGGGTAAGCATTTAAGAAAATCTTTGAATTATCAGCAATTCGTTCCAGTAATTGAATTATTGCTGGACGCCAATTCTCTAAGGTCAAGGCCACCGGTTGTTCGTGTCGAGGTGACTCCACTATGAAGTGCTCGTATACAAATGCCAGTAGTTCATACTTGTCGGCGAAATAGTAATAAAACGTCTTTCGATGAACTTCAGCCTCGTCCGCAATTTCACGAACCGTGATCTTATCAAACGTATTGTGGTTCAGCAACGAAGCCAAGGCCTCCGCAATCCGCTCCTTAGTTTCTGATGCAGCCATCGTGATACCTCCAATCATTCATACACCATCGTATATTTAGCGTTAAAAACCACTAGTTTCCCCCCAGAAGCTAGTAATCTTAACTAACGTCCTAAGCTGACTAAAATTATACGCGTTTCAGCGAGAGAAGAAACCCCTTTTGTGAAAAAACTCGTTTAACCATTGACCGATTATGTATATTAATAATCGTCTTTATCGGCCCTTGAACAGCCTTGATTATAGCACAATTAGCCTTAAAATTGTGCCATAGTTTTGCACACAATCAATTATTATTTCCCAAACTTAATATTTTTCCTTAATCCAGCGGAACTTGCTCATCCCCCGTTGCCAAGCTGCCTTCTAATTGCAATAGTGCCCATTTACGGACTAGGCCGCCGGCATACCCGGTCAATGCCCCATCACTCGCCACTACCCGATGGCAGGGAACTACCAGACTAATCGGGTTATGCCCAACCGCTCCCCCGATAGCTTGACCACCAACAAAGTGGCCTAACTGCTCGCTAAGTTGGGTCGCTAACTGACCATAAGTCAGCACCGTACCATAAGGAATTTCGCGCAATTGTTGCCAAACCGCTTGGCGAAACGGCGTTCCCTGTGGACGGACTGGAAAATCAATGGTTGGCTGATCACCCACAAAATAGGCATCCAGCCACGTTTGCACTCGAACAAAAATCGGTCGATCACTAATAACCGTTAGTTTAGGCAAGGTACTCCCATAATACTTTTGATCGGTAAACCACAGGCCCATCAAGGATAGCCCATCTGACATCACGGTAACTGGCCCTAATGGCGTCGTTAGTTGCTTTTGCAGCATCCCCGCATCCTCCCTTTTCTCTGTATTTTACCATTAACAGTGGCTAAAACAAAGGATTTCTGAGCCATATCCCATCAGCCGACTAACGAAAAAAGTCTCCCCAAAATCGATTGGATTTTGGGGAGACTCACTTTTTAACAGTAACTGTTCCAAGCTACTTCTATTCTGTTAGTTCTTTCTAGTGATATAAGTCAAACCGGCCTTTAGCTAACGTCGTACTTAAGTGGGCACTTTCCATCAATGAACGGTCGGTAATAACCTTCTTCAAGGCTGAAGCTAGGTAACCGTGCACCTTTTTATTGCTACTGAAGATTTCACCAATCCCGTCACGATCACTCAAGGAAGCAACCGTACCGCTGGACTTGTAAACAAATGGACGGGTCTCATGACCACGTAGCATCAAACCAATGTTCTTGGCCGCATGCGCCCCACAAGCCAGTGCAATCTGGGCAGTCGTTGGATATGGCCGATTACTTTGCGGGTCCATCACTGCAGCAACGTCACCAATCACGTAAACTTCTGGATGGCCTTCTAGACTCAAATCGTCCTTGACCACTACCCGGTTCCGTCGTTGTTCAAAACCAGAATCAGCCATCACGTGTGAGCCACTAACTCCAACAGTCCAAACAATAGTGTTTGCGGCAATTTCATGCTCCTGTTCATCATCTGTATTCTTGTCCTGATAGACCACTGCCCCCGGTTTGATTTCCGTAATAGCCGCGCCTAACTTCATTTCAATATTGTGCTTTGCCATAAAGTTCATGGCATAATCTGCCAAGGATTTATCGAACATTGGTAAAATGGTTTTACCCATTTCTAAGCAGACAACTTTGAATGCCGGGGTATTGTACCGGGTTTGAAGCTTTGGTAATGATTGGCTTAATTCACCCAACAGTTCGATTCCCGTAAAGCCGGCCCCACACACTGCAATCGTTAAATCATTCGGATCTTGACTTTCAGCATACCCCTTAGCTTTAGCTTCAATGTGTTGATAAACCGCCTCGGACGTTTGTAAATCATCCATTGGCAGGGCATTTTCAACCGCACCTTTTAAGCCAAAGGTTTCAGATTGAAAGCCTAATGCAAGGATTAAATAATCATACGTGATTGGATCATGGTCAACCAGCGTAACTTGCTTGCTATCCACATCCACGTTGGTGACTTCGTCTTGAATAAACGTAACCCGTTTACCAATAACATCATTAATTTCATAAGTGATCCGATCAGGTGCAATCGTTCCTGCAGCCACCTCATGTAAATTGGTTTTTTCTGTGTGGGTGCTCGTCTTATCAACCAAGATAATCTGATCATCACTCGGAACCTCCCGCTGTAAGAACTTGATGGCCCGCATGCCTGCATAACCGCCACCGAGAACTAAAATCGTTGCCATAATAAACGACCCCTTTTCTAATAAAGTTCTTCTCACGTTCAATCAGCTCGCAACCATTTAACCAGTTAACCGGTTACAATTTCGGTTAAGCACCACCACTCCCCCCATCGGAACTAGTGGATGAACTAATTGTTAGAGATGATTTACTTCTATTATACGGCTTATCGGGTGAAAAACCAGCCTGAAAGTATCGTAATCTTTTTCACAAAATAACTGCACACAATTTAATTGGTGATTCACTAACATCTCAAGCCGGTCAAGTCACAATAGCTGACTTTATTTTTAAAAACCGTTATCGTATAAGTTAGTAAAGTTATTTTCGTATAGGAGGTTTTTTGAATGACGACATTAATTATTGGCGCTCATGGTCAGGTTGGTCAACACATCGTCAAGCAACTCGCGGCAACCGGAGAAACCGTCTATGGCGGCATCCGCAATGCTGACCAAGCTGATACGATCACCCAACTGGGCGGTCAACCACGGACCATTGATCTGTTAGGGACTGCTGAAGATATGGTGCCCGCTATGGCCGATGTTGATACGGTCGTTTTTGCGGCTGGCTCCGGTGGCAGTACGGGTGATGATATGACGCTCAATATTGATTTGGATGGCGCCGTCAAAGCTATGCATGCCACCGAATTAGCTGACATCAAGCGCTTTATCCTCATCAGCGCGCTCGGAACGGACGACCGTGCTTTCTGGAATCAATCTGGTATTCGACCATACTACGTTGCCAAATACTATGCCGATCAGTGGTTACGCCACCGAACAGACTTGGATTACACCATCTTGCGGCCAGGCGCTTTAACCAACGATGCCCCAACTGGTCAGATCTCATTAGATCCCGCCACCAGTGACACGAAAAAGATCACCCGTCGTGATGTCGCTGCTGCTGTGGTCGCTGTGGTCAAGCATCCCCAACCTAAGCAAATTATTGAGTTGGTTAATGGCGACACGCCGGTTGCCGAGGCCTTACGTTAGTCACCGATCCGCATATAAATGTGTATGACTGACAGAAAAAATGGTACCCTCAGAAAGTTAAATTCTGAGAGTGCCATTTTTAATAGCCCGTTAACCGCGTGACCACTATGCTAAAATAAATCTAACTAAAAAATCAGTAGCGGTCTCGCCACTACTGGTCAGTTAGCTTCTGTTCTGTTTGGTTGCCGTTAAGCTTAATTCGGTATGCTTATTTTAGTTGCTGATCGCGGTGCTGTTGATCTAAATTTAGCGCACTTGCATCTACGGCTGTTTGCACTTGATTAGAAATGGCTTTGGTGGTTACCCGCTTCAAATGAATCTTGGTTGGTTGAATCTCTGTATTAGCGCGTGTACCCAGCTTAATCGTCGTTGATACCGTCATTTCTGGGGCAGTCGCCTTGGATGTCGTCGTTGCGGCGGATGCTCCCGCTGAAGTCGCCATCAAAGTCGTTATTGTCATTGCACCTAACATCAACTTCGTTACCATTGATTTCATTTTAGTCATGTTAACCACTCCTCAAGTTTTGAATTAGCTGTTGTCATTCGATAGTTTAGTTATACCATCGCAGCAGCCAATAATCTTGAAATGGTTTTAAGCTTTATCTATGAATTTCTTATTTTCCATGCATCAGTTTATGGTATCATGCCAACAAATCACGTCACACTAAGGAGTAACCCACATGAAAAACACTATTTTACTAGTTGAAGACGAGGAAGGCTTAGCCAGTTATGTGGCCAAAGAATTGACGTTTGAAGACTTCGACGTTGTTACAGCCACTGACGGCGCTGCCGCTTGGGAAACCTACCAGCAGGAAAAAGACCGATTATTATTGGTTTTGCTCGACTGGATGCTGCCTAAGATGGACGGGATGGAAGTCTTACGCCGGATTCGCAAGCATGATGAGTTACCCGTCATTATGATGACCGCTCGTGACTACCTAGGAGACAAAGTGACCGGTCTTGATAACGGTGCTGATGACTACATCACCAAGCCCTTTGAGATCGAAGAATTACTGGCCCGTATTCGGGTGATTCAACGGCGAACGGCACATCAAAGTGGTCTCGATCAAACCTACCGCTTGGGAGATTTAACCTTAGTGACCAAGACTCGGCAAGTCGATCGGGCTGGTGAAACCATTCAACTTACCCAACGTGAGTATGATTTACTACTATTTCTTATGCAGCATCCCAGTCAGGTTTTCACCCGTGACGAGTTACTCGATAACGTTTGGGGCGTTGATTTTCTTGGCCAGCAAAACGTCGTTGACGTCTATATTGGTTATTTAAGAAATAAAATTGATGTAGCCGATGTCCCTCATTTATTTCACACCATTCGCGGCGTTGGCTACAGTCTGAAAGAAGATGAGGCCCATGAGCACTAAAACACCACCGCGAACTTACGCCGACATTATCCGTCATTCCGTCACTAGCCTATTGCTAACCATTGGGATAATCATTGTCATCACGGTCAGCGTCACGCTAACCGTTGATCAGCTATTACGGGCCCAGGATCAGGCAGCCAAGCTTAGCACTAGTCTCCAAACGACGCAGGTCAGTAATTTCAAAGATTGGCTGAACATTAACCGGAGCAGTGGCCTAAATTCCCATAACACGTTTGTGTTGATTAAAAACGCCAACGGTACCACAACTTCATTACTCCCCCATGCGCAGCAATTAGCCAAGGCCAACACATGGTCTGTCCCATTTACGCATTTAGTCTATATTAAAGGCTGGGGCTTGTTCTTCTCAGAAACGCTAAAGACTGATAACCGCACTTACGCGTTGTTTATCGGCATGCACGTTTTAATCGGCAATCTTCACGTCTTAATTTCTGTCTTGATTATCGCAATCGGTCTCAGTTTGCTGATTGGTCTCCTCTATGTGCGTTGGTTGGCCAACCGGCTGAGTGCGCCAACACTCACATTGGCTCGAGCAGCCAAACAAGCCGCAGCTAATTCCGAAGCTACTCAGCCAGAATTGCCACAGCCAAGTGAACCCGTGGAGATTGGTCAACTAGCTCGCGACTTCAATCAGCTCCTCGCCGCACAAAATGGTCGGTTGCAACGTGAACGGCAATTTATTTCAGATGCCTCTCATGAACTCCGGACCCCCATCGCAACCATTCGGGGTAACCTTAAATTAATTGAACGCCGCGGAAAACAACATCCTGAAATCATTCCTGAATCACTGGGTTTCATTGATCAGGAGTCGTTACGCATGCAACACCTGATTGAAAATCTTCTCCATTTGTCACGCGCAGACCGCGCCGAAATTAGTCTGCACCCGATTGATATCGATACCCTAGCCCAATCCGTGATCACCCACTATCAGCCGTTGGTTAACCAACCGATTACGTATACTGGCCCGTCTACCCCTGCCATGGCCTTGGCCGATACCGACATGCTTCATCAGGTGTTGACGGCCCTTCTCGATAATGCCCACAAGTATGGGGACCCTGATCAACCCATTGAGGTCACCGTTTCACAACAAGATCAGCACGTCATTCTCAGTGTCGCCGATCATGGTCCGGGAATCTCAGCTACCGATCGCCTCCATATTTTTGAACGATTTTACCGTGTCGATGAATCCCGTTCTAATAAAATTGAGGGCAGTGGCTTAGGTTTAGCCATCGTGTCGCAGCTTGTTCACCTCAACAAGGGAACCATTACCGTCACAGATAATCAGCCCCACGGCGCCTGCTTTATCATTAGTTTACTCAACGCTGAGGAAAACTAAGAATTTCTCAGTTAATCCTTAACTAAAATCACTGGTTGTTTGATCATTTCCTCGGTATACTGAATTCATCAAGTGAAAGGAAGCGTTCAATATGCTGATTGATGACAACCCGCAAATTCATACCATTACTCCCGCCCGAATTACGAAGGTGTTTTATCCCTACGTCATTGCGAAAACGGAAGCCGGGAGTTATGTCAACATTAACCTGAGCGACAAAGAACGACATGACCCATTGTTTTGGGAATCGATTACCAACATTGCTAAAGCCAAGCTCTGGGTCCCGATCGGTGAACGATTCCATCAACTTCTCTCCTATGATTGGACCTACGCCGCTGAATAACTAAGTTAACCTTAATGAACAACGAGTTGCAGTGATTACTGCGACTCGTTTTTATTTACCCTTTAGTCACGTAAAGAGTGGAAAAAACCGATTGGCTGGCTGACGGGGAAAAATGGAACTAGCTGCCTATTAGCACACATTTCGACACCAGATACACCAAAAAGGACCGCATTTCAAAAGAGATAGGTCGCAATGGTGGGTTGCATGAACAAGGCCATCAACTGTCTTTTATCCAGGGGGAAAATCGACCAGTTGTATGATGACTCACATCACGGGCTCGAGATCCAATAAAGCTTACGTCTGGTAAAACATTTTTAGTATTCTCACACTGACATTTTCCATTTCAATCATTGGAAAATACTGTTTTGTATACGCCCACCTAGCCATAAAGATGGTCCGGTAAGGCGACTATTTTCTACAATCTATCTTGATTAATCGTAAGAAAGAACCTGAGACTTTTGTCCCAGGTTCTGATCTAATGGGTAGAATTTCGTAAAATTTCAGCTTTCTTACGCAAATCGCCACGAGTCTGATATATCAAGACCTTAGTTGGTCGTGCCAAATAGCCATCCAGCGTCCCACCAATACTAGCCAACCAAAAACTCATAAATCCCCAGACACTCGCGGACCATGCCGTTTTAAGGGCTAACGTAAAGGCTGCGATAACCACAAACAAGCCTAAGTTAATCAGCGCGGTCACACCCTGGCGGTCTAACCGATTAAAATACGGATACTGCCACGTCCACAAACTATCAACGAGTAGGAATCCTAGAATCACACCCAGCGCAATTCGTATGCCATGAATCTGGTCGACAGCCGTCGTCAAACTCAACAACACCATGAGCACCATCAAAAACCAAAATGAATGAAACGCATATCGCCAGTCAAATTTCATGTAAGTCGCCTCGTTTCTGTACTTAAGTGACCTTGCTTGGTCATGAAGTTTAGCACGAGTCGCTTTAAAATAAAATAACGCTGCTTCCTAAGGTTAGGATAGTAGCGCTACCAACGTCGTCAACTAGCGACCGTTAATTTTTAGTTAAACGTGACGATTAAAACGAAATGCGACCACCATGCTCAGCCAAGCACCAGCACCAGCAATTCCTAACACCAATAAAGCCCACTGAGAACCGGTGGCTGTCTTAATAGCCGTACTCCCGACACCACTAGCCTGACTGGCTGCAATGATCGCTGAAACAATGGCCGTTCCCATAGCACCAGCAAACTGTTGCATGGCGTTCATTAATGCATTGCCATCGGCTTTCAGCGTCGCTGGCAATTGCTTTAAACCATCCGTCATAATATTACCAAATGCCGCACCGATGCCCACCATGTAGCCGACATATAAACCCAGAATTCCGCCGACAGATAGCTGCGTAGCCGCCCCCGTCATCACGGCTAACGTGATCACAACTAATCCTAGGCCCAGTAAGATCGGGCGTTTCGCCCCAAAGCGATCCAAGATGTTGCCACCAATCGGAGAAAAGGCGGCACCCACGACAGCCCCCGGCAAAACAACCAGTCCGGCGACGAAGGCCGACTGCTGATTCACTAATTGTAGGTAATTTGGTAAGACAAACGATAACCCCAGTGCGGTAATCTGCACTAAAAAGAACGCAACTAAATGCCAAGCAAAGGCCGGATTGGCGACGGCTGCCAGCTGAATCAGCGGGTGTTCTTGGTGACGTGCCCGCTGGATAAAGAAGGCCAGACCTAGCAAGCCGAATACCATAGCACCCGCAACTGACCAACTCAAGAAGGGATGCGCCCCCAAAGAGCTAAAACCAAAGATCAATCCGGCAAAAGTGATGATCACACCTAGTAGGCTCCAAAAATCAAATCGCTCCGCTGAGGTGGTGGCCACCTGCTTAATCGTCCGAATGCCAACAAAGAACGAAATCACTAAAAAAGGCAGTAAAATCCAGAAAATGTAGCGCCAATTTAGATTCGTAACTAATAGTCCGCCATACGTGGGACCGATCGCGGGACCAATCGCGGTTACTAAGGTTCCCACACCAGTCATCATCCCAATCCGGCTCAATGGAACCTGCTCCAGTATGATGTTAAACATCAATGGTAACGCAATCCCGGTACCAAATCCCTGAATAGCCCGACCCAACAATAATAATGGAAACGTTGTCGCACAAGCATCCATGAGTAAGCCGGCAATAAACAAAAGGTTGGCAACAATAAACAGTTGTTTGAGCTTAAAGCGCCGCTTGAGATATGATGATAATGGTACGATACAGGCTACTATCAGTAGGTACAAGGTGGTCATCCACTGGACAGTCCCCGTGGTGACGTTAAACTGTTTCATCAAAGTTGGAAAAGTAATATTCATGGCCGTTTCGACGATCACACCGCTTAACGACATCAGTCCCGTGGCTAAGACCGCCCCAACAACCCGTGGTTCAATTTTTTCTGTTGCCATACTGTCACTCCTTTGATTAATTCCATCGACTAATTTGTTCTAATGCTCGTTGAAAGGCCTTGGCCTCACTTGACGATAAATTGGCTACCATTTTGGCATCTTGCGCGACTAAATGTTCAGTGACAATGGGCACTAAATGGCGCCCCTTGGCTGTCAACTGTAATTGGCGTTTGCGACTATCACTTGGCGCCACGATCCGTGTCACCAAGTGACGTTCAACCATGCGTTTCACTAATAATGATGCCGTCGATCGCTGTACGTGAAATTCCCGTTCTAAATCCACTTGAAAGACGGTCTCATCCGGATGCCGCCCAAGAAAATCAATCATGGATAATTGCATACCGGTCAATCCGAATGGCCGGGCAAATTGAGTCATTTCAAGATTCATCTGGTGTTCGGCATCCCGTAACCAGGCGCCTAATCGTCGTTCACTCATTTTGTCACCCCTTTTGTTAGCCAGCTAACAATTTTAATCGTTCTTTGTAAAATTTGCAAGCAAAAAAAGAGCCCGAGACTCTGTCCCGGACTCTAACCATCCTCATTTTAAATTTACCGATTAACGCTTAGAGTGTGTCGCCTTGTGCCCGGAGAAGCTCTCCCAATGCTGGTTGTTGCTGCCGATCAATGTGATTTTCCTTAGCATAGGCAGCGACCGTCTCTTCACCATAGAGTTGTGGATCGAGTGGCATAAAGGCCGTTCCAATAGGGTCATCATTTTTAATAACCGCGTTGACCACGATTGGCTTGCGGTTTCCTTGGGCTTGCAACGCCTTAATCTGGTCAAAGACTTGGGCCACTTCTTGGTTGTTCGTAACGGTGAAGCCAATACCACCTAAGCCTTCAGCAACCTTAGCCCAATCAGCATCTGTTAGATCGACCCCATACAGGTGCTGTTTCGTATCCACTTGTTCACGGTAGATAAAGCCAAACCGCTGGTTACTGAAGACCACGTTGATAACTGGCAAGCCATAACGGGCTTCGGTAATAATATCCGGTGCCACCATTGCAAAGCCCCCATCACCAGATAGTGACCAAGCTTGGGCATCCGGAACGCTTAACGCGCCAGCCATCCCAGCTGGTAAGCCATAACCCATTGTGGCAAAGAGTCCCGAAATGGCAAACCGCTGGTCTTGATCCATCGGTAGTCCCCGGACCGCCCATTCAGAGACGTTCCCGGTATCAACACCATAGGTATCCTTAGGACCTGCTAGTTCAGCAATCTTCTTTGTGACGGCTTCTGGTGCCAATCCCTGACTATCATCAGCAGCCAATTGATCCAACCACGCCTGCCAGTTCTGCTTGTTTTGCCGATTAGCGGTTAACCAAGTGGTTTCGGGTAACGTCTCACCAGTCGCAATCATAGCTTGCAAGTAACTCTTCGCGTCGCTGATGACTGCATAATCGATCGGTACCACTTTACCAATATCAAAAGCACTGTCATTAACCTGAATCACTTTAATATCTTTTGGCCAGAACTGGGCGAAAGGAAATTCGGACCCGAGGAATAAGATTAAATCCGTGTGCTGTAAGGCTTCAAAACCTGACTTTGAGCCCAAGCGGCCAAATGTTCCTAACGCATTCGGATGATTAGTCGGAATCACACCCGTTGCGGGAACCGTGTTGATAACGGGAATATTGAATTGTTCACTGAACTTAACCAGTTCAGCCCGAGCACCTAATAACCCCCGACCAGCATAGATTAACGGATGTTTAGCCGCTTTTAGTAACTCCAGCGTTGCCTTAACCGCTTGCGGATCAACAACTTGAGTAAAAGTATTCGCCACTACATTAGGCGTCTTAACGGGTTCATAATCAATCTCTGTGGCCGATAAGTCTTCCGGAATAATGACAACGGCTGGTCCCTTTTGCTGGTAGGCTTCCCGAATCGCTTGATTAATGACATATGGCAACTGTTCTGCTGTTGTTGCCGTTCGGTTGTAAACCGCTACATCACTAAACATTGGCGTTTCATCCATTTCCTGGAAATAGTTCGTGTTCATGGTTGATTGGGGAACTTGGCCTACAATGGCCAACATTGGCACATGATCCATCTTGGCGTCATATAAGCCGTTGAACAAGTGGGTCGCACCAGGCCCGGCTGAACCGAAAGCTACACCAATCTTTCCCGTAAACTTGGCATCAGCCGCGGCTGCCAGTGCCCCAACTTCTTCATGACGGACCTGAATATAGTTGATGTGCTCTTTTTCCAAATAAAGTCCTTCCACGGTGTGATTAATCGATCCACCCGGAATTCCATAAATATGGTCAATATCCCATGCTTCCAGTACTTTAACTAAGGCTTGTCCAGCAATCATCTTTGTCATGTCAATCGCGCTCCTTTAAGTTCATATGGCGGGTCACATACGACTACTATTGCGCCCCGTAATGATTGATTGTCGTTATCATAGCTCCTTTTAAATCAGAATGCCAGTATTTTTACTTACTTTTTGTTAGTGAATTTGTTCACGCTTTCAATATCTCATCAAAAAAGACGACTGCAGCACCCCAAAAGGCGACCGCAACCGTCTGACTTTTACCAAAAATGGCGATGGCGTAACATTATTGCCACGATCCCCATTAATCCAAGCATGAGCAATACCGTAAAAATCCACGAAATGGCATCACTAGCAAAGGGCAAGCGCACGTTCATGCCATAGAATCCCGTAATGATCGTTGGAATCGTGAGCACCAACGACCAGATTGTGAGGAATTTCATAGTATCGTTCAAGTTATTATTTAGAACATTATTAAATGTGTTGGAAATACGATCGACCACGTCAGCTTCAATCGATGTCATTTCGGAAGTCTGGCGCGCTTCAATGACAGCATCCGCCAAATGTTCCGCATTCTTATCTGACAATTGTTTGCCGAACGGCGTACTGCTGAGGTTAACCACCATCATCGCATTGTTCCGCGTGGCGCTGACGAAATAAGCCAGACTCTGCTGTAGATTGGACAATGCAATCAGATCTTTATTATCTGGTGCTTGATTTAGTTGCTTATCCAACCGATTCTGTTCCGCATTAATTTTCCGAATTGGCGGAATAAATTGGTCAAATAAAATAAATAGGCCAATCAACATGAATTCGTTGGTGTCTGAAATCTGCGTTAATTTCATCCGCTCGCTCAACGTCTGATTCACCCACTGGGTCCGCTTCGTCGTAATTGAAAATACACGATTCCCCTTCAACAAGAAAGCCACCGGTCGTGTAATATAACGTTGTGCGACCTGATCAACAACGACCGGTACGTGCAGAATAAACAATTGCGTATTTAAATACTCATCCCGATCATAGTGTGATCGCTCGTTTTCATCGGTTACATAGGTCAAAATCTCATCAGTCAGTCCGTACTTAACCTGCAAGTCTTCCCGGTCTGAGTCTTCTTCAATCATCGCCATGACCCAGATGAGGTCTTGATCCCCGGCCCCAATCTTATGTTCAACAATCATGGACGTTCCTCTTCTCTTCATTAGTAGACTAAGTGTACCACGTCTACGAATGAAATTCGCCCGATAATGTTGAAAATATTTAGGCTAGGCTAGTGTGCGTGAGCAACCTCAGTCGCATAGACCGCTTCTTGCTTAATCAATCGCTGTCGTTCTTTGGCGTTGTACCAAGGCGAAATGGTGAAAGCCAGCACATCATTCATCAAATAAATCGAGCTATTAATAAACATAGCTAGCGTCGCGGAACCTTGACGGAACGAAATAAACCACAAGACCATTTGCGCTAAACCAGAAGCAATCCACCACACATATTGATTGTTAAACCGTAAGAAACAGATAACCCCCGCGGTTAGACTAATGGCAAAGCTGATGGCGTCAACCCATGGCCGCGGATCATCTGTAAACGTGCCAATGGCCCAGCCGGATATCAGATAAATCACCAAAGTCGCCGTTACCGCTATAATCCAACTCCGACCAGTGAATCGACGAATTTTAGCAGCCATATTTACATTCCAGCTCGCACTAAGTAGTACTGGAATATCCAAGGTGATCACATAGGCCATTTGTTCAAAAATACTCAAATAATTTTTAGCAGCCAGGCCGGTCACCACAAAACAAATTGCGGATATGACGCCCAGCCAGCCATTGACTGACTTGGCAGCATTAATGGCTAACACGCACAAAACACCTAAAGTTGTGCCCACAAACGTTAGACATGTCAACCATGTGATGGGAGCATTAACTAATGTCATCACCTGACACCCCAGGCTAAAGAAAAAAAGATAATAGTTTTGCTGCGGCCAACCTTTAAGCTGGTGGGACAAGAATTGTAGATAATGGGTCATTGCGATAAACTCCCTTAATTTTATTTTTTTCTATATTTAGTACGAGCTTATCGATAAGCGAGTTTATAACACAATATATTGTGGTGTCCTTTTGGGGCAACGGAAATGATTATAGCATAATTCTTACTGACATTGCCGCCACCGTAGAATATTGTTTCACACCGACAAATTGTATATAAACCGCTTTCAATCCAATCAGGCTAGTTGTGAAACAACGTGTTGCTGGCGCATATATCCGCACACTTTATTTATTTTGGCGGCAAAGCAAAAAGAGGTGTACCCGCGGGCACACCTCTTTTCTGTCTAATCTCAATTGTTAATCGACCTCAGTATCATCTTTGGTGGTCAACGCGGCTAACATTTGCGTCAATTCACCTACTGTGATGGTCTCATGATCAGTAGCTAATTGTGCTGTACTCATTACTCGTGCGGCTTTTTCTAACGCCTCATGACAATCAATTTCCAGTTGTTTGCCACTTGTCGTCAACGATAACGGCCGAACCCGTCGATCAGTACTCTTATAACTCTGTTCCACGTATCCGCGCCGAATCAGTTGGGAAATTCCCCGCGACACCGCCGCTCGAGAAATCCCACGACTATCTGCAACTGTTGCGGACGTTAACTTACCGGGATTTTCTAAGATGTTGTGGAGAATGGCATATTGATCCACTGAAATTCCCATTGTTCGCTGAAACCGAGTTGCTGCCTTTTCTAATTCACGCTTAAGTTCCATAAAGGACTCAAAAAAACTCTCCGCATGTACGTCCCTACTCTTCATTCTCATCATATCCTTATCATTTACTAACCGGCAAGATAATTAACACGTTTAGCAATATGCAAAATCGTTGACCCCGTAGAAATATCTATACGTTTAATAATAATGAAGAACTGCATAAAATGCAAGCCAAAACGTTCATTTAAGAAAAGTTTACGGTATAAAAAGGGAGCGGAAAATATTCTCATCCCGTAGACCGTTCAGGCCACCAATGACTAGCCTCGTTTTCAGCCTATTCCAATCGTCGCCAATGATATAATCGCGCCTCCCACGGCTGGATCTGCCTATCATCAGAAGCCGCATCAACTGGTAGGTTGGTTAAAATCAACTCGCTAGTTGTTAAGTCAAAATTTTGAGTAGTTGCTGGCTGATCACTCATATTGACCACGACCAACCAGTTATCCCCATTCAGGGTACGACGATAGACGTACAGTTGATTATCTCCTGTATCTATCAGTTCATATCGTCCTGATCGCAGTGCCGGCACAGACTTTTTAATCCGAACAAGCTGCTGGTAAAACGGGAGGACCGCATGGGGGTCGTGGCTTTCACGCTCGACATTAATTTGCGTGACACCGGGAGCTAGCTGGAGCCACGGTTCATGATCGGAAAAGCCACCATACTGCTGGTGCGTCCACGGCATTGGCGTCCGCGCGTTATCCCGACTCTGCAATGCCAATTGTGACAAAATCTGTGGCTCGGCCAAACCAGCAGCGCGTTGTCGCTGATAATACCGCCGGCTATCTAAATCACGATAATCCGCAATTTTGGTAAAGCCAGCATTAGGCAAGCCTAATTCCTGACCTTGATAAATGAACGGTGTCCCTTTCATCAATAGGTACAACATCCCCAACGCTTTAGCCGATCGGCGTCGATACTCGCCTTGATCGTTACCATAATAAGAAACCGCCCGGGGCAGATCGTGATTTTCAATAAATAGTGTATTCCATCCGGTTCCTTCGAGACTTTGCTGCCATCTGGACAAGGTCGCACGCAACGCCGCAACCGGTAACTTAGGCGTGGCCTGCTCCCAGAAATGGACATGATCAAACTCTAACAACAAATCAAAAAAACCAGTTGCCGGATCTAACCAGCGTTGCGCGGTACGGGGATCAATTCCTCCCGCCTCACCGATGGCCAACAAATGATTTTGCGTCAATACGGGCTTTAAATCCGCTAGTAACGTAACAGTATCCGCCACATTTTCATAATATGCAGTCGCCGGCGTTACGTCAGCAAAATCCACACGCTTCTTAAGATGCGTGACACCCGCGAACCGAAACCCGTCCACACCGCGCTCAGCCCACCACTGCATAATCTGCACCATTTCATGGTGAACAGCTGGGTTTTGCCAGTTCAAATCAGGCTGTTCAGCCGCAAAGGTATGAAGATAAGCCGCCTGCTGATCAGGCACATACGTCCACGCTGAATCGCCAAAAACGGATTGCCAGTTGTTGGGCTGCTTAGTGGCGGTCGCCGGCTGCCACAAGTAGTAATCATGATAAGGCCCCTGTGGGTCGGCTAGCGCGGCCTGAAACCACGGATGTTGATCCGAAGTATGATTTAGTGCCAGATCAATCACCAGCTTAATTCCCGCCCCATGAAAGGCCGCCACTAAGCGATCAAAATCCGCCAACGTTCCATATTGGGGCGCCACATCACAATAATTTGTGACGTCATACCCACTATCCACATTGCCAGAGGGGTAAAACGCTGACAGCCAGACAAAATCAACTCCGAGTGACTGTAAATAATCAATTTTAGTTAAAATCCCCGGTAGATCGCCCACACCGTCGTGGTTACTGTCAAAAAAGCTCCGTGGATAAATTTGGTATCCAACTGCGTGTTGCCACCACTGTGTGTCCGCCATGATTGTCGTCCTTTCGTTTCAAATCGCAACCGGTTGTCCTAGCGGTTTTACGCGATTGTATTCGCATACAATTGTAACAAGTTTTTAGGCGTTTGTCGGCTGATTTCCCAAAAAATCTAGTTTCCACCTGAAAAAGCGCCGCAAAGTCTTAATAGAAGACAAAACCATAAGCGACTCGCAGCCCGACATCACAAAAGGGTTAGTCCCCTCAGAGCTGAAGGAGACTAACCCTTTTTATCGATAGACTAAGCCAATTGCGTAAACTGCTTATTTTCCAAACGGAATTGGTGATCACATTGATCGGCCACATCTGGTTCGTGGGTCACAATAATCACACACTTTTGCTGTTCATGGGCAATCTTTTGAAATTGGGCAATCACGTCTCTGGTATTGTCTTCGTCTAGGTTTCCAGTTGGCTCGTCAGCAACCACCAACTGGGCGTCACATGCCATGGTGCGAGCAATTGCGACCCGTTGCTGTTGCCCACCGGAAAGGTGTTGCACGTTACGCAAGGCTAACTCTTCACTAATACCGAAGTCATTTAAAATTTGCTTTGCGTAAACCTTGTCACCGGCATGTTTAGCGCCTGTAATCGCCATCGCCGTCATTAAATTATTTAACGGTGACATGTAGGTAAAGAGGTTATAGGCTTGAAAGACAATCGAAACATCTTTCCGCCGATAGTTAGTCAGGCCAATCTTTTTTAAAGACCGATCTCCTAACAAGATGTCCCCTTCCTTGGGTTTATCCAGTCCGGCAATCAACGACAGAAACGTTGTTTTCCCGGTTCCGGAATGACCAAGAATGGCGTAGGACTGCCCGATATCAAACTCTAAGTTAATGTCTTGAAATAACGGTTGGTCTTTATCCTGATACCAATAGCCTAGACCTTCAGTTTTTAACATGTGCGTGCCTCCTTAAGAAATAAGTACCTTCTTTGGTTCTAGCCGTAAAATACCACCCGAAGCGATCATAATTGACAGGAATGTAATGGCTAAGCCAAAGCCACCCAGTTCGGCCAAATCAACCGCACTGACACTGATATTGAGATCTGCATCAGCCTGCTTCGTGGCGCTGCTAGATTGTCCCACGTTACCTGGGCCGCCGTTGCCACCCTTCATGCCACTACCGCTTCCGCCAGGTTGACCGCCACCGCCGGGTTGTCCCGTTGAACTGCTGGTTGACGTCTGCGTCGTCGTGGTACTTTGCGAAACCAGTTGTGACCCTAATTGATCACCGACAAACTTCCCACCAGCGCCCGCAATCGCGACGGCAATCACAATCACCATCAGCATTTCCGTAAAGAATTGGGCGATAATCTTCCAGCGCGCTTCTCCAAGAGACAGCAACACCCCGATTTCAAATCGGCGTTCTCGGATCATCAAAATGACAATCAAGGCCAAGATAATCGTTCCAGCAATCGCGACTAACCAAACAATCTTATTGGCAAAGCTTTCCACGTTATCCATTGAGGCCTTGACTGTTTGATAGCTAGAGTCATCCGTACTTAGGGCATACTTACTGGTATTAATTAGCTTTTTGCCAGCTGTTTTCACACTGCTGACTTTCGCTGGATTCTTCACATTAAAGGTCACAGAATCCGCCGTCCCAGCGTACTTATTACCTTTGAAAGTATTGGCCAACGTGTAAGAGGTGTACATCGTATTTGACGTATCCGTACTCATCGGACTGCTACTAGAACTAGTAGAGCTTGCTTTATAAATCCCGACAATCTTCAATTTCACTTTAGACTTGCTACCCGTAGTTTTCTTAACGGTTATCGTATCACCAACGGATAAGTCATTTTGACTCGCCAATTCTTTTTCAATCACCACATGATTCGTATTCTTATCAGCAGTGGTAATCCCACGGCCCTTGGTGATCTTACTTTGGCTATCACTAAAATCGCTAGTTAGGCTCGTTGCCGTGACCCCATCGATCTGGGTGTCACCTGAACTGGTCGAGGACTTCATGCCACCACCAGGACCGCCACCGCTACTATTGCCACCCATCCCACTACTGGTTGACACTGTATCATAGGATGAAGCGTTAACTGAGGTACTGCTCGTGACATTGTAACTACTGATATTGCTGAGCTTAGCAATCTTCGTTGCATCGCTCAACTTCACCGGTGTCAACGTTAGCTTTGGTCGACTAGACTTGCTACTCGAACTGCTGCTTTGCATCTTCTTAAATGCCGCCTGTCGATTGGCTGACAGCGTCACCGTTGCCCCAACCTCTTCCTTGGCTTGATTGGTAGCCTTAACCGCTGCACTGCGAATCAGTAGACCGGCCAAGACAAACATTAGGATGGCCGATGAGACCAAAATCAACAGAATTGATCGGCCTTTCTTCGCCCATACATTTAACCAAGCCCGTTTGAAAAAATTCATTAGGGTCGCCTCCATTTCATAACATGTAAACGATTATGCCAAACCCGGCTTGTCGTAAACTTAAAGTTCATCATTTCAGACCACTTGTCTTTTTCTCCATCAACGTAAAAAATGGCGCCGCCCAAAGGGTAGCGCCATTTTAAATTTTTGAACTCGCTTAATAAACCGTTAAGGCTGAGACAACTTATCCGGCGGTAAAACATCCGGATACAGTGCCGAATATTCTTGGTACCACTGAAAAGCGGTTGTTGCTAAGACCTTAAGAACAGCAAAGCCGGGTACACCGAAAATAACCCCGACTAACCCGAACATCTTGCCCCCAGCCAGCAGGACAAAAACAATGGTAATCGGGTGCATCGCCAGACTATTTCCCATAATCAGCGGTGACAAGACCTGTGTTTCTAAGACCCATTCAATCAGATAAACAATCACAACGCCCAACAACATCGATGGACTGGTCACAACCCCCATGATTAATGCTGGGACTAAGGCGATCGCCGAACCAAAGTACGGAATCAAATTCAATGGTCCCGCTAGCAAACCAATTAACAGCGCATACCGTAGACCAATAATTGAGTAACCAGTTGTGAAGATAATCAACACACATAAGGCAACCGTTAATTGACCACGCACATAGGAACTCACCTTCACATTCATCTGGTCTAACATGACCACGAAGCGACTGCGATAGGCGGTTGGTACGACTTGACTGATGTAATGTGGAAACCGCGTCCCATCCTTTAACATGAAGAACAAGACTAGTGGGGCCGTGATAATCGTAATAATCCAGTCACTAACTGTGGTGACCACATTACCCAGTGAACTCAACGTTCCCGTTAGCAAGTTTAACCCCCGTTTAGAGAAATACGTTGACACACGCTCATTAATATCCGCCAAATTCTTGTTCGATAGCCAGTGATGCTGCTGATTTAAGTGATTCAAGTTATGCAGCATATCATTGGCAAACTGCGGTAACGCTGAAATGATCCCCGTCGTCTGCTTGGTTAGAAAGGGAATCAGATTAAGAAAAATAATGACAATAATTGCCGCGGTTGCGATCATTGCGATCGCAATAGCGAGACCCTGTCGCAAATGCAACCGCCGTTCCATCAAGTGTACCAAAGGATCCAATACATAGAAGAGAATACCGGCCACCACGACAGCCGGCATGGCGATCCCAATAAATTGCCAGACCGGGGCTAAAAGCCACGCATTTTGCATTAGTTCGTTTAACACTAACAATAACAGAAAAATATTTAATAGCAGAATCGTAATGTGGTTATTCAAAAACCGTTGATAGAACCAGGAAAAGCCTGATTCTGGTTGACGCAAGTTCTTCACAGCGACGCCTCCCAATTGATCACTTTCTCCTCTTGATAAGTATCGGTTTTTCAACACGCCTCAAGAATTAGTCACTAGGTCCTAGTTTACGGCTCCCAACCGGTTCTGACTAGGGGGGATTACAAAAAGAGTGGGACAACTAGCGACTAGCTGGTACCCGTTTCGGCGTCAGCTAGTCGAAAACGCACAAAGAGCCTGAGACTTTTGTCCCAGACTCATCCTTGTCGCTGATAAATGGCGATCGATCACTAATAATTCTTTCAGTTAAGCCGCCTAGCTTAATCGCATGCCTTCAACTAGTCATCCGCATTCTGTGCAACCTTAACGGTAGCCGCAGCCGTCGTACCGCTGACCTGATAGACCTGTTTGCCATGTTGCCACGTCACCGAGTTCGTCTGATCGTCGTCATCTTGACTGTAAACCGTAATCGCGCCAGTTGTCGCCTGACTCGGTAAGCTCGTCCGCGTCAATTGACGATTGACTTGCTTGGCAAATTGCGCTGGGGTACCAGTCGTATCCGCGTTATTCGTAACTGCCGTGACTGACCAATCACCCTTGTTCCAGTGCACGTAGGTGTGGCCCATGGTACCCTGAACAACTGCGGTGGTCGCACTATTCAACTTGACCGTGGCACCATCTGTGTGACCAACGTTGGCCACCTGACTAGCGGCAGTACTGGTTGACCCATACGTTTTCTTTTGAAATGTTGCTGATTGATCACTGGTTCCGGTATAAGCCACACGATAATTCTGCTGATTACCGCTGACACGCGTCGCCGTTAATTTAGTGCCAGCGGCCGTTGCGGTGGTCGGTGCAACCGTCTGCCCAACTGAGCTGACATTGTTAGCCGCATGAATCTGTAAGAGCGTCCCCGATCCCAATGTTAACACCGCTAGAGCGGCAGTCACTGCCGTCATGATTTTTGTTTTTCGTTGCATAGTTTAACCTCCCTATTCTGTAACGTAGCTTTGCAAAGCCGTAACATATTTGCCATTACTCAAGACAAAGTAGCGAGACCCTGTCGACCGTTTCTTAACGGCGGTAACCGTCAATTTAGTGCCTTTAGTCACCGCCGAGGCTCGGTTAGCTTGCTTGAATGTTGATTTGTTATATTCATACACTTTTTTCTTGGTTGTAATGGTCTTCGCTGAACCTAGGGATTCATAGTAAGCATGATTCGAGTACTGCGTATTAGCAGAAATATACCCCTTACTGGTCTTGATACGATAAGATTTGCCGCTAGGTGCCTTGACGACCGTTCCTGCCACAGTGGTGCCAGAAGCGTAGCTACTTCCCGTTTTCTTCGTCAATGCTGCGTCCGAGTAAATATTTAGTTTCTTACTGAGCGTATACGATCCATGCTGACCAACCCAATAACCAGTGGCGTCTTGCGACAGAACCCATTTGCCTAGTGAGCTGATGTACAATGCCTGTTTTGACTTAGACTGGGTTAAACTCTTCACCTTAGAAACAGCATAGAATTTCTGCCGATCCGCAGTCGAAATTGCTGTACCATCCACATATTTAGTTGCCCCTTTATGTAGGTAGATGTGTTGTCCCGCCTTATAGCTACTGTATGCGTAAGTGACATGTGATAATGCCGTTGTCACCCCGTCCGTCCACCAAGAAATAGGATGGACGGATGTTACTGCTTTACTATTATCCGTGTACTCACCTAATGCTGATAGATAGTTGTTATCCGTATATTGCCAAAGCGCATAAGAAATAGTAGGCGTCGTAGAATAGTTCGCAATCCACTGGGCATCAAAATTCTGGCGTGCTGTATTGGCATAACTTGTCGCAAATGATTGGTAGGAATAGAAAATTAACTTCTTACTCGTTAAGGCACTCATTTCCTCATACCACGCCTTAACGGCGGCGTTAGTGGTCCCTGAAGTAACGTCATTTTCTTCAAAATCTAAGACGTAAAATTGTGCATTTTTATTAGATCGATTATAAAAATCCTTAGCTTCCGTCTTAGCGCTAGCAGCACTCGTGAACCGCGCATAGTCATATTCACCAAACGGGATCCCATACTTCACGTAAAGCGCCGTATTATTAGTCGCATATAAGTCTTGGTACGACGATCCGTACTGCCGCCGATTAATGACAAAAGAAACCTGACTCTTCAAGTTAGCTACCTGACTTGACGTTAACTTACCTTGCCACTCAGAAATATCTGGAATAGCGAGGGTACTTGCATGGGCCACTGACTGACTGCCCCACGCAAGACCGATAAGCGCACTTGCGGCAACCACTGTTTGGGTTAGCCGTTTGACCCATTGTTGTTGATACCACATCTGACTGGCACTTCCTCTTCGTAAATTGATGATTCCCCTACTCATTTGCGATGCCCTGATTAACCCCAGCACCGGTCTCATCCTCCGGTTTGATTCACCTCGCTTCATAAACCTTCCTTACCATAGCCCTTTTAAGTGTGCATTCAGTAACAAGGCGATTGCAGTTCAGTTACCGGATTTTACAGTTATATTTATAATGGCATGCCTGTTAAATCAACAATAACTAACATCTTACGGCGATCTAAAAGTTCATCAGCTAGTCTCCCTAACCTTGTGATACAGGTGACCTATTACATTGATGAGAATTGCTCAAACCGACTAACAACTGGATCTTAATGACATAGAAAGAATCGTTAGTCCAAGCAAAGTTAATCTCCCGAAAGAATCCCTTAAGTTTGATACATGATTTATGCACATCTGTTAGATCGGCTTATGATACTAGTTAGGGAATTCTAGGATGCTCAACCTATGGGGAGGTCGTTATCATGAAAAGCAATCAACTACCACGGCTCACAATCGTTGTGCCGTGCTACAACGAAGAACCGGTGTTGCCCAATAGCGCGCCTATCTTGCAAAAATTGCTTCAACACCTAATCAGCAAATCGCCACCGACAGTAAACTTCTATTTGTGGACGATGGTAGCCAAGACCAGACCTGGGCACTCATCACCCAGCTCCACCACCAAGATCCAATCTTCACCGGATTACAGTTCAGCCGCAATTATGGTCAGGAGGCAGCGCTGATGGCCGGCATGCAAGTCGCCAATCAGTATTCAGATCTCATTATCACCATTGATGCCGATCTTCAAGATGACCCGACTATTATTCCAACCATGATTGCCCAAGCGCAAGACGGTTATGACATCGTCTACGGCGTCCGCAACGACCGCTCCACGGATACTTGGTTCAAACGAACCACTGCCCAAAGCTTCTACTGGTTAATGGGAAAACTAGGGGTGAACTTGATTCCCAATCATTCTGACTTTCGGTTGTTGACCCACCGCGTCGTCACCGAACTCATGCGTTGCCAAGAAAGTCGGCCTTTTATCCGGGGGCTCATCCCGCAATTGGGCTTTCCCGCCACGAAGTTATTTTACAAACGCCAACCTCGTCAAGCTGGTGTCTCTAAATATCCCTTGCGTAAAATGCTTCGTTTTGCGTTAGATGGCATTCTCTCGTTTTCGATTGCGCCCATTCGCGCGGTACTGTACGTTGGTTTGACCATTTGTGGCGGATCACTGTTCGTGTTACTCTGGATCTTGATCAATCACCTTTACGGGACGGTTGTCACTGGGTGGTCCTCCATTATGGCTTCACTTTGGTTTCTGGGAGGATTCCAACTGGTTGCAATCAGCCTGATCGGTGAGTACATCGGTCGTACGTTTACAGAAGTTAAACACCGACCGCGGTTCATCATCCAGACGGACACTTACTCACCGGCATTTACCTTATCGCACTCAAATAAGATAAGTTCAGGCGAAGGCCAACACATTTATTAAGGAGTCTACTCATGAAAATTCGACACACATTAACGGTTGGCTTAGGGGGGCTGATTAGCTTTGGGTTACTGCTAACTTGGTTACTCGCTTTATTTCCAGTCACCATTCGCGTAGATCATGATTGGTTGAAACCGCTCGCACTAATCATTGCCAGTGGCCTGTATTTAGGGGGCATCGGACTGTTATTTCGCTACCTCCATCGCTTACCAAAACGGTTTGACTGGTGGGTAACCGGCGGGCTGTGGGCGCTATTGCTGCTCATTCAACTCTGGGTGGCTACCGCATGGGTGGTCGCTCCCCGAGCTGATCTGTACTTTGTTCACCAACAGGCCTTGAATTTGCTACAGGGTAGCCATCACTGGGCAGCCTACTTCTATACGTACCCCAACAATGTCACCTTTACGCTCCTATTAAGTACCCTCATGCATCTCGGAACTGGCGCAACCCTCAATCTGATTCAGTTTATCTGGTTGGACTGTGGTCTAGCCGCTGTGTGGCACGTCTTGCGCCAGCATAACCCTGCCCGTGCCAATCTTTTCTTAAGTCTCGTCATCACGGCCGTTCCACTCTATGCGTATGCGCTCAATACCTACAGTGATGTCTACGTCTTGCCTTTAATCATGCTCGCTGTCGTGACATTTTATCGGCTTCAGCAAGCTGAAACCTGGCAACAAATCGTGGACCGTAGTCTGTTACTCAGTCTCTTTTTAGTCGCCGCCTACTTGTTAAAAGCTAATCTGGTCGTCCTATTGATTGCCACCTTGCTTACCCTGTGGCTCCGACCAAATCAGGCCCCTCATCAAAGTGTCACCCGCTGCCTATTCACCCTCATCTTGCTAGCAACTTTAATTGCCGGCAACGGGCTAAGTCACAATTGGCAACGGGCCAACGGTTATCGCCTTAACCCCGACCAGGCCTTACCGGCACTTAGCTGGGTCGCTATGAGCTGGAATCCCGACTATTCGGGGCAATACAATCGGCCAGATGTCACGCACATTCGCCAACAGCCAACACAATCTGCTAAACAAGCGTGGGCTAAAACCACTCTAACGCACCGGCTGGACACGTTAGGACCAGCTGGCATTAGCGACCACCTCTATCAAAAGGCACGGCTCTTTTTGGCCAATGGGACCTTTGATAGTTTTCAAGTTAATCCCGCCTTTGACCGGGCGCCTAACTGGTATCGCCAGCACCGGGCCACCAGTGATTGGTTTCTTGCCAGCTGGTGTCAAATCACCTATCTAACCCTTCTTTTGGTCAACCTAGGCTGGGGAATTCAGCAGCTTCGACGGCGTCATTTAACTGCTACCTACCTCTTAGGGGGCTTGGCTTTCATTGGCTTAGCCTGTTTTCACATTATCTTCTGGGAGGCTGAAGAACGCTATGCACTCCCACTCCTCCCTTTGCTACTCGCTGGTACGGCCGCCGGTTATCGTCAACCGGTAAATGTCTTGCGTTATTCATTGCGATCACGCTGGTTACCCCTAGGTGTCGGTGCTGCCTTCACGGTACTCTTAGGCATTGCGGCGTGGCAAAACGCCGGTTTGATGGTGCATTCTAACAGCGAACCGGTCAGTGTCGTTAGTCAAACTGAGGGGCGGTATTACCAAAATCACCGGTTGACGGTTGCTCCCCATCACACACTGACACAACCCTTTACTGCCAGTCTTCCTTTCGATCAAATCATCATTAATCAGGGGCAGCGACGACTGACGGGCCGGTTAATCTTACGTGATGCTCACGGTAAAGTGGTCTGGCAATCGCGGGGACAGCGACCACGTTTAACTTGGAACTTCCCACCCCAAATGGCAGGGCATTACACGTTAAGTGTGACCAATCGTAGCACCCAACCACTACAGCTCGTCACCGCGCCAGCGACCTATCGTTTATTACCCCACGCAATCATTGGCCATGCCAATCAGTATCTGCAATTCCGCGTTCAACAGCAAAGCGTGGCCCCCGTCTTATCAAATGGTAAATTTTGGTTGTTATTCGGTGGTATGTGGCTCAGTGGCCTGCTGATTGTCGATCGTTTCTACTGGTATCGACGTCAAATTTAAAATTTTTAACTAAATGACTCGCCTTAAAGCCACTCGAAGGGACTAGACTAGTTACTAGTGAGTGAACTTTCCTCACCAATTCTAGTAACTTCAACGGATAAAAGGAGTCGACAACACACTTGACTACAGAAATTAATCAACAAACTTTAACTGGCGAACGGGCCTTGTTTCAAGGTCACGATCTCCACATTACCAATAGCACCTTCGTCGACGGCGAATCCCCATTAAAGCATGCACGCAATGTCGCCATTGACCACACCATTTTCAAATGGAAATACCCGTTGTGGTACGCCCATCACGCTAATCTGACGCACACGACGTGGCAACCAGACGCTCACGCTGGTATTTGGTACACAGACGATCTCACCATGCAGCACAGCTTGATTTGGGCCACTAAGACCTTTCGGCATGCTAGTCATCTCCAGCTGGACGATGTAACTTTTGCGGACGCTGGTGAAACTCTTTGGTGGTGTCAAGACGTTGATTTGCGTAACGTGACGGCAACGGGTGATTACTTCGGCATGAACAGTGAAAATGTCTATGCTGATCACCTAAAGATCACCGGAAACTACGCCTTTGACGGTAGTAAAAACGTCGAGGTTCATCATTCTACGTTAATTACCCATGACGCCTTCTGGAATTGTGACAACGTCACCGTTTATGATTCCACCATTATCGGCGAGTATTTAGCATGGAACACCAAGAACATTACCTTCGTCAACTGTTGGCTCGAAAGCGATCAAGGCCTGTGTTACGTGGATCATCTCACGCTCAAAAACTGTTCGCTTATCAATACCGACTTGGCCTTCGAGTACTGCACGGATATCGATGCCACCATCAATACGGCAATTGATAGCGTGAAAAATCCGGTTAACGGCCAAATCACCGCACCCGCAATTGGTCAGGTAATCTTCGATGATCCGACCATTGACGAACATCGCACCACCATTACAACTACCAAGGAGGTATTACCGTAATGCAGTATGATTTTTCAGAAATGATCGACCGGCGCCATACTGACTCAGTTAAGTGGGACGTCCAAGATAACGAACTCCCCATGTGGGTAGCAGATATGGACTTCCGGACCGCTCCCGGCATCATCAGCGCTATCAAACAAAAGGCGGACGGCGGCATCTTTGGTTACGAAGAGGTTCCCGCAGCTTACTTTGAAGCCGTGCAACACTGGTACGCCACGGAACATAACTGGACTCCCCATACGGATTGGATGCGTTTTGTGACTGGCGTTGTGCCGGCACTTTCCTCGGCTGTCCGGCGTCTGAGTCACGTTGGCGATAACGTCTTGGTGCAAGCGCCTGTCTACAATATCTTCCATAATTCGATCGTCAATAATGGTCGACACGCCTTATCTAGTGACCTACAATTTCACGCAGGCGCCTATGCTATTGACTGGGACGATCTCGCGACAAAGATGGCGGAACCCCTCACGACCATGATGATCCTCTGTAACCCCCACAATCCAGTCGGTAAGGTCTGGACATCGGCGGATCTGCAACATATCGCGGAACTGGCGGCCACTCATCACGTCACCGTCTTTAGTGATGAGATTCACGGTGACATCACGGATGCCGGTCATGGCTATACGCCATTTGCCGCTGTAAGTGACTTGGCGGCTAATCTTAGTGTAACGGCGGTATCTCCTAGCAAGACCTTTAATGTCGCTGCCTTACACGCTGCGACTCTGATCATTCCCAACGAGAACTTACGCAACCAAGTCGACCGGGGGATCAATACCGACGAACTGGCGGAACCCAACGCTTTTGCCATCCCTGGCTCGATTGCGGCCTATACAACTGGCTCACAGTGGGTTCATGAACTAAACGCAACGATTACGGCTAATAAGCAGACCCTCACGACATTCGTACAGCAACAATTACCAGAGCTACACGTGATTGCTGGTCACGCCACCTATCTGGTCTGGATTGACTGTCGCGATGTCACCCATGATACCCAGGCCCTGTGCTCGGCGATTCGGCAAACAACCGGCTTGTTCATCTCTGCCGGTGCGGTCTACGGCGGTGACGGTCACGACTTCGTCCGTATCAATGTGGCTTGTCCCCCAGCTCGCTTACAAGATGGCTTGAATCGTCTGGCGGCGGGCATTCATCAGTTTGAACAGGCTTGAATCTTTGAGCTTAAGCTATAGCTTAGGCTCTTTTTATGTATCATTATTTAGCAACCATTATCACTCGATAACTTATTCACCGTCTAACGCTGAGATCATGCTATACTAACATTGATTATTAGAATTAGGGGGATGTTCTTATGTCAATCAATCCAGCTGACGCGCAAGATGTCTACCGTGACGCCGGCGATAATATCATGTTTACTACGTATCTAATTAACCGTGACGACCTTTCAGGCGACCGTGAAGCATTGGCTGAGTTTGCCGACCGTTTGGCCGCAATTGAGCGTAGTATGGTAATTCGCTATCCAGATGCTGATTTAAAAGTTGCTTTCGGTATTGGGGCAACGGCTTGGCAGCTTCTTTTTCCCACAGCCAACCGACCGAAAGAACTCGTTGATTTCACCGGCGTGACCGGGCCTAAATACAGCGCACCGGCAACTCCGGCTGACCTATTCTTACACGTCCGGGCCAAAACAATGGCCGTCGTCTACGAAGTGCTCGATCAAGCCCGTGAGTTCTTACGCGATTGGACCACCGTTGTCGATGAAACACCGGGGTTCCGGTATTTTGAGGGCCGAGCAATCATCGGCTTCATCGATGGGACCGAAAATCCTGCTGGCCAAGATGCTACGCAGTACGCGTTGATCGGCGATGAAGATCCTGAATTTATTAATGGTTCTTACGCCTTTGCTCAGAAGTACACCCACAATATGGACGCGTGGAATGGCCTGCACACCGAGGATCAAGAAAAGGCGATTGGTCGACACAAATTCAGTGATCGGGAACTAGACGATGACGAAAAGCTACCGAATGCCCATAACATTGCCTCGCAAGACAATGATGGTGACATTGAACACAAGATTGTCCGCAGGAATGTGCCCTACGCTGAACCGGGTAAAGGGATCGTTGGAACTTACTTTATTGGCTACGCACGGCACTTTACCGTGACGCAACGCATGTTAACCAACATGTTTAGCCAAAGCGATCGCCTACTGGACTTCAGCACCCCAATTACTGGGGCGGCCTTCTTCATCCCATCGCGGCGGCTCTTAGAAAAGATTGCCGATGGTGCGTATTTCCCACAAGACTAGTCTCTAGTGAGTGGCATGAACGACCATTAGTTGATCCACATTGAATTAATCACAATTTGGAAACCCGAAACGTCTAGGACTTTGGCCCTAGGCGTTTTTTATTTTCAACCGTAACCTAAACTTAATTTCATTGAGTGGTAGCCCCTTATTTAAACCATTGCGAGCGCATACAAATAAGTCATTAACGTTGACCTTCCGCGGCTATGGGCGTATCTTAGTAAAGTTACCATTACGGATAAGTCACAATTGGTTCGCGTTACCTAGGGTAACCTGATCAATTAATTCAAGTTATAGGAGTTGACATATTTTGGACGAAGCTGAAAGAGAGCGCGGGCCTTGGCGGCGTAATCTGCGGGTTCTCTGGTTCTGTACGTTCGTTGCCGGCATGGCATTTAGTGAGATCATGCCATTTTTATCGTTATATATTAGTAGTCTTGGCGATTACACCAAGTCACAAGTCACCATGTATAGTGGCCTCGTGTACGCTGCTGACTTCTTTGTCAGTGCCATTGCTTCCCCCCTTTGGGGAATGGTTGCCGATCGCAAAGGCCGTAAGCTCATGTTAATGCGCGCTTCATTAGGTACGGCCGTAGCCATGGCCTTAATGGGCTTTGCCACCAGCGTTTGGCAGTTAGTGGCCTTACGGGCATTACAGGGTGTCTTTGCCGGATTCATTTCTAATGCCCAGGCGTTAGTCGCCTCGCAAACACCCCGTAAACACAGTGGGGCTTCCCTCAGCACATTAATGACCGGTGTCACTAGTGGCATGCTACTAGGTCCGGTCATCGGTGGGGTTTTGGCCCAGGTCTTCTCCATTCGATTGACCTTTTTCATCACAGCTTTATTGCTCTTTTCAACGTTTATTTTAAGTTGGGTCTTCGTTGAAGAACAGTTCAAGCCCGTCGTCAAGCACCCTGGGGCGGCTAAAAGTCATAATCCACTGGCAGCCTTTCCTAATCCCAAATTAATTCTGGTCTTGTTATCTTCAACCCTCATTGTGCAATTTGGGAATATCTCCATCTCCCCTATTATTAGCTTGTACGTCAAGGAACTCATGCATAACGTCGGTCCCATTACGGTAGTTGCTGGGATAATTGCCGCATTACCGGGGATCTCAAACATTTTTGCCTCACCCCGATTAGGTCGTTACGGCGATCAACACGGCTCTGGGAAAGTCTTGATCTTCGGCTACGTCTTTGCCTTTCTCATGTATTTACCGCAGGGCTTTGTCACCAGCGTCTGGATGTTAGGGATTCTGCGCTTTATGATTGGCATCTCTGACGGGGCATTGTTCCCGGAGATTCAAACCCTACTGACCAAAAACTCGCCAGTCGAACTGACGTCGACGGTCTTCAGTTGGAATCAGTCCTTTCAGTCAATTGGTAATATGCTGGGGTCACTGCTGGGTGGTTGGATTGCCGGTGTCTTTAATTACAACGCCGTCTTTATCTCAACCGCTCTGCTCATGCTGATTAACCTGTTACTGGTTTGGTGGCTGGTTCCGGAAATTCGCCGCTCTAAGGCCCAAGCCGCATAAAAAACGCGTTGTCCTGATGGGCAACGCGTTTTCTTTAACTCATTATTTGTTCAATGGGAAAAGACGTTTCGGGGTCAAAAACCGCCGTTGGTGCTGGATTAACCGCCAGCAACGTGCTTACGCCAGCAAGTCCATCAACCAAGTCGAAGTTTAAATGCGCCGTCATTAATCGGCGCCGGGCATCGCGGATTTGTCCCGGCAATTCAACAATGTCATCGGTCCGACTCACAATCACCTGTGACGTTCCGGTAGCCTGAGCGGCCGTAATTAACGTCGTCACAGTATTAGCTAACTTAATGGTTGGGATCAAAGCCACCACGATGTCTTGATCCATCATAGCAGCCGTCAAACCACCTTCGTCGAGTGTTTCCTCAGTTAATGCGGTTACCGTTTGGGGGAGGGTCACTGCACTAGGGGTGTACACCGTCAGCTGAAGCTGATCATTTTCACTTAGTTGTCGGACAAAGGTTTGGCTGGTCGCATCCATTGCGCCAGCAAGCAGGATTCGTTTCAAGATCGTAACTCCCTTTCGGTTTTGTTGATGTTATGGAGTATACAGGGTTCGAGCAGGTCGAAGGCAACCCTTTTTTGGTAAAAAATCCACTCCTCTTAATAAGAATTTTCTTATTAAAAAACTGATTTTGACTACTGTCCCCCAAGCCGATAGGTACAGCGTTTTGACCGGGTTGTTCAGTCATTTACATAACATGATTATCAACACCAAGAATTGTATCCGTTTGGAAATCACTGGTAAATCGTGTACAGTAGGTTTAATCGTAAGCCGAAAAAATCAAATACGACCGGTCCCCAGGTTGCTCCCGCTCTGACGTGTGCTCCCGGCACACCGATCGTCTTTTTATTTCCGGCACTTTGCCGGTTCAGTAACATCATTACTCAGGAGGTTAATCTATGCTACTTTCAATGGAACATCTACGTAAAGAATATCCCAACGGTAAAGTTGCCGTTGACGACTTCAACCTTGAAGTCGACCGCGGTGAATTTATTGCTTTTATTGGGACCTCTGGTTCCGGGAAGACCACGACCATGCGGATGATTAACCGTATGCTCAACCAAACTTCTGGTACCATTAAGATCAACGACAAGGACATCTCGAAGATGGACCCCGTCAAGCTCCGCCGTTCAATCGGGTATGTCATTCAAAATATCGGGTTAATGCCCCACATGACGATTCAAGAAAATATTGAAATCGTCCCTAAATTGCTGGGCTGGTCTAAAGAAAAGCGGGCTAAACAAGCCCACAAGATGATTGAACTGGCCCAACTACCCGATGAGATGCTGCAACGCTACCCTGGTGAGTTATCCGGTGGGCAACAACAACGGATTGGGGTCGTCCGCGCCTTGGCCGCTGACCAAGAAATCATTCTAATGGATGAACCCTTTGGTGCCTTGGACCCAATCACGCGGGAATCATTACAGGATTTAGTCAAACATTTACAAGAGGACTTGGGTAAAACCTTTATCTTTGTGACGCATGATATGGATGAAGCCCTCCACCTAGCAACCAAGGTGGTCATTATGAGTCAAGGTAAGCAGGTTCAAGTGGATACGCCCGAAAACATCTTGCGTCACCCAGCCAACGAATTCGTTACGAACTTGATTGGTGAAGAACGCTTGATTCGCGCCCAACCAAATATCCTGTCCGTTAGTCAAATCATGTTAAAGAACCCTGTCGCTATTACGCCGGATAAGACGTTAGACGATGCCATTGACGTCATGCATGATCGTCGAGTGGATACCTTGCTGGTTACAAATGCCAATGGGGTCTTACAAGGCTACATTGACTTAGACGATATTAACCGGACAACTGATCCACATACGCTAATCAGTGAGTTGACGAACGAAAAAGTCTTTTATGTCAAAGCTGACTCGCTAATCGGGGACACTGTTGATCGGATTCTCAAACAGGGGGTTAAAAACGTTCCAGTCGTTGATAAACAAAAACGACTCGTCGGGATCGTCACGCGGACCGCATTGGTTGATATCGTGTATGACGCTTTGCGTGGAGCACCAGAAGCTGATGAAACTCCCGCTTCCCCAATCAATGCTGATATTCACGCAGCAGCCACTCACGAAGGGGGCGACACCGAGAAATGATACATTTTCTAGCGACTTATGGGACACAGCTGATCAGTAAGACCGGCCAACATCTCTACATTTCGGCAGCGGCACTCGCTCTGGGCGTTATCGTAGCCGTTCCGCTGGGAATTTTACTGACGCGAATGAAACACGGCGCGAATTTTGTGATTACGTTAGCTGGTGTCCTTCAAACGATTCCTGCCATGGCATTATTAGCCATGATGATTCCCATCTTTGGGATTGGATCGACACCAGCCATCGTCGCCCTATTCATCTACTCACTACTTCCCATCTTACGGAACACCTATTTGGGGATGCAAGGGGTCTCACCAACCGTTCGTGATGCCGCTAAAGGCATGGGCATGACTTGGTGGCAAATGATGCTGCGAGCCGAAATTCCCTTAGCAGCTCCCGTGATTATGGCCGGTATTCGGCTCTCAGCAACCTATGTGATTGCTTGGGCAACGTTAGCATCTTATATCGGTGCCGGTGGCCTGGGTGACTTTATTTTCAATGGCTTGAACCTCTACCGTTCCGACTTAATCTTGGGCGGATCCATTCCGGTTATCCTGTTGGCACTAATCGTCGACTACTTATTGGGTAAACTGGAAACAGCCGTGACACCACGGCAATTACGATAGGAGGCTCGTTATGCGCAAACACTTACGAAAATGGCTCGCTGGACTTTTGGCCGCTGTCATCCTCTTACCATTGGGTGGCTGTTCCTTACCAGGTCTAGCTGGTTCAGGTAACGATACAGTACGAATTGCCTCGCAAAATACGACTGAGCAACAAATCATGGCCTACATGATTGCGGGCATGATTGAACATGACACAAACTTAAAAACGTCGATCATCAATAACCTCGGGTCCGGAAATGTTAGTTTTAACGCGTTAAAGAATGGCAACGCCGATATTTCCGCCATTCGTTTCTATGGGACCGACCTTACCACGATTCTTAACGAGAAGTTCGAACGAGACCCGGCCAAAGTTAAGGCAACGGTGACGAAAGACTTTCAAGATCGTTACCACATGACCTACTTTAAGACGTACGGCTTCGCGGATACTTACGCGTGGATGGTCACCCAAAAGTATGCCAAGCAGCATCACTTAAAGACCGTCAGTGATATGAAAAAGTTGGCGCCTAAGATGAAGGTCGGTATCGACCAAATTTGGCAGAACCGCCAAGGTGACGGGTACCCAGCGTTCCAAAAAATGTATGGTTATAGCTTTGGCACCGTATATCCGATGCAGACCGGACTGCTCTATGATGCCTTATCGGCTAATAAAATGGATGCCATTCTGGGCTATTCCACTGATGGTCGGGTTGCCAGTTATCATCTGAAGTTACTGAAGGATGATAAGCATTTCTTCCCACCATACGATGCCAGTCCCGTGGCCACTAACGCCATTTTGAAGAAGCATCCGGAACTGAAACCCGTTTTGGAAAAACTCGAGGGTAAGATCTCGTTGAAGACCATGCAGAAACTGAACTACAAGGTTGACGATGAGCTTGAAGAACCGCAGACCGTTGCCATGAATTATTTGAAACAACACCACTACTTCGAAGGAGGGAACAACTAACATGAAAGACATGGGTTTGTTTAGCCAGTTGGTCTATTACTTTAGCCACAACGGGATGTACGTGCTCAGTCAATTTAACCAAACGTTCCTCGTTTCGATTTATGGGGTGCTGTTGGGTGCAATTGTCGGGATTCCATTAGGCATTTGGATCTCCCAATATCGACGGTTATCCCCTGTCATTATCGGGATTGCCAATGTGATTCAAACTATCCCCTCGTTAGCTATGCTATCGATCTTGATGCTAGGACTGGGATTGGGCCAAACGACGGTTATCGTCACGGTCTTTCTCTACTCACTCCTCCCGATTATTAAAAATACCTACACCGGGATGTTGAGCGTTGACCGCGACGTCTTAGATGCCGGAAAGGGGATGGGGATGACCGGCTTTCAAATTATGAAAACCATTCGGCTCCCCCTTTCCTTATCCGTCATTATCGCCGGGATTCGTAACGCCTTAGTTATCGGTATCGGGATTACCGTTATCGGCTCTTTCATCGGTTCTGGTGGTCTTGGTGACATCATTGTCCGGGGAACTAACGCAACTGATGGTGGGGCTATTATCTTAGCGGGGGCGTTACCAACCGCCTTGATGGCCATCATTACCGATTTGGTGTTATCCTTTATTGAAAAGCGATTAACGCCTAAGACCTCTTCGGAACGTTAATTCATTCGTTATTACTGGTAAATAAGCCATGTTGTCAAAACTTCAAGTTCTGGCGACATGGCTTATTTAGGTGACCTTATGGCCCTAAAGCATCCCATCCAGGGAATTGCTATACTAGGACTAAATAATTTTGAGGAGCTGATGACGGTGGCCCGTTTCCGGCAAACCGGTATTGATTTTTCTATTGGTACACTAAACTTTCTAGCTAACGTGGGGATCATGTTGCCCTACATTTTAATTTTGTTGCGCTATCAGCAAACCCAAAGTACCACGTTTCTGATTGCTCTAGTCGCCTTTTATATTTCACGAGCAGCCAGCATCTTTTACACCAAGCGGTTAAATCTTAATTCGACGACGTATCTACTGGTCACCCTGATTTTAGGTGCACTGGGGAGCCTGCTATTTGCCCTCAGTTCTAGTGTCGGTTGGCTCATCATTGGGAGCCTCTTATGGGGATACAGCGCTGCTACGATCTGGCCCTACTTTTTGACGATCAAGCTTCACCTGACCCATACCACCAGCTTCAAAATGAAACGTCTCTACTGGTTAGTCTTTGCCTTATTAGGCATCATGCTGGCAATCGATTTGTCCTTAGGCCTCAGTTATACCCTAACTTTCAGTGTTCTGGCCTTACTTTATCTCGGCGCCATTCCCGGTGGTGTTTTACTGGGGAACTTCGTCAACGATTTCTACCAGCATCGTTCGCACAAAATTCATCGACTGCATCACATCTGGCGCTGGTTACTGTCCTTGATTGGCTTTGCCGGCATCGCCGTATTAACCACTTTACGCAAAGCACATTTAAATCTCCCAAGTTGGGTAACGTTAGCCATTATTGCCATCGCTTTGATCGTCTTCTCAATAGAGTTGTATAGCGATCGCCATGTACTCCCCGATTACAAGATGCGCCTGTTAAATCGGGGCTTCTTAATTAGTTTTGTTCTACTGTTCAACAGCTTTTTTGCCTATTTTTATTGGGGAAGCATCGGCATGTACCTCGTCTTCGGGTTGTATTTACTGGGTTTTGAAGCCGGCTACGCCGTTTTCCAAGTACTTGCCAAACACCAAACCGCTTTGGCCCAGCGTCTTAGTCAGGGTAGTCTCATCGTCGGCCACCTCTTATTGCTCATTCCCTGGCGGCTAAGCTACCTCGTGGCCCTCTTACTGATTACGCTTTATATCGGCTACGATAACCCCACCATCAACACGACCCTTTATGAGGCCACGGATATTGATCACGATCTTGCTATCGTTCATAAATACCGTTTCTCAACTTATGGTGGCTTATTAGGTCAACTGACCATGTTCGGCCTGTTAGTCGCCGTAAGTGCCATTATGGCCCAGCCATTGCTGTCATTCTTTAGCCCCACGAATGCCGACCATTTCTGGTTGTACAATGTCGCCTTGAACTGGCCGCTTATTCTGATATCGCTGGGAATTTCATTGGGAAATATCCGTCATGAACCTCAGCATATTTAACCAAAAATGAGACCATCCTGATGGATGATCTCATTTTTTGATTACTTACTGGCTAATACACATAACCATCAGTCATCCACAGTTTCTTTCAACAACTCCGTTACCAGCTTAGCCGTCGCCTTGGCCCGACCGGCCCGTTGATCCGCTTTAACTAAATAATAACGGTGTAAGGCCGACAGCGTCACCGCTTCTGTCGCGGCTGGTAAGGCGTACAGTCGATGATACTGCGCGGCAACTGTCGCAAAGTCTGCTTGTGGCGTTATCAATTGCCGAAGTTGGCTGGGCGTCACGTGATTTTTCTTGGCCGGTACCCAACCGGTAGCCGGTTGTTCGGCCAACCGCACTTGAAAAGCTTGTCTCAGCTTTTCGGGCCACGTTGCCGGAATAACCGGGGACTGCTGCCAAGATTCCCGTAACCTCAATAGCGTCGCATAGCAGGCATCGGATAATTGCCGACCCTCCCAACAATCTCGCAACTGCGTCAATCGTTGTCGCCGCTGGTCAGCTGTCAGTTCACACCCTAGTGCGGCATTAAAGACGTCATCGTCCCAATCCCGCTGGCGTTGCGCGGCCAACTGCCGGCTGAACCGATTCAGATCAGCGACTAGGTAACGGGGCACGATTTGGAGCCGCGTAGCCGTGATTTGGCCCGTTCGTGCAAATTCAGTTGCCATCACGCCGAGTTGATAAGAATTTACCAATTGACCGAGTGCTGGTGGCATGGTGATTCCACGCAAACGCTGTTTAAATTGAGGCAAGGGTAAATGTTGCACCATTAAGGCGGCTACTGCTTGTAAATAAGTCTGATAGCTAGTTGACGCACGCAATTGTTGTTCTGCCGTGAGCTGTGCTTGATCGGCCGCCTGCCAGGCAGCTGCCGCCTCTTTTTCAGCCAGTTGGGCCTGCTGTTGAACGGCGTGTTGGTGTCGGACTTGTTGCCGTTCAGCCATCTGGCGATCAACCGCCTGCAATTGCGTATATTCTGCCAAATAAGGCGATAATTGGGTTTCTGGTAATGTCTGTTGGCGGTGCTTTAAATAACCGGTAACCGTTGTCTTCGTCCCATTCTTCACCCAATGCTGACGTCGGCGATGCTGTTGTGGTAAGTAGGGCAAGGCCTGTTGGTCCCATAGTATTTCAGGAACCTGGGGATACTGCGCCGTCAGGTCATCATACTGGGCCACTGCGTGAAAGTTATCCTCCGTTGTAATGGTCATCAAGTATTGCATCTCATCACTCATGAACTTCTTGACGCACTCCGACCCCACCAAAATCTCATGTCCATCTGTTCGCAACACCACATGGTACTCATAGCGCACCGGCTTATGGCACAACGCACAATGGTGCCAGTCTGCGCGTCGATCACTCGCATTAATGGCATATGGTAACCGCGCTAACAACTTCCAAACATCACTGCCTTGAACCAACCAGTTCACTCGTTGATCCAATAAGAGTTGCCGAGTAGACCGCGACAGAAAATCACTACTGTCTTTAACGGTTGGGTGATCACGCAAAAGTGGCATAACCCGCGTCAATTCCGTTAATTGTAGTGCTGGCTGACTCAGCTGTAAGAAACGATTCTCAGCTGGCGTTAAAATTGTGGTTGCCATTAAGCCATTTCCTCCATCCTCAAAAATCATGTTCTTTCAGTCTACCATAATTCGGTAAAAATGGGGAACGTACGTTTAATCCGTAGCAAAAAAAAGACGACCAACCGGCCGCCTCTTTTATCATAATTTACCATTCAAAAACTGTGCTTCCCCGTTGCCGAAACTCCAATCGGCCTTGGTATTGGTGACCAGATTAATCATAATATCACTGGGGGCCACGTCTGTGTGCGTACTTAACTCCTGAACCAATAGCGCATAGAACCGTTCTTTATCAGCTTCCGCACGCGGACTAGAAGTTAAGCTGAACAATAAAAACTTGGTCGATCGTGGGAGTCCCAATCCGACGTCTTCAATCACCATTTCTTCTGGCTCATGTTGTGTGACGACCTGGTACCGGTCACGGGGCAACAAATGAAATTCCTCAGAGGCTACCTGATAAGCAATATCCAAAATCTGACGAATCTCCGCTTTACTACGGCCACGAATCATATCAACTCGCATTAATGGCATAACCCATCATCCTTTCGTATCCTGTTGCCACTGTTTCAAAGCAACCCCTGTTTTCGAATCAGCAACTGCCACGGACTGACGTGGCGTTCCACTGTACTGAATGCGACCACCATAACGGCCCGCATCAGGACCTACGTCGATTAACCAGTCAGCCTGACTAATCACGGCCAAGTTATGCTCAATAATGATTAATGAGTTGCCAGCTTCTACCAATTCATTAAACAATTTCAGTAACCGTGCCGTATCCTGTAAATGCAACCCAGCGGTGGGTTCATCCAAAAGATACACCGTCCCTTGCTTACCCAATTCAACCGCCAGCTTTAAGCGTTGTAGCTCACCACCCGATAAAGTAGTCAACGGTTGTGCCAACGTCAAGTACCCCAGACCGACCCGATCCAAGTTGGCCAACTTCTTGGCAATCGCTGGTGTATCCGCGAAAAAGGTCGCCGCAGCCGTCACGGACATTTGGAGCACCTCCGCAATATTTTTATCTTGATAGTGGTACTGTAACGCTGTGTCACTATAGCGTTTCCCGTGGCACAGCTCACACGTTTGGACAACCGGGTCCATGAAGGCCATGTTAGTAATGGTGACCCCTTTACCCTTACACCGGGGACAAGCGCCTTTACCATTATAACTAAAGAGACTCGTACCTACCCGACCGTTAGCTTGACTAAAGAGCTTACGAATATCATCCAAAATCCCTAGGTAAGTTGCTGGCGTCGAACGAATGTTAATCCCCACCGGTGCTTGCGCCAAATCAATATAGTCATCATGCAGATGCGCCTTAATGGCCGCCACCAAAGAGGACTTACCCGAACCGGCGACACCAGAAATGATCGTCATCACGCCCAGTGGCACATCGACAGTCACAGCTTGTAAATTATTTTGGGTGATCTGTCTGAGCGCTAATTGTCCCGTCGGTTGCCGTTCGGGTCCCCAGTGGTGGGGTTCACGCAGCCACTTCCCCGTTAACGTATCTGATGCCAGTAGGTCTGCGTAACTACCAGTAAACGTTACGGTACCACCACCTTGACCAGCTTGTGGTCCCATTTCAACAACATAATCGGCAAACGCAATCATAGCCGGATTGTGTTCAACCACTAGCACGGTATTCCCTTTATCCTTCAGCTTTGTTAGGGCCTGCTTAATCAGCTGAATATCATGCGGGTGCAACCCAACGCTGGGTTCATCTAAAATATAGACCATGTCAACCAAGGAACTGGTCAGATACTTCGCAATTTTTATCCGTTGGGCCTCACCACCGGATAGCGAACTCGTCCCCCGATCCAAGGTCAGATATCCCAGACCAATCGCCACTAATGACTGAATCTTCGTCGTTAATTCACGCACGACGTCGGCCGCCAGTGGCACTGTAATTTGTTGTAAGAACGCTAACACGTGGCGTAAATCCATTGCACTGACCTGCGCAATATTTTGCCCGTTAATTCGGTTTTTCAAAACTTCTGGTTTTAAACGTGTGCCCTGACAAGTGGGACAGGGTTTGCGCGTCACAATCGCCGCAATTGCTTCTCGATGATGTGCCGCCTCTTTTTTACCAATAATCGATCGGCGAATCCGCGGAACGACCCCTTCATATAACGCTGTCCGCGGAAAACCAGCTCCCGGATGCGCTAATCGCTGCTGGGGCGCATGCATCAAGAGATCATATTCGGCCGGCGTATAGTCTTTCAACGGCTTATCGTTATCAAATAGCCCGCTCGTCCCATATCGTCGCCAGCGCCAAGTGCCTGGATCAAAGCTGACGAAGGTAATGGCACCTTCATTTAACGACTTCTCCGGGTCAATCAGCTTACTTTCATCAATGTCATCAACGTAGCCCAATCCCTGACACGTGGGACACATCCCCTGTGGTAAGTTAAACGAAAAGCTATCAGAGTAGCCAATAAATGGCTGCCCAATTCGCGAAAATAGTAGCCGGAGCAACGAGTAAATCCCTGTATACGTTGCCAACGTCGACCGCGCATTTTTTCCCAATCGCTGTTGTTCAATCACAATCGCCACGGGTAAATGCGCAATTTGGCCCACGTGGGGCTGACCAAACTTAGGCAGATATTGCTGGGTAAAACTCGGGAAAGTTTCATTCAATTCGCGACGCGAGGCGGCCGCAATGGTATCGAAAACTAATGATGATTTCCCCGAGCCGGATAGGCCCACAAAGACCGTTGTTTGGTACTTAGGTACTCGTAAATTAACGTGCTTCAAATTATTTTGGGTGGCGTCTTGAATCTCAATATAACCCTGCTCAAACATGTTTGCCATGCCGCGCTCCTTTCTCACTCAATTGACAATAACAATTCCTTCATGACTCTCTTATCAGCTTAACATATCTAAAACCATCCAGATGGCCTCACGCCTCAAGCAAATTTCCCCCTAAATTCTGGTAAGACCGGTATACTCAATAGTGTACTTACTTAAAGGAGGTAGTCATCGTGACCTTATTTGATCATCGTCATTTAAATTTACCCGCAGCAATCATTGCGGGCGGCGCGGCTGGTATCATCTCTGGCTTCGTTAAGCTCGGTTGGGAGAATGTGTTGCCCCCCCGAACCGCAAAACGAGACGCCGTCAATCCACCGGAAACCTTAATGAAACAGGTTGGCATTCCAGATAGTATCTTAAACGCCAGCTATCATTACTCCGGACACGAGATCCCTTGGGCCAGTTTTGTGATTCACTTTGGCTTTTCAACCACTTTCGCGGTGCTATACCAAATTCTCGGTGAAAAGGTCCCTGCCATCAAAAAGGATGCCGGTACTTGGTTTGGACTGGCCATCTGGGTAGCCTTCCATCTCGGTATCATGCCCGCCATGGGCACCGTTCCCACCGCTAAAGAACAGCCAAAAGACGAACACATTTCCGAGGCCCTCGGTCATATCGTCTGGATGGTTACCAACGATCTGGTTGGTACCGACGTTTATCGGCGTTTAACGCAACAAAATCATCGCCATTAGTGGCACGGAGGTAGCCCGTTGAACTCTCCTTGGCAAACGAAGTGGCCTGAACGCATTAGCTATGGCCTGAGTGATGCAGCCGATAACTTGGTCTTTCAAATGATGACCACGTATCTCCTGTTCTTTTATACTGATATTTATGGTCTGTCAGCTAGTGCCGCCGCTATTTTATTTATCGTTGCGCGGCTGGCTGATGTGGTTGAAAGCCTGCTCATCGGTGTGATGATTGATCACACACATTCTAAATGGGGCAAGAGTCGTCCCTTTTTCCTCTGGTACGCCTTACCGTACGTATTGTTTGCCGTGCTGACCTTCGTCACTCCGCCATTCGGTGCCCAAGGAAAACTTATTTGGGCATACGTGACCTACCTGGGCCTGGGTTTCTTTTACACCGCGGTTAACCTACCCATCACTTCAATCCTGCCGACCATGACCCAAAACGAATCCGAACTAACGCTCCTAGGGGTCATCCGTCAATTCGGTGGTAGCTCGGTGCAAATTATCGTGGCCGTCTTCACATTGCCACTGGTTGCTTGGTTCGGCCACGGCAATCAGCAACGTGGCTTTTTACTCACAATCATTTTGTTTGGCGCCATCTCGCTGGCATTAATCTGGAATACCTTTTTTCACGTCCGCGAGCGCTTTACCAACCCAGAACATGCTCACCAATCGTGGCGAGCTGTCGGTCGGATGCTACGACGTAACCAACCGTGGTTAATCATCTCGGTGGTCATCTTGTTATATTGGCTAACCACAGCCATTAAGAACCAAACGACGATTTACTACTTCAAATATATCCAACATAGTGAGGCACTGGTCCCGTGGGCCAACAGCTTTACTTTTGCCGCACTAATCGGTGTCTTGCTGATTGTGCGTGCGGCTCACGTTTGGGGTAAAAAACAAACAATGTTGGGTGGAATCGCCTTGGCCGCCGGTGGCCAACTGATCTTAACGCTGGGGGTCTTGTTCAATCAATTAGTTCCCTTATTCGCGGGTATTCTAATCAATTCAGTTGGTAACGGTTTGATCATTGGCCTGGTTTCCATTATGATTGCTGATACCATTCGTTACGGAATGGCCTTGGGGATTCAAGCCGAGGGCATCTTGGCGTCAACTGATGACTTTGGGGTTAATGTCGGTTTAGGCCTTGGTGGTTTAGTAACGGCCGGATTGTTTCACTTGTCCGGATACGTGGCTAATCACCCGCAAAATACCGCAACCCAACACATGATTATTTTAAATTATGCTTGGTTGCCACTACTGTTATACATCGTCATGTTTGTTACCTTGTTGTTCTACAATGAACGTCGCTTAAAGATCACCCTTGATCAGCAAAGTGGCTGTGATTAAAAGAAGCCGGGTTCTCAGAATGTCTTTCGTCCTGAGAACCCGGCTTCTTTTATGAAACATGCGCGTTGAAAAAAATGAACTCGGGTTAATTACCCCATACCTCATTGTTCGCGTTAACCCAAAAAGTAGCCCAAAACTTTCGTTCCACGCTACTTTTTCGCTAAGATTAATCTTAAATTATTCAGCCGTACGGCCATGACTGTTCCGGCTACGGTTGGAATTCCGGCGCTTATCATGTAAGCTATCGAATCCAACGAAGCCCGCCGCAATTGCCCGTTCGTTGGCCCGGTGCAAGACCTTGATAAACCGTTCAGCTTCTTCTTTACCACCAAAGAATTCTAGCCAACGGTGGAACCGTTCATCCGTTGCCTGGGATAAGTTCCGTTGAACCCGGCTACCAGCCGCCGTTAACGTAATATATTTGACACGGCGGTCGTTAGGGTCAACCTTTTGCATCACATAATTTTCCTTTAACAGAACGTTTACTTGGCGCGCAATTGCACTCTTCGAAACACCCTCTAGCTTAGCTAATTCCACCAACGTTTGACCATTCTTGCTCCGTGCCACGTTATCCATGACCATGAATGCTTCGAAGGTTAAATTGTACTTTTGCGTTGGAATGGAAACGAAGTCTCCAATGTACTTAAAAATATGCATATAGAGATCATCGAATTCTTTTTTTAATTGTGCTTCCGTTACTTCTTCATTAGCTGTCTCTGTCATTATTCGTCCATTACTCCTTTGTTCAGCGTATCCGCTGCCTTTTTTCACCCAACTTGCGTACGGCTACGGGACCGCATGCCTACCCTCCAGGATATCATCCGATAAAAACCTTATCAGGTGAACAACCCTACGTACATTTTACCATGAAATTAAGTTATCCGATAATGTTTCGCAAACTGGTTTCAAAAATCGAACATTTGTTCTATAATGATATTACGAAGTGTTTTCCACAAAGGATGTGCCAATCATGTACCCAAACAGTTCACAAATTAGGCATCTACTCCAAAATGCCTACCAAAATAACCAAGTTACAACGCTCACCCTCAAGGCAGTCACATACACAGGAACCATCGACTTTATCACTGATACCCTTGTCTATCTTGGCTTAACTGCCGGTCGTTCCTTAAAAATCCCACTAACAGACATTACACATGTTCAATTACACCAATTACAATCTTGGTGGCATCTTTACGAACACTCTAGCTAGTTCCCTTTATTAGTATCGCCTCTCTTCCCCAAAAAATAAAGGGTCTTTAGCAAATTGTTAGTACTTCTAAAGTAATTCTCTGCAAGCGTTGCCTAAAACATGTTTAGCGGGATTTTCACGAAATGCCTAACAAAGCCACGCGTTTAAATTAGTCCTAGTCTAGTTAAAGTATACCGCGCCTGACTCTGAAAAAGTGACCCCAATTTGCAACGACTGGTAACAATCGAAAAGTTACATAGAATGATTGGTTAATTGGATAAGAGCCTACTCCCATGCAGGGTTTGATTGCCAGTTAAAATATCCCGCCAACCATTCATAGGGGGATATAAACGATTGGTGGCCTATCGTAGATGCTGATTCCCCTTTGTTAAGCTAACTGTTTTACCTCGCTTTATCAGTTATGAGCTAAAAAATAGCACGGCTAGATATCAGGATCTGGCCGTGCTAATGCTAATAACTTTATTTAAAATAAACCTACGCTATCTAGCTCAAATCAGTAAAGGCGCCAGGTAAAATCGCGGCTACCGTGGTTGCCGTAAAAGCCCCTTTCTGGTTAGTTAAGTAGATTGGTGCGTCAGCATCAAAAAATTCAGCAATGACCTGACGACAGATACCACAAGGGGCAATAGGACCGTCCGTGTTGCCAGTTACCAATAACGCCGTAAAGTGTGTCTCCCCGGCAGCAATTCCTGAGAAGATAGCCGTTCGTTCGGCACAGTTAGTGGCACCAAACGAGGCGTTTTCGATGTTGCATCCACCATAAATCTTACCACTGGCACCCACAGCCGCCGCACCCACGTGAAAATGAGAATACGGAGTATAAGCCTTATCGAGCATTGCCGTTGCGACCGTTAATAATTCTTGTTGTTCTGCCATATTGCGGCCTCCTTTTAGATCAATCAGTTTACACCCTTTATTGTGACACAGTTTAATTGAAAACGCTACCACCAGATCATTATTTCTAGTCATTTGGTTAATTTTTCACCAAACTGGCAAACGTTAGGATAAGCTATGCTAAAATGACACCAATCAAGTCTAGTAAACAAGGGAGATTGTCTGACTTATGAAAGTCCTCCGTAACATTCTTAGTTGGGTGGTGCCGATCGTGGTGGCGGTCGTCATCGTCCTACTCGTGCGTACCTATCTATTTGAAGTCGTTAAAGTTTCCGGTGGCTCTATGGAACCTAATCTAACCAACAACGAACGCATGGTAGTCATCAAGCCGCTAAAATTAAAACGCCTCAGTGTCATTGTCTTTGACGCCTATGGCGAAGACCCGGCTGCCGCCCCCAACACGAACTATGTCAAGCGGGTGATTGGTCTACCCGGTGATAAGGTGGTCAGTAAGAACGGGTATATTTACGTTAACAACCAAAAAATCAATCAGTCATTTATCAGTCAGGCCGAACGGACGAGTGGGACCGGTAATTGGACCCTCGCCAGCCTCGCTAAGAAAAACAAGTGGACTTATCGCGGTAACACCGTTCCTCAGGGGCACTACTTCGTCTTAGGTGACCATCGCAGTATTTCCGAGGATAGTCGCGCTTGGGGTTACGTTGATGCTAACAAAGTGATGGGCGTCGTTAAGGTGCCATTTTGGACCGGAACTCGTCAACATCGAACCAACGTTAACACCATGGCTAGTTAATTCCTGAATCAAAAAAATAGGCCTTTCCCAGAATCAGACAGATTCTAGGGAAGGCCTATTTTATGTTGACCGCAATTCGCTGGTCTAACGTTTAGCTAAACATTCGCCGGGTGGCTTTTAACAACGTCTTCGGATCTTTATCGTACCGCGGTGTCTTGACCAAATGATCCATGGATATACCGGCAAAGTGGTAGGCAGCAATCTCACCTGAACGAACCGCACTTTGTTCCGTGAAAATCATCTGATACGGTTGTTCTGCAAACTCACCCGTAAAGGCAAGATTGGTCGAGTGTGCTGGAATCACTTCCGGCCGATCGGTCTTAGCCCGGTTATTAAATAGGGCCGAGGCATATGGCATGTGCACTGGAATATTATTAATAATACTGTCTAAAATTTCAGCTTCCTTGTGCTTAATATTATCGGGTCCTGGGTCAACCTTAGACAATTGACCAATCAACTCTTGGGCCATTTCTTTCCCCGTCATCTTAATGTACTGTTTGTGGACAAATTCGCCCGTTCGGCGTGGATACAGGAAGTAGCCCCAAATAACTGTTTCATTCGGCTTTTGCGTCGTAAAATGGGGTTGATGGTGCACCACAATCGACATGTTAACATCCTTTTGCCCCAGCTTAGTGATTGGCGTCGTGGACAGGAAGGAGTTCAAGGCATTCCCAGGCATCTGTGTGGTGATCCGTGTAATTTCGTTTAACAACAAGTGATTCTTAGTGGTCAGCGTAAAGCTGGTCCATTCGGAATTCTTCCGGTCGTTAAAGAACTTATCCGGCGTGCCTAAATTATAGAAACGTTCCGTGGCTTTCTTCCACAGTGCGGCACTAATCCCATATTCCATATTTTCCCTAGCTGGGGTGTTGTAATCCCCCATGCTAGTGGAATCCGTAATGGACCCGTTTGTGAAGATAACGGCGGTGTCATCGTCAATTGGTACCAATTCTTCGGTGTCATCCGCGGTGTTCTTCACGTGAATTCCGGTAACTGTAATCTCATCTTGCATCGGACTATCGGCAAATTCCCAGTCAGTGACAATCCGGTTGCCAATAAAGGTGACGCCTTGACCTTTCAGGTAATTAATCAGTGGTAGCATCATGCTTTCGAACTGATTGTACCGGGTCCGGTTAACTCCGACTAAATGTTCGATTTGCGTAAATTCATAAATCATTTGGTGCATATAACGACGCAGTTCTTGAGCTGAACTTTCTACCCGAAAGGCGAAAGTCGTTTCCCACATATACCAGAAGTTTGTCTGGAACATGTGTGGGTCGTCCTTAAAGTATTCGGCGATCGTGACATTATCCAACTTTGTTTCTTCATCATCTGGCATCAAAACCAGCTTGGATAACAGCACCCGATCCTTATTGTTCAGACCCAACTTGCCACCATCAATGATCCCCTTACCCCCTTGGAGTAAGCGGGCTTTATCAAACGTCCGGTGATGCGCATCAAAATCACGCGTATCTTCGGCCGCTGTCATTCCCGGCTCCGTGGTTGACGGAATCCGATCCAGTAAGTCCATTAAATCAACGTAGGTCCGGTAGTTTAACATCCGACCGCCCCGAGCCACATACCCGGTTTGATTATCTAACGGATGGTTCTTATTCCAATATTCATCCGTGAAGTCGTGTGCTTCGCCACCATCATTGGACCCGTGCATATCGATGCCATAAAAAGTAATCTGATCGCCACGCCAATGGCCTTCTTGAATCAGATAAACTGCTGCGGCCATGTTTGCTAAACCCGCACCAATCATTACTGCTTTTGTCTTTACCATCAAAAAACACCTCCGTAGATTCTTGACTGCATTTTATACACCCATTATGCGTGCTTTGTCAAAGATTGTAAAGCGGTTACTTCGGACACCACAAAACATTAAGAATCCTTAATCTGGCGGGGATTACAACAGGCCATGTTGTAACTATTTGCACTGCTTAATTGCCCCCTCCTCCACGCAAAAAACGGCCACCACTTGGCAGCCGTTTTCAAATAACTCACATTTTAATTTAGTCTGCAGGTACGAACTTGCCGGCCGTTAATTGTGAAGCCACAACCCAACCTTTGCTAGAAACGTACAGGTAGTTCACGTTCTTCTTGTTTTCTTTAACCGTGATCTTCTTAGTTGCGTAGTAAGTCTTGCCACCAGCTAAAGTCCCCTTCTTCGTCAAGGTTACCTTAGCCTTGTCTGCAGCAAACTTGCCGGTAAAGAAAGCAATGCTACCGTTACCCTTGTAGTGGAAAGCTGACTTCTTGAGACTTGTTGCACTTACTAATGTGTAAGTCTTGCCAGCAACCTTATCTGCAGCTTTCTTGGTAACTTTCTTACCGTCAGCTGCCTTAAAGATTCCCTTGGTCAACTTAGACAAAGCAACCCAGCCCTTGGTCTTGCCATTGGAGGTCTTCACGTAAACATACGTTACATTCTTAGCCTTGGCTGTCTTAGTTGCCTTGGTCTTAACCACAATCTTCTTCGTTGCGTAGTACGTCTTTTGCCCAGTCAATGAGCCTTTCTTCGCCATAGTTACTTTAGCTTTATCTGCAGCGAATGCGGCACTATACAGTGCTGGACTGCCACTCTTAACGTGGAAAGCCGCTTTTTTCATACTCTTTGAGCTAACCAACGTTAATGTGGTTTTCTTAGCCGCGGTCTTTGTCGCTGCTAAAGCTGTTGTGCCCCCGTTAATTGGCGCAATTGCCCCTACACCTAATGGTAATACCATCGCTGCCGCTGTAGCAATCATTGCAACTTTTTTCATCATAATAGTTACCCCCCGTAGATTATATGTCTTGAACCCATCTCTGAATTCACAGATATCATAGCACACATTGTGCCCAACAACTGATTTGACTACTCGAAAAGTGACTTAAACTCTCAAAAACACTGACCCACTAGTAAATTCAGGCAACAAACCTTGACTTCCCCAAATGAGTGCGCCCGCTAAAAAAGCGTAGATGCTAAATATCTCAGCACTTACGCTTTTAATTTCACGCTTTCGTTTCCTTAGCAATCGCTTTGGCAATTAGTGACGTGAAGTAACGATTACCCTGATTATTCGGGTGGACATGATCACTCACAAACCAACTACTATGTGTCTTAGCGGTTGTGTACCAATCAATAACGTGGACATTTTTATACTTAGCCGCCGTTTTCGCAATTCGGTTATTTACTGAATCTTGCCATTCACGGGTTGGGACGTGCGCCGTCACCCAGAAGATTTGGTGATCGGTACCAATTGCGTGCACAATATCATCGGCCTGCTGAGGCGTCACATAACCATTAGTCCCAATATTCACTAAGACATTCTTGGCTAGTTCACCCCGCTGAGCAAGGCTGTGAATGACTCCCGGAACCGCATCAGCTTGCCGACCAACGGCCCCATCTACAACCGCCCCCGGAAAGACTTGTTGCAAGTCACCAGAGTCGTCCAGCAACACGGAATCGCCGACCGCCGTTAACGGCGTCTGCTTGCTACTTCGTAGTTCATCAGCTGATAAGAAGTACGTTTTCGCAATCTTTTTATCCGCTTTGGATAACTTCGCTAAAGCCGCAGCCTTATCATGCTTTCGTTGCGAGGCCGCTTTTGCCAAAGCGCGTTGTTTCTTGGCTGCCGCGGCATTCTTTTTCTTAGCCGCTGCTTGTCTTGCCGTAATCGTCTTTTGTAACGCTGTCGGTTGTGCGCTAGCTGGTTGTTGAACGAAACCCACAGCCGATAAACTAAACAGTAAGGCAGCAGCCACCCCTAATCCGCTCGCCCAACGATGGCGACTAGGTTGATGGAAATACTGCACCACATCCTGCGTAAGTTGCCCATAATGGTAATGGCGCATTGGATTCTCAATTAACCGGTAACTCAACTCCGTGACCAACATAATCAAGGCCAGCTCAATCAGCGAATTTAGTAACGGATGATTACCAATATTAACCCGGGCCTCATAAAAAATCATAACGGGAAATTGATACAAGTAAATGCCGTAGCTTCGCTGCCCAATATAGCTGAAGACCGGATTCGTCAACACGCGATTCAAATCACTGCCGGGATGCGCTACCGTTGCCACTAGAATTCCTGACAATAACGTAAACCAGAACATCCCACCACGATAAGTGCTGGCTGCTTGGCCACTCATATTGAAGAACATCCAGATCAACATGAGCAGTGACAAACCACCGGCAATATCCAAAATTAACCGGTGAGCGGAAGTCACTTGCGGATTGAGCTTGTGAGCCGGCCACAAGAAGGCCATCGCCGTGCCAATCAAAATCGCAAACATCCGCGTATCAGTACCATAATAAACCCGGTTCGTATTGGCCGGATCGTATAGAATGGCCATCAATACGGCCGACAGAATGGCCACGCCCAATAAAATAGCGGCTGCTCGTAGTCGCTTACGTAAGAATAAGAGCAAGCCCAGTACCACAAAGGGCCAAACGAGATAAAATTGTCCTTCAATCGACAGTGACCATAAATGTGTGAATGGCGACTCCCCACTAAACCGATCGAAGTAGGATTGTCCGTGCTTAATCTCAAACCAATTGTACCCATAAATGAGATTTGTCAGCACCGTACCACGAATATTTAACAACAGACTCCGCTGAAATAGCGTAATGTAGGCCGTGGTCCCCAGTAACATGGTGACCAGTGCCGGGTAAAGTCGTTTTAGCCGTCTGCCGTAGAAGCCAAGAATATTGATGCCTTGGGTCTTATCCCACTCTTGAATCAGTAAATATGTAATCAGATAGCCCGAAACCACGAAGAAAATCGGAACACCTAAGTACCCCCCTTGAAGTGTTGACGGCGCTAAATGATAGATAATAACCCCTAAGACTGCCAACGTCCGAATGCCGTCAAATCCCGTAATATAACGCCGCTTGCCCGCATGCTGACGCCGGACTGCTTCCCGCGTTAGTCGCGTGTAAGATTGTTCCATATCCATTACTCCTTTTTCCACCAAACCGATTACTAAGCTTTTGGTGACACTCCCCCAAATGGTCGTTCGCCAATTTTTAAGCCGCGTTATTTATTTTAGTGTGTTCATAACCAGACTAACAACCAATCTTGTAGCACCTCATGATTTTTCTATCATAAATCACGGCTACAAATCAAATTTCTATTAAGTACTCCCATCATATAATGTTTAGTCAAGTGAAACAACGATTTTCCACTATCTTTATAAATTGTAAAATTTGCCAGTCGGTTAGGCTCACTTCCAACAATTCGGCGTTATTCACTTGTTCAGTCATAATCGCCCAATTCGGTTAGTTTGGTCAATTGCTTAACTTTAGAATGGGAAACAACGAGGTCAACCTTAAATCCCGATAAATTATCGATCCTAGCTGGCGGTTAACCGCTTTCATGATATACTAGGGACAAGTGTTTAATCGAAGGAGGAGTTCAGTAATGTCTAGCGTTAAGCCCTTTACCCCAGAAAATGTCCGCCATTATCCCAAGGTGGAGTTACACTGCCACCTTGATGGTTCCATCTCACTTTCAGCAATCCGGCAAATGGCGGCCGTAACGAACAGCCCCCTACCAGCCGATGATGCCGACCTCCGCCAATTGGTCACGGCCCCGCTAGAAACGACTAGCCTGATTGATTACTTGCAGCGATTCCAAGTGGTTACTGACCTGATGCAAACGCCTGAACAATTGCGAATTGCTGGTTACGATATGGTTCAGACCGCGGCCGAAGATGGCCTTATTTACTTAGAGGCTCGCTTTGCCCCAGCAATTTTTACCGCACAAGGTTTAACCGTTAAAGAAGCCATCGCCGCCACACTCGATGGTTTGCATGCTGGTACTCGAGAATTCGGCATCCCAGTCAACGCAATCGTTTGTGCCATGCGCGATCAACCCCTAGCGGACTGTATCGCGGTCTTTAAGACGGCAGCCGATTTTGCCGACCAAGGCGTTGTTGGCCTAGACTTTGCTGGTGATGAAGCCAACCATCCCGCCATTGACTTGGCACCCGCAGTGAAGGCCGGGTTAGCCACTGGCCTGCCATTTACCCTTCATGCTGGAGAAGCCGGTCCCGTGGACAATGTGGCGGTCTCACTAACGCTCGGCGCGCAACGAATTGGTCATGGCGTTCATATGAGCGGCTTCCCGGCAACGATCAACCAAGCCAAACGAGCCGGTGCCACCATTGAAATGTGTCCCACCAGTAATGTCCAAACTAAAGCGGTTGCCGATTATACCGCCTTTCCGCTAGCCGAATTCCTCAGCGCCGGATTAAAAGTCACCTTAAATACGGATGATCGCACCGTTTCTGACGTCACGCTCACCAGTGAAATCATGCGGATGCACGATGAATTCGGTCTCAACTGGTCTTTACTGGAGCAGTTGACCCTCAATGCTATCGACGGTGCCTTTCTCAACGATCCGGCTAAAGAAAAACTACGTGAACGCGTGCGGGCCGCTGCAAGTACGGTGAATCAATCATAGTTAAAAAACAACAGACTGACCGCTGCTCTCATCAGTGAGGGCTAGCGGTCAGTTTTTCATTTTTAACTACCGTCTTAGATTTGCTATAATCAGGCTAAACATGCTTGAAAGTGAGGTAAACCAATGTCTGTTGATTATCCTTATCAGGATGCCTTTGATCGTCTACTCGACCAGCGTGACATGGCTACGGCCACTCATGATGAGTACACGGCAACATTAAAGGACTTTTTCCACTACTTAGAAAACTTCAATCCAACTTATCAACGTACCCATCAAGTCAATCAGTTACAAACAACCGACGTCCAGCAGTATTTAAGTATGTTGGTAACGGCTCGTCAAATTAAAAATCAAACTTACAATAAGATTCTTTCCCATCTCAACGTCTACTTCAAATTTCTTTTTTCTCATCAATGGACCCCTTATTTGCCCACACTGGACCTTAAAAGCAAACCCAAGCAACCCGCTCAACCAATTAATTATCAATGGGTCGACAACCTTGAACCCCTTTTGCGTGATGAACGCCTCCACGTATACACCCGATTGACCCTCTTATTAATTGCCCAAGGCTATCCGGAACAGGCTTTCTTAACGCCCGGCATGACCGCTCAACTACAGCCTACTAACTGGTCGCCAGCTGCCCGTCAGTTTCTTAAGCGATTTCAAGCCTTCATTATTCCTTTACAGCAACGGTTCCAGTGCCCCGATTGGTTTTTGAAACAACGCGCAGCGGCCGATCCCCATTTAACGCTACCTGGTTTGCATAAGTATTTACGACCAGATGAAGCGACTATTGGCTTTTCTTTGAGTCCCACCGTTTTATACCAAGGTTATTTAATTAACTATCTTCGGCGTAACCCCCAAAAAACTGATCAGGAGGTCATTGCCGCCCTACATCTGCCACCAGATTCGATCGATTATTATCGTCGATTGGCCCAACGTGCCGATTAATTTTCCTTTTTGAAGGTGATCCCCTTATAATGAAACTATTGGGGGACACTATCATGCAGAAAAAATTCGGGTATTTAGGTGGTTGTTTGGTACTCATCATTGCCATCATCGTGGGGGTTGGACTTCGTCAACGATCAGCCCATCAAGTAACACCAGCAACTGCCCATCGTCCGGTTACACAAACCAGTCACGTTAAAACAACTCACGTTGCCACGACTAAACCGTGGATCAAACTTAAACGACCACTTCAGTTACCAATTCTGATGTATCACAGTATCTCTAGCGGCAATAATTTACGCGTGCCCAAGCAACAGTTCGTTCAAGAGCTAACGTATTTAAAACAGCATCACTACCGCACCCTCACTGCGGCCGAAGCAATTCGGGCTTTAAAGACCAATACCATTCCGCAAAAGAAAGTCGTCTGGCTAACCTTAGATGATGCGTATAAAGACAATACAAAAATTATGGCAACGCTGAAAAAGGATCATTTTCACGCGACCATCAATGTCATCACTGGCTTCACCCATAAGACTAATCACCTATCATTGGCCCAACTTAAACAGATGAAAGCAACCGGCTTAGTTGATTTCGGTAGCCACACCGTTCATCACCTCGACCTCAATGCCTTGACAACGGCCCAGCAACGAACGGAAATAATTAACTCCAAATCATGGCTGGATCAGCACCTCCGCCAAACGACTACCCTCTTATGTTACCCCGCCGGTCGCGCCAACGCGGCCACTCATAAATTAGCTAAACAGGCAGGGTATCAACTGGCGTTAACCACGCAAGAAGGCTTGGCAAGCTTACATGAAGGTCGCTATAATCTATCCCGGCTACGCGTAACACCGGGGATCAGTACGGCCACCTTTGCGGCGTTGATTAACGTTCATCATTCATAAGCTTCCTAATGACCCCGACGATTGTTCGGGGCTTTTTGATAGCCGCTGGTTATTTCAACGTAAAATGTAAGCGGTACCTATTGTGGCATGATGCGGTTCAGCGTACAATAGAGGTAGTTAAACAATACACAAGGAGGTCTTTTCCATGGGGAGCATAGCAACGTTAGTGACTTGGTCAGCAATGATCGTGTTAATTGGTGCGGAAATCATTCGGGGGATCTTTATGTTTCGGGGTTAAGTTCAGTCATAAATAGTAATAAATCGTCGCGATCCATTTAGCAGGTACTGAAGCTGAACGGATCGCTTTTTAATTACCCCTTCACTGAAGATAAGCAACCAATCAGCCACCTGGCTTCAGAATTTTATCGTTGACAGATGTAAACGATGGCGATATACTAATTTCGTTGATTTGGATTACATTTGTAAACAAAGACTTGGTTTAGTCGTTTAGCGATTCGACCGAATTAAGTCATTAGGTGATTACCGCCATTTGTAGTGTCACTTATCGTATTCCTCACATTTATGACTGAAAGGATTGGTTTATCATGCTCAAACTAATTGTACTCATTGTTGGTCTCTTAATTATTGGTTTTATTCTCTGGTGGTTCTTTGGCTCCCACCGTGCCGCTACTGTCACTGCCGCCACCCATGGGCAAACTCAAAATATCGATATTGAAGTCAATGGTGGCTACTCACCCGAAAATATCGTGCTCAAACAAGGTATCCCGGCGACGCTAAGTTTTGTTCGTCAGGACGCGTCCAGTTGTTTGGACCACGTCGTCTTCGCCGATTTCGGCATTAACCAAGAACTTCCACGTCATCAAAAAGAAGTCATTCACATTGATACTAGTAAGCCTGGTAACTTCCAATGGGCTTGTGGCATGGATATGTTCCATGGTAACTTAACGATCAAATAAAAAGGAGTTGGCCACGCTTGTCAATCACTAACCGTTTTTGGATTTCACTCATTTTCTCCTTACCGATGTTGGCTGGTATGATTTTAATGCCATTCGGCTGGATGCTGCCAGGCGGGGCTTGGACCCAACTTGGGTTAACCACAGTCATCATGCTACTATCGGCCGGCCCCTTTATTCAAAGCGCTTGGGCCTCGTTCACCAAGCACCACGCTAACATGGATACACTAGTCGCTATCGGAACGGCAACGGCCTACTTCTACAGTATCTATGCGATGGTGACCCACCAAGCCGTCTTTTTTGAAAGTGCCGCTTTTGTCACAACGTTTGTTCTCCTCGGACAAGTCTTTGAGGAAAAAATGCGGCACAATGCCTCTAATGCCGTTGAAAAACTGGTTAATTTGCAAGCCAAAGACGCTGAGGTACGCCGTGGCGATCACTTTGTCAAAGTGCCCCTTACTGCTGTCAAATTAGGTGACACCATTCGCGTAAAACCCGGCCAAAAGATCCCGGTTGATGGGACGATCGTTAAGGGTAGCTCCAACGTTGACGAATCAATGGTGACGGGGGAAAGTATGCCCGTTACCAAAACGGTAACCGATCCTGTCATCGGCTCGACACTAAACAACACCGGTACCTTCTGGTTTAAGGCAGATAAAATTGGGGATCAAACCCTACTATCGCAAATTGTCGACCTGGTAAAAAAGGCCCAAAATAGTCACGCCCCTATTCAAAAATTAACGGATAAGGTCTCCGACATTTTTGTGCCGGTTGTCTTGATTCTGGCAATTGCTACGTTCCTCGCCTGGTACGTTCTGTTGAATGCCAGCCTCGCTAATGCACTGATCTTTGCGGTCTCCGTTGTCGTTATTGCCTGCCCATGTGCGCTGGGTTTAGCGACGCCCACGGCCTTAATGGTTGGCACGGGACGTGGCGCTAAAATGGGGATTCTTATCAAAAATGGGGAGGTTCTGGAAGCCGTTAACGACGTTCAGACCGTTGTTTTTGACAAGACAGGCACACTCACTGTCGGCAAGCCCCAAGTCACCGATATCATTGGGGATTCAAAGCAGGTCCTTCAAATTGCTGCTAGTCTAGAGGACTCATCAGAACACCCATTGGCAGCCGCAATTTTAGCTAAGGCTAAAGCTGACAACATCTCCACGCTTCCGGTTGAGAACTTCACTGCGATTGAGGGTAAGGGGGTTGCTGCAACCATTAGTGGTCAACAAGGAGTCGTGGGCAACCAGAAACTCTTAGGCGCTCTGACCTTTGACAAACAGTTACAACAACAGGAAACTCGGCTGCAAAACGAGGCCAAAACCGTGGTATTTGTGGGTCTGGATGACCGCATTATCGGGTTGATCGCCATTCAAGATGCCCCTAAGCCAACCTCAAAAGAAGCCATTGCAGCCTTACGTGCACGTGGTCTAAGAACCGTCATGCTAACAGGAGATAATCAACGGGTCGCCCAGGCTGTCGCGCAACAAATTGGAATTGATGAAGTGATTGCCGATGTCTTACCAGGTGATAAGGCCGCCCAGATTAAGCAATTCCAACATGATGGCAAAGTGGCCTTTGTCGGTGATGGTATCAACGATGCACCAGCACTGACGACAGCTGACGTCGGTATCGCAATGGGGTCCGGCACAGATATTGCCATTGATTCTGGTGGCATTGTCTTAGTCAAAAACGATTTACGTGACGTCGATAAGGCCTTGGCGTTGAGCCAAAAAACGTTTAGTCGTATTAAACTAAACCTCTTTTGGGCCTTCATCTATAACGTCCTCGGTATTCCCGTGGCGGCAGGGGTCTTCTTCGCGATTGGCTTATCACTCAGTCCTGAACTGGCTGGTCTAGCAATGGCGTTTAGTTCCTTATCCGTCGTGGCAAGCTCCGTCTTGTTAAATCGATCTAAGCTCACGACCACTATCGGTGGTGCTTAATAAACGAAGACCCCCCGTAGTTACTGGCGATGATGCCCAGTAACTATGGGGGGGTCTTTTTGTCACTTTATTCGGTTTGCTTAAAATTTAGGCAATCTTAGTTAATCACCGACTGGATGCCAACCGTTATTATCAGTCAGGCGATTTAAGAACGCCATATCCTGTTCATTAATCGTAAAGTCCAACTGCGCATTAGCTTGTACATGAGCCATTGACCGGGCCTTAGGGAGTGGCGCCACCCCATTTTGAATGACAAACCGTAACGCTAATTGGGGAATCGAGACCCCATAGTTACCAGCTACCCGTTCTAGCTCTGGACTATCGACCAAACCACCCGTTGCCAAGGGTGAATAAGCTTGAACGACGATCTCATTTGCCGTTGCCGTATCGACAATTGAGGCCTGAGTGTGACCGACATAGTATTGAATTTGATCAACAGCGGGCTTAACCGTTAAGCCATCCCAGGTCAACAAATTGTTGAGATCATGGGAATTAAAGTTGGACACCCCAATGGCTTTAGCTCGACCGCTCTGATAAATCGTCTGCATCGCGCGCCAAACCTCACGATTTTCAGCATCATGGTTGGAACCCATTTGGGCCCACGGCCACGGCGCATGAATAATGTAAGAATCAACATAGTCTAAGTCTAACGCAGCTAAGCTACTTTCGAAGTCGGCCAACGTTTCATCATAAGTCTTGGATTCAGCGGGTAATTTTGTCTGAATAAAGAGGTCTTCTCGGGCGACATCACTGTCACGAATTGCCTCACCAACGCTCGCTTCGTTGCGATAAGCCTTCGCCGTATCAATAAATCGATAGCCAGCTGTTAAGGCACGACTAACCGCTTCATAGGTTTCTTGACCCGGCTTCGTTTGCCACGTCCCAAAACCGACCTTGGGCATCTCTAGACCATTGTTCAACGCAAAGGTTTCTGTAATTGTTGTCATCCAAAAGTCCTCCTTTAATCGTTCATGATGCCATCTTACCCCCTTCGTCCCACACGAAGGCAACTCAAAACATCTACTTACCAAAAAAGGACTGGTTATTTCCAGTCCCTGAGTCCTTGTAGATTAAGTCGTAAAAATCTGAGCCATCGGTTTAACCAAGGCCGCTAATAGCGGATCGGTCTGATCAGCTTGTTGAAACACGACCCGATCAGCAAATAATGTGGCTGTTTGATCCGCTCGATACGTGATTTGTTGCTGCACACCGGCTTGCTGGTCGGTGACGGTCGCTTGTGCAACCGGATCGCCCGCCGATACCACTCCCCGACGTAGTTGTTGAGCCGTTAATCGGGTTTGCACCGCTGTGGTCAAATCACCAGCTTGCGTCCGATACCACACCCCCGCCTGCTGGGAAGTTGGCGCCGCAGTGACGGTCGTTGCCAAGCCATTGCCTAGCTGAATCCGCCGACTGGTTAGCGCGGTAGTCTCCAATCGATAGCTCTGTTTGAGCTGTTTAATTAACTTGTTCATTGCTGAGAAGGTCGTGTCACCACCCAGAATGGTGGCAATCATCCGCTGCCCATTCACGGTATAGGTCGCCGTAAAACATAACTTCGCATTCTCAGTATAGCCGGTCTTCAGCCCATCAATATGACTCGCCTTTTTATACTGTGATTTACCGGGCAAACAACTATTCTCATTATAAATTTTGGTGCCATTAATAGTGGCCTGCGTCTTGCTAGCAACCGCTGTTATCGTTGGATCAGCAGCCAGTAAGTGTTGGGCCACCACGGTGATGGCTTTCGCGGAGACCAAGTTCTCTTCCTTTTTTCCAGTTCCAGCTAATACCAAATGATAATCCTTCAAATCCGTATTATCTAGGCCCGATGAACTGATAAAATGGGCATCGATTCCCCAGTCTCGACTCTGTTGGTTCATTAACTGAATAAATTTCGCATTACTTCCGGCAACGTACTCGCCTAAGGCCGTAGCCGCGCTATTGGACGATGCAATCATCGCCGCCGCTACTAACTGACGGACCGTAAAGCTTTCACCCTTCTTCATCCGCAATGACGAATACGTATAGCTATGACTGAGCTTTAACAAGTCTTGACTCATGGGCACGTTATCCGTCCATTTAATTTGCCCATCATTAATGGCCTTCACCGTTAAGTAAACGGTCAATAACTTGGACAGTGAAGCAATCGGATACTTTTTATTGGCATTTTGTTGGTACAGTACCTGACCGCTCTGCGCATCCATGACGTAGGCTGCCCGCGCAGCCACCTTAGACACCGTCTTGGTTGCCGCAGCACTAGCGGTTGGTCCACCACCAAGTAGGCTACCGATAAGGCCCAGTACGGCGCCCCGCCATAACCAGCGTTTTAACATCTTCACGTGTTAAACGCCCCTTTCCGTAACACAATTTTGTTAATCGTTTATCTTTTTTAATTGACGTAACTCGTATTATACAAAAATAATCTCTAAAGAGGCACCGTGCTAACCTATTTTTGCCGAAACTTTAATTTATTATTAGCACATTTGTTAAAAAGTCTTCTACTTGACACATTATGACTACAGATGTAGACTCAAGTCAATTATTAAAGATTACAATTGTATTCTAAGGGGGAGTCACTTATGTCAAATACAACTTTAACCGTCTCCATTTCTGACGCCGAATGGCGGGTCATGCGGATTGTATGGACGTTAAATCAGGCCGATAGTCATACCATCATTGAACTTCTTGAACGCCAACACGACTGGAAAGCCCCGACGATTAAGACCTTAATTGGGCGGCTGGTCAAAAAAGGGGCCTTGGCAACCACCAAACAAGGTCGTCAATATATCTACACACCACTTATCGATGAACAAACGGCCATGGACACGGCCCTACAAACCGAGCTTGATCAGATGTGTGCGATGCACCGCGGCACGGCTTTGACCCACGTGTTAGAACAAACTGAACTGAGTCAAACGGATATTCAACAGTTGATTGGGACACTAACCCAGAAGCTACCACAGGCGCCTCAAATGGTCGACTGTGACTGTTTACCAGCAGATTGTGAAGGGAGCTGTGAATCATGAAAGAACACGAAATGATGACCCACGATCACATGGACCAAATGGCTATGGCTCATGGCGATCATATGGATATGAACGATATGGATATGGGCGATGGCCATATGATGCACATGGGTAACTTAAAACGCAAGTTCTGGGTTTCTCTGATTCTAACTATCCCCATTATTCTCATGTCACCAATGATGGGTGTCACCCTGCCTTTCCAATTAACCTTTCCCGGTAGTGATTGGGTTGTCGCCATCTTAGGCACGATTCTCTTCATTTACGGTGGTGCCCCCTTCTTCAGCGGTGCCAAGGCCGAACTCCAAATGAAGCAACCGGCAATGATGACGCTCATCACGATGGGCGTTGGTGTGGCTTACATCTACAGTATTTACGCTGTCATCGCTAACGACTTATTCCATGTCACCCCGATGGTCAACAATTTCTTCTGGGAGCTTTCCACGTTAATTGTCATCATGCTCTTGGGGCACTGGATTGAAATAAACACCGTCATGAATGCTGGGTCAGCAGTGGATGCCTTAGGCAAGCTACTCCCACAAACTGCCCACGTTGTGGATGACGCTGGCACCACCCACGACGTTTCCCTAAATGACCTACAAGTTGGCCAGACAGTGGTTGTTCGTGCTGGTGAGCAAATTCCCGCGGATGCGACGATTGTAACTGGGACCTCCGCAGTTAATGAATCCCTAGTCACTGGTGAAGCTGCTGCCGTCAAAAAGGTTACGGGCGACCAAGTCATCGGCGGTTCCGTGAATGGCACCGGAACATTTACGGCTAAAGTCACCGGAACTGGTGATTCCGGTTATCTCGCTCAAGTCATGGACTTGATCCAAAATGCCAAGAATGCAAAATCAACCTCAGAAAATTTGGCTGATCGCGTGGCTGGCTGGTTGTTCTACGCCGCTTTATTCGTTGGTATTCTGGCTTTTCTCATTTGGTTAACGGTGGCCAATCTAGCCGTGGCACTTCCCGTAGCGGTAGCCGTCTTCGTCATCGCCTGCCCGCACGCATTGGGCTTAGCTGTTCCATTAGTTGTCGCACGGAGTACAGCACTAGCCGCTCAAAATGGCTTACTCATTCGTAATCGCAATGCCATGGAAGATGTCAAACACTTAAAGTTTGCGCTGATGGATAAAACGGGAACTTTGACTATGGGGCATTTTCAAGTTAACCATTTGATTAGCTTAGACCAAGACTACAGTGAAGAAACCATTTTACGTTTACTAGCTAGCTTGGAAAGCGGCTCTAGTCATCCACTAGCAACCGGGATTCTTAGCGCTGCTAAGGCGCAACAAATTGCCTACACAGCTGCTACTGACACGCATCAAGAAACTGGGATGGGCCAGTTTGGGACCATCGATGGCGTCACTTATGGTGTCGTTGCCGTTTCCTATTTGGAGCAACACCACCTAACTTACGATCAAGCCCAATTCAAGACCTTAGCCGCTGAAGGCAATTCACTCAGCTATCTCGTCACAGGTGACCGGGTCTTGGGGTTAGTCGCTGAAGGTGATCAGATCAAACCAAACGCCCAGCACCTCGTCAGTGAATTAAAGCGCCAAGGGATTACCCCCGTTATGCTGACGGGTGATAATCAAGAAACGGCGAATAAGGTCGCCCACGCTGTTGGGATTGAGGATGTACAAGCTCGCTTATTGCCAGAAGACAAGGAACGTCTCGTTCAACAGTACCAAGCCTCTGGTAAAGTCCTCTTTATCGGCGATGGGGTCAACGATGCCCCAAGCTTGGCCCGAGCAGATATCGGGATGGCAATTGGCTCTGGTACCGATGTCGCGATTGAATCGGCAGACATTATCTTAGTCGCCAGTGATCCAGCCGACGTCATTCAATTCCTAGACTTAGCGCGCGCGACGACCCGGAAGATGACCGAAAACCTCTGGTGGGGGGCTGGCTACAACTTAATCGCGATTCCACTGGCAGCTGGAATCTTAGCTCCCATTGGTTTCATGCTTGATCCCATGGTTGGTGCCGTCATCATGTCACTTAGCACCGTGATTGTGGCAATTAACGCGATGACCTTAAAACTCAAACCTGTCAAATAACACGGTGACTGTCTACCAGATAGTTTACCTGCACTATAAAAAAAGATCGGTCCACTCAGCTGTTTAAGTCCTGAGTAGACTGATCTTTTGGGTTTTGCTAAGTTTCTGCGCGTCGACGGCGGCGGAAAAAGTTCATCATCTTACGACCGTTTAAAGATAAGACCATGACGGCTAGAATAATTAAAGCACCACCAACTAAATCGAAAGTTGTCAGTTGTACATTTAAAAAGATGACCGAGAACACCGTCGCCGATAAGGGTTCAAAGGCATCTAATAGACTCGCCGTTGTTGGTAAGATATAACCTAAGGCGTGGGCAAACATTAAGAATGGAATGACCGTCCCAAAGATAATAATCAGTAAAACCAGCCCCCATTCAGCCGCGGTTAGCGTGACATGTACTCGCCACAACGGGCCAAAGACATTTAAGCAAATTCCGGCCACGAACAAGCCCCAACCGGTTACCGCCATCGCCCCAAATTTAGGTAACAAAGGGCGTGGGATCAAGGTGTTCGTCGCCACCCCGATTGCCGATAGACCGCCCCAGATGAGCACCACTGGTGAAATCGCTAGACTAGTCAAGTGTCCATGCGTCACAATCAGCAAGGTCCCCACGAAGGCCATCACCATCCCAATGCCTTCAGGACGAGTCGGCGTCATGTGCTTAAACAGGAAATAATAAATACTAATGATAAAGGGGCCTAAGAACTGAATGATTGTCGCAATGGGCGCGTTACCAAACTTCACCGCTTCAAAGTAACATAGCTGAACTGGGACCAGTCCCAGTAGACCGTAGCTAATGACACGTAGCCCAGTGGCTCTTTGACGCCAAATTTGAAATGGCTGGGCGTGAATTAGTTGCCCCCAAATCAACAGAATGGCCCCAGCACTAATCATTCGAATCTGGGTCAGCCACAGAGCGGTCACGTGATGATTTAACGTGAACAGCGTACTCGCAGCAACCCCAGAAATCCCCCACAGCATGCAGGCAATGCTCGCCAATAGCATGCCTCGTAAATGGTGTTGGCGGGTCATTGACACCACTTCCCATCAATCCTTAACTTCATTAACATGTCAATCCCTCTTACTCATCAAATTTCACAAAGTACTAACCATTATAGCAGATAATGACCGGCAATCTAGGCCCCTTTGTCCAATTTTTTTCGAATTTAATTGCTAAAACGGTTTCTTTTTAATGGCTGGCTGATCGCGTCTGGTCGCTGGTTTGAACCACAGGGGCTAACCTTGCTATAAATAAAAAAGAGCCCGACTAAACTCATCGGACTCAGTGGATTATTCAGTTAACGTTGTGGCCGGACGACCGCTAAGAAGTCCTGTAGGGCTTGTGGATCAGTCAATTGCCGATTGCATTGTGCACTGTCACGACAAATATAATTGCCGTTGCGCGTGTATGTCCCGAGTCCCGAGGTCTTGGTCGTTGACACAAAGAGTGACACGTTACCAATCGTCTGACAGATCGCGCAAACCCCCTTGACGGTTTGCGGTGCCAGATCGCCGCGGATACCGACAAAACGATCGTGGTCCGGAATAACTAGATATTTCTTCTGACTGCCCCCATCGTTCCAACCAAGATAGGTTAATTCGTGCAGATTCAAGCTGGACCACGCTGGTTGTTTTAACTTTTTCACCTTGCGGAACAACTTTCCCAGTTGTTTGGTACTGAACTGCGGAAAGGGAATCACAGCGGGTTCTAGTAACGGTAACAACTTCGCCGCTTCCTTACGACTAAGACGATCCGGCTGTAAACCGGTCAGAAATGCTTGCGTTAAGGGATCGCCCTCCGGTAAGAACGGCGTCACATAGGCAATTGTCTCAGCCCGAATGACCGATCGCATATGGCGATCATTGACGGCCAAATAGGCACTTACCAAGGCGTTAACGTGTTGTTTGATGTCACTATACTCATAGGCAGTAATTGTTGGTTCCATGATATTAAATTCCTTTCAGATTGACAAACCTGACACTTCTCTGAAAGGGTGTCGCAGAAAAGTGTCGCTAACTAGCAGCACTTTTCCGTACGAATAACGATGCCATCATCGTTGATCATCTCCTTATTTTTCAGCTAAAAAAGCTGAAGTGCCTGTTAGTATACCGAAGTTCACACTGAATAGCAACTTTTCCTCATTTAACGAATCAATTATTTATTTTTAAATTTATCCGTATAAATCACGAATGGACTATGCTACAATAAAGGAAACTTATTGGAGGCGGTTTCATTTGAAAACAGAAAAAGAAAAATTTCTTGCGGGCGAACCTTATAACATCATGGATCCCGAGTTAGCTGCTGAAGAGACCAAAGCCCGTCGTTTATGCAAGATTATCAATGAACTGGACGACACCGCCGCTGCTGAAAAGGACCACACCATCCGCCAGCTCTTTGGCTCTGTTGGTAAAAATCCATGGATTCAGCCCAATTTCCGTTGCGATTTTGGCTATAACATTCACGTTGGCGATAATTTTATGTGTAATTATGACAATGTCATCTTAGATATTGCACCAGTGACCATTGGTAATCACTGTATGTTGGCGCCCCACGTCCAAATCTATGCGGCCTATCACCCGCTGGACCCCCGCGGTCGCGACAAGTTCATTGGCCTAGGTAAGCCGGTAACCTTAGGCGATTCCGTTTGGGTCGGTGGCGGATCGGTCATTTTGCCCGGCGTGACTTTAGGTAACAATGTGGTGGTTGGTGCCAACTCGACCGTCACCAAATCCTTTGGCGATAACGTCGTCATTGCTGGTAACCCTGCCCGAGTCATCCGCCAAAACATCCCCACTGATTCAGCCAAATAAAAAACGAACCTGAGTATTCTCAGATTCGTTTTTTATTTACGCTCGGTTGGGACTTCTTTGATGGTAGACGTCCCACAGCTTCCCGTTTTATAACTGAGCCACACGGCCACTACCGCGTAGCTCACTGGTAGTGTAGCGCATCCCTTAGCTGATCACTAACCAGATCTTTTAGTTAACTTAGTCAGTAAACGAAGTTAGTTTAGGCGATCCAGCCACCGGTTCCGAGAATCGTTACGGCGCCAGTTGGCGCTACTTTGACGCGATAGGTATACCCATGAATATCAAAATCTGCACGGGCGGTAAAGCTAAAGACAGGCGCGGTTTGCTTAACCTTCGCAGTCTTAACAACTTCCCCCGTTGCCGACCGCGTGGTGGCGATCACCGCCCGCCCAGTAACAAAGTCAGACGTCACCGTTGTACTATCTTGGCGAAGCAAGACAACCCGTTGTACCACCCCGGCCGCCATCGCCACACCCACCTTGACGTGGGCTGCCGCATCAACTGTCGTGGTCGTGGCAGTGATCCCCGTTAACTGCCGATTCACCTCACGCTGCAATAAGTTGGGGTAGGTGCCCTTAATCACCGCATGGGCTGGTAGCCAACCAATCCCTTTGCCTTTCGCCGTGGTGAGATACAGATAATGTTTCTGACGGGTTGTCGTCAACGACTCGGTCGCATACAACGTTCGGTAACCATAAGTCGTACCGTAATGAACGGCAGCCGTCGTCCCGATCGTTCGCGCCGGCATATCCCAATAATCATGGGTAGTCGTTGGCGTCCAATAGGCCGTTTTCTTAATGGCTTTTAACTGCCGAATCACTGAGTGACTGCGTAATTGTCGCAAGACCACGTATCCTCCCACCAGCTGATTGCGCTTAGCAGGCAGTGGGGCAACCGTGCCGTGATGCAACGGTTGGGCACTGACTGCCGCCAAACGCACGTAGCGTTTGCCATTAACCGTCACGACCTTATCAACCGTCCACTGCTTTTTCGTGCTCTTATTAACGCCCAGCACCTTGCTACGGGCATAAGCCGCTCGCGGATAGCTGTACACCTTAGTCCGCTGGGTCTTAAACGTAAATAGGCGTTGCCGCGGATACTTGGGTAAGACAGTCCGCTTAGCCGCCTGAGCCGTTGTCGTTCCCCACATACTTAGACTTAGACCGGCTAAGAATGCTAACTTCATCCATTTCATGTTGGTTCTCCCCCCTTATGTCCCCCCGGACTAATTTATAAGTTTTGCCCCTTTTCCCAAGCCGTCTTTGATAATAACAGGCCATGCTTGACAATCGTGTCAAATAACTCCCGCGTGCGTCTAGAAATCTCACCAGCAGTGGTCTGATTACTTTGCGTGAGGAAGGCAGATACGTTACCACTAACCGCCGCATCCGTTGCCGCTACGCGCGACCGCGCATATGACTGGCACCCATCACGAAAGGCGTTAACAGCCTCAACATAGTCGTGGAAATGGGGTTCAATCAACACGGATAACGTCTTATTTAACCAATAAACATTGGCCACATCAACTGCTGCTGTCGTGCTTTGATAGTCAGCTGGCGTGTCTGTAATGTTGGTAAAGAATGGCACATAGGGCGCATAGGCAAAGAAGCCCATCGCAATCCACTGAATTGCCGCATGATCGGCGGGAACGTCATTTCTAATTTGAAGAATCGACGAACATTGGTTACGATCCATAGCAATCGGCCGGTACTTACGCTGATCGGCTGCTGACCCTGAGGCATAAGTGCCAAAGGGATCATAGGGCGTCCCATTGTAGTGGGAGGATAAGAAGAATTGCACGTCTTCAATCGCCAGTTTCTTGGCTGGCTTTCTGGTAAACGGCATGTCTTGATCCGTTGGTTGTTGATCGGTGATTTCCGGATTGAATAACTTCTGACCATACCAAGTCCGCGGCGTATTGTAGTAGGCATCGTCTTCACCATGTGTCCCAAAAATTTCCCGGAAATTAAACGTGTCCGGTGTCGGATTCAAGTGGTGTTGCGCAACAAAGTCCACTAGATCACTGGCAACTAAGAAATTATCAGTGTCTTGCAAATCCACCGTTTGCATCAGCGTTTGGTTCGGCGCAATGGCATAAGTATCTTCTGGTAGCCGCATAGCCGCCCAATGGTGCCCACCGGCTGTTTCTAAGTACCACACATCATTTTGATCGTTAAACGCAATGCTGTTGCTTTCGCCTGTCCCGTATTTTTCAATCAGAGCGCCTAATCGTGCGGCGCCTTCCTTGGCACTTTTAATGTAAGGTAGGACTAGCGTAATCATGGCTTCTTCGTTAATGCCATCGTCCACCAAGGGGTCATAGCCCAAGACGCGGGCATTCGTTGCCGTGGTCTCAGTGGCACTCATCCCAACGTTTAGCTCGTTAATCCCGGCCTCTTCGTACTGACCATCACTTTGGTCGGCCTGCGGGGTACCCGTATAGCGGTAAGTGTGATCGGGTAAGGGCACTTCCACCCCCGTTACGGCTGACGTAAATGACGCGCCAGTTTGGTCAACGGCTGGGTGCACCACAAATTTAATGGGGTTAATTGGCCCATAGCCATCCTCGTTACGTGCTACAATCGTGGAACCGTCCATACTGGCGGCTTTACCCACTAAAATCTCGGTACAATCGGAACTTTTTTTCATCATTTGTTGTTCCGCCCCCTTTGTAAGTCCAGTATAGGAGTCTCATGGTCTAAGAGCTAGCGAAATTTGCGGGAAATGTTAATCCGTGGAAATAAATCTCTATTCCTAATAACAAAAAAACAGCTCCCTCAGGAATCAAATTCCAAGGGAGCTGCTGGTTATTATTTGATGACTAACGCCTGACGCTTAATACACGTCGCACCCGTCAGTCGTTAGAAATTACGCTGTTCGCGTGCCACCATCTTGGCATCGTAGCGGTGACGCAACCATTTGGCAATCTCGGTAACGATTAAAACAACAATCCCCGCCAAGATTGGAATCCCCCAACCGTAGTGGAAGCTCGCACTCGTGGTGTGGAAGGCGCCTTGCATCGCTGGCCAGTAAATAATCACGGCCTGTAACGCAATCAACAGGGCCACGATAGCAAAGCTCATCTTATTTCTGAAGAAATACTTAGAGAATACCGGATGGTCGTTTTGTAAGTTAAACAGGTAGAAAATCTTACCAAAGATAATCACGTTTAACGTCATGGTACTCCCGACCACGGTAGATAAGCCTTGCGCTGTCAGGAGGTCATAAGCCAACATCCCTAGTCCAGAGATCAATAAGGACACGTAGGTCACCTCAAACACGTCATACTTTGAGAGAATCCCCTGCGTGACGTCCCGGGGTCCCCGCTTCATAATGCCGCTTTCTGCCGGTTCAAAGATAAACGCAAACTGAATCGTCAGTGCCGATACCATGTTAATCCACAACAATTGCGTTGGGAATAACGGCAGTGATTGATCCATCAGAATACTCATCACCACAATCAAGCCTTCGGCAAAACTCGTTGGTAACAGGAAGCGAATCGTCTTACGAATATTATCAAAGACGTGTCGCCCTTCTCGCACAGCACCGAGCAAGGACGTAAAGTCATCATCGGCTAATACCATATCGGCGGAGTCTTTGGCGACATCGGTTCCTCGAATTCCCATTGCTACACCAATATCCGCTTGTTTAAGGGCCGGCGCATCGTTCACCCCGTCACCAGTCATGGAAACGACGTGCCCACGACTCTGTTGGGCCTTCACAATTCGGAGCTTATCAGCTGGCGTTGTCCGCGCGAAGACGGTATATTGGTCAATCTTTTTCGCCAACTCATCATCACTTAGCTGTGCCAGTTCAGGCCCAGTAATCGCCTTAGCCTGTTCTGACAAATTCAACTGTTCGGCAATCGCCGCAGCTGTTTCCGGGTCATCCCCGGTAATCATCTTGACCTTGATACCAGCGTACCGCAGCTGCCGGACGGCATCGGCCACACCAGGACGGGGGGGATCAATAATCCCCGCCATGCCGGCCAAATGAAAGTCTTGCCCAATCGTCAAGTCTTCGACATCCGCAATATCACCAGCCACGGGTTGGTAACCCAACGCCACGACCCGCTTACCTTGGCGGGTTAGCTGTGATAGTCGGGCCTGCCAAGCCGCTTCATCAACGGTCTCGCCCTGTTCTTTCATCTGGCGAATCAGGGTTTGGGGGGCACCTTTAACCAATAACCACCGCTGATCTTTGAAGTCAACCAGTCGCGCAGAGTAACGGGTGGCTGAGTCAAATGGCTGTGAATCAATCTCTTGTGGGGCTGGATCATGGCCCACCAACTTGTGATAAAGCGCCGTCAACGCCCCATCGGTTGGCTCACCCGTCAATACCCACTGACCGTCTTCCTCGTGGAATTCTGCGTCAGAGGTTTGCCCAGCAATCTGTACTAACCACTCTAAGTCAGGATCTTCTTGCCAAGCGACCCGTTGGCCCTCATCATTTTCGACTTGCCCCGTAGCATCGTAGCCCACGCCAGACACGGTATACGTATCCTGAGCCGTTAATATATCGGTGACGGTCATTTCATTTTTGGTCAAGGTCCCGGTCTTATCGGTATTGACAATATCCACCGCACCCAACGTTTCTACCGCGGGCAACGTTTTGACGATCACATTTTGTTTCGTCATCGCCTGCGTCCCCATCGCTAACACCACTGAGGTACTAGCGGGCAAACCTTCGGGCATCGACCCAACGACCATCGTAATGACGGCCACCAACAAGACTGGCAGACTGTAAACGTGGGTTATCATTCCCAAGATAAATAACAGCACAGCTGCAATTAAAATGGCGATGGATAACCCTAAACCTAAGCTATTCAGGTTCTTCATCAGTGGGGTGGCCTGCTGTTTCACATCAGCCACATTTTGCTGGATACTTCCAATTTCAGTTGCTGAACCGGTCGTGGTCACGATACCTCGCGCCGAGCCACTGGTTACCGCCGTTGAAGCGAATGCCTGATTAGACCGTTCAGCCAACGGTAAGGTCGTCGCTGACAACGGATCTTCTCCTTTTTCAACTGAATCGGTTTCCCCGGTCAACGCGGACTCTTGAATCTTCAAGTTGTCTGCGTTGATCAGCCGCATATCGGCTGGGACCGTATCCCCCGCTTCCAGTTGAACAAGATCACCAGCTACCAGCTCTCGTGCCGGTAAGGTGACTTTTTGACCGTCACGAATGACGACGGCTTCAGAAACCAGCAACGCCTTTATCCGGTCCAAGGCATTATCGGCCGAGCGTTCCTGGAAATAGCCAATGAACGCGTTGGCAATAATCACCAGCCCAATCACAATCGAATCGGAATAGTGGTGCATAAGAAAAGTGATCAAGGCCGCCGCAGCCAAAATATAAATAATCGAGTTGTTAAATTGCTTCAAGAAGCGCAACAAGTTCGATTGCTTTTTGGCGGTCAGTTCGTTAGGACCATTCTCTGTAAGTCGTCGTTTGGCCTCAGTGGTTGTTAACCCTTGCGTCTCATCGGTTTTAAAATCAACAAGTAAGGACTCAGTCGAGCGTTGCCATAAAGGCGGCTGCTGGCTGGGTCCGGGGTCGGTGGTCTCTGTTTCAGTAGTTGTTGCCGTTATCTTTGATTCTTGCGCCATGAATAATGGTCTTCCCTTCGTTTAACAAATTTTAAATTAGCGGTCTGGAATTGGTAATGCAGCGTACAAGCGGTACAAGACGTCCACCTCCAAATCATTTTAGTCGTTAATTGAATTTTACCAAGTTTTGGTCAGCTTTGCATCTGTTTTGGTCGTCTGCAATCAAAATTTAACAATAGGGTAAATCGCTAATGGCCGTAATTAAGTAATGCTTAGCGGACTCCTCATGAATAAATATACGTCGATTTTTACCTTTAAAATTTAACAGTAACCCTCTCAGTACAAGTCATTTACAATATCTGTGATATTTAAAATCGGCTCGTAAAATTGTAATATTACAAATTGCCAAAATCGCCCGCAGCCCTTGATTTCTTTGTTATTATAAAGATGTCGTAAAACAATTGCTTAACAAACTGACGACAAACTAAAGCTTTTTTGGTAACAGTCGGCGGTGTACCCGGAAAATGCACCGTTAGTCACTGTGTCCAATTGAATAATTAACCTTATTGAATCAGACTAAATCCCAGTTCGATTCAATGAGGTTAATTTTTTTTGCACAAAATGACCCCCGCAACGGTGATTGCGGCAGTCATTTTATTGATTATCATCCGGATCGTCAGGTGTGGTTAACGTTTTAGCCAATCGCTGTAAGACTTGCAGTAATTCGATCCGTTCCGAATTGGAATAGTCTACCAAGTGCTGACGTAACGCGGCCTCGCGGGCAACCTTAATTTGTAATAAAGCGCGTTTACCCTGATCGCTTAAGGTTAATTGCCGAATCCGTTGATCCCGTCGCTCGACCTCCACGAGCCATCCTGCTGTGACCAACTTATCGACCTGACGACTGATTGACGAATGATTTCGCCCAATCTGATTAGCCAATTCACCGATGCTAATCTCCGGTTGTCGACCAATTCTGACAATGATGGGCAAGGCTGCCGGTTCTAACGTCAAATTAGCCTGCTTTAATAACTGACGATCCTGCTGGGGTTGATTAAAAAACGTGACAATTTCAAACAATGCTTCAAAAATATCATTATCCATATTGTTATTATAACAGAAGCGTGCTAAGATGTGTGCATAATGCACGAATTAATGACACATTTAAGGAGCTTTTCATGACTAAAAAAATTGGTATCATTATCGGCTCAACTCGACCCAACCGAATCAGTCTGAGCATTGCCACTTGGTTACAAACGGCGATGGCCCAATCCGACCTTCAGATTGATCTCATTGACCTCGCTGACATTCAGTTGCCCTTCTTAGACGAAGTCGCCCAACCTTCAGATGGTCATTACGAACTGGCCCATACGAAGGCGTGGAGCCAATTAATTCAAAGCTACGACGGATTCGTCCTTCTCTTTCCCCAATACAATTGGGGGTATCCGGCACCTCTCAAAAATGCCCTGGATTATCTATACACTGAATGGCGCGGCAAACCAGTTAGTCTGGTCTCTTACGGTGGTCATGGTGGCTTTCAGGCCGCGCTGGGCATGCAATTGGTTGTCCGCGGCTTGAAGATGCAGCTCATGAGTACTAACCTCCAACTGACGTTAAAGAAGACCGACCTGACTGAAAACGAACAATTTATCGACGTCCAACAAGCCTTGGCACCTTACCAATTTTACGCGCAACAATTAGGCGCTGAATTTGTTCATCGCTTGACTGACTAAACTAAAATGTGTCCCCGTAGACTTTTAACGTCCACGGGGACACGTTTTTATCATTGTCAGTTTAAGCCTCCCAAACGTCTGTAGCAATCTGTTTGACTAGTTTGAGTTTTGCCCACTGTTGCTCTTCGGTTAACGTGTTGCCTTCTTCCGTCGAGGCAAAGCCACATTGCGTTGACAAGGCCAGATTAGCAAGTGGCACTTGCTGAGCCGCAGCCTGAATCCGCGCCTTAATTACCGCTGGATCTTCCAATTCCGCGAATTTTGATGTAATCAAGCCTAAGACTAAGCGCTTATCCGGATCACCATGCCAGATTTTCCGCAGCGGTGTGAAATCACCGGCACGATCACTATCGTACTCAAGAAAAAGGCCGTCATAATGCAATTGACCTAGATAATCCGCCACGTCATCATAACCACCGGAAAAGAGATACGTTGACTTGAAGTTTCCCCGACAGATGTGCGTCGTTACCGTTAAATCATCTGGCAACCCCGCTAATAGTTGATTGATTACCCGCACGGCATCCGTTGCTAGCGTAACGTATTTCTGGTGGGCCGCTGCATCTGTCGCTGTTTCATTGAGCTTGCTAATCAGAAATGCCCACGTGGTATCGTCAAGCTGGATATAGCGACAGCCGAGGTCATAAAAATGCTGGATTGTGTCGTGATAAGCTTGAGCCAAATCATCCAGATAATCTGACCAAGTCTCATAATACGTGGCCCAATTGTCACTACGATTGTCTCGAAATAGCATGGTCGGCGAGGGGATCGTTTGCTTAACCGTCACCCCTGCTGGCACCAAGCTCTGTAAATACTGAAAACTGGTGAAAAAGGGATGCTCAGGGTTAAAGGCCACTTTCCCAATCAGATCGGCATTATCCGTTCGCGTCTGGCTCCCGTGAAATTTATAGCTTTGATGATAATCATAGTGTCCCACGCCAGTTAGGCCCCACAGAAAGTCCAAATGCCACCAGCTTCGGTTAAACTCACCATCAGTGACTGCTTTGAGGCCTAATGCCACCTGCTGGTCGACGACGCGCTTCGTTTCGGCTCGCTGGACGGTTTGCAACTGCTCTGCATCAATCTTTCCGGCCGCAAACTGGGCCCGAGCATCCTTTAAAACTGCCGGTCGTAATAAGCTCCCGACGACATCATACCGATATGGAAATTTAATTGCCGTTACTGTCATTTGAATAACCTCCTAAAAGTCTGATGGCCTGCCCGTCAATCACGAAAAAACGCGTTCATCCCCCGAACTCATTACTAAGTTCAAGGGACGAACGCGTCGTTTTACCACCCTAAATTCACAAGATCCTCACAGACCTTGCCTCAACGGTACCAGTTGATACCCGGAAAGTTAACGGTTCCTACCGACTGAGCAACGTGAATCGCTCAATAGCTATTAGGAGTTCATCTTCATGATACCGTGGTTGACCCGTTCTCACTGTTCGGGCTCACTGCACAACACGACTATCACTACTCTTCTCCGAGCTTTATTTATGACAGACCAATTAGAAATTAGTGGTAATTCTAAGCGTATTTCTCATTATTGTCAAGTTCGGGTTCTAATTCAAGAAACCATGACTTCTGAGATAATCCCGCGCAACGACTGCCGCCTTTTGGTGCTTTACGGATACTTGATAGTTCATTTTTTGCATATCCGTGGTTGTTACCTTCCCGGCTAACTTGTTGAGTGTCGTCCGTAGTTCAGGATGATCTGTCAATAGCTTCTCTGACATCAACGGTGCGCCCTGATATGGCGGGAAGAAATGTCGATCATCTTTTAAGACCACTAAATGATACTCTTGAACCTCCGGATCGGTGGTATAGCCATCAACCAAGTTCACCTTGCCGTTGGCAATTGCTTTATAGCGAATCGAGGGTTCCATCGTCTTAACACTAGCAAACTTCAACCCGTAAGCCTGCCGTAGTCCGGGATAACCATCTTTTTGTTGATTAAAGTCCGGGTCAAAACCCGCGTGAACCCGATTTTCAACCTGAATTAAGTCCGAAATCGTCTTAACGTGATACTTCTTAGAAAACTGACGCGTGACTGCCAAATCATAACCATTTTGGTAGGCCATGGGTTTTAAATAAGCCATCTGGTATTGTGACTTCAAGGCTGACTTAGCCAATTGGTAGGTTTTAGCCGGACTATGACTAGCCGATTGCTTGGTTTTCACCAGCGATTCTAATACCGTTCCGGTAAATTCAGGATAAATATCAATGGAACCCGATTGCAACGCCTTAAACAAAAATGACGTCGCACCAAAATTCGCCTTCGTATTGACCTTAATATTCGGATGATCGTGTTCGATCAAGTCCTTATACATATTAATTAGAATCTCGGGTTCACTGCCCAATTTACCGGCAACGGTGAGCGTCGTTTGCGTGTTAGTCAATTGACGATAACCCACAAAGCCACCAATTAGCACCACCAGTGTTGCTAACACAATCCCCGCCTTTTTAAAAGACAAGCGACCTAACCAGTCGATTCCCGCCCCAAAAACCAGCGCAAGAATCGCCGACAAGACAGCCCCAATAATTAGGAGCGCATTGTTATTGGTTTCAATCCCTAACAGAATATAGGTTCCCAGTCCGCCAGCCCCAATCAAAGCGGCCAAAGTGGCCGTTCCAATGATCATGACCATGGCAATCCGAATCCCTGAAATAATCATCGGCAAGGCTAACGGCAACTCAATCCGCAGTAGCTTCATCCGCCGTGACAACCCAAACGCTGTCGCTGCTTCCTCCAAACTAGGGTCAATGGTCGTTAACCCCGAATACGTATTCTGGAAGATGGGCATGACTGCGTAAATCACCAACGCAATAATCGATGGCACCGTTCCAATCCCCACCAGTGGAATTAAAATTCCCAACAATGCCAGACTTGGAATAGTCTGTAAGATGCTAGTGATCTGGAGCATCACCTTAGCCAGCCGTTGGTGATTCATCAAAATAATCGCGAGTGGGATCGCAATGACTGCCGCAATGAGTAACGATATCAACGATAAGCCGATATGTTGGCCGATGGACTGGACGATTTCACCGCCCTGCGTGTGTAAGATATGCCAAATTTGTTGCACGCTACTCCACCTCCGTTTGTGCCAAATAGTCTAATAAATCAGCGGTCGTCAATGTCCGATTCCCTGACGCAGTGCCAACGACAACTGGCCCTTGCTTTAAGGCCGCCGCTAGTTCATTGACTGTGGCCGTTACTGGTAAAGTAGCGGCCGTTGTGGTGGTTGCGCCATGCCCCTGACTCACCAATACCTGGACTGTCGCCGGCCGGGGTGCATGTTCATTTTCAAAAAAGCCGCGTACGAACTCGTTAGCTGGATGGTGCATAATCTCTTCACCCGTACCAACCTGCTGAATGTGACCTAACCGCATGACCGCAATGTGTTGACCCAGGCGTAATGCTTCATGCATATCATGGGTGACAAAGACAAAAGTCATCTTGAGTTCGCGATGTAGTTGCAACACCAAGTCCTGTAATTGCTTGCGTGACAAGGGATCTAGGGCACTGAAGGGTTCGTCCATCAAAACAACCTTGGGCTTAATCGCTAATGCCCGAATAATTCCCACCCGCTGCTGTTCGCCACCGGAGAGTTCACTCGGCATTCGCGTGGCATATTGATCCGGGTCCAAATCGACTTGTTCTAGCAACGCTCGGGCCCGGGCTACCCGTTCTTTTCGGGGCCACCCCAAAGATTCCGCTTGAATCGCAATATTTTCTTGAATGGTTAGATTCGGGAATAATGCAATGTTTTGTAAGACATACCCCATTTGTAACCGCAAATCACGTAGCTTATAGTCGATTAACCGTTGATTATCAAAATAAATATCCCCATCGGTTGGTTCAATCAACCGATTAAGCATCTTCAGTGTGGTGGTTTTACCACTCCCACTAGGTCCCACCAATACGAAAAAATCCCCGGTTGGAATCGTCAAATTCAGATCATCCAATGCCAATTGTTCCGTGTATTGTTTGCTAACCTGTTTAAACTCTATCATTGGGAACCTCCAAACCTCTATCGTTTTGCCCGATTACCATCATGGGCCTGTACGATTTCATTATACTAATATTTCGTTATTTACCTAAGAAAAGGACTCGCCCTATTGAACGGCAATAGCCCCTACTTTACATTTGTTTCGCCTAACTGTTAATATTAAAAAGAAAGTCTTTACCCGAAAAAATTTGATAAAAAAAGGTGTTTACCGTGAGTGATCCCACAGACTTACAGATTATTAAGGAACTGAATCACAATTGCCGGATTAAGGTGACCCAACTAGCCCAACTCGTTCATCTAACACCCCCAGCCGTTGCGGCGCGCATCCAACGTTTAGAAGATGCTGGCATCATTAAGCGTTACACCATCGAGGTCGACCTGGAAAAGATGGGCTTCATGCGACAAGTCTTCATTCAGGTTGCCGTTGTAGCCCAGCAACAATCAGCCTATCGTGAACTGATTCAAGCCTACCGTCAAGACATTCGCCATCATTACCAAACGACCGGCGACTTTACCCATCTCATTGAAGGGGCCTTCCCCGATCAGCATCGTCTGAGTCAATTTCTCCAAGCGCTAAGTATGCTAGCGACCTATCGCGTCATCGACGCCATTGACGAGTTATTTTGAGTATCAACACTGCTCATGAGCCAAAAAAAGGCGGTGGCTTTAGCCATCGTCTTTTTGAATTGCTATTTGATATTTCTACAATCCCATACTGTTCGATGCGGGCGGTCTCTCCCAATTGGGAGAAGCCCTTAGAATTTGACGACCATCCGGCCTTCAATCTTCCCGGCTTTCATCTCATCAATAATATCATTAACTTCATCGAGTTTCCGGGTGGCTACGATTGGCGTGACATCCCCTTCAGCACATAGCTGGAAGGCTTCAGCTAAATCTTGTCGCGTTCCTACCAGAGAACCAGCGATTTCGATACCATCCAAGACCACTTTCACGATGGATACTTCCATGGCACCCTTTGGCAGCCCAACGGCAACGACGCGAGCACCAGCCCGCACAGACCCAATCGCTTGGTCAAAGGCAATTTGTGAAACGGCAGTAACCACTGCGGCGTGGGCACCACCGATTTTATCTTGTACCCAAGCGCCAGAATCTTCTGTCTTAGAATTGAAGGTTAAATCAGCGCCGACCTTTTTAGCACTGGCCAGTTTATCATCATTGATATCAATCGCAATAACGTGGGCCTTAAAGACATTCTTCGCCCATTGGATGGCTAAGTTTCCGAGACCACCACAACCATAAATAGTGACCCATTCACCCGGATGTATGTTGGCAACTTTTAACGCCTTATATGTCGTAACCCCAGCACACGTAATCGAGCTGGCTTGTACAGGGTCGAGATCATCCGGTACCTTGACCGCATAATCAGCTTTCACGATAACCTGTTCAGCCATCGCACCATCCACGTTGAACCCAGCATTTTCAACGTTCCGGCACAATGTTTCACGGCCGGTCAAGCAGTATTCACAGTGACCACATCCGGCAAAGAACCAAGCGATTGATACCCGGTCTCCCACCTTTAGGCTGGTAACGTCACTCCCAATTTCTTTAACCCGGCCAACCCCTTCGTGGCCGATTACTCGACCAGCAGTGTTACCAAAGTCACCTTGAGCGACGTGTAAATCAGTGTGACATAAACCACAATATTCCACATCAACTAAGGCTTCATTGGCCTTAATTTCCCGTACTGGTACCTCTTTAATATCTACATACCCATCTAAACTATCACGAACAACTGCAGCTTTCATCACGAAAACTTCCTTCCTCAAGATATTGGTTTAATGGTGTGTCTAATGGTTTACTAGTAGGCAATTCTCATTATGAAGGAAGCGCTTACATTGTGTCAACACCTTTATTCTATATGAATTCAAGCCCTATTTTCTTTCTCATTCATTGTCCTGATTGTAAAATTATTCACACTTTTGCAAAGGTTGCCCGATTATCTAAGAATATTCCTAATCATTCATGCTTTCATGAATAAAATTGCCTGGGCCATTTAAGCCATTTCTCCTCCTTGACCAGCTCTCCGAAAAGTGCTGTAATCAAGTTGGGAGCTTGGTTATTTTCATTAACCAATTACAGTATCGCGTTTCAACTTAAACTAATGAGGTGGAAAAAATGGATGAAGTTGTGCAAGCACTCAGTGACGTCATCAAGCTCAACACAGTTAATGGTAACGAAAAGATTGTTGCCGACTACTTAGCTGACTTATTGGCCAAGCATGGTATTGATAGTAAGGCGGTCGCTTACGAACCTGATCGGGTCAGCCTAGTGGCCGAGATTGGCGATGGTAACGGCCCTGTCGTGGGATTTGATGGTCATGAGGATATCGTGGCTTTGGGTGACGCTGCCAAGTGGGACGCAGACGCTTTGTCTGCCAAAATTGCCGATGGTAAAATGTTTGGTCGAGGCACTACAGATATGAAATCTGGCTTAATGGCTGGTGTCTTTGCGATGATCCATTTGAAGGAAAATAACGTGCCACTCCATGGGACGTTGCGTTTAATGGCGACGGTCGGTGAAGAATATGGTCAATTTGGTGCCCGGCAGTTGGCTGAAGCTGGCTATGCCAAGGACTTAGATACGCTCATTGTCGGTGAACCCAGCGGTGTCGTTAAGCAAGCAGTCGCCACCCCGCAAATTCAACAGATGTTGCAAATTAACCAAGATAGCGCTAATAAATTAATGGCGGCCAATCAAACAACTGAGCAACACTTTATTGAGCTGGCACACAAGGGCTCTTTAACGTATACGGTGAGTGCTCAAGGCGTGGCGGCACATAGTTCAATGCCAGAAATTGGTAAAAATGCCATTGATTCACTGCTAACCTTCTACCAAAAGCAACAGGCCTACTTCGCGACTATCACCGATAAGAAGAATCCGGTCTTAGGGGCCACGGTTCCCGTTGTCACTCTGATTCAGGGTGGCGAGCAGATTAACACGGTTCCAGCCAGTGCCTCGATTTCGGTTAAGATTAGAACCATTCCGGAAGTGCCTAACACCAAGTTAGCCGCTGATATCCAGCAGCTCATCGACGAGCTAAATGCTAACGGGGAACAACTGTCCCTAGATATTCACAGTAACCTGTATCCCGTGCACACTGCCGATGATGCGCCAGTGGTTAAAGCGGCTAAGGAAATCGGTGAGACCGACTTACAACAAGTCTTACCGCTCATCGGGGTTCCTGGTGGGACTGACGCGTCATCCTTCGTTGCGGTTAATCCAGATATCGATGTCGTGGTCTTTGGCCCGGGGAACATCACGGCCCATCAAGTGAATGAATACGTTGACCTAGACATGTATCACCGCTTCATCACCATTTATGAAAAAATGATTACACGTTTGCTAGCTTAAATTCAGTCCTAACTAAAAAGCTTCCCTCAATCTGATTGGGGAAAGCTTTTTTACTGCCTTAACTGGGAACATCTCCCAAAGTCCAAGTGATCGTACTCGTATAGTTACCACTCACAGCGCCACCATCGACGGCTAATAAGAGCCCCTGATCAGCAGACCAATTCCCCATAACATCATAAACGCCGTCGTGATCACGGTCATCTGTGGTGTGCCAAACAATCGGGGTTGGTACCTCGTCAATTGCGACTGACCCATACGCATCAACATACATCGGCCCCCCAGCCAAAGCCGTCCCATTAGCGGTTACAAACGGGGTTGCCTGAACATCCAGCACCCATTGGCGGCCAGTTCCACGAGTATCACTCACGGCTAAGCGCCAGTCATCTCCCCGTTTAACCACCTGATCTTGACCGGTTAAAGTGGCCGTCTGAAAATGGCTGGTAGCCGCGACATCGCTAAATTTCAAGTCACCAGTAACCGTAATGGGCACGGTCACCGTGTTCGAGGTATCACCCGTGTCAGCAGTTGCCACCAACGTTAAGGTGTTGGTCCCCGCCTGCAAATCACTAGCCGCCAGTGGCAGTGAAAAGGTGCCATCAGTCGCTGGGGTAATGGCGGTAAGACGCGTCCCGTTTAACACGGGTTGAATCGTGACTTGCGGTGTCACCGTGGCGCTCGTGTTCAGGTGCACTTTGCCGGTCACCACCGTATCGGTTTCTGGTTTGAGTGCTAACGGGTTGTCACTCGTGACACTCAGATTCAAATCAACATTGGGATTAAGCTGGAAGCTCGGCGTATCGGCAGTGCCCACGTAAGCATTTGAGACAAAGGTGCTCGTGGTTGCCGGGACCGTCGTGCTTTTAGCGACCTCATCAGCTTCTCCGGTTAGACTAACGGTTGCTGCGTCGTTAGTCTGATTCAACGACTGGTGGAGCGCCGCCGTTAGCCTTTGTTGACTAATTTGACTCGCATCAAGCGTTTCCGCTGGTTGATTTGCATAGGTAATCTTGGCGGTCTCGTAGCTGATATTAGCGGGTAATTTCAAATGGCCCTCAATGCTCGACCATGACTGACGTCCGCCATTGTACGCAAGGTGGTAATCTACTTGTAGCTTATCGTGACTCACCACACTGTGAGAACTATCCACCGGTTGATTCTGGGTCAGATCCGTCATCGTTGCCGTGGTATTGGCTTCTACTAGGCCGGGAACACTTTCAAACACCACTAGGTTATTTTCATACCGTGATCCAGTCGCACCAGTAAAGCCCCACCGTATTTTTCCGGTATTGTTCGGGTCAATCTTAGTTGGATCAATCGTGACCGTCCGGCTTACACCTGGCTGCACGGCACCAGTTTGCGGGTTTTTATCGTTAAACGTATACGTCATCTGCTTAGTGGCCGCTTTCCAAGATAAAGTCACATGGTGCCATTGACCGTTCGATAAGAAATTCGGCTGTGACTCGTCCGCAATTACGCCAAGATGGTTGAGCCCGTAATAATAGTTATCTGGCTGAATAACCCCCAACACGGGAAGGCCGTGGTCGACATGGCGAACATACGACGACCCGGCGCCGGGATAGTTGGACCCAATGTGAACGGCTGGCATGCCGATGTCAAATGAGTTGGCATAGCCGGCAGCCTTACCGCCAGTACTGGCATTCCGATTGGTATCAAATTCCAGGGCCCAGCTATCTTGAATAGCGGCCTGCGCTAGTTTATCGACTGAACCTTGGCGTTTAGCCATATCAACACCCCAGACACCTAAGGTTTCGCCAATGGCCTTTCCCGGCGTTGGGTAATCCGGTATGGCTGCCACGCCTCTGGGATCATTTTGCAAAACAAAGGCCATTCCGTCGGCGGCCTGGGTCCCCTGATTGCCAAAATATAACCACATGGAGGCTGTCTCATCCTGTGTTAAATCAAAGTAGTTCTCATCTGTCGACCAAATTGACCCAAATTGATAGGTGTTGTTATTCACCATGGCAATCTGGGTTCCCGGTGTCGCCGGATTAGTCGCGTTCACAATGGCTGATGAGCTATAACCAGACGTATCAACCGTTAAAATCGCATTATCTTTATTCAACGAAATTCCCTGCGGAGCCGTTGCCAACGCATTATCATAGTCACTATCGGCCCGAGCAATCGTGCTAACACCCAAAGCTAACACTAGTGCAAGCAGGCCAGCAACCCATCGCCATTTTAGCACCGCCAACTCCTCCTTTCCCCAATACGCAATTACCCGGCCGGTCATTGCGGCGCGTCATCCAGTTGCCACGTTAAGGTTGTGGTATATAATCCGGCCACTTGTCCAGCCGGCACAGTTAGTTGAATGGTGTTGAGCGCATAGGTTGCAACCCACCGACCTAAGCCACCATTCTGCGGTGCCGACCAGATCACTTGATCGCTATCAGATCCAGCCACACTGACTTGATTGGCCGTTGGCGGCGTTGATGAATTGCCGGTGTTAGGCGACATAATCGCTGGCGTGCCGAGCAACAGCATGGCTCCACGCAAGGAATCCCCCACTTGATCTGTAAAACCAGAGCTTTTAAGTTGAACCGCCCAGCCACTCGTGAGCCCGGGATTGGTCACTTGTAACGGCTGATCCACCGTGGCGGCCAGATAACGGCCGGACTGGGTGTTCGGCGTGTTATTTTCGCCAAAATCAATATTGGGCACTGCATCTAAGGTCGGTACTGCATCAACGGCTGTTGCTACGGTTGCCGAGGTCGCCGTTTCCTGGTCAACATTCCCAGTTGATTGAGCAGCTGCCGCATCAACCGGGAACGCTAATACGCTGATTATGAAAAGACTAATGGCGACAGTTAGTCGCCGTTTGGGGGCATGATGAGTCATCAGCTTCACCTCCCTGACCATGACCGTAAATCATTAAGCCACTAGTTAGCGGCTTTGAAAGTTAACCAATCCCCACTTCAAGTCATCTTGAATAGTAATCGGTCGTAGAAAAAAAGACCAGCTTTTAGCCGGTCTTTCGTATTTAGTGCTTTAGTGATGAAAGTCGCTCACCGTTAAGGCTAGTAACTCAGTTAGCCACTGATGGGCTGCCTCGTCAGCGGATGCTTGAATGGTGAATCCCAACGGCGAAAAGAGCGCAGCGACCGCCGACCATTGAACGTGACCATCTGCTAAGAAGCTTTTGGTCAACTGCTCGCGTTGCTTAGCCGTAATCGGCGTCGCCATAATCGTTAGTAAGTTCACCGCCAATTGATCGGCAACTAGTGCGGCCCAGGCCGTCGCTGTCAGGGGTTTGATAATCTGCCGCGGTGTTGCGAGCGGCACCACCGGACCCTCACGTAACAAGAACTTTTGCCACGCCATGACCTGCTCCAGCAAGACGGCATAAAATTGCCACGGCACCTGATTACCAATTCGTTTAAACGTCGTCGCCGTAATTGCTGCAATATCCCACTGTAGCTGTTGTTCTCCTTGAGCCAACGCCGTTTGTAGCCATTCGCTAAAGAACCGTTGCACAGTGGCGTCCACGGCCGCTGGTAACCGATTGCCTTGTACCAAGTGATAGCGGCCCAACAAGAAGTCCTCAACCTGATCCCAAGCAATTGTACGACTGGCCTGCTGGCGTTTCTTTCGTTTAAGCTGTCGGAGTTGTTTTAAGCGACTCGATTTACCATAATTTCCTGGCCGACTCATCGTTTAACCCCATTTCATGACTTGTTTGCTTTTTCTCGTGGTTGATACTTTCTGAAGTAAATGATGGTCATCACCATTAAGAACACCACACCTACCAGAATTGAAACCCGTGTTTCTGGATTCAAAAACATGAAGATCAACGTAATCGCTAAGAATACTAGCGTAATATAGTTGGACCAAGGCGCAAACGGCATTTTGAATGGATGTTCCGCCATGTGCTGCTGGTTTTGTTTGCGAAAGGCAATTTCACTAATCAAAATCACGAACCATGGCACCATGCCGGGTAACACGCTGGAGCTGTAAACCATCACGAAGATTTGACTGGCATCCTTGAAGTACATGGGCAAGACCACATTTAAGACCACCCCGATACCAATCCCAATGGAGATTGCTACCACGGAGTAAAAAGGCACACCGTGACGATTTAACAAAGTCATCTTCTTTGGTAATTGGTGCTTCTCCGCTAGGGTAAAGGCCATCCGGCTGGCACTGTAAATCCCGGAATTGGAACCGGACAACGCCGCTGTGATCACCACAAAGTTAATGATGGAGGCCGCTGCGGTAATCCCGATCTTCGCAAACGTCTGAACAAATGGCGACCCAATTTGGTTCAGCTGATTCCATGGATAGATGGCGACAATCACAAAGATCGCTCCCACGTAAAAGATCAAGATACGGGCCACCGTTGACCGAATCGCGGCGACCAAAGTGTGTTGCGGATTCTCCGCTTCACCAGCCGTGACGCCAATCAATTCAATCCCCTGATATGATGCCAACACAATGGCTAACGCATAAATAAACCCTTTGGCACCGCCAGTGAAGAAGCCACCATTACGCCATAAGTTACTGATACCGATCGCATGACCGCCATTACCAAACCCAAATAAAATGAGACCTAAACCGGCAATAATCATTAAAATAATCGTAACCACTTTAATCAAGGCAAACCAAAATTCTAGCTCGCCAAACATTTTTACTGAAATCAGATTGGCAATACAGAGGAATGTAATCGCGACTAATCCTGGAATCCAATCCGGTAGGTTGGGCCACCAAAATCGGAAATAACCGCCTAACGCAATCATTTCACTCATCCCCACCACAATGAATTGAAAAATATTACTCCATGCTGTGAGGAACCCAAAGACTGGATGCATATATTCCGAGGCAAACGTGGCAAAGGACCCGGTTGTGGGGTGCACATACAACATTTCACCTAAAGCCCGCATAATCAAATAGAGAAAAACGCCAGAAATAATATAGGCAATGAGGACGGACGGGCCCGTCCACTTAATGGTGGAACCAGACCCCATAAATAGTCCAACGCCAATCGTACCGCCCAGTGCAATCATCTGCATTTGACGGGCGCTCAGTCTTCTTTGCAATCCAATTCCCTCTTTCTGTTCAAAATATTAAAACTTTATTAGGAAATGCTACCTGATTTAGACGTTTTTCGCAATCGTTTTTTCTTATTTTGATTACAAACTAGCCCAACTCTCTATCCAGTATGCCGCAAAATAGGGATTCTTTCAATGGTTCTCACCGATCCGTAATGCTTTCCGCCAGTCCTCTAAACATGCGTTTTATTTGAGTCGTTGTAGCCGTGCCGCCTTCCAGACACGCGTCTCATGTGAGTGGTTGTGGGCACGAGTAATAACCAACACACCAATGCTAATATTCACAAAACAACGAGATAGACTTGTTCAAATTGGACTTAACCAGTGCGACCCGGCCACACCACCGTAGCCCGGGCGGAAAGTGGCAAATGGGCTCAGTACCGTTGCTATCCTTAGTGCGCGAGTTTAGCGCGCTTAGGATAAGACCGAGCTTTAAGACAAGTGGGCTTTACTAGGCTTAAAGTCGTGTCCGGTACGTTCCAGCCCATTTGCCGCGACCAGAGGGTGGGCAGACCCCACTTCAATCCAAAAATAAAAAAGCGCATCTCATCATGAGATACGCCATCACTTGGCTTACTTTGTTAATAATTTTTCGTAGACAAAGCAAATGTCGGATGGATTGTAGACACCAACAATTTCGCCGACCTTTTGAAAACCAAACTTTTCGATCAAGTGTTGCATCTTCTTGTTATCTTTGTGAGTATCAATCCGGATACTTTCGCTTTCAGGATGGTGTTCACCAATATAACTAAACAGATCTTGGAATAGTTTAGACGCATATCCTTGGCCTTGGTGGTGGGAGAAGATGGCTACCCGGTGGACTGTCACGTATTTATCCGTTTGCTTCAACCACTCACCTTGCAACGTATCATAGGAATGATCTGGCGCTTGCACAATCGCCGCCACCCCTAATGTTTCGTGGTCATCACTATTGTAGATCACGGCTCGACCATTAGCGATGTCATCCTTAATCACGTCACGGTTTGGATAGTTGTCTTGCCATTGATCAATCCCGGCATCGGCTAACTGTTGCTTGCCATCTTCGATAATGTCACAAACTAAATCTAATTCTTCAATCTTTGCCTTACGTAAGTACATTTTACCTTCACCTCGTCATTAAATTCTCTAAGCTAAACTGGTTAACACACGTTGGGCCAACTGATCGACACGCTGCCAATCGGCATCGTCGGGGTCCTGATCGATCTTCACGGAGTCGGCAACCTGTTCACCGTTGCTTGAGTTTAACTGCATGGTCAAGTAATCAACCGCGCGACCGAAGTGAATATGTTTCTTAGAGCTGGAACCTAGCACGGCAAACTTTGTCCGTGCCAAATCAACTTCTTTTAGATCTTCAAAGAAGTCTTGGGCCTCGTCTGGCAGATCACCATCGTGGTACGTATACGTTACCAAAATAACGGCATCGTTTTCGGATAACGCAAACGCATCGGCTTGTGAGATTTCTGTGACCACCGTTTGGACTTTAGACGCTAATTGCGCTTGTAAATGTCCGGCAATGGCTTGGTTCCGACCAGATTGACTGGCATAAATAATTTGAATTGCTGACGTCATAATTTAGGGTCTCCTCGTTCAAAATAGACTAGCGACTGTCACAATTTCGCTAGAAACTGCTAAGTATTATAGCCCTTTTTACCGAGTTTCCCTAGTAAAAAGACGCAATTTCGGGGGATTTTTTTCTGGTTCCGTTTGCATAAAAGTACTGATACCATGCGGTTTACTTTAGTTTACTCGGTTATTCATGCGGCCGCATTAGACAAAGCACGGCTTTTGCCTTATCAATAAGTCAAACCTTGTAGATCACTATCCGCCAACGTGTTGGCAATCCCGGGGACCGCAAAACCATTTAATTGCCGAAATTCGCGCCGCAACTGTTGGTAGCCAGGAAGAGCGGTAGTAAAGGTCGCCGGAGTTAATTGCGGCAACAACTGCATCACTTGTGCCTGCACTGCTGGCGATAACTCAGCGGCATCTGGACGTAAGCGCCCCCGCTCATCCAGCTTACGGTGATCGTCGTAGATCATTTGCCGCATTAATCGGTCAATCTGCTGGACGGGGACTTCATGACCCCCAGTTGCTTGCTCAACTTGATACAACGCCATGCAGTAACGCGAAAAGCCGGGGATCACCATGGAGGCTTTGGTCGTCACTGACCGATTAACGCTGATCAAGGCCTCACCACCACTGGGCGCTAATAACGTTTGCAGGCGCTGAGCACTGGCTTCGGCTGCCCGCTTGGCTTGCCCCAGTGTGCCATCATGATAGATTGGCGCCGTGGCAGTCGGCCCTTCATAGGAATATAAGACTGTCTTAAACTGGGGAGCTAACACCCCGGCAGCCTGTAACGCGTGGACCCATAATTCCCAATCCTCGCCCCCCATGACATGAATTGTGGCAGCCAGTTCAGTAGCAGTGGCCGGGGGCACAGTCGTCGACACTAATTTTTCATGCTCCAAATCTAACGTCGCATCCGTGACGGCTTGGCCCAGCGGCTTAATCACTGAGCGCCAGACCTCGGTGGGATTCACCGGATTCACGCGCTTAGGCGCAGCAATCGAGTACACCAACAGATCGATAGCGCCACCAAAGTGCATTTGAATCTCCTCGATCACTGCCCGTTTCGTGGCCGGCGAAAAAACATCTGCATTCAAGTTGCGGGCGATATGGCCCGCCTGCTCAGCGGCTTGTTTAAAGTAAACTTGATTCCACCAGCCAGCACTGCCTAAAGACTCACCTTGTGGTGGCCGATCATAGCCGACTGATAATGTGTCAGCCCCGGCGCCAAAAGTTGCCGTTAAGCGGCTAGCTAGTCCATAACTCGATGAACCGCCCAAAACTAAAACGCGGCGGGGTCCCGGATAGGTTCCCTGATTCGTAATCGCTGTCATTTGTTGGGTCATCATTGCTCGTAAGCCCAAGGGGTTCACAGACCGCGCCACATTACCTGTTATTTTTTCAGTCAACTGCACGTGGGTCATCATGTCATCACCTTTTTACTTATTTCCTCTAACTTACCACTTTGGTCGCGAAAAGCGGTAAATTTACCCTGCTAACGTAAAAAAGCGCGCCACCAATAATCAAACACTTGGTGAAACGCGCTAAATTCATTTATTTTTGGCAATGATTACTTCGTCAGATCGGAGTCGGCTAACAACTGACGGACTTCATCAGTCGTATGCGTCTCCATCATAGCGTTACGTAGGCTCGCCGCATTACGCTGGTTGCGCACATAAATTTTGAAGAACCGCTTCAATGACGCAAAACGCGAGGTATCAAATCGTTGGGCAAACTCATCGTAGAGATCCAATTGGTAATTTAGTAGACCCAACAGTTCTTTAATGTCATGTTCTTGTGGTGTCGCTTCAAACGCAAAGGGGCTAGTGAAAATCCCCCGCCCAATCATAATACCATCAACTCCGGGGTGCGCCTGGGCTAGTGCCACACCATCCGTATAGTTTTCGATATCCCCATTCAATTGAAGTAACGTATCCGGCGCAATCTCATCCCGCAACTTAACGATGTCATCAATCATTTCATAATGGGCCGGCACCCGACTCATTTCTTTTTTCGTCCGCAAATGAACCGTCAATAATGGAATATCTTGTTGGAACAAGAAGGTTAACCAGTCACGCCATTCATCCAATCGGCTGTACCCCAGTCGTGTTTTGACACTGACTGGTAGTCCGGCCGTTTTAGCACCCGCAATTACCGCCGCTGCACTATCGAAATTACGGATTAGATCACTACCACCATGATTTTTGATAACCGTCGAATCAGGACAGCCCATATTGATATCAATGGCCTCATACCCCAAGTCCTTGACCGCCACCGCAGCCCGAGCAAAGGCTTCACCATCATTCCCCCACAATTGGGCGACTGGCATGTGGGCCTCTTCAGGGGCAACGTATAGCCGGCCAGCCACGGTAAACTTGGCTTTGGGATGGGTAATGCTAATGGCATTGGTGAACTCCGTAAAAAAGACATCCGGCGCCGCAGCTCTCGCGACGACCCGCCGAAAAATAGCGTTGGTAACGGCCTCCATGGGCGCCAAACTAAAAAAAGGTCGGTTTTCCGCCCGCGCGTGGTCAGCAATTTGTTGCCAATAAGTTGAATCAGGCACGATAAAGTCTCCTCTATAACTTAAATTTGATGTTTAATCCGGTTTAACGCAGTTCCTACATTTTAACACGTTTGGTCTTAGAAACCAGCAAAAAAGGCCGCAACCGCAGTCACCGCCTTTTTACTGGTTCTCCCCTACTCGTCTGACCACCACTTATTGTGTCACGGTAATATCCCCATCATCCGTGGACAATCGGTATTGCGCACTGGCAGCGCGCCGCAACCAGTAACCACTAGACCGCGAGTGACCCACGACATGAATTTCATCATCGCTATCCGTGGTCGTCACCTTAGCTCCCGCGGCTGGCGCAATTCGCGCTGAAATATCGCCATCAGTCGCCGTTGCCTTTAGAGTCCCCATTAGCCGATTATCGTGTAACTGAATATCGCCGTCACTAGCGACCACGTGACCACCGCCCAATTGGGTTGTGGCTAAGCGAACATCGCCATCTCCACTGATTACACGGTTATTGACTGCTTTAAAATGGCTCTGCGTGAGGCTAACGTCCCCCTCCTCAGCAGTTAAATCCACGCGATCTGCTTTGACCTGTTTACCACTAATGTTACCAGCGGTCGTATCCACGGCTAAGGTCTTCGTTACGCGAACATCATTAAAACTGACGTCATCTGTGGACTTGACGGAAATTTGTTTGACGGTCATCTTTTTTAAAGATAGCTCTCCGCCCTCACGCTTAGAAACGATGCTATCTAACCGCTGTGTTTTAGGTACCGTGATAACGACACCGCGTTTATCACCGTTACTACTAAAGTTAATTCCGCCACCATCACTCCCAAAGCCTAAAACATAGTTCATAGTTGTCGAACCCCCGGTAACTGTCAGTGTCCCCTGACTGACCCGTGCGCGGAGCCGATTATTAGCACTACTGAAATTATGTAGCGTCACCTGGCGTGTGTCGCCTTGGCGAATCGTAACCGGCGCTGTCGTATCAATCACAATGCGTCGATAACTGTCTAACCGCTGGCGTTGTTTTTTCTGTTGAATCACTTCAAATCGCCGATCTTGGTGGTTCCACACAACCGGCTTGTCACCACGATGTTGCCAGCCCCAGCCTAACAAGATCGCCCCAAGAATCAAAAGACCTCCGCTGACCATTAAACTTCGCTTCATAGTTTCCGCCCCCGTTCCGCGCGACTCCGTGGGATAAAGCGGTCATAAATCCCCCTGGCCGCCCACGATAAGCCACTAATCAATTTGATCCCCAACCACTTGATGACTAACCAACCTAACAGACTGGCGCCCAATGACAGACAGCCGACACCGAGATAAAAGACCCCCGTCCAAGGCGCCTGAAATAACATCACAATTCCCACAATCGTGGCTACGACACCTACAATCACGATGCTAGCAAAAACAGCTAAAGCCGCGACCGCTAATCCAAATAAAACAGCGGCAAAAGCAATAAATAGCGCACCAACTACCAATAAAATGGGAATCGTAATAGGCGTCGATAATAGTGCCAAAATAATTAACCAAACTGTTTTAACATTATCTTTAGTTGCCTGTACCGAGGAACGTGTTCGTCCTGAAGCCTGATCTCCTCCTTGTTCTGATAAACGGATCGAGTAATCCGCCAAAATCTTGCGCGCTAATGACCGCGGCGTCCCCAACTCATCAACTGCTTGCTGGTAAGTCTCAAGGTTAGCATCTAATAAGTATTCTCGATAATAATCCACAACATCATGTTGCTCCGCCGTCGTTAGTTGGCCGATCAGGCGATGAACCGCCTGTAAGTAATCATTCATGTGTGTTTCCCCCTAATAACGTCGTAATCGCTGGCTGAAACGCTGCCCAGTCCGTTTGAATCTCGGTTAAGCGCGTACGACCCGATGCCGTTAACTGATAATAGCGTCGGTTACGCCCCTGAAAAGGCTCATCGTAGGTTGTTAACCAGCCATTCTTTTTCAGCCGTCGCAAGACCGGATACAACGTTGACTCTGAAATTGGAATCTGCTGGCGCACTTCTTGGGTTAGCGTATAACCGTAATAATCTCCCCGAGTCAACAGGCCCAAGACGCAACCGTCTAATAGTTCAGTTGGAATTTGAATAGCCATTAATTTTCCTCCTCAATACTATACGACGTATAATATAGATTCACTAATAATATACGACGACAAAAATCATCTGTCAATGTGCATCTATAAAAAAATAAATAGCCACTTTCATTGACAATTTATTGAGCGGCCAACATACTGTAATCAATCTCGTGGAAGTGAGGACCATTATGACTAATCAAGCTTTGTTAATCATCGACTACACTAATGACTTTGTTGCAGATTCGGGAGCCTTAACCTGTGGTCAGCCGGGACAGTTGCTAGCCCCCACCATTACGGAACTGGCCCAACAAGCCCAGCAAGCTGGCGACTGGGTGTTACTCCCAACCGATGTCCATACCCCCGATGACCCTTACCATCCTGAAAGTCGCTTATTTCCGACGCATAACGTTGCGGGAACCTGGGGGCATGAGCTCTATGGCCCGGTCAAAGACTGGTTTAATCAAAACCAGTCGGCAGATAATGTCTGGCAGTTCGCTAAGACCCGCTACAGTGCCTTCGCCGGTACTGACCTTGATTTGCGCTTACGCGAACGCCGTGTCGATACGTTAGTCTTAACGGGCGTCTGCACCGACATCTGTGTCCTACATACGGCTGTCGATGCTTACAACTTGGGCTATCAATTGGTCGTTCCAAAGAATGCCGTTGCCAGCTTTGATGCAACTGGACATACTTGGGCCCTTCGCCATTTTGAAACGGTGTTGGGTGCTAAGATTATTTAGACGTTAAAAAACGTTGCCCACAGTTGAAGGGCAACGTTTTTTCAAATTAATCGAGTACAAATGTATTGAATGAGTTCGGCGCTAGTGTTACCTGAATTCCCTTATCCGGTTGATCAGGATCGGCAAAGGTAAACGGTAATTCGCGATTTAATGCATTCTGGACAACGACGACCACTTGCCCATCCGGATTGCGAAAAGCCTTTCCCATTGAGTTAAAATGTCCCGTTGTCGCTAATACGCGAGCCCCTGGCTTCACATAATGTGCATAGTGCCGCATAACATAATATTCAGGATTACGGGTGACTGCTTGCGTCTTAGAATCAATTGAAAACATCGAGTTTTGGTGCCATCCCCATGTGCTAATGGTATCACCTAGAATCATATTCCAATACGTGTAAGCTGTTGCTCCTGCTGTGAAGTAATGGTTGACCAAATGGAAAATATATTCAGCATATTGCCACGTATTTTCACCATAACCACATTCCGATTCAGTCTGAATCAGCTCCATTTCTGGCCACGACGCATGCGTCCGTTCGATAGCATGTTGCCCAGCCCATTGATACCCAATTCCTGTGATGTATTTTCGGGCCTGGTCATCAAATAAAATGTTATCAACGTATCGATTATAGTTATCCATTTTAATGCCGGATGCATCAAATGACATGTCCTCTGGACCATTCAGCGTCCCCAGAAATATTTCAGTATCCAAGTTATTTTGCTTGAACGTCGGGCCAAGATAATCTCGAATAAAGATACGTAAGTCTTCACTATGCCATCGACAGGATGGAAATTTTTGGTCGGCAAATACTTCATTTTGCGGGCAAACACGTTGAATATGAATACCTAGTTTTTCGTAAGCCCGAATGTACTTGACGAAATAATCCGCATACGCCTGTAAATTCTCAGGTGTCATCACAATTCGTCCAAAGTTATAGACTTTAGGAAACTTCATCCAAGTCGGCGGTGTCCACGGACTGGCAAATAATTCCAAATTTGGTTGATAACGCTGGGCATTTCTAATATAGGGAACCAACGTCTGTTCATCATGGGCTACTGAGAAATCATCTAGTGCATAATCCCCATCGCTTTCATCATAACTGTACCAAGTTTCTGCGAAATCATTCGCCCCAATTGGGGTCCGATTAAAGGTAAAGTTCAGCCCTTCTGGTGAAAATAAATCACGATAAATCATTTGCTGCTGATCATCGGGTAACTTACTGAGGGGTAGGTACCCCAGTTCATTAAAACAACCGCCAAATCCCCGCAATTTCTGTAACTGTTCTCCTGTCAATTGCAAATCTGGCGAGGTAGTTGCTGTAATCGTTGTGGGTGTTTTCTCAGTTAAATACGCATCCGGCGTACTTTCAATCCAAGTTGTCATCTGTTATCCTCCTCAATATATTTGTAGCGCTTACAATCTTCCAAATTATTTAGTTGATCGGATCATCTGAATGAAGATACATGCTAATAAGACAAAGACAATCGCGATTGGGAAAACCAACTTGTAGCCACCCATAACAACAACGATACTGGTTACAATGGGTCCAACCGTTTGTCCCAGGGTTGTCGCAATATTTAAGATTCCCAAGTCTTTACCAGCCTCTTCTTTATTCGGTAAAACATCAATATTCAAGGCCTGGTCGACCGCACCATAAACGGCATATCCCAAACCGGCAAAACCGGCAAATAAAATCATTGAGGTTGCCGAACGCATTACCCAAGGTAGCAGGTAACCAATCGCTAGTAAAATAGCAGAAACAATAACGGGTAACTTTCGTCGACCGATTGCATCAGAAATCGCACCAGAGGCTAAAGATCCAACTAATCCCACAATCATCGTAACCACCGACATCACTGAAATGGTAACCGCTGCACTAGTTTTTCCTTGGCCAATGTAGCTTTCCAAAATGTATAACTGATAATTCAGAATCATATAATAACTAAAGATTAACAGCGTACGGCCTAAAAAAGCTAACCAAAAATCACGGGCACCCTTTAATGGTGGTCGAAATGATGCTAGTAATTCACTAAAACCACCCGCAACAGCTGGTAAATCTTTCGAAGATGGTTCAGTCGGCCAGACAATGACTGTACAAATGCCCGCAACCCCCATTAAAACACCGGCAATCACAAATCCAGGAATTTGTAAGGTGATAAAATAAGCGCCAATTAGAGTTCCCAAGGAAGTTCCACAAGTCGTTCCAGCAGACATAAATGCTGACATCGTTGCTCGCATATCGTCTGAAACACGATCAGATAGTGTTGCAATAACTGGTGCGATCATCATATTTAAGCCAACCATGCTAATACAATAAGCCACGCCAATCGTCCACGCGTTATTCAAAATTCCAATTGCAAATAAGGAAATTCCGCCAACAAGTCCACCACCAATAACCCAAGGCGTCCGTCGACCTAATCGCGACCGCGTACGATCGGATAAATTTCCAAAAACTAAATTAGATAGTAATGATGCAATGGCTGTTGCCGCATTAAGAACACCAAAAATGGCTGTTGAAGCTGTCGGTCCCACTAAATCCTTCAGATGTTGTGGTAATAAAACAGCAGAAACAATTCCTAAACCACCCATCCATAATAGCGCGAAGATAAAGAAGCTAATAGAAAACCGAACTTTGTGAGCTTTACTCATCGTTAATTTCGATACAACTGTCTCGCTATTTTTTGCTGTATTATCCATGTTTTTTCTCCTTTTATACGGACTCAACAATCGCTACACCCCACGGGTTTAATACTAACTTGTTGACCACTTCTTGATTGCTCAACAAGTTAGTGCCGCGAACTGGATTCGATACGAGTTGTGTTTCATTTGAGTAGTTGAAGTAGTAGGTCACCGTCTTACCTAAGTCATTCGTTCCCTGCTTAATAATGACTGGAAAGGCCGCAGTGAACCGTCGTAATCCTAACTCTTGCGTATAATCAGCCACTAATTGAGAAATTACCGCCGCAGACGGATAACAGCCTAGATAAATTACCGACCCTTGACCGTAATGATTTTTAGTGATTGCTGCATAATTTGACCAGTTAGGATCATCGTACGTTGCTAAAATCTCCGCTGTATCAGGAATTAATAATTCCATCCAATCCTGTAATGACGTATCTGCAATCCGTCGCAAACCTCGAGACTGACCAACTAATTGTGTGCCATCTGGATCTACAAATAGGTTGTAGTGGACCCCCGTTGAGCGGGTAAGTCGGCCCGGTTGTTGATCCATGCGTACTTTGACGTGTTCATTTGTGAAACCTGACTTAAACGTATAGATCACATGTCCACCACGTTTTACGTAGTCATCGAGTTTATCCAAGAAAACATCGCTCACACTATACAAAGCCGGCACAACAATTAATTGATAGTCCTGTAATCGAATATGAGTCTCATCAGTTATGTCGGTCCGGATATTCAATCGATAAAATTGATCATATAGCGATCGGAAGAGGTCATTATAGTTATGATTATCAGAAAATGGAAAGGCATTGAGTGCTGTAAAACTACGATTACTAGCCAAGAAGGCAACATTTGCCTTAATTTTTAAATTGACCAAATGACTTGAAAGACGCCTCAATTCCGTGCCGGTTTGTTTAACCTCGTCATAAATTGGATTCGGCTGAAAATCATGGCTGAGAATCCCCTTCCAGTAAGTCTCTGCCGAATTATGAATCGAATGCCAGTGCCAGTATTCCACCATATTGGCCCCCGAAGCTAGATGGCTATAAGCCAATTGACGCAACTGTCCTGGATAAGGAACCTGCTGCTTAAAGGCTTGCGCCTGAGTTTCCATTACCAAATAATTATCATGCTTTAGTGTTCGCAACTCATCACCCGCAAAAGAGAGTTCAGTTCCCGTCAAGTGCTTACGCGACGGGTGATAAATATCACCTCCGGCATAGGTCAACGCGGCACTAGCATCAAAATGATTGACCTCTGGTTGAATACCATATGAATAACCACGCCATTCAAAATCAAAATTATGGGTAACAAATTGATTAGCGAGACGATAGTCATCAACCAGAGAAACCTGCCAAGATAAGTAATCTGTGACTAGCTTCTGCCGATAAGTCTCAAAAGCCGTTTGTAGGCTTCCGTTAATTGTGCCGTCCATTGAGGGAAAATCTTCCCATGCGTTAATCCGGTTACTCCAATAATCCAGTCCAAATTCCTGATTTAATTGTTTTAAATCGCCTTTAAATTCACGCTTTAAAAACTGAACAAACCCTTTTTGAACATTATCGCTTGACGTACCATAGTGTTTGGTTTCGTTGTCTACTTGGAATCCAATGACTGCAGGGTGGTGTGCAACATGTTGCATCATTTTCCGAATGATTCGTTCAGCATATCGTAGAAATGTTGGATTTGTAATATCAAAAATTTGCCGAGCACCATACGGTTTACGCTGGCCATCAACCTGTACCATAACTTCTGGATATGTCTTGGCCAACCAAGTTGGAATAGCGTAAGTTGGGGTACCAACAATTACATGAATCCCGGCAGTATGCATAGCATCAAGTACTTTATCCAAAGGTGAAAAATCAAAAACACCATCCTGTGGCTCATAAGTGCTCCATGTACTTTCACCAATGCGAACGACATTGATGTTAGCAGCTTTCATCATCTCGATATCCTTATCCAATCGATCAACAGGTAAATATTCGTAATAATAGGCCGTGCCATATAAAATATCTTTCATCACTTGTCCCTCACTCATCGTTTCTGCAAACGCTTACCTGGTAATTATTACCGATTAGTGTATGCTTGTACATGGCTATGTTCGGCTAAAAAAGACCCAAATCAAACCTTTGGGAGAAAGGAATTGACTATGGATATCCTAAAGAATGCACATCGCCTACCGGTTCTCGACTGGAATTTAAATTTTTTGGCGGTCATTATCAGCAGGTCGCCAATGATTGGTTCGTTCCACAAGATAAGCACCAAGCCTTTGAATTAATTTTTATCTTGCATGGTCAGGAATGTCTCACCATTGAGCACGAAAAGTATCACCTAAATCAAGGGGACTTTGTTCTGATTCCCCCTGGATTTCGTCACACGGCACAAGCTATTGACCAACTAACTTATTTCTGTTTTCACTTTGATTTGGATGAGCCTAATTTCATTGTGCAATTAATTCAAAACTCTCCCGTGTTTTTTCCCAAAATGGATCCAATCAACCGAAAAATTCGCCCAATTTTAGGTGCAATGGTTGAGTTAGTTTCACCAACCACGACCTATTCTTTCGATGATAAAATGCAAATTCAAATTTACCTGTCACAAATCCTTATGGCCTTCAATCGCTTGATTCCAACAAAAACCGCTAGCACCAATGCTAATCAATCTCGCTACGCTAAGATTATTGCGGAAACCCTCAAATCAACACTTAACGAGGCTATTCTTCATCCGATCGATGAAACATCCATTCAGATTTCAATTGCTGATCTTATGTCCTCTATTGGTATCAGTGAAGGCTATGGGAACCGCCTATTCAAGGAGGCCTATGGTTTTTCACCTCAACAGTATTTATCGACGCTTAAGTTAAAATGGGCTAAAAAGATGCTACTCAAGCCACAATTTAGTGTCAGTGAGATTGCCCAAACACTGGGCTACCAAAATGCTTCACATTTTAGTCGCCAATTCAAGCGCTGGACCGCTATGTCGCCCAAAACCTATCGTCAAATTGTCGCTAAAAATTAGGGAGTTTCAGCCTATCATGCTTCCAGTTTTGCTCACAAGTCATTTGCACTATTGGATCCTCAGTAAGTCAGATTTGGGTCATTTTTCGTTCAATTCAGTACTTTCAGCTATTATGGATTCCTGATACACTGATTCTTGTAAGCGTTTTTATAAAATGACAAAGGAGCCTCTCTATGACAGCCATTCCTTCTAATGATTTTATTGATCAACTGACTTTGACCGAAAAGGCCAGTCTGGTTTCCGGCAAAGATTTTTGGTTTACTGCTGGCGTTGAACGACTAAACTTGGAAAAAATTATGATGACAGATGGTCCTTCGGGTTTGCGAAAGCAAGCCAGTAGCGCGGATGCTTTGGGTCTTAATCAAAGCGTCAAAGCGGTAACCTTTCCAGCTTCAGCACTGACTGCTAGTTCCTTTGACCGCAGTGCTTTAACTCACCTCGGGAAACATCTGGGGAACGCGGCTAAAGCCGAAGGTGTCAGCATTTTATTAGGCCCAGGTATTAATATCAAACGTAGCCCATTAGCCGGTCGAAACTTTGAATATTTTTCAGAAGACCCCTTAGTGGCTGGTGAACTGGGTGCTGCATACGTAACTGGCGTCCAGAGTCAAGCTGTCGGCGTTAGTGTTAAACACTTTGCCGCCAATAACCGTGAAAATCAGCGGTTCACCTCATCCTCAAATATGAGTGAACGCGCACTGCGAGAAATTTATCTCGCTGCTTTTGAACGGATTGTGACCAAAGCTCATCCAGCAACCATCATGTGTTCTTACAATGCGATTAACGGCACCCTAAACTCACAAAACTTCCGTCTATTAACGACAATCTTACGTGATGAGTGGGGGTTTGATGGCGTTGTCATGTCCGATTGGGGCGCAGTTGCCGACCATATTGCGGCATTGCGAGCTGGTCTTGATCTAGAAATGCCCGGAAAGGGTCCTCAATCTACAGCAGAAATTGTCGAGGCCGTACAGCACGGCGACCTAGCCGAGGCCACTCTCAATATTGCTGTCAAACGTGTGCTTAAAATGATTCACGAGTGGCATGTGGATAGCACGCCACATGCTTACGACCAAGAAAAACAACATCAATTTGCTCGCCGACTGGCGGCTAATAGTTTTATTCTGTTAAAAAATGACCATCAAGCCTTACCACTAGGTAATCTACAAGATGTCACAATTCTAGGCGAATTAGCGGAAAAGCCACGATACCAAGGTGGTGGTAGTTCCCACGTCAATGCTTTTCGGGTTACAACACCGCTCTCAGTAGCTCAAGCTGCTGGCAACACAACTTATCAAGCCGCTTATCAAGTTAACGCCACGCAGTCTGAACCCAATCAATTGGCACAAGCCGTAGCAGCCGCTAAAAAAGCACCCGCCGTTGTTATCTTTGCTGGCGTCCCTGAAGCATTGGAATCAGAGGGCTTCGATAAGACCACCATGGCCTTACCCGAAAACCAAAACACCCTGATTTCCCAAGTTGCTGCCGTGAACAACCGTACCGTTGTCGTTTTACAAAACGGTTCGGCTATTGAAATGCCTTGGGCAGATGACGTCGCAGCTATTTTGGAAACTTATTTGGCTGGAGAAGCTGTTGGTGAGGCCACTTGGGACGTATTGACTGGTGCAGTCAATCCCAGCGGAAAATTAGCGGAAAGTTTTCCATTTAAGTTAGCCGATAATCCGACTTATGGAACCTTTAATGCCAGTCCGTTAACGGAAGATTACCATGAAGATATTTTTGTGGGATATCGCTACTACGACTTGAAGCAATGGGCTGTACGCTATCCATTTGGCTTTGGTCTCAGTTATACCCATTTTAACTATCATGATCTTACGGTTACTGTCCAAGATCAGCAGGTGACGTTACGTTATCAACTTACTAATGATGGTCCGGTCGACGGACAAGAAATTTCTCAAATTTATGTGGCTAACCATGCCAGCCACATAGAGGTGCCGCGCCGTGAACTCCGTGACTTTGTCAAAACAGCTTTGCGTTCTGGCGAAACTAAAACAATTACTCGAATACTGACTCGACGTGATTTCAGTTGGTACAACGCCCGAACCGCTTCCTGGCAAATGGACGACGGTAACTATACGATTAGTGTCGGTCAATCATCTCGTCAGCTAAACCTCAGCCAAGATATCTCACTTACCTGGAATCCCAAACACTTGGCCCCCATTACCGCTAATACCTACATTGGGGACATCATGGCTCGACCAGATCTGCGTCCCGCTCTGGAACAAACAAAAATGGCAACCAGTCTTGATCAACTGGCTAATGATGACACTAACAGTGAACTCATGAAAAATATGCCACTCCGAGCTGCCATCATGGTCGGCATTGATGCGAGTCAGCTCACGGAATTTTTACGCCTCGCTAATCAAATTCAATAACCATAAAAAAACGGCAGTTAACGTGTGCTTCACCACGTTAGCTGCCGCTTTTTTGTTTACCCATTCAACATTGTTTAACTTAAACATAACGTGTACAATAAGAATGACGCTAAGCCCGCATTTTGGTGGCTCGGTCATTCATTTATCATACATATTCTAAGGGGGAACCGTTTATCATGAAACGATTCATCAGTAGCATCGTGGCGTTAGGCGTCGGCCTAATTCTTAGCGGGTCGATTGGGGCCGCCGCCAGTACCACACCCGATGCCCAAAGTTCGTCCACCGTCACACAACAACCCGTCTATCGTCCCGTCAGTCAGCGTAAGGTTGTTAACTACTATACTAAGATTGGGCCAAATCAAACTCATAACTACAAGGTTTATCGTTCTGGCGGCGCCAAATCATCCGCAGCGAATGCCAAACCGATTACCACTGGTCGGCAATACGCCAATCAGTCGGTTCACATCACCCGTGAAGAAACCATGGCTGATGGTAGCTGGTTAAAGTTCACCACAACAACGACGAAACAAGTTGGGTGGATTCACCGTAATGGAACGGTCAAAACTTACCGTTACCTAAAGGTGCCACTAATTGGTCAACGGCCACAATTACCAACGGGCTGTGAAGTAACTGCCACTACCATGATGCTCCAATACGCGGGGGCCAAGGTCACTAAGACCTCATTAGCCAATGAAATGCCCCGTAGTTCCAATCCGAATAAGGGGTTCGTTGGTAATCCTTATTCCAAGTCTGGCTGGTGGATCTATCCCAAGGGCTTGATGCCACTGGTTAAAAAGCACGTTGGGTCGGCTACCAATTTGACTGGCGCGTCCTTTAGCCAATTAAAGGCCAAGATTAATGTCGGACATCCCGTTGTTGTCTGGGTGGCTAACGTTGATGGCTTTGTTAATCACGCAATCACCCTCACCGGCTACAGTAAGACGCGGGCCTATTACAACGACCCTTGGACCAAGAAAAAAACTAGTATGACATTAACTAGCTTACAGACACACCGCAAGCACGATGCTTATCGCGCATTAAGTTACTAACATAAGGGGAGCTTCTCATGAAAAAATTAGGTTTATTGATTTTAGCCTTAACCAGTTTGGGACTCGGCAGTAGCACTGTTGTCGCCCAAGCCAACACGAAATATTACACCACCAATCCCGGCATTATCCGTACCAAAAAGACGGTTGTCTACTACCAAAACGCCGCCAAAACTAAGAAAGCGGCAACCATCAAGGCCGATCACTATGCCAAGATTACAAAAGTGGTGATAGTCAAGGGCCACGCCCCACTACTCAAAACCAATACTGGCAAGTACGTGACCGCTAACAAAGCCTTCGTTGCCAAAACCGCGGGTTATCAAAATCCTAAGAAGTACTACCAAGTCAATTACACCCAAATCAAGCCTTACGGCAAGGTAGGCTACACCGTTAAGCTCAACTATGAAGGTATTAAGACCTGGAAAATCATGAAACGCTTGGGAACGGCCAACGGCTATAACAAGTACAACACCGCAACCTACTACGCCGTTCGTTCATTTCAAAAGAAGCATCATCTAAAGGTCACGGGTAACGTTGACGAAAAGACGTGGGTGAAGCTAGGCTTCTCCAAATCCAGTTGGACCAGCATTGATCGTTACGTTGCCCCACTGGGTGCCCACGCTTGGAACGGCCGTCAAGACCACATTGAAGCCATGATTAAGCAAGCCTACAAATACATGGGTAATCCTTATCTAGTTGGCTCTTCCACGAGTCCTGCTTATGGTACCGACTGCTCTGGCTTGGTCATGCAAGCCCTCTACGCCGGGGGCATTAACCCCGCACCAATCAGCTCTATTCATCATGCCTACCCCGGAAATGAATGGAACTCACGGAATCTGTGGGCTAGCAAGAAGTTTAAGCACGTGGCCTACAGCCACAAAAAGCGTGGCGACTTGGTCTTCTACTATCAACCAGGTACCCACACTATCTGGCACGTTGCGCTTTATTTAGGCAAGGGTAAGGTCATCGAAAGCTGGCCACCACGGATCATGGTCCAACCTATCAAGAACGGCCAACGCTCTAATGTCGCTGGTATTGCACGCGTTTTTAATTAAATTGATTCAATAAGAAGTCGTGATGCTGATCACGGCTTTTTTATTTTATAAGAAATTCTTATTTAACATTTAGACTCCCCCGATAGTTTCTGGGCGTGACGACTTGTAGACTAGAGGGTGAATTCATTAAGCAACCTCAATGACTAATTCTACTTAAGTCTCATTGCCCAAGGAGGCATTTCCATGCAAAAAACAGTCACGCTGTCACCAACCCTACCCCCTCAGACCAAACGCTGGTCTCCTTCTATTAAGGGGTTCTTACCATTTTTAATTCCAATCTTAATCGTCGTTTGTTGGCAATTAAGTAGTAGTATGGGCTGGTTGTCTGCTAGCATTTTGCCCTCACCATGGGCGGTGTTAAAAGACGGCGTCACCCTAACCCAGTCCGGTGAGCTTCCCAAGAACATGAGTATCAGCCTTTATCGGGCAACTGTCGGTTTACTCATCGGCGGTGGTTTAGGCCTCGTCCTAGGCTTTCTCAATGGAATGTCAACAACTGCGCGCTTACTCTTTGACTCCTCCATTCAAATGGTCCGCAACATCCCTCATCTAGCCTTGATTCCCTTAATCATTCTCTGGCTTGGTATCAACGAGTCTGCCAAAATATCACTAGTTGCTATCGGGACCATGTTTCCCGTCTACATCAACACCTTTAACGGCATTCGATCAGTCGATTCAGATTTAATTGAGATGGGAAAAGCTTACAACCTCTCTAACCCCCAACTCTTTCGTAAAATCATCCTCCCCGCTGCCTTACCCCAAATTCTTGTGGGTATTCGCTACGCATTAGGCGTCATGTGGACCACATTAATTGTGGCCGAAACCATTTCCGCCAACTCCGGTATCGGCTACATGTCGACCAACGCCGAGGACTTTGTAGACATGGAAACTGTCATCTTATGTACTGTAATTTATGCCATCTTAGGGAAGGTCTCTGACCTTGTTGCTAAAAGCTTTGAAGCCCTCCTTCTCAATTGGCAAACGACCGGAAGGAGTCCCCGCTCATGACCAATCACCAACCTGAAATTATTGTCGATCATATCCACCAACAGTACCAACAACTGACAGCTTTAAATGACGTCAATTTAACGATTCATCCTGGTGAATTCTTAGCATTAGTCGGGATGAGTGGTGGCGGAAAAAGTACTCTGCTTCGCTTAATTGCTGGCTTGGAGCGCCCATCGCAAGGTCAAATTCGCTTTGATCAGCAGCCCCGTGAGACGGCCCAACCAGTGATTCGGGTCATGTTTCAAGAAGACCGTCTTCTTCCATGGATGACGGTTCTCGACAATCTCTCCTTTAAGAGTCACGATGCTACCGAACAAACTGAGGCACAAAGACTTTTAACCCTAGTTGGTTTGACCGACTACGCGACCCATTTTCCTAATCAGCTTTCTGGCGGACAAAAGCAACGGGTGGCTTTGGCTCGTGCACTTATGTCTCACCCGCAGGTTTTGCTACTTGATGAACCTCTGGGTGCCCTAGATGCTTTGACCCGCCGTAAGATGCAAGACCTCATTTTAACTATCTGTGAACAACAAGCGCTCACAACTATCTTAGTGACTCACGATGTCAATGAAGCCGCCCGCATGGCGGATCGGATTGTGGTCATGAAACATGCCACTAACTACGCCGAGTTTTCCGGTCCCGCCGACCATCATGACGCCGGTCAGGTTGGGATCGTCGCGGAAGATGTTTTAGCAGCTATCTTACACGATCAGCCCACAACTGTTTAGAGAATAAAAAGTCGTGAATCGCTAGTAAATTAGCGCGATTCACGACTTTATTATTATCCATTATTCTGGCTTAAACGCCCGTGTCGCCGCCACGGCCTGTTGCCAACCCGCGTATAGTCGCTGACGCCGGTCTTCTGGCATATCTGGCGTAAACAAGCGACCGTCATTGTGAATCGCTTTAACCTCATCTAGGTTCTGCCAAAAACCGACAGCCAATCCGGCCACGATTGCCGCCCCCATCGCCGTCGTCTCTTCATCGGCTGCACGTCGAACTGGGGTGTTGATAATATCCGCTTGGAACTGCATGAGGTAGCGATTCCGCGAGGCCCCCCCATCGGCCATCAATTCTGAAATTTCAATGCCGGTATCTTGCTTCATCGTGCGCAAAACATCACGTGTCTGGTAGGCAATTGACTGCAAGGTCGCCTTCACAAAGTCATTGCGATTCGTTCCCCGAGTGAGGCCAAAGACAGCGCCCTTCGCATCAGGGTCCCAGTAAGGTGCCCCTAACCCGTTAAACGCGGGTACCACATAGACCTCATCGTTATTGGTCGACGCCATAGCCGCTTGCCGGGATTCCGGCACATTACTGATAATCTGCATGCTTTCATGCAGCCAAGCCAACGCCGTTCCCGCAACCAGGATTGACCCTTCTAGAGCATACGTAATCTCACCATCGAGGCCATACGCAATGGTCGTCAATAAATTATGCTTAGACAATTGTGGTTCATGCCCCGTATTCATCACAACGAAGGCCCCATCCCCGTACGTATTTTTCACCGTACCAGGTGTTAATGCCAATTGTCCCAGTAACGCAGCTGATTGGTCCCCGATGATGCCGGCAATTGGGACTTCCACGCCATAAAATTGGAAATTCTGGGTCACACCATAAACTTCTGAACTCGATTTTACTTCTGGCAACATCGCCACCGGAATATTTAGCCACTGCAGGATTTCTGCATCCCACTGCAACGTATGAATGTTAAATAACATCGTCCGACTCGCATTACTGTAGTCGGTCACGTGAATGTTGCCGCCCGAGAGCTTCCACGCTAGCCAGCTATCAACTGTGCCAAATAACAACTCGCCCCGTTCAGCGCGTTCCTGAGCACCAGGGACGTGATCTAAAATCCACCGCACCTTCGTGGCACTAAAGTAGGCATCCACCACGAGCCCAGTCTTTTCCTTAATTGTTTCTGCGCGCCCAGCCGCCACTAACTCTTTGGCGAGACTGGCCGTCTGCTGACTTTGCCAGCCGATGGCATGATAGATGGGTTCCCCGGTCGTCTTGTCCCACACAATCGTGGTTTCCCGTTGGCTACTGATCCCAATAGCTTCGATATTTTCGGGGTGAATTGACGCATCAATTAGCGCACTGGCAATCACCGACAACACACTGTTCCAAATCTCATTTGCGTCAGATTCGACCCAGCCTGGATGTGGATAGTACTGTGGCACTTCCTTGTACCCTTCGATCACCTTGCGGCCCTTGTGATCAAAGATTAGTGCCCGCGTGCTACTCGTACCTTGATCAATCGCCAATACATAATTTTCCGGTTGTTTAAGTCCCATCTGCTTGACTCCCTCCAAAATTCCATCATGACGAAACCGGTTCCAAAATCGTTGCACTTATCATAGCACGACTCTTGTGAAAAACGCCAACCTTTACTCCCGGCTTTTGGCGCTTTGATGGTTTCTTAAGCTTTATACCACGAGTTTTTTCCCTGCTAAAAAGGACGTCGCAAAATCACGATCGGTTTTCACTTGCTTACCAAATTCATCAATCAACGCGTGAAATTCTTGGCAGTCGGTCAATGCCAAGGGAAACTGACTTAATACCCGCTTTTGAAATGCGGGATACGTCTTAGGCATCGCGGCCCCGAGCCAGTCAAACAGCCGACGGGCATACGTATCCACCATAAACGTGCCATGGTCGAGCGTGTACATCAAAATATAATCGGCCGTCTCGTGTCCGATTCCGGTAATTGCCAATAATTCCTGACGTAACTGCTGACCATCCCGCTGCTTCAAAGCCGCCAAGTCATCATCGGCCTGCCCCAGCCACGCTGCCAACGATAAGATAGCGGCCCCTTTTCGCCGATAAAAACCGCTGGTCTTAATCAAGGGCATCAGTTCCGCCGCTGTCAGTTGCCGTAACGCTACCGGTGCAAACCCAGTCGCCTGTTTTAAGTTCAGTAACGCAGGCTCAACGTTTCGCCAGTTGGTATTTTGAACTAAAATCGCTCCCAACATGATCTCAACGGGCGTTTCAGCCCACGGTGTTCCTGGCCTAAGCCACGGTTGTGGGCCCATTTCAGCCGCCATTAGGTGATAGAGTTCCTCCACAGTCATCTGCGATAAGTCCTTTCTTCAATGCGTATCTACCTCTATGTTACCCAGTCTGGGCCAAAAAGGCCACTAAAAAACGGGCTCTCGGAAGAACCCGCCTGCTACTTGATAAGTTTATTGATCGTTACGTTTAATCACTAGGCGAATATCAGCGTCGCCGTCTGGGTTCAATTCTTCTTGATAATCAAAGTTAGCGCTTTCGAAATACTTCTTAATTTCGTTGTTAATAGTTGCAACCTCGCGCACGTCTTGGTCCTGTCGGGTCAATAAAAGCGTGTATTCCTTGGAATCCTCATCGACGTTTTCAAAGCTGTATTCCACCGCTTCGGAATTCAAAATTTCTTGAATCAACTGCCGTTCTGTCATCACGTTTACCTCGCTTAAATTTATTAGATTACCTCTTTATTGTAGAGTTATTCTGGAAATTTGTGAACTATTTCGTCACGAAAATACCAGATCATTGGGTGACAAGAGGTGACACGCACGCGTATACTTAGGCATAATTATATCTGAAAGGAAGCGACGCCATGCGTCCACGCATAGCTCTCCCCGCTGATACACTCGACGAGGCCACGAACATTATTAATGAACGAAATGCCGCCTTCGCCCCCCGCCCCGTCATTGAGGCCATCGTGAAGACCGGCGGCTTACCCGTTATCCTCCCCAGTATTGACCCAGCCGATGTTGCCGATTATTTGCCCCTCTTTGATGGGGTGGCTTTCCTCGGCGGCTTCGATGTTGACCCAACCTTTTTCGGCGAAGAACCGCACGTCCGCTTGGGGAAGACCTACCGGAAACGCGACCTTTTTGAAATCGAATTGTTAAAACAAGCCGTAGCGGCTGATAAGGCTATCTTAGGTATTTGCCGCGGCTTGCAGTTAATCAACGTTGGCCTTGGTGGCACGCTGTATCAAGACCTTAGTGAAGATCCAACTGCGCAGATCAAGCACAGCCAGGCCGCTGCGGGCAATCAACCCAGCCATCACGTCACGGTGACTCCTGGCAGTACTTTGGCCACGTTAACGGGCGAGCGACCTTACGTGAACTCACGCCATCACCAAGCCGTTAACCGCGTCGCTCCGACACTCACGGTAACGGCTCAAGCAGACGATCAGGTTGTGGAAGCGTTAGAGTCTAAGGCCAGCGATCAAATTTTAGCCGTTCAGTGGCATCCCGAAAACATGTACAAGCATCATGCGGAATCGCGCCAGATCTTTCAAAATTTTGTGGATCGATCAGCTGCACGGATGCCGCGCATGTAAATTTCTGGTAAAAGCACTTTTCATTATCGCCGTCTTCAACTAAACTAGTCTTAATAGTAAAAACGAAAGTGGGCGAAAACAGTGGCGAAAATGCAGGACTTTGGACAACGAATGCGCTTTTTAGGGTTCTCCATTGTCCTGAATTCCGCCGCTAACGCCCTGACAATCTCGACCAATTTGGGGAGTGCCGTTTGGACCGGATCGTCCGTCAACCTCGCCAACTGGATTCATGTGCCACTGGGAACAACGCTCTTTTTGTATGGCATCGCCATTACGTTGTTAAATCAAGTCCTGCTCGGTCAATTTGACCGGCGGCGCTTCGTGTCTAACTTACTGTACATCGTACCGTTTAGTTACCTCGTTGAATGGATTGGTTATTTCTGGGATTGGCTGGGCGTTGGTCAGTTGAGCCTAACTGGCCGCGTCGTTGTAGATATCATCGGCCTGTTCGGCGTCGCGTTTGCCGTGTCGATTTATAACCGTTGCAATATCATTATGCACCCCAATGACGACTTAGCCTACATTCTGCGCTTTAAATACTTGCGCGGGTCGGCCGTGATTGCCCAGTGGGCGAGCTACACCCCACCACTGATTATCATCATCTTATCCTACCTCTTTACCGGGCAACTTCACGCGATTGGATTTGGGACGGTTTGGGCCCTGGTCACACAAGGAATCGTGATGGGTTGGGCCGATACCCACGTCTTTCCACAACTAAAACATCATGTTGATGTGTCATAAAAATAGCGACTACGGTAGTTGACCGTAATCGCTATTTTTATGACCCGGCTTATTGATAAGTCCGTGCTAATTTTTCAAAATTAACGGTTCCCAGACCAGCCGCCTGATTATACACTTTCCCCGGCTGACCCACATAATACAGGTTCCCATTATTAGTTGCCGCATCAAGCCGAGTAAACGGCGAGTGGTCGGTTTGCGCCAAGGCGTAGAGCTGGGGATTCCAAAGGCCCATCCGCTGCGAGCGATCACTGTTCATGATCGCTGCCATCGCGGCAAATTGTGGTGCAACCGCACTGGTTCCTCCCATTAATTCCCAGCCATCATTCTTCGAGTAGATATCATAGCCCGTAATCGGATCGGCATTCGCCACCACATCGGGGTAGTTCCGTCCACTTCGATAGCCGTGAATCAACTTGGGACCTGACTTGGGGCCCACCGCCGTGAGATACTTACGTGCATTATAGGTATTGACGCCGGCAACACCTTGTTGGTATTTCGGTGTCCCGTATAGGCGCGAAATACCGCCACCGCTGGCCGCCGTCAACTCTTCTAGTAAGTTGGGGTGTTTGATAAACTGCAAGGGGTGCTGATGATAACTCTTAAAGAAGATATCGCCACCCCACGTCCGTTCGCGGGTAACATCCACACTAATCCCTGGCGCAAATGTCTTTTTAATTGGCAGCGTACTACCACCGGTTGCCGTCACCCACGGGCTATCGGCTGGAAAATCAGCTTCAATTCCCGGCATCGCTGACGATTCACTTAAATTTTCACCATAGGCTCCTGTGTCACCACTCGCCACAAAGGTCGAAATCCCCTGAAGCGCTCCTTGAGCCAGTAAGGTGTTCATAATGTCGCCGTATAGTGGCGTTAACAGATGGTCGCGGTTCAAATCCCGTAAAATATTTTCCGAAAGTCCCCAACTAAGTGATAAGGAACTGGCACGATTCTCAGCAAAGGCCGTGGTGAACGCGTCTAGCCACCCAGTGTCACTGAACTTGGCCGTATAAACTCGAACCTTCGCTCGGGACGCAATCGTGCCAGCCTGTTCGGCATCCAGTGCCGTTTCATCATCACTATCGTCTCCATTATCCATGACCGTAGCGCCACCCGTGGTTTTGGTTTCTAAGCGCCCCGTTGTGGGTGCCCCCGCTTGCCGCCAAAAGTGTTTAATGGCCGCCATCGGCACGTGACCAAAACTAATAATCCCTACTGTTTGGCCGGCCCCTTGTTGACCACTGGTCGCTAAGTTTGAGGCGTGATACTGTTTCAGAAACTTAGTGGGCGACCGTTTAGCGGTTAAATGCTTGACTTGGGCAGGCGATTTCGTAGTCAAACTCTTGGCAATCATTAAGTTCGTTACCCCAACAACTGCCCGGATGGGTTGGGCCACCTGCTTAGGCAACCGTGGGGCCTGCTTGGAAAACTGGATCTTTTTGCCGTGATACTGCGCCGTCTTGAGATTTACCGCAAAGGTTTTATTAATCGTGGCGACATGCCCCTTGACCCGGATTAACAGACCATTATTGGCTGCTGTGGCTTGCAAATGGCGGGCCCGAAAATAACGAGTCAAACGACTCGTAGTCGCACTGGATTGGCCGAACTTGGCACGAAATTGCTGCGGTGTTAAGTACCCCTTAAATGACTGACTATCGGTGGTGTTCACAGCCAAAGCCAGCTGACTAAGCGTTTTAGTTTGCCGTGGCTTTAGCACAATATCCAACGACACGGTCTTTTTCTTAGCCACTTTCTTCACGTGGTGCAAGTGTTGGAGCCGACTCTGGCGATACGGTGTGGCGACTGTCACCAACTTGGCCGCCTGTCCCTGTATCCCCCCGAAACAGATGAGTCCGACAACCAGACTCGTCACAATTAGTCCTATCTTTTTCATAAATGTAATCCCCCCTGATGGCTATATTATACGCTAGTTAACATGGGGTTTTACACAAAAAACAACACCACTAAATCTTTTTGCGGATAAATCAATATAAGCCTGCTAAAACAAAAGCGTATGACATTGACTACTTCTAATCAACGTCATACGCTTCACTTTAAAGTTCTCCTGTCAAAATAAACTGCTTAATCTCGGCCAACGTCTGCTTGGTCTCGGGTAACTTCCGCCACAAAATATAGTCATGCAGCATTGATGGCATCTGATGCGCCTGAAATGGCGTCCCACTAGCCGCTTGCAGTTTCTGCAATAGCCGTTCATCATCTGCTGCCAACAATTCATTGGTGCCGTAATACAATAACACGGGTCCCAGATTGTCGAAGTTACCATAGATGGGGCTGACCACCGGATCAGTCACCGGATGGTCGCCCGCATAGTCAAAGCCAATCTTTTTTAACGTGGCTAAGGTCAAGTAAGGATCTCGCTTAGCCGCCAGCGTAAGGTCGGGGTTCATCATACTCAAATCGGTCCACGGCGACACCAAAATAGTGCCCGCTGGCATTGGTTCTTGATGCTTAACCAGTTGTTGAAGCAACGTTAACGCCAGACCGCCCCCAGCCGAATCACCCATCAAGAAGAACTGATCGTCAGGGTACTGGGCGCGCAAATAATCATAAGCGTTCATCGCAAAGACCACCGTTTCATCTACCGTGGCTTCTGGCACCAGCGGATAGTCGACGTATGTTACCCGTAAATTGGCCTGTTGGATCAACGTTTCCATCAACTCGCGGTGGCTATCAATCCCTTGCATAGTATAAGCCCCGCCATGAAACAGTAATACATGTTGGGGTAACGGTGCCCCCGTGGCCGCGGTCAATAATCGGCCACCAAAAATTTGCCGTTCTTTGGTCACAATTGACGTTGCAAATTTTTCAGGAATGACAGCCCTATTTTGCCGACTAGGTTGCAAAAATGCCTGTTGAATCTGTTGCTTGAGCTGACTGTGCTGGGTCTTGAATAATAACCATTTCCCACGCAAACTCACGACTTATCACCCTATCTTTTACTTATTCTCAGCGTCAATTCTCGAAAACTCTTATTGCCAGTATACAGCGTTTGCGTGAAAAACGCTCTTAGAGAATCAATTACTAGGTAATTTATCCCAAAACCGTTAGAATAAAGGTATGTGACAGTTGCTAATGAAAGGGTAGGGAAGACGCATGACAAATAACCGAAATCTAAACGTGACCGGTGGCTTAAACTTCCGTGAACTAGGAGGCTACCCCACGCTAGACAATCAAACGGTCAAATGGCATAAGCTATTGCGGACAGCAGGTCTAGCAGGCTTAACACCGGAAGATCAGCAACATCTCAGTCAATATGGTGTCGTGGCCGATGTCGATTTTCGGTCAAAAGACGAGCAAACAATGGCCCCGGATCGGGTTCCGGTCGGTGCAACCTACCATTTTCTACCCGTTTTCCCAGCTGACGATCAGACCGATGCTTCAGCAACAGAAGCCGAACTCGAGCAACGCTTCAACGGCGATGACCAAGCGGGTTATCGTCACATGGTAGACGTCTACCAAAAGATGATCACCTTACCTTCTGCCCAAGCCGCCTATCATGATTTCTTTGCGACCTTGTCCGCTAATGACACGGCGCAACAATCCGTGTTGTTTCATTGTACGGCTGGTAAGGACCGGACGGGCATTGGCGCTTTCTTAGCGTTAAGTGCCTTGAATGTCGACCCCCAAGTGATCAAAACAGATTACTTATTGACCAATCAAAACGTCATGCCCAAAGTTGAGGCGCAAAGTGACGCTGCTCGTCGAGACGGGCACACCGAAACCTTTGTCACCAACATTCGGGCGCTTTCGACCGTCAATGCCGACTATCTAGACGCCGCCATTAAAGTGATCAACACGCAATATGGTGGGGTGCAAGATTACCTCCACGACGTGTTGAAGCTATCTCGTAACGACTTGAATAATTTAAAGCAACTCTATTTGGATTAGGCAATCCGACCAGACTAACCGTATTTGCGGGTAGTCTGGTTTTTTACCGCCAACCCTTATGAAAGGACCTGATTATCGATGAAGAAACGTACCTTGACTTTAACGCTTCCACTTATTGGTATCGCCGCCACTTCCCTAGCCGCTAGCGAACACCTCTTCAACTTTGCCTTTAAGCGTGTCAATTATGTGCCCGAAACCTCAGCTGACAAGCAGAAATACGCAGACGCCTACTACGCCTATGTCGATTGGTACCAGCACGTGACGAAAGAAAAATGGTACTTACACGAACATGACCCGAAAAACCGAATGGTGGCCGAATACATCCCGGCTGCAACCCCCAGCCAACAGACGGTCATCATCTCACATGGCTACAAGGGCAACGGCGAAACCATGGCGAACTTCGCGCAAATGTATCATCACCTCGGCTTCAACGTCTTACTACCCGACGACCGTGGTCACGGCGAAAGCGCGGGTAAATACATCAGCTTTGGGTGGCTCGATCGGCTGGATTACCTACAATGGATTCAGCAGGTCATCGACCGCTCAACTGCCGATGTCAACATCTTATTATTTGGTGTCAGTATGGGCGGCGCCACGATGGAAATGTTATCTGGTGAAACTTTACCCCCACAGGTTAAAGCAATCATCGCCGACTGTGGTTACTCCAGTATTGAGGCTGAGTTAACCTATCTGCTCAAACGCCAATTTCACTTACCCAAGTACCCGATCGAACCGCTCGTCAGCACAATCTCTAAACGCCGCTTGGGTTACTATCTCGGCGACGTAACGTCAACCGATCAGCTTCGTAAGAATACGCGTCCGATTCTTTTTATTCACGGCGAAAAGGATGTTTATGTCCCCGTAGGCATGGCTTACGAAAACTACGCGGCGACTCACGCGCCAAAACAGCTTTGGATTGTCAAAAATGCGTCGCACGCTGAAAGTTTCTGGATGAACCCAGAACGCTACCAACAACGAGTGACCGCCTTTCTGCAAACTTACTTTAAGTAATTCGCCCCATTTTCTTCACACTTTAGCTTTTCTTTACTAATTTATCGCAAAGTCATCATGACTTGCCCCGTTTATGTTCACAAAATCCGGGTATATTAGTAACCATAGTAATTAGCCAATAACTGTTACTAGTCAAATTCTATATCCAATCCCTTTTAGATTCTCTTCCCCCTAAGAGAATCATTCCTTGGTTAGGTTCCCTCAAGCCTAACCACTCCTCTAAATTGCATTCGCCCCCCTTATGCGAATGCACTCCTCATGATGGCCGCACCGTCTTCCCCGGATGGTGCGGTTTTTTATTGTCCCATAATAAAAACACGCTAGCCCTGGATTTCATCCATTGGACTAGCGTGTTTTCGTTAATTAGCGTTTCATCGCATCCCAAATAAATTGATAGATCTCTTTGAAACTATACTTATCAACCGGATAGCGTCCCAACTGCAAGTTAGTGGTATGCCGATTAATGATCGCAAATACCAAACTCATGTGTAGACTGACCGGCAAATCTTTCAAGACCCCCTCATCAATCGCCGCCTGAAGTAACTGACTAACCGTATTATTAGGCGTCAATTCATTAGGCAATAAGTCGGGTGACTGGCCCCGTAAAAATTTAATTTGTTGAATCAACGTCAGACTATCCGGATTGGCCAATGAAAAATCATAGACTTGTTGAATGTACAGCCGAACGCGCTCCTCTAATGGTATTTTCTGATCCTGTAGGCTAGCAATCTCGGTAGTTGCCAAAATCTTTTGCGTTTCCCGTTCATAGACGCTATCGAGTAACGCCTGTTTATCCTTAAAGTAGAGATAAACGTTCGATTGGGCAATACCCACTCGTCGGGCTACCTTAGTCGTTGATACGCTAGCAGCACCTTCAGTCAGAATAATCTCAGCAACAGCATCTTGAATCTTTAATTGTTTACTCATATCTTTTTTCTTCATAAATTCAGTATAAAAGATAAAAATATCTTTTTCAAGCTTGACAAAGATAGAATTATCTTTTATGATGTATTCACGTTAAAAGATAAACGTATCTTTTTTAAAATCAATTCAAAGGAAGTTACTTCATGATGAAAATTGCAATGCTAGGTTCTATGGGAAATATTAATCGCTTGGTCATTCCACAACTTGTCCAAGCTGGCCACGACGTCACCGTCATTTCAACCAGTGATCAACGCCGCGCCGCAATTGAGGCCGCCGGTGCCCATGCCGCGATTGGAACGATGACGGACATTGATTTCTTATCCGAAACCTTCACTGGTAAGGATGTTGTTTACTTGATGCTATCTGGCTCAATTGGCACGGACCCATTCGCCGGTGCCATCGAACAAGCTCAGATCTGGCGCCAAGCGATCGAAAATGCCGGCGTTAAAAACGTTGTTGACCTGAGTAGTATCGGTGCCGATGCCGATGAAGTTGCTGGCTCCTTACATGCTTATAACCTCATCGAAGGCGTTCTTCGTTCACTAGACATCAACATCGCTTTTGTTCGCCCAACCGGCTTCTATGCCAACCTATTTAGTAACTTAACGTCCATCAAGCAGGATCACGCCATTTATGCCAACAATGCCGCTGACTTGGAACAAAAGTGGGTGGCCCCAGCAGATATTGCTGCCGTTGTTTACCCACTCATTGCCCACACACCAGCTGGTATCACCGTTCATTACGCCTACAGTGACACTTTCTCCGGCGCCGACTTTGTCACAGCCTTACAACAAGCCCTAAACATGCCCGACTTGCACTGGGTACAGATTTCAGATGAGCAGTATGAACAAGGACTACTGACTAATGGCGTACCTGAAAAGATTGCCGCATCGCTCGTCCAAACGAGTCACTATCAACGCCAACCCGAACAAATTTATGCTGACTTATCGGCTCAACAAACACCCGCGGGTCAAGTCAAATTAGTCGACTTCATCCGTACCTACGTTGACGCCTTCAATGGTAAGGGCGACCATCATGCCCACACAATTGCCGATTAACCAAAAACGCCTGTACCCGGTCATCACTGGGTACAGGCGTTTTTCAATTTCCTAATCACAAATTTAGTTGAGCAGGCCTAGTCGCTTAAAAATCTCATCCACGCGCCGCAAGTGATAATGATAATCAAACGCATCGGCAATCTGCGCTGGTGTCAGACGGGCCGTAATCTCGGTATTGGCTTCCACCAGTGGCCGGAATTGCCGTTGTTCATCCCACGCTTGAGCTGTCAATGGCTGCACTAAATCATAAGCCGCTTCCCGGCTCAACCCGCTTTCAATCAACTTCAATAACAAGCGTTGACTATAAATCAGGCCATAGGTCCGATTCATGTTAGCTTTCATCGTCTCAGGAAAGACATCTAGATTGGTCAAAATCCGATTAAAGCGACTGAGCATGTAATCCAGTAGCGTCGTACTTTCTGGCAAGATCATCCGTTCAGCTGATGAATGTGAAATGTCGCGTTCATGCCAAAGGCTGACATTTTCATACGCCGTCACGACCGTGCCCCGTAAGACCCGCGCCAACCCGGTAACATTTTCCGAGCCAATCGGGTTACGTTTATGAGGCATCGCCGATGAGCCCTTTTGTCCGGGATTGAAATGCTCTTCAACTTCATGAATTTCAGAACGCTGAAGGCTACGAATCTCCGTCGCAAATTCTTCAATACTCGTTCCAATTAAGGCTAAGGTTGCCACGTAGTCCGCATGCAAGTCTCGTGGCAGCACTTGACTAGCAATGGGCTGGGCACTGATTCCCAGTTGCTCACAAACCGCCGCTTCAACTTCCGGTGGTACATTCGCAAACGTCCCCACGGCCCCACTGATTTTCCCGGTTTCCACACCAGCGGCTGCCCGATCAAATCGCTCTAAATTCCGTTGCATTTCGGCGTACCACCGAGCGATTTTCAAACCAAAAGTCGTGGGTTCCGCTTGAACGCCATGGGTGCGACCAATCATGACCGTCTCTTTATAGGTTAGTGCCAGATTTTTAAGTGTCGCAATTAGCGTCACGATATCTGCTCGTAAAACGGCATTAGCCTGTTTTAAACGATATCCTTGTGCTGTATCAACGACATCCGTACTCGTCACGCCGAAGTGAATCCACTTTCGTTCAGCACCTAAAGATTCAGAAACATTCCGCGTAAAAGCTACCATATCATGGTGCGTCACGGCCTCAATCTCCGCAATCCGTTCAACATCAAACCGCGCATTTGCCCGAATCTTCTGAGCATCGGCAACTGGAACTTCTCCCAACTTTGCCCACGCCTCGTCAATAGCAATCTCAACTGCCAACCAGGACGCGTATTGATTTTCTAATGACCAAATCTGACCCATCTCTGGTCGTGTATACCGTTCCAACATCACGATTTCCTCCTAATTATGCATTAAAAAGCGAACATTAATGGTTATTTATCATGATTATCCGGTAAATATCATAACATAGAACATCCCAAAATTGCTATTAATATCGGTGTAAGTTTCCGGTTTTATTTGTTTCTATCCACAATTATCAGAACTTTAAGACGCTGAATTCAAAAAATAGTTCGCTTTTAGGTTGATTTTTAATTCCGAACTTGGTACACTAATTCTTGCTGGGTGTTCGGCTCAGTAATAATAAACGATGAGGTGTTTGCAATGTCATCAACAGTAGTAGTTGGTAGTCAATGGGGCGATGAAGGAAAAGGAAAGATCACGGATTTTCTAAGTGAGAAGGCTGATGTCATTGCCCGCTACCAAGGCGGTGACAATGCGGGCCACACCATTGTCTTCAATGGTCAAACGTTCAAATTACGCTTAATTCCATCCGGTATTTTTTATGCCGACAAAACCAGTGTTATCGGTAACGGGGTCGTCTTGAATCCGCAATCGCTGATTGAAGAACTCACCTACCTCCACGATAATGGCGTTGCCACGGATAATTTACGGATTTCTGACCGTGCTCACGTTATCTTGCCATACCATATCTTATTGGACCAAGCGCAAGAAAAGGCTAAGGCCAGCAAGATTGGCACCACCAATAAAGGAATCGGCCCTGCTTACATGGATAAGGCTGAACGAATTGGCATTCGGGTAGCGGATCTCTTGGACCACGATATCTTTGCGGAAAAGCTACACCAAAACCTGATTGAAAAAAACAAGGTGCTCACCAAACTATATGATGAAGAACCACTAAACTATGACGATATTTTTGAAACTTACTACGCTTTAGGGCAACAGCTCAAGGGCTACGTGACTGATACATCCGTTGTCATCAACGACGCGTTAGATGCCGGCAAAAATGTTCTTTTCGAAGGGGCCCAAGGGGTCATGTTGGATATTGACCACGGAACGTATCCCTTCGTCACGTCCTCAAACCCCGTTGCTGGTGGCGTAACCATTGGTTCTGGCGTCGGACCAACTAAGATCGACCACGTTGTCGGCGTCTGCAAAGCCTATACTTCTCGGGTTGGCGATGGTCCATTCCCAACGGAACTCTTTGACGAAATTGGCGATACTATCCGCGAGACGGGTCACGAATACGGGACAGTTACTAAACGACCACGGCGGATCGGTTGGTTCGATAGCGTGGTTCTCCGGCATGCCAAGCGGGTCTCTGGCTTGACGACCCTATCACTCAACTGTTTGGATGTCTTAACCGGCCTCAAGACAGTGAAGATTTGCAAGGCTTACCAGTTAAACGGCGAGACCATTTACCATTACCCTGCTAGCCTAGTGGACCTTGACGCATGCCAACCAGTCTATGAGGAACTTCCGGGGTGGGACGAAGATATCACCCACTGCCGGTCAGTCGCCGAATTACCAGCTAATGCCCAAACCTACGTTAAGCGGCTGGCAGAATTGGTCGGTGTGGAAATTGCCACCCTATCTGTCGGCCCCGACCGTGAACAAACGAACATTTTACAAGATATCTGGAACGCCTAAACTTTAATGAAAGAGTGATTGCCTATGCACCCTGCTGAAGTATTTGATTATGAAGATATTCAACTCGTTCCCAACAAATGTATCATTGATAGCCGCAGTGAAGCCGATACCAGTATTGAATTCGGCCCCCGGCACTTTAAGATCCCCGTGGTTCCCGCTAACATGGAAACCGTCATCAATGAACCATTAGCGATCTGGTTAGCTGAACACGATTATTTCTACGTTATGCATCGTTTTCAGCCCAAGGATCGCCGGGGCTTCATTGAACGGATGCAAGCCAAGTCACTCTTTGCGTCCATTAGTGTGGGCGTCAAACCCGAAGAAGTTGCCTTCATCGATGAACTGGCTACGGCCGGCTTAACGCCTGAATACATCACGATTGACATTGCCCACGGTCACAGCGACGCCGTAATTCGGATGATTCACCATATTAAGCAGCAATTACCGAATAGCTTTGTGATTGCCGGCAATGTGGGCACGCCGGAAGCCGTTCGGGAATTGGAAAACGCCGGCGCCGATGCCACTAAGGTCGGGATTGGCCCCGGTAAAGCTTGCATTACCAAGCTTAAAACTGGATTCGGTACCGGGGGGTGGCAGTTAGCGGCCGTGCGCTTGTGCGCCAAGGCTGCCCGGAAGCCGATTGTCGCTGATGGCGGGATTCGCTACAACGGCGACATTGCCAAGTCCATTCGCTTCGGTGCCAGCATGGTCATGATTGGCTCCATGTTAGCTGGTCACGAACAGTCACCCGGTAGTCTACTAACGATTGACGGTCGGACTTTCAAACAATACTGGGGGTCCGCTTCTGAAAAACAAAAGGGCGCCTACCGCAACGTTGAAGGTAAGCAAATGTTGGTACCTTACCGTGGGGACATCGACCAGACGCTCACCGCGATGGAAGAAGATTTACAATCTGCCATTTCCTATGCCGGTGGCCGCAATCTGCTGGACATTCGCACGGTGGATTACGTCATTGTTAAAAGCTCCATCTTAAACGGTGATAATTACTAATCTACCTTTCTTACACGCTAAAAAAGCAGTACCGACAGAATTTGAATTCTGCCGGCACTGCTTTTTTGGTGATACTTTAGTTCCGGTTTAAATACTCTGATCAACTTTACCTTCGGCCAAGGCCTTGGACAAACGCTGATTTCCCTTATGCAATTCATAGATCGTCCAGATTAGCAATGCAATAATCGCCGCATTCAGAGCCCAAGCAATCACATCAGCGGTCATTGTTTCACTAGCCGTGATCCCATCGCCGTAAAAACCTTGAATCGAGGCCGGCATGTTATACAAGTTCAACCCGGTCAAAGTCAAGACGGAAAGCCACCCGAGCCACTTCACCCAAGCCGAATTCTTAAACCGCTCGCCCATTTCCAACTTACTATCCGTCATCATCAATAACGGTAGCATCGAGAATGGTAACGCGAAGGCTAAGAAGACTTGCGAGTTATTCATCAAATCATTTAACGCGGTATGTTCATCAATAGCACTCTTACCACTGGTCATCATGACACAGATCAAGACGGGAATAACCGAGATTAATCGCGTAACCAATCGCCGTAACCAAAGTGGCATCCGCATGTGAACGAAACCTTCCATGATAACTTGACCCGTCAACGTTCCAGTAATCGTGGAATTTTGACCCGAAGCTAATAGAGCGACCGCAAACAAGGTTGATAAGGCTCCCGTCTTAGCAACGCCGGCCAACACCCCGTTACTCATGGTATTGGTGTCAGATAAGGCCTGGAATAAGCCGAAGAACGATGGATCTTTAACCGCACCACTCTTGAAGACGGCCACCCCCATGATTAATAGCAAGGCATTAACAAAGAAGGCCAAGGTCAACTGAATGTTAGAATCCCAGCTGGAGAACCGAACCGTCCGGGCAACGTCTTCCTCATCATCATGATTGATTTGCCGCGTCTGCGAGATTGCCGAATGCAAATATAAATTATGGGGCATTACCGTGGCCCCGATAATCCCCAGCGCCCCAGAAATTGGCGTTTGACCACCGATTTGAGGAGTTGAGGCAATCGTCTTCGGGCTCGGAATCAAGCCGGCAAAAACACCACCCCAATCAGGATTAGACAAAGCAACTTGGTAAGCAAAGACGACCAAAATAACTAAAATCAAGCAGACCACAATGGCTTCAATCTTACGGAAACCAATCTTCGTTAGCAACAATAATAGCAAGACATCAAATACCGTAATGAAAACCGCAATCACTAACGGAATATGGAATAGCAGATACAGTGCAATCGCTGCCCCAATGACTTCGGCAATATCCGTCGCCATAATCGCAAACTCTGTCATAATCCATAACACAATCCCCAAAGATTTACTGGTTCGGGCACGGATGGCCTGGGCCAAATCCATTTGACTCACGATCCCAAGTTTAGCCGCCATGTATTGTAGTAACATCGCGATCAAACTTGAAATCAAGATAATGGACATCAGTAAGTACTGGAAATTCTGGCCTCCAGTAATTGACGTGGACCAGTTACCTGGGTCCATATACCCCACAGCTACCAGGGCACCCGGACCGGAATACATAAATAAAGCCTTCCAGAAGCTGATATTTTTGGGAACTGCCACACTACCGTTAATCTCCTCCAACGAACGCCCGTTGGCATAGGAGATTAATTTGTGTTTCTTTTGAACATTATCACTCAATTTTAAGACTCCCTTCCTTAAATCCATGGCCTATTGTACATTAAAATTTCAATTTTTAAAATACTTTTTAGGCACACAAAAGTTTATTTGGGCGTTATTTAAGTAAAATAATTGCTTTCAGTAGATACGGCGACTTGCTTGAATCCTTTTATTATCAAGGACTACGTCAATCGTTCGAATTCAAATGTTAAAGTTTTGCATCCCTCAATATTTTTTATAAAAAATCAAATTTATCTAACTATGTCCAAACAATTTAATTTAAGAAATGGATTTTGCTTGACTTGTTTCGTTAGGAGTGAGAAATTAAAAAAGAAGACGGTTTAACTTGCAGCGATTGTCTAAACCGTCTGAAGCTTGGTCTGCCAAGTAAGTGCACATACCAGCTTCTATACGAAAGGAGTGTCTCCATCTATGACTGAAAAGAAGATTTTTACCAAAATCCTCGTGGGGGTCGATGACTCAGCTGATTCACAGTTGGCCTTCAAGTATGCGATTAAGCGGGCCCGCTTAGAAGACGCGGAACTCTACATTGTTTCCGTTTTGGAAAGCGATGACCGCAGTGTCTATGAAGCCTTGAGTAAGGACTTTATTCACGGTGAACGTGCCCAATTAGTCGAACACGTCAACGAATACGTCCAGCAGGCGCATGAAGCAGGCGTTGAGAACGTTTTCCCCGTTATTGCCGAGGGTGATCCTGGTAAAGAGATCGTGAACACGGTCATTCCAAGTATCAAACCCGAAGTCCTCATTGTCGGCTCGCTGGCCAAAAAAGGACCCAAAAAGTATCTGGGAAGTCAGGCCGCTTACATGGCGAAGTACGCGCCAATTTCCGTTCTCGTCGTCCGTTAGGCTAAAAGCCCCACCAAACCAGCGCTCCCGTTAGCGACGGTTTGGTGGGGCTTTTAACATCATTAGCTCTGGGGGAGTGACCACCATGTTAAATCACCATACATATCTTAAAATCATTGCCGAATGTAATTTTGCCCGACCACGGGTGAGCAACAAACAGATTATAGCCTTCGCTAACGTCTCGCCAGCTACCGTTACCGAGATGACGCGCCAACTTCAAAAGTGTGGCCTGGTTAATCGTCACCGCTATACCGGCGTGACGTTAACCGACCAAGGCCGAGAATTAGCGACGCGCTTGCTTTATAAATATCGCCTCTGTGAGGTCTTCTTAGCCCAGCACTTGCACCTACCTTTAAGCCAAATTCCCGAACAAGCGTGGCAAATGGCTGACACTTTGGAACCACCAACTGTAACCGCCCTAGCGACCTTTCTGGACCATCCTCAGCAAAGCCCTTTTGGCGGGGATATGACGACTGATCTACTCAATGACGCTACCGTCATGCCCCTTAGCCAGCTAAGTGATCGCACCCCAACTAAGCTGGTCAGCTATTTAGAAACGCCCAGTCTGGTGGCTTATTTTCAACACTGTCACCTCACAATTAACCAGCCTCTTTGGTTGCTTCGTCGCAATGAAGACCTGAATTTTCTCTACTTGGAAACCACGGCCCACGAAGAAATAATCGTCAACTTATCAGCAGCCGATTACCTGTATGTTCAAAAAAAGCCAACCAATTAATGCGGTTGGCTTTTCCATTACGGCAAATAACCGAACACATGGCTGATTAAGCCACTGTCCCAAAAAACATAGAGACCGATCAACACATAACACAGTTTCATCAGCTGCTCACCGCGTCGCGCCATGAGCGTCTCCACCGCTGGAACCTGAGCCACGCCTTTAACCAGCAGGACGGCCCCCACCGTTAATAGACTAATAAATCCCAATGCAAGCATAAAATGCGGCAACGTTTCACCTACCAACACCGGCAAAAAGATTGCTAGATTGCAGCCCGAACAAACGGAAAGGTACGTGACTAGAACGCTCCACACTGGCGACCGACTGGTTTTATGCCCATCTTCATCGTCTTCATCATGGAAGGCCATATAGATCGGCAGGAAACCCAAAATCCCCAGTAACCATTCTGGCAAAACTAGTAGCAGTGCCTTGCCAAGCAGGTAGCTTAAAATCAGCAAGACCCAATTTCCCAGCAGGTAACCCCACACAACTTTGATCACCGGATACCGTCTGAGTAAGAAGATCAGCATGAAAAAGAAATCCAAGTTAACGCTTAAAAACGTTAACAATAAAATACCATAGTGCACCGTTATCGCTTCCTTATCAGGTCAATACATATATTATATGTCACATGTGTTATATGTAAAAGAAAAACTTCCTAATTGGCAAACATGGTCGCACCGTAACTGGCGATGTATTCAAAATTGGCGTTCAAAAAAACCAATTCGTAAGTGAATTGGTTTCTCATACTCGTATCAATACTGTCGTTAGCATTCGTTTCACACGCTATCCCCCCGCTCCACAAGGCCACACTGGGATGACTTACCGTCGATCCTGCCATAACCGATAGGCCAACACGAATACACCACAGAATAATAAAAAGAGACGCGTAATAAAATCAATTCCCCAGCGGACTAGCCAACTCTCTTTGCCCTGCGCATCACCGATTCTGGTGACACCAAACATGCCCGTATTGGCATAGCTTGAACCGAGTCGCATCGATTCTTGTTCCGCATTCTTTCGTGGCTGATTGAGTTGTCCCTCAAAATCCCGCGAGTTCTCAATATGGTGCCGCGTCACCAAATAAATGGCCGGAAAAATGACGACATAGCTCACGATCAGGTAAACATTCCACCAACTCAATTGGAACCGTAATGCCTGTTGTGCCACATCATAATTGCTAATTAACATAATCAAAATAAATGGAACCAATCCTTTTAAATACAACTTGGCAATCTGCATGCCATTCATCTCCCTAAGCTTAAAGTTACCCACACGTTATGCATACATCATTTATTTCTCTAAGAGTTTAAGACTCCAGCATGATTGGGCTTATAGGACTTCTACCAAATTACTAAACCACAGAATAAACCACATGTACCCGATAAAACTTTGATCCCGCTTTAGGCTTATTAACTGCCAATGTATTTATATTGATCTCCCCGTTTGATGCATCAAACGCTGTCTTAACCTCATAATACCGCCAAGCTCTTTTCCCGGAATAGCCATATACGCTACCCCCGGGTACTTTCTTAGGCGTCTCTGTCAATGCAATAATCGGGTGACCATTCTTCAGAATGGTAAAGCGCACAGCCTTTTGCGGTGTGTTGGACGTCAAAAGACACACGCCCGTTATCCCCAAAATAGTAAAAACTCCAACAATCAAAAATGCTGCAATGAGGACTCTTCTTTTTTTCATAACAGCCTTCTTCCTCCACCGAATCATACTAATTACGGTAACAGTATCCCAGCTTTTCTACATGGAAAAGCTTTAAGGCCCTAGTTCACTTTCTGGTGTTGCTCGATACCTAAACAAGCCTTTTTTAGAAGGTTCTGGTGCAAAGCCATATCTACTAATTATCAAGCAATTGGCTCAACTACTCTAGCCTTATAAAAATGAGACCCTTTATGAGCTTTGCTCACACCAAAAGTCCTAATTTTGGCACCTTCGAGTGATGAGATGTAAGTAACACTATTTTCATAATAAATCCAAGATTTCTTACCGCTATAGGCGTATTTATCAGATTGATTAATCTTTTTAGGCTTTGAATTAATGGCTATTATTGGATGAAGATCTTCAAATATTCTCAAACGAATCGCTTTTTCAGGTGTCGTTGGCACCAAAAGAATCGTTAACCAGATACCCAAAAATAAAACAATCATAATCAACCCACTCGCTATACTAATTATAAGCCGCTTCACTTTTCGATTCGTTACTCTCACCTCCAGCCACCCAATTAGCGCATGCCACACACGCTATCACTTATAACGATCAATATGATTAATAAGGCATGAATTTGTCGCTCACTTAAAGTTCGCCTATCTTTATGTATGCATAACGCCGAGATATCATGCAATTCGTGATCATCTCGGCGTTATGTTCTTCACGCTAACGAATCATTTACTCCCCCAAGAGTTTAAAGGTTCCGCGTTACTGAATCTAGACACATGAAACTTCTACCAAATAGATAACTAAACCCATTCCCCAATGACACTGGGCTAACTGCTTACCTATCCATACATTATGATATACTTATTGTAAACAAATTTATATATAAATCGTCAAAATTCAGTTCAAAAACACGTGTTACAGATTGAGAATGCTGGCTAACAGCTAACATTTTTTCTAAATCACAGTCCTAGTAGTTGGTTATCACCAAAGCAACTTTATCTTTACTAACGAAATGACACCAGCAATAGTCGCACCAAATTTACAAACACTTGGAAAACTGCTATTTTCTCCAACAAAAACCGGCAGAGAACGACACTTTAAAGGGTGTTATTCTCTGCCGGCTTTTAGCCTAGTTTACAATCAAAATACACTATTGGCGAGTACCACCTATGCTTCTCCGTAGTCGATAACACTTTTATTTCAACGTCTTTGTCTTACCATTGGCCAAATAACGAACGGCCGATTGGCTATGCTTTTTAAGCCAAGACGACTGATACGTTAGATCTTCACGCATTAAAGAAACGGCTGGCTTTTGCCCCTTCTTTAACCGGTAAACCGTACGCTGCAGCCGTTTACCATGCCGATTGTAACGATTCATTTGCCATTTTCGGCCACTCACCTGCGTTAACGTATGGGTGCCAATCACCTTACCGCTATCAGCCGCAGTCGAATCTGGTTCATCACCGTAACTCTGTTCCCAATAAGCCCCGTAAGTGGTCAACTTTTCCTTAATCACCCGATTCTTTTTTACGGTCGTCACATTGGTGTATGCTAACTCGCCTGTGTCCGGGTCCAACAACTGCACATAGCTCGTCCCCGTTTTGGCTTGATTAAGGCGACGCAACTCGCTGACTTGGTACGCTTCATGGTCAAAGGTAAAGGCCCACGCCGCACCGGTCGTTTTCGCCGTCGTTGTTGCGCGACTGTTCAAACCAGCCTTGGTCGTCAATACCTTTCCCTTAGCGTTCTTAATCGTGAGTTGTCCATTCGTAAACTTCTTTTGCCAAGTAAAGGTCGTTCGTTTCCCCTTTGGCCATTTCTGATCAATCATTGCTAACCAGCGAGACCCGTTGATAAACTCAGTGCTCGTGGTTAGACCACTGACTGCCGTGCGCGTATCAATGTAGTTATGAATCGTATTATTTGCCGTGACATGGACGCGATCAGCCTGCGGAAATTTCTTAGTTGGCGTTCGCGAAATGGTCATGCTACCGTCTGCAGCCACTTTAACATGGACCCGTCGCTTATTAGCGGTAAACGTAGTCGATTTCCCTTTAGCAATCAAGGCCGACTGCTTAATGATGACAAAATTATCGTCATCATCAAAATCACCAGTTCCAACGACATACCGGCCGTCTGCCCGCTGCATAATGGCGGTGGAATTTTCATTGTCATCCGGGTGTTCCTGTACCACGCCCAATAGCGTCTTGCCATCGTAGAGCGTTTCGGTGCTGGAACCATCACTGGTCGTACTTACCCGACCCTTGGTATCAGCTTTGGTACTCATCTTAACGACTTTAGTCGCCGCCTGCGCCACAACTGGGGCCACAGCGTCACCTAGTCCTATGCAAGCAATGCCTAGGCCAAAACTCATTAACGTAGCCCCGGTGATTGTCCATAAATGATTATGCTTATTCATATGTTTCTGCCTCTTCTAATAAATTAATATTAAATTTATCCCACCAGCCTACTCAAATTTCGCAATAGGAAAAGTGATCATATCTTTGCCAATATTGGTCTTAAACGTTGTCCGTCCATTCCGATAGACCACAATATCTGCGTTACCATCTAGTCCGACCGTTTGAACACGCAGTAACTTTTGCTGATTCTTTGGATAAAAGTAAACATCCGAACCGGAATTCTCTGATCCATCATGCCAAACACTAAAGTGCGATGCCAGCTTTTTCTGACTCGTAATTGTTTTCCACGGTACACGCCAATATTGATAGACAATTGCTCTGGTCACTCGACCATTCTTAATATTAAATACAATCGGTCGATTATCCATCCCCATGGTAAGTGCCCTAGATAGACGCTTATGCTTATAAACTAAATATGCACGTTGTGGCAATGCAAGGCTATCATTATATCCCACCTGATTTCCGGTAGATTTATTACTTTGTTTATACGCTACCATCTTTTCAGTTTTTGCCACGTGTAAAAATTGCTTGGCTGGGCTACGATAACGACCATATATTAAGGCTTTGTTAGTCTTGTAAATCCAGCCCAATTTACGTTTAGAGGTTTCCAAATAAACATAATGTTTACCCTTGCTCGTCACTAGTTCCTTAGTTATATACAATTGCGTTGCTGTTAACCGATCTAGCACATGAGCAATATGGACGTAACTCTTAGTGCCTACCGGCGCAGTCCAAATTCGATAGGTGTACGGATTACCAACATAACAAGGCTGTTTTTGAGAATATGACCATTCAGAAGCAATTGGATAGTAACGTGCCAAATCTGTCGCTCGAACATAACCAGTATCTTCAAATTCCGGTCCCGAAAAATAATCCAACTCATCTGTTTGATACTCAATAACGTGATAAATAATTCCCCTAGTTGTGTTGTATTTTCGTGTAACTCCCAATGTTGCTCCACCAACTATTCGATAATCTGAAAAAATCTCTGATTTCTTGCCGAAGCCCCGAAGACTATTATAAAATTTTGCCTTTTTATTAACTACTTTGTAAGCAATATCAGGATTTTCCTTTTGACTAGCCAATATTTTTCCGGAAGCCAACACAGGCTTAGAAGAACTACTTTTTTGAGATACTTTTTTGTTAGTAGACGTTGCTGGTACTTTGGTGCAGCCTACCAATAATATAAGTAGCAATCCTATAAAAGCCACACAATATTTTTTACTAAATATTCTAACCACACTTTGTCACCTACTTGACCTTAGTCGTAGAACGTGAAGCTTCAGCAAATCTGTTCAAAATTAAGTATCCATACCCTTTACTTGTTATTCCCATACCTTCAGACTCCCTATGATTCTCGGCTTTTAGTACTGTGAAGTTCAAATCTTTGACTTTAATTTTATGCCCCAATTTCTTGATTGGAATAGACATAAAAGCGTTATCATACGTGAAAAATAATCTATTTAAAGAAGCTCTGTACGTAAGTCCTTGACCCACTGTACCAATAGCATTTGAGACTCTTGCAACTAACTTAACTCTTGCCGAATGCTTAGTTAAATGTCCCTGATATACATCTACGGATCTTCCATAGTATTTATT